>ERZ1090860.1370-NODE-1374-length-13126-cov-28.346263_pt1 | contig 13126 bp, 9 predicted proteins | sample MGYA00478483_ERZ1090860 | MGnify/ENA primary metagenome ERZ1090860 (study PRJEB33644, sample SAMEA5815741) | chicken gut metagenome | biome: Chicken; feature: Gastrointestinal Tract; material: Caecum | place: Ireland | collected 2019-01-01 | study: A study of...
TTTTAATTTTTTTTTTTTTATAAAATTTTTTTATCTGTTTAGAAAAATATTTTTTTACCAATCTGGGTTTGGGCTCCGGCGACTCTCCCCCCCCCCCCCCGTCTGCCTATTTCTGCTTGCGCTGGAGCTGGAGCCCGTCAGCGATCATGGCGATGAACTCCGAATTGGTGGGCTTGCCCTTGGCGTTGCTCACCGTATAGCCGAAGTATTTCTGCAGGGTCTCCAGATCGCCCCGATCCCAGGCCACCTCGATGGCGTGGCGGATGGCCCGCTCCACCCGGGAGGCGGTGGTGCCGAAGCGCTTGGCCACCTCGGGATAGAGCACCTTGGTCACCGCGTTGATCACATCCATGTCGGCCACCGCGATGAGGATGGCCTCCCGCAGGTACTGGTAGCCCTTGATGTGGGCGGGCACGCCGATCTCGTGGATGATGGAGGTGACCTGACTCTCCAGGCTCTCGCCCTCGGCGCTGTCCTCCGGAGTACCGCCGGACGGCTGGCTCCGGGCCGCCAGCTGCCGGACGCGCTCCACCACGGCGGGGATGCGGCAGGGCTTCATCATATAGTAGTCCGCCCCGTGAGCGGCGGCCAGCTCCGCCACATTGCCCCGGGCGAAGCTGGAGAGCACCAGCAGGCGGGGCCGCTCCGGCAGGGCGGCCAGCTCGCCCAGCACCTCCAGCCCGTCCATGCTGGAGAGCACCAGATCCAGCACCACCACGTCGGGGTGCAGCTCCCCGGCCAGACGGACGGCCTCCTCGCCGTCGCCGGTCTCCGCGGCCACCTCCATGGAGCCGTCCGCCGCCAGAGCCTCCACGATCAGGCGGCGGAACTCCTCGCCGGCGTCTGCCACCAAAATCCTCGTTTTGCTATCCAATGTTGACACCCTTTCCGGCAGGTCTCCCTGCCCTATGTTTGTGCCTGGCCAAGGCTCTTTACCGGTTGGCTATAATTTACCATAATCAGACAGCAAACGCAAGGGATTTACTGGAAATTTGTGGATATAATCGCTCGACTTCGTTCGACCTTTTTCTCCGTCCCGCGACACCGCCGGCGGCCTTCCGCCCACGTTCGACCAGCACTCCGCCGGGATTTTGAAAATGCCCTTTGGGCCTAATGGCAGAAGACGGGAGATAAGGCGGCCCCCGGGGCGGATGCCCCGGGGGCGGCAGGTTGGGGAAATGCAAAGGGAGGGTGAGGGATCAGGTGCCAGAAGAAATTCCAGCCCCACCATCCGGAATGTTGGTCAGCGTGTACACGTAGTCGCCGCCGGAGACTGTTCTCGAAAGGCTGCCGGCAGTGATGGTAAGATTGGCATCCGAGCAGGTGAACTCCAGATAGTAGGTTCCATCCTCATTCACTTTGGAGAGGGTGGAGGAGCCGAGGCCCACGCCGGTCTCAGCGTCCCATGCAGTCACACCACTGCTGAAGGTGACGGTGGGATTGGCTTCGAGACGTACACCGATGATCAGCTTGTTGCTGCCGCTGTCCACATCCGCCAAATCTTCGCTGGCGATTGTGTATACGCCATTCTCGTCAGCCGTAAGTTCAGTCGCAGAAGCATCGCCTGCCAGCATCCAAGTCACGCGCTCCAGGTGATAGCCATCGGGGATCTGTATCGTAAAGGTGACATCCTCCGTGTTGTCAAAGTAGCTGTTCTCACTGATGCCGATAAACACGTCCTCAGCATCCACGTCATCGTTGCCATTCATGACGAAGCTGCCAGTCATGGCGGAGTAGATGGCGCTCTGGGTCACGGTGATCGTGACATCACTGCTGGCTGCTGCGTCAGGGAGGGTGTAGGTCGTGCCGCCGCCGGTGCAGGTTCCCTCGTCAGATGTGTTTTTCCACGCAACCGACTGGATGCTCATATCATCCGCGGGAGTAACAGTAAAGGCAACGGCGGTACCCTGTACCGCATAGCTGGGATCAAAGCCCTCCACGGCTGCGCCATTGTCCTCAACAGTGACCTGAACCAGGGCCTGGCGGGTCACGACAATGGTATAGGCCCGGCTGGAATAGTTATCGGCAGTCAGCAGGATAGTGTTGGCAGCAGTGCCGGCAGTGGTCTCGAAACTCTCGCTGTAAGAACTGAGGCCGGAGACGGCGATGTCGGTGCCGCCAAGTATACCGAGGGCCGTCATGACCTGGGCCGCCTCAATATTGGTGATTTCATCCGATTCGGTGAAATCACTGGAACTCGCAGCGCCAGCCAGAAGCATGCTGAGAGGCCGTTTGAGGTTTCTCATCTTGGATTTTCCGCCTTCTAAGATTTGAGGCTCAGATTTCCCTATTCCACCAATATCCGGTGAAATAGGGAAACCAGAGGCGTATGACGAACCTTGTATCGACTCGAAAGTGAGGAAATCGTATGGTATATGACAGTTTTGAAGACGCTTGCAAGTCAAAAAGTGCCCTTGATAAACATTTAGTAGACCTGAGGCGGCAAAAGAAAGGGCGCGCAGCGGGAAACCGCTGCGCGCCAATGGGTTGCGGGATTGAATTGGTAGACATCTGGTAGACTCGGACTCCGGTGGCTCACTCCGCGGCCTCGGTGAGGGCCAGGTGGAACCGTACGCCGGGGTCGCCGGCAAAGACCACCCAGCCCCCCTCGGGCAGGACGGCGGAGGTGTCGCCCCAGGCCCAGGAGGCCGCCACGTTGGCGCCGTTGGCGTCATAGACGGCGAAGCCGCCATGCTCCGGCACCTGGACGGTCAGGGTCTTGCCCGCCGCGTCGGCACCGATCTGATACCACCGGGCATAGCCGTCGGCCTGGATGGTGGAGTGGGAGGAAGGGCCGCCGTAGAGGGTCTCGATGGTGGTTCCGTCCACATAGAGGGCGCCCATGAGGGACAGGTACTCCACCCCGTCCTGCTCGGTCATGGTGATGTTCTGCCAGTCCCGGCCGTACAGGCTGGGGATCTGGGCCGCGCCCTCGGCCCGGTTGGCGTCCACGATGCGGTCAAAGGCCATGTAGCCGGGCATGTTCACCGGGTCGGTGGCCAGGGCCGCCGCGGGGAGGGCCAGAGGGTAGTTGATGTTGGTGTACTTCATATTCAGGGCCAGGTAGAGCTTGCCGCTGCGGGAATCCCAGGCGGCCTGGGTTTCCGGGGAGACCGGGTTCTCCGGCAGCTTCACGTAGATGTAGGAGGAGCTGGGCTGCTCCCCCAGGCCGGGAATGGAGGAGTAGCCCTTCTGCCACAGGTAGACCTGGCCGTTGTCCTCCTCCACGAACTTGAGCATAACGATCTGGTTCTCGTCCCGGAAGGAGCCGTCGCTGTAGTAGTACAGGGGCGTGTTTCCAGTGGACAGGACGCCGTCGGCCGTCACGGTGACAATGGCCGCCGAGGAGGAATCCCCGTATATGCCGGCGTAGTCCATCAGCTCGGCAGGCATCTCCGCCCGCTCCGCGGCGGGGAGGGTGTGGGCGGTCTGATCCACTTCCACCCCCTGCTGAGCCAGGACGGCGATGAGCATCTGGCCCGCCGCCATCTCGTTGTAGGTGCTGACGCCGCCGGAGGACAGCACCGCCGCCGCCAGGTTGTGCTCGGGGATCACCACCAGCCCGGCGTGGTAGACGATGGTGTCGCCCCCCTTGGCCGCGGCCTGGATATCGCTGTAGGCGAAGGGATACCAGTGGACGCTGTCCCAGCCCAGGCCGTAGCTCACCACGTCCTCGTCGTCCTCCGGCCACAGGCCGCGGGCGTACTCGTCGGCCAGGGCGGCGGTGCGGCTCTCCTGATTGAGCACCGCGTCGGTGCACCACACCTGCCCGCCGAAGGCGGCCAGGTCGGAGGCGGAGGCGTAGATGCCGCCGGTGCCGTGGATGCCCACCGTCTCGTTGGGCAGGGCCCGGGTGTCCTCAGCGGTGAGATAGGTTTTGGCCAGCAGGCTCTGGTCAAAGTCCTCGCCGGGGAACCAGGTGTTGTCCAGCCCGGCGGGCTCCAGAATGGCCTGGCGGACGTAGGCGTCAAAGTCCATGCCGCTGACCGCCTCCACCACCAGCTCCGCCAGGGTGAAGCCGTCGTTGCAGTAGACGCTGAAGGCGCCGGGGTCGGCCTTCAGGGTCTCGCCGGAGAGCTCCTCCAGCAGGGTGTCCGCCGCCAGGGTGTCCGGATCGTCCAGCAGGAAGCCGTTGGCGGTGGTGGAGCCGGGCAGGCCGGAGGAGTGGTTGAGCAGCATCCGCACGGTGATATCGGTATAGCGCTCATCCGCCATGGTGAAATCGGGCAGATAGGCGGTCACCGGGGCGTCCAGGTCGATTTTTCCCTCCTCCGCCAGGTTGAGCACGGCGGCGGCGGTGTATGCCTTGCTCACCGAGCCGATGCCGTAGAGCATATCGTCGGTGAGGGCCCGGTTCTCCGTCCGGGAGTAGTCCCCGGCGTGGCCGGTGAGGATAATCTCCCCGTCCTGCCAGACGGCGTACTGAATGCTCTGGGCCCCGCCGGTGGTCAGGGCGGCCTGGGCGGCGGTCTGAGCCGTCTCCTCCAGGGTGGCCGGGGCGGCCTCCGCCGCGCCGGCGCCGGGGATCACCAGGGGAAAGACCAGGGCCCCTGCCACGAGCAGGGAGCAAATTCGTTTCATATCCAAATCCTCCTTTTTGACGGGGCAGCCCGGTTCGGCCGGGCCGCCCTGCGGTTCCAGGGAACCATATACCCTCCACACGGTGGAAGGTCAAGTAGACTTACGGTTGAACGCTGTGGATTTTGGGATTCTCCTCTCCTTCCCGATGATTTCCGACGGACGGCCCGGGCGGGGGCAAGCCCCCGCCGCAGGGTTCCGCCGGAAACATAAAAGCGGTGTTGAGTGCATAGCTCAACACCGCCTGATTGTGCTCAATCAAAGCGAACACGCGACTCCGATTTCCTGCTGTTCAGACTTGCAATGGGCACACTCCAACAGTATAATGGGAGTACGGTGCGGTCAAAACCGTGGTGCTGAGTGGTGCGTCACTCATCATCGGAGCATGGCGGGCGGCCACCCGCCATGCTCTGCCGCTATTTATGTTTCCACGCCAATTCTAACCGATAGCGGTGAAAAATGCAAGAGCCTTTCCCGGTGAAACGGCCCCCGCCGGCGCACAGCGCCCGGCGGGGGCCGTTCTATGTCTCCGGCAGGCTCAGGCCAGGCCCAGCAGGCGGGCGGCGGAGGCCGTCAGGAGGCACAGGGCCATGCCCACCCCGGTGGGGAGGGCGATGGACAGGGCCGTCCACTTGATGCTCCTGGTCTCCCTGGCGATGGTAAGGCAGGTGGTGGAGCAGGGCCAGTGGGCCAGGGAGAACAGCATGGTGCACACCGCTGTCAGCCACGTCCAGCCGTGGTCTGCCAGCAGGGTTTTCAGCGCCGCCAGGTTCTCGTATTCCACAAGGCTCCCCGTGGAGAGATAGGCCATGATGACGATGGGAAGTACGATCTCATTGGCGGGGAAGCCCAGCAGGAAGGCCATGAGGATCACCCCGTCCAGGCCCAGCAGGCGGGCGAAGGGGTCTAAAAAGCCGGTGCACCAGTTGAGGATGCTGTCTCCCCCCACCTGCACGTTGGCGCACAGCCAGATCAGCAGGCCCGCCGGGGCGGCCACCGCCGCCGCCCGCCCCAGCACGAAGAGGGTGCGGTCCAGCACCGAGCGCACCACCACCTGCCCCACCCGGGGCCTCCGGAATGGGGGCAGCTCCAGAGTGAAGGAGGAGGGCACCCCCTTCAGCACCGTGGCGGACAGCAGGCGGGAGGCCCAGAAGGTGAGCAGGATGCCCAGCAGGATCACCCCGGTCAGCAGCAGGGCGGCCAGCAGGCCCCCCGCCAGCCCTCCCGCTGTGCCCGCGAAGAACATGGAGAGGATTGCAATGAGGGTGGGGAATGGGCCGCCAACGAAAGGGCAAACTCACAGCCGGCAGAGGGCCAGGGTCAGCGTCTCCCCGTCCCACCGGCACCCCTGGAGCATGGCCCGGCACAGGGCCCGCTGCTCCTCCCGGTTCAGTGCCGCCCCCGCCAGGGCTTCGTATTTCCCGGGGAGGTGCTCCAGCGCCTGGGAGAGCACCAGCGCGTCGGTGTCCGCGCCGCTGAGGTTCTGGCAGGGGCAGGCCCCCGTCCCGCCCCGCAGCTTGGCCCGGCAGATGTAGTCGTAGGCACCATCTTTCCGGGCCTTGGGCAGCATGGGAGAGCCGCACCGGGCGCAGAGCAGCAGGCCGGACAGCAGGGCTTTGGGGTTGTGCACCGCCGGGGCGCGGCCCGGATTCAGCAGGGCCTGGGTGGCGACCCACGTCTTCCCCGGCACCAGGGCCGGGTGCCTCCCCAGGGCCACGATCCACCTCTCCACCGGGTTGCGGGGGGAGCGGCCGCCGGAGTAGTCCCGCTTCTGGTAGGCCAGCAGGCCCCGGCGGGGGTCGCAGTCCGGCCGGCCGAAGCACAGGTCAGCCCCCCGCTCCGCGAACCAGACCCAGGCGTCGCCGTCGGCGGCGCAGTACACCGGGTTCTGCAAAATCTCCCGCAGGCCCGCCGGGGAGAAGGGCTTTCCCTGCCGGTTGACCACCCCGGCGTCCGCCAAGGCGGCGGGCAGGCCGGTGAGGCCCTGCCGGGCCAGAAACAGGCGGAAGATCTCCCCCGCCGCCCGCCACTCCGACGGCTCGGGGACGAGGCGGCAGGCGGTGCGGGCCCGGCCGTCCATAATCACCTCCGCCGCCCGCTCGGCCCGGAAGCCGGTGGGGGGCACGCCCCCCAGCCACCGCCCCGTCCGGGCCAGCAGGCGCATGTTGTCCCGTACCCGCTGGGCGATGGTCTCCCGCTCCAGCTGGGCGAACACGCTGGCGATGTACATCATGGCCTTGCCCATGGGGGTGGATGTGTCGAACCTCTCCCGGATGCAGAGGAAGCCCACCCCCCAGCCCTCCAGCTTCCGGATCAGGTCGGCGAAGTCCCCCACGCTGCGGCTCACCCGATCCAGGCGGTAGCACACCAGGGCCTCCGGCCGCTCCCGGCGGATGTCCTCCAGCATCCGGCGGAACTGGGGCCGCTGGAGATCCCTGCCGGAAAAGCCCTCGTCCTCGTAGACGGCGATCTCCTCCGGCCCCACGTCCGGATACTGGGCCGCCAGACAGCGGCGGCACAGCTCCACCTGGTTTTCCACCGACTCCCCCCGGTCGGTGAGCACCGATTTGCGGCTGTAGATGGCAAAGCGCACGGTCTCCACCCCCCGGTTTCCATCTGTACGCGGCGAGGGATGGGAAGTTGCGGGAGTTGTGGGCGCGCCGAGTCGTCGCGCCCCACAGGCCGGGCCGCCGCGCCCTACGCGTGTAGGGGCGCACAGCGTGCGCCCGCCTCACAGGCACAGGCGGAAAAATTTCTCTTGACAGGAGAGGTTTGTTCGGATAGACTAGTCTTACAGAAAGGTTTCTTTGAACAAACCAACCAGGAGGGCGAGCCTATGGAGGAGTACAAGCTGTTTGACGCAGAGTACCGGCTGATGGATCTGGTGTGGAGCCTGGAGCCGGTGAACTCCACCGCCCTGGCCAGGCGGTGCGAGGAGGCCTTCGGCTGGAAGAAGTCCACCGCCTTCAACCTCATCCGCAAGCTGGGCGAGCGGGGGTTCCTGCGCAACGACCACGCCACCGTCACCGCCCTGGTGAAGCGGGAGCAGGTGCGCCAGTACGAGAGCGCGGCGGTGGTGGAGCGGGGCTTCGGCGGCTCCCTGCCCGCCTTTGTGGCGGCCTTTTTGAAGGGCAACAAGCTGTCCCCGGAGGAGGCCGAGGAGCTGCGGCGGATGATCGACGAAAGCGGGGCGCGCCATGACTGAGCTGTTTCTGACCATCCTCCAGATGAGCCTGATGGCCGCCGGGGTGACGGTGATTGTCCTGCCCCTGCGGTGGCTGTTCCGGCGGCTCCGGCTGCCCGCCCTGGCCTGCGTGCTCCTGTGGCTGGTGGTGGCCCTGCGGATGGTGCTGCCGGTGGGGATGGTCACCTCCTCCTTCTCCCTGATGGGGTGGCTCACCCCGGCGGTGGAGGAGCGGGTGGACGCCCTGGCCCGGATGGAACCGGCGGCGGAGGTGCCGCCCGCCGCTGTCCCGGCGGCGGCGCCCGCCGCCACCGCCCCCGCCGCAGAGAGCGCCGCCCCTGACAGTGTGATCCCCCCGCCGGCCCCCCCCCCCCAAACGCAGACCCCCCCCGAAGGGCGGTCGCTCCCGGACATCCTGGCCCGGGTGTGGCTGGCCGGTGTGATCGCGGTGTGGGGCTATACCCTGTTCTCCTGGCTGAGAACCCGTGCCCTGCTGTCCACCGCCGTGCGGAAGGGCTCCATCCGGGAGGGATGGTGGTGGGAGAGCGACCGGATCCCCACCGCCTTTGTGTTCGGCGTGATCCGCCCCAGGGTGTACGTCCCCGCCGGGCTGGAGGGGGAGAACCTGCGGTGGGTGCGCATACACGAGGAGAGCCACATCGAGCTGGGCCACTCCCGGTGTAAGCTCATCTATTTTCTGATCATGGGCGTCCACTGGTTCAACCCGGTTCTCTGGCTGTCCTGGGTTCTGCTGGTGCGGGATCTGGAGCTGGAATGCGACGAGAGAGTGCTGAAATCCTGCGGCAGCCCCAGGGAGTACTCCGCCGCCCTGTTGGCCCTGGCCTCCCCCCGTCGGGGGCCCCTGCTGCCCCCCGGCTTTGGGGAGACCGGAGTAAAAGACCGGATCAAGCGGGCCCTGAAGTGGAAACCCGCCGCCCGGTGGGCCGCGGTGGTGGTGGCGGTGCTGGGGACGCTGCTGGTGTTTACCCTGGCCGCCGACCCCACCTTCCCGGACGTCGGCCTGGACGGCCAGTACCCCACCCTGCGGGTTCATCTGGAAACGGACGACACAGAGGGGGTGGAGGTGGTCAACATGGGCGCGCCGGAGGACGCCGACTGGCCGGAGACGCTGCCCGAGACGGCGTGCACCGCCGCCACCCCCAGCCCCTGGGTGGATCTCTACCTGGATTCCGGGCAGTTCCCCGACCAGTGGGTCATGACCGAGTACCTGGTGGAGGACGGCACGGCGGTGAACCCCCAGGAGGTGGAGCTGTCCACCCAGCGGGCGGAAAACGGCTTTCTCCTGCGGGTAGAGTCCCGGGAGGACGCCCCCGGCACGGGCATGGAGACCCGGGTGTACGTGCTCTCCTGCACCTGGCGGAGCGGGGTGCTCCACTCCCACACCCTGGAGTACGCATTCCGGCTCACCCTGCCCTCGGTGCCCCCCGGCCCCCTGACGGAGCCGGTGGTGGTGGCGGGTGACCAGCGGGTGGATTTTGACGGGGACGCCTCCGTGACGGCGGCCATGGGAGAGACCCTCACCATCATCCACCCGGACGAGCCGGGAAGCTATATGCTGTACTGCGGCGATCCGGCCGGGCCAAGCGGCAATACGGTGCAGCTCGGGGCCGGAATGTGGAACAGTTCCGGCTGGGATTCACTGACCCTCGGATACCTTGCGGATGGTATGATGCGGGCCGCCGAGCCCGGTGATCCCCCTGCACAGGAACAGCACTATACCCTGTCCTACACCTGGGAGGACGGAAGCCACGAGAACTATTACTTTACGGTTTATGCCTACCAGCCCAAGCCGGAGTGGGACGCGGAAAACCTGCGCATCCGCTTCCCCGGCGACACGGAGTGGGCGAACCTGGACACCCTGATCCCCGTGCCCGCCGAGTGGGCCAACCAGGATCTGGCGGGCCGGAATGAGGCCACCGACCTGGTGGGCCTGCTGACCGGCACCGGCGGGATGGTGGACGGCCTCAACGGCTGGTTTGTGTTCGCCATCGGCCGGGGGGTGGGCAACGCGGACACCTACGTCTACCGCACCCACGACGGGGGCCGCACCTGGACGGAGACCGGCCGGCCCACCATGGCGTCGGAGACGGAAACGGTACACTGGTTTCCCTCCTGCGCCTGTTTTGTGACCGACGAGATCGGATTCCTCGGCTTCAGCCACTTCAACGGCGCACCCGTGTTCCGCACCACCGACGGCGGCGAGACCTGGGAACGGATCACCCTCCCCCTGTCCGATCAGGAGTGGGAGCTGAGCAAGATGTATTCCTCCGGCTCCAGCGTGCTGGCGGTGATGACGGGCTACCGGAGCGGCGAGCCGGAGAGCGCCGTCCTGTTCAGCCGGGACGCCGGGGAGACCTGGGAGATCCTGGAGCTGCCCCAGGCCCAGTACAGCGAGCTGGGCGAGCTGACGGTGAGCCCGGAGCAATGGCTCGACGCCCCCGTGCGCCTGCTGGGGGCCCTGCCCGACGGGAGCGCGGCCCTCTACGGCCTGAACCCGGAGGAGACCGGTCTGGACGGTCTGCTGGTGGAGTGGAACGGCAGCCTGTCCTATTTCTCCAATTTGACCTACAACACCGGCCCGCAGATCATCTTCTCCGGCCTGTCCCTGGACGACTACGACGGGGACGGGGCGGACGAGCTGGCCGCCGCCACCTGCACCGGCACGGGCACCGGCATGTCGTCCTGGCGGCTGGATCTCTTTGAATGGCAGAACACCGGCGCCCAGTGGCAGCCCGCCGGGGCCAGGCTGGCCGACTCCCTGACGGAGGAGGAGCTGGCGGCGCAGATCAACGCCGCCGTGGACAGCACCTACGACCCGGAGAACAGGAGCTACCTGCTCCAGACCGGCGTGGAGACCTGGACGGCGGATCTCTCCGGGGAGGACGCCGACGCGCCCCTGGGCGGCCCGGTGGTGTGCGGCTCCTGGTTCCAGTACGAGCCGGAGGAGCAGCTGGCGGTCTATGCCCTGCTCTATCCCCGGGGCATGCCCATGACGGCGGTGGCAGCCTATGCCTCCCACGTGAACTATGAGGACGGCCTTCTGGAGCTGAACACCGCCACCGGCACCCTTATGCCGGATGGGGACTACCCGCTGACCTTGCAACCCCCCGAAGCGCCCGCAACGCCCATCTCAGACCCGGAGGCCATCCTTCCGGATGAGCTGCCCTGGCCGTCCTATGAGGTGGAGGGGGAGTTCTGGCCCGACAACTACAACTGGCACGAGGCCCCGGTGAAGCTCATCGGCCTCTCCAATGACCGCGACCGCACCGCCGCCGTGTTCGCCTTTGACGGGCACGAAACAGGGCAGGAGGGCCTGATGCTGTGCGTGGGCGGGCATCTGGCCTACTTTCCGGAGCTGACGTACCAGGTTACCTCCCAAGTGCACCCGGCCAATCCGGTGTGGGGGGACTTTGACGGGGACGGGACGGATGAGCTGGCCGTGATCCCCACGCCCGGCACGGGCACCGGCGTCCTCATGCAGGATCTGTACGTATTTGAGTGGGACGGGGCGGAGCTCACCTTGGGCGGGGCTATCGACGCCTATGAGGTGGCAGACATGGATCTGGGCCTGCCCGCCAACCGGCGGATTGGGAGCCGGGTCGAGTTCTGGCAGGATGGAAACACGCTCATGGCGGACATTGGTGTGGAGGACAGCGCCGCGCCTCGAACGACAAGCTATGTGGGCGAGCTGACCGGCCCCGTGACCTATGACAGCCGGGGCCTGACCCTGGATCCGGCGGCGCTGGCCTACACGGAGGACACCAGCTTCTAGCGGGCCCCAGACGCAAAAACACCGGGACGGATTCCGTCCCGGTGTTTTTACTCCCCCTTGTACTGCTTGAGGGCCTGGGCCAGCTGGTCGGGGCAGGAGGTGGGCTTGAAGCCGCACTTGATGCCGTCCAGGCGGCGGATGGCCTCGTCCACGTTCATGCCCTCCACCAGGCGGGAAATGCCCTGGAGGTTGCCGCTGCACCCGCCCAGCACCTGGAAGGAACGGATCACGCCGTCCTCAACCTCAATCTGCATCTGCTGGGAGCACACGCCCCTGGGGCGGTAATTGATGGTCATGTCGGTTTCGCTCCTTTTCTGGTTTCGGGGGATATCATAACATATCTTTTCCAGGATTGCAATTCCTCTGCACGATGTGGTATAATGTTCCCTAGCGGGTTTCTATGGAATCCCCGGAGGAGGTGAGGCGGATGGCCCCCAGCACCAAGCTGGCTCTGGCGAACGCCCTGAAGGCGCAGCTGCAAAAAAAGTTCCTGGACGACATCACGGTCAAGGAGCTGGTGGAGGCCTGCGAAATCAACCGCCAGACCTTCTACTACCACTTTCAGGATATCTACGACCTGCTGCGCTGGCTTCTGGAGCACGAGACGGCGGAGGCCCTGGGCGGGGCGGAGGACTGGCAGGCGGCCCTGCTGGACGCCTTCTGCTACATCCGGGACAACCATATGGTGATCTATCACATCTACCGCTCCGCCGGCCGGGACAACCTGCTGGACTGCCCCTTTTACAGCCTGGCCCGGGCCATTGCCTCCGCCAGTCTGGAGCGAGAGGCCCGGGAGCTCCGCCTGCCGGAGGCGGACGCCGACTTCCTCACCGACTTCTACATGTACGCCATCGCCGGGGTCATGATCGGCTGGTTCGCCGGCGACATGCGGGAGGAGCCGGAGGAGCTGGTGGGGCGGCTGTCCCGCCTGCTGGAGGGGGAGTTCCGCCGCTCGGCGGAGAAATTTGCCCCCGAGGAGACGGCCGTCTGACCGCACAAAGCACCAGGGCCCCCGGCCCCCCCCCCCCCCGGGCGGGGGGGGGTTTTTGGGCGCCCGGGGGGGAGCGGGGGCGTCCGGCGGCGGGGCGTATAAATTGCCCCCCGAGGCCCCGGCCGGCTCACCCCACAACCCACCGGGGCCCCCGCCCCCCCCACCGGGGGGCCGGGGGCCTTTTTGCGCCCTCCGGCGCATATCCTGTGGGGAAAGGAGGCGGTTCCGTGGGGAAAAACAGGCCCCGGCGGGTGGTCGTGGAGCCGGCGGCGCCGGAGGATCCGGCGGCCCGGCTGGAGGTGCTGGAGGCCCTGCTGGCGGGGGTCAATTTGCCCTTCGGCCGGAGGGGGGAAACGCCCGTTGCAGGGCACAAAGCTGTTGGTGAGAATGGCGATGAGCCGCTCCCGGGGGGAGTCGATGATGCGGCAGCCCACCACCCCGGCGGCGTTGCAGCCGAAGCCCATGCACATGGTCAGTGCCTGCTTGCCGCAGGCCCGGGCCTTCTGGAAGGCGTGATCCAGGACAAAGGCCACCCGGGGCAGGTAGCCCAGATCCTCCAGCAGGGTGAACAGGGGGAAGA
>ERZ1090860.1373-NODE-1377-length-13113-cov-5.878618_pt1 | contig 13113 bp, 11 predicted proteins | sample MGYA00478483_ERZ1090860 | MGnify/ENA primary metagenome ERZ1090860 (study PRJEB33644, sample SAMEA5815741) | chicken gut metagenome | biome: Chicken; feature: Gastrointestinal Tract; material: Caecum | place: Ireland | collected 2019-01-01 | study: A study of...
TCTTTATAGGAAAAAGAAAAAAATTATGATATAATTTACAAATATAAATAAGAGTCAGGAACATATATGAATCTAAAGACAAGAATCATCATTTCATTTTTCATTATTGTGCTCGAGCCTGTGATCTTTACTGTTCTGGCATTCTGGGCTCTCAGCCATTACCAGCTGGGCCTGATCGAAAAACAGTATGGGATAGAAGATCCCACTTACGAGACCCTTGCCAATACGGCGGAGGTAGTGGCCCATCTGACGAATAAGGCGGCGGAAGAGCTGGAAAAGACCGCCCAGGATGATCCGGACCGTTTTACAGATGTACAGTATCTGGAGGAGATGAATAAAGAACTGGAAGACAGCAATTCCTATCTCCTGGTGCGGGAAAACGGCAGGATCACTTATTTTGGCTGTGACAATTATCCCAGCGAGCTGATCGAGAAGCTGGATAATATCTATCAGGGAGATGACGCGGATATCAGCGACAGAGTGTATCTGGGGGACAGAGTCCAGTCTCTGGTAAAGCAGATCAATTTTTCAACGTCAGCTATCCAGGAAGGGAATGTCTATATCGTTTCTAATGCCCTTGAGACGCTTCCACAGCTTCGGAACCTTATGGAAACTATGATCATTACCGTGATCCTGATCCTGGCGATCACAGCCTTATGGCTTACATGGTGGATCTACCGGGGAGTGATCGCGCCGCTGGATAAGCTGCGGATGGCTACCCGGAAGATCAAGGAAGGGGATCTGAACTTTTCCGTGACCACAGAGGGAGTCAGCGAGATCGCGGATCTGTGTCAGGACTTTGAGGATATGCGTCAGAGACTGAAGGAAAATGCTGAGGAAAAGGTAGCCTTTGACAAGGAGAGTAAGGAGCTGATCAGCAATATTTCCCATGATCTGAAAACACCTATCACCGCCATTAAGGGATATGTAGAAGGAATCATGGACGGGGTGGCCAATACCCCGGAGAAGCAGGAACGCTATATTAAAACTATATATACAAAGGCCAATGATATGGATCGCCTGATCAATGAGCTGACCTTTTATTCCAAGATGGATACCAACCGGATCCCCTATACCTTTAACAAGATTTCCGTGACAGATTTCTTTGATGACTGCGCGGAAGATCTCAGTGTGGAACTGGAAGCAAAAGGTGTGGATTTCTCCTATTCCAATTATGTGGAGCCGGAAGTTATGGTTATTGCAGACGCAGAGCAGATCAAGAGAGTAGTAAATAATATTGTCAGCAATTCCCTGAAATATATGGCTCCGGGAAGGACTAAGCGGATCAATCTCAGGGTAAAAGATGTGGGAGACTTTATCCAGGTGGAACTGGAGGACAATGGAAAAGGGATTGCGGCCAGAGATCTGCCCAATATCTTTGACCGTTTTTACCGCACAGACGCTTCCAGAAATTCTTCCCAGGGAGGAAGCGGCATAGGACTCTCTATCGTAAAGAAGATCATGGAGGACCACGGAGGCAAGGTGTGGGCCACAAGCAAGGAAAATATCGGGACAGTTATGTACTTTGTCCTTAGAAAATATCAGGAGGTACCGGTAAATGAGTAAGATTTTAATTATTGAAGACGAAGAAGCCATTGCGGATCTGGAGAAGGATTATCTGGAACTCAGCGGTTTTGAGGTAGAGATCGAACATAGAGGAGACGTAGGACTGAAGAGAGCCCTGGAAGAGGACTTCGATCTGTTTATCCTGGACTTAATGCTTCCCGAGGTAGACGGCTTTGAAATCTGCCGGGAGATCCGCAATCAGAAGAATACCCCGATCATCATGGTATCTGCCAAGAAGGATGATATTGATAAGATCCGCGGATTGGGCCTGGGAGCAGACGACTACATGACAAAACCTTTCAGCCCCAGCGAGCTGGTGGCGAGAGTAAAGGCCCATCTGGCAAGATATGAGCGCCTTATCGGAACCGGTGTTCAGGAGAATGATGTGATCGAGATCCGGGGCCTGAAGATCGACAAGACTGCCAGGCGTGTATGGGTAAACGGAGAAGAGAAGAATTTCACCACCAAAGAATTCGACCTTCTTACCTTCCTTGCCCAGAACCCCAACCGTGTTTTTACCAAAGACGAACTGTTTAAGGAAATCTGGGATATGGAATCGATCGGCGATATCGCTACAGTGACGGTCCATATCAAGAAGATCCGGGAAAAGATCGAGTTTAACACGGCAAAGCCTCAGTATATTGAAACTATCTGGGGTGTGGGATACCGGTTTAAGGTATAAAAAGTATAAGAAAAAGCAGAGCCAGAAGGCTGTCCGCCAGGGTTTAGACTGCCCGCGGACAGCCTTCTGGCTTTATTCCCGCGGGCAACGAGCCAAGCGGCCATGCTTGCATCGCTGCTAGTTTGATGCCCCGTATGCTTGCATCGGGGCCTTTGACTGATAATAAAAACGGCAGCCGGAAAATAAAAAGGGGTTGACAAAATAAAGAAAAAAAGACATAATGAATTTACAACTAAAACGTTTACGAAAAACGATATATTAAGGAGGAAATCATGAATTCAAGAGAACGATTGCTGTGCGTACTTGAGGGAGGCACTCCGGATATGGTGCCTGTAAGCCCATTTATCCAGGAGGAATATCTGTCCTATTATTTTAATAAAAAAAATACGGACAGGCTGTTTGACGCAGTGGCTTTGCGGAAAGAACTGGATTTTGACCTGGTCACAAGACAGTATGTCAATGAAATTCCCTATTTTCTTCAGAGAAGCTTTACAAACTGGGAAGTAGAGAACAAGGTTGAGGTGGTAAACGGCAATTATATCCGGACGATCAAAGTAAAGACTCCGGTAAAGGAACTGCGTCAGGTGGAAGGGGCTCCTTATAATGAAAAGATCCTGAATGGGATCCATTTCAGTACTATGGAATATCTGATCAAGGACCAGGATGACTTTGAGGTCTTCAAAAAATACTGTCCAAGAAGAGAAAAGCGTGATGTGGATCATATTCTGGAATCTGGAAAAATTGCGAAAAAAGAAATCGGAGACTTGGGAATTTCCTGCCCCTGGGCTATGGGAGGGGTCTATAACCTGGCCTCTACTTACATTAACGTACAGGATATGATGGTGGATGCTCTGTCGGAAGAAGATTATTATGAAGACTACATGAATTTCTTTGCGGATCTGGTGGCCTCGGATCACGAGATTTTCGTAGACAGCCAGTTTGACTGTGTAGGTATGCAGGGAAATATTGCAAATGGCGGTATGATGGGACCGGACTATTTTGAGGAATATGTCCTTCCTTATGAGAGAAAGGCTATTGATGTACTGCGCCAGGGGAAGAAGCCCATTATTTATCACAACTGCGGCAAAGCCAGAGTTTTATATCCGGCATATAAGAAACTGGGGATCACAGTCTGGGAAACAATTTCCGAAGCACCTCAGGGGGATAATGTTCTGGCTGAGGCGAAAGAATACTTTAAAGACGATCTGATCCTTTTTGGAAACTTTGACCAGGTACATTTTCTGAAAGAAGCCACACCGGAGGAAGTTGAAAAACGGGCATATGATCTGATGATGACAGGGAAAAAGGGAGGACATTATATTTTTGCCTGCTCAGATTATCTGGAGATCGGTACGCCTCTGGAGAATGTCAAGGCGCTGCTGAGAGGAGCCAGAGCCGCTTCCAGGTATGAATAAATCATCCGGATAAAGAAAACCCCCGGTTTTTGCCCTTTTTCCAGGATTCCATATATTGACAAGAGGTGTAAATCACAGGTATCATGTTATAAGTGGAAGGATTTGTGCGTTTTGTCCTTTCATGAAACGCAGAGAATCCTTAGAGATGTCATGGGGTATCGCGTGGTTTGACAGAAAATTTGAATGCATACCCCTGGAGGTGTGTTTTGTCAGGAAAAAGAGTTACTTTAAAGGAAATTGCTCAAAAAACAGGGGTCTCACTGGGAACTGTTCACCGGGCTATTTACAATAAAAGCGGTATCAGTGAGGCTACCAGAAAACGGATACTGGAGGAAGTGGAACGTTCTAACTATCAGATTGATGAGGCGGCATCTGTATTGAAACGAAGTGCCAAGAAGGTGCTGGTGGTCCTGCCAAAACCTCAGAATGAAGACAGATTTTACTTCCGGGGGATCTGGAGAGGCATCCGGGAGGCGGCCAAAGGAATGGAGCAGTATAAAATTTATTTTGAGATGATAGAGTCTGAATATCCTCTGTATCAGATCAGCAATGAACTGGAGAGGGTTTATGATGAAAAACTGGATGAAATGGACGGACTGATCACTATATCGGACAGCGGCGCTGCCAACCTGTGGATCGAGCGATTTATACGAAGGGGAATTTATACAGTTCTGGTATCCAGCTACTATGAGACAGAGACTACCCATTCCCTTAATTCTATTAAAGTGGATCTGGTAAGGAGCGGAAGACTGGCAGCAGAATTTATACAGTACGGACTGAAACAGGATCAGGGAAAGATCCTCATGCTCTGTGGAGGCAAGAATGTGTACAACAACCGGGTTTATGCCAAAAGTTTTGAAAAGGAAATGCGTGAAAAATCATATGAAATCCTTACAGTCGAAGGTTTTGGAAGAGAGAACATAGAAGCACAGGCTCTGGAATATCTGGAAAAAGAACCTGTAAAGGCCATATTCAGCAGTAATGCCAGGAATACCTATGCAATCTGCAGGATCCTGGAGGAATATGATTTTCCAAAGAATATATTGGTGATCGGCACGGATATTTTCGAAGAACTGGTCCCCTATTTTGAAGACGGCATCCTTAACGGAGTGATCTGCCAGTACCACTGGGAACAGGGACTGAAGGCTGTAAAAAAGATCTACGAGTACCTTAGCAGAGGCTGCAGAGAGCAGGAGAACGAGGTACTGCCCTGTGTTTTGCTTATGAAAAGTAATTATGAATGTTTTCTGGATCTGGTCTGAAATAAGACAGTAAAATGGATAGACAGGTCGGAAAAATCCGTCAGAAGAGGTGAAAAATCTTCTGACGGATTTTTTTGTGAAAAAGCAGAAGAAAATAGTGAAAAATAGACAAAAATAGCAATGATGATTTTCGCAAAACATAGAAAGTGAATAAAGTAATTGACAAAATATTGGAAAAGGTACATAATAACCATAAAGAAAACGTTTACGTAAACGTTAAAATAAACGTTTGCAGGAAATGTTTACAAAAACTGAAGGGGAGAGGTGATCCATGCAGCAGAGGGTGACAATTAAGGATATAGCCCGAAAGACCGGCACTTCAGTAACTTCTGTCCACCGGGCTTTGTATGGAAGAGCAGGAATCAGTGAATCTCTCAGACGCCGGATCCTGACAGAAGTGGAAAGAAGTAATTATCAGGTAGATGAGGCGGCTTCCCTGTTGCGGAGAAAACAGTATCATATTGTAGTGCTTCTGCCTAAACCTCAGGGCCAGGAGCGATTCTACTACAGAGGAATGTGGGAAGGAATCTATAAAGGAGCAGAAGAGCTCAAAAGACATAAGGTCCGGATTTCCTTCAGACAGTGGGAAAAGGGGATCAGCCGGATCGGCGAGGCCCTGGAACAGCTTTATGATGAGACAGATGAATCTCTCAACGGATTGATAACGGTATGTGATGATGAGCGGTCAAAGGAATGGATACAGAGATTTATCAAGCGGGGAACCAGGGTGGCCCTGGTAGACAGAGGCGCAGATTTAGAAAACCTGTCCTTTTGTATTGAAAGTTCTACTCACGACATGGGGCATCTGGCTATGAACATCATGCATTTACTTGCTGGAGAAAAACAGGGTGATCTGATCCTGGTAAATGGCCCTGAAGAGCGAGTCAGTTACCGGGGATACCGGACAGCAATAGAAGAAAAACTGGATCTTCACCAGGGAGAAAAACTGGTGATCCTGGACGGTTATGAGGAAGAAACCGGAAGAAAGCAGCTGGAAGAGCTGCTGGAAAACGGAAAGATAAAAGGAATCATCTGCGGATGTGCCAGAGCATCTTACTGGGTCTGTGAGGAGACAGATGAATTGAGACAACAGGGAATGAAAATTCCTCCGGTAGTAGGTATGGATGTATTTGAGGAATTGATCCCATTCTTTGAAAATGGGGTATTGAAGGCCACAGTTTACCAGTCTCACAGGGAACAGGGAGAAAAAGCGGTAAAACAGCTTTATGCCTGTCTTTCTAATCCACAGGGGGAAGTTACAGTGAGAGAGGAAAGTATTTTAAGCGTGGTATTAAAAGAAAATTACAAATATTTTATGGATCAGGAGAAGAAATTTACAGCGGAAGCTGTGAATAAATAGAGAAGTTTTTCATTAAAGGAGGTATTTTATGAAAAGAAGAACTGTGAAAAAAGCGTTTGCAGCAGTATTGGCGGGAACTATGAGCGCCTGTCTTTTGGCAGGATGCGGCGGCGGAACCAGCGGAGGCGCAGGAGGCAGCTCAGGATCCTCTGACAGCGGAAGTTCTGATGGAAATACAGAACTTCGTGTAACGGTACAGGCGTGGATGATGGGAAAATATGACTTTGAAGGAGCGAAGGAAAGCTTTGAAGCAAATCATCCCGGCGTGACGGTTACTTACAATCAGGTGGATAATGTAGACGTTACTACTTCCATGCTGGAGTGGTCTCAGGGAAAGACGAGCTGTGATATCGCTATCGGCGGTGACCGGTCCCAGACAGTGTCTTATGCAGCTAATGATTACATTGTAGAATTTACAGAGGACAATTTCTTTAACGGAGATTTCACAAAGGATAAATTCTATGATACCTTCCTGGAAGGCGGCAATATTGAAGGCAAACAGTTTATGATCCCTCTGGTAGGCGAGGTAGTAGGTATTGTCTGCAACAAAGATATGATGGGAGAAGCCGGACTTCTGGATGAGAACGGCGAGATCATTCCGGCAAAAACCTGGGATGAACTTACTGAGTATGCAGAGAAACTGACAAAAGACGGCCAGACCGGTCTTGGTATTGACTGGGGTTCCAATATGATGATGTATACTTATGAAACCTGCTTAAACGGTCTTGCAGGATCTATCTTTAAAGACGACGGAACAACCATCGAGTATACAGGCGATGATGTGGCTTACCTGCTGGAGTCCTGGAAGAATCTTATCGACAAGGGCTATACGACAACAGATGTATTTGCCGATATGGATGCCAACCGTACTCAGTTTAAGTCCGGACAGCTGGCTATGCACCTGGCACCTGCTTCCCGTTGGATCGAGGCTATTGAGAATCTGGGCGAAGATGCAGTAGGCGTTATGCCTGTACCGGGAACTGATGAGAACGGTTCTCTTACTTATATCCATGGTATGGTTATTCCGAAAGTATCTGAAAATCAGGAACTGGCAATCCAGTTTATTAAAGAAGAAATGTTAAAAGACAGTTTCCAGGAAGATGCAACTAATGCATACGGCAAGATGTCTCCTCTGAAGGCTCACTATGAGAACCTGGAGAATGCTTACTGGCCGACAGTTCTGGAGTTTACAGAGAAGGCAATCACTTCTCCTCTGTATAAGGACATGACAAAACTGGATACTTACACTCAGACAGAAATGCAGAGATATCTGACAGGTTCTGAATCTCTGGAAGACTTCCAGAACAATATGGATCAGTATGAAAGCACATTGGATCTGAGTACGGGAATGAGCTAAGCAGAAATGCGGAGGACTAACATAATTTTTAATTAAAATGTGAAAAATGGGCAGGCCATGGTGAAAATGATTTGCCAAAGCCTGCCCGAACTTTATCAAAGATAAACGGAGGTTGCAAGGAATGAAAATGTCATACCGGAAAAAGAGCATACTTGCAGGATACGCCTTTGCGGCTCCTGGCATGATTTTTGCCATCCTGTATATGGGCTATCCTCTGGTCCGCTCTTTTTACCTGAGTTTTACCCAGTATAACTTTGCTTTTGACCCCAAACCGGTGTTTGTGGGACTGAATAATTATGTAAGAATGTTTTCGGACTCTTATTTCCTGGATTCTCTGAGAAATACCGCAGTATTTTCTCTGGCCTTTTTCCCCAGCCTGATGGTGGTCTCTCTGATCATCGCCCTGCTTCTGGATAAAGGAGTAAGAGGTTCCGGGATCTACCGTACCTGTATTTTTATGGCCATGGTAGTGCCTCTTTCGCTGACAGGTATTATCTTCCAGTGGATCTTTAATAACCAGTATGGACTTTTAAACTCTGTGTTAAGCCAGATCCTGGGCCTGGACAGCTGGACACACAACTGGCTGGGAGAAGGAAAATGGGCCATGTTCAGTATTATCATCGTCAGCCTGTGGAAGAACATGGGTATGCTGGTGATCCTGTTTATGGCAGGACTGGCAGGAATCCCTAATGATATTATCGAATCAGCCAAGATTGACGGGGCCAACGGTATGCAGATCATCTTCCGGATCATACTGCCGAACCTGAAAGAGAGCTATATCATCTGCGGACTCTGGGCGATCATCCAGTCTGTAAAAGTATTTGAACAGCCATTCGTTATGACCAACGGCGGTCCGGGAACAGCTACTCTGGTACTTTATCAGTATACCTGGCAGAACGCTTTCAAGTATTATGAAATGGGATATGCCTCATCCATCGCTTACTTTATGGGAATCATTATCCTGGTCCTGTCAGCTATCAATATGTTCCTGAACAGGGAAAAAGATGTAGATGAAGTAAAGAAGAAAAAGAGAAAGAAAGGAGGAGCAGCGGCATGAAAAAGAAAAAAATACATGTAAGCAGGATCATTATAGGTATCGTGCTGGCGATCATCGCTTTTATCTGGATGATCCCCTTTATCTGGACGCTGCTGACTTCTTTAAAGGACGACAGTGAGATTTATACAAACGTGCTGAAGTTTTTGCCCACTCATTTATATTTCGGACATTATGCTTCTGTGTTTACAAAAATGGGAAATTTCTTTGCATATTTCCGTAATTCCGTAGTGGTATCCTTCTGGAGCGTGCTGTTTAATGTATTGTTTGCAGCCAGCCTGGGATATTCCTTTGCCAAATTCAAATATCCGGGAAGAGGGATTTTCTTCGGATTTGTACTGCTGGTAATCACTCTTCCTTATGTTATTTACCTGATCCCTATTTATATCATGCAGTCCAGAATGAACATGATCGATACCGCATTAGGTCTGATCCTGCCTTATATTGCAACAAACCTTCCAATGTCTGTATTTATCATGAGGGGACAGTTTAACGGAGTTCCCAATGAAATGATGGAAGCGGCCAGGATCGACGGTGCCAATCAGTGGCAGACCTTTGCCAAGGTTATGATGCCTATCGTAAAACCGGGAATCGCTACGGTGATCATTATGACGTTCATCAGTGTGTGGGGAGAATTTACCTATGCCCGTACTCTTTGTGTAACCGCCAATTCTCAGACGCTGGCAGTTGGTATTACATTCCTGAGGGACGAGGCCGCATCCTGGCAGTACGGAACACTGACGGCTACCATTATCCTGTCATTGATCCCGGTTATGATCATTTTCCTGAGCATGCAGAAATACTTTGTAAAAGGTATTATGGCAGGAGCTGTAAAAGGCTGATAAAGACAAGGTGAAAGAGAGGAGCAGAAAATGGGAGAAGTAAAATTTGACACAAGTTTAAGAGATTCTCAGGGAACAGAAGTGACTCCGGTAGCCCCGGAGAACTTCGACCTGGATGCTTACCAGGAATATGAAGCGGGACTTTTAGAGAAAAACCGTGAGTTTATGAAAGCAGACAGCGGACTTCTTGTTTATCGAAGAGTCCGGGCAAACGGAGTCTTTTATGACAAATGCAGGGACTATAAGGAGTCTCTGGCCCTGCAGCTGGGAGCGCTGAAAGAAAGTATGGCCTATAAAGCAGATGTTGCCAATTTCCTGGAACCCTGGTATGGGATCGGGTATATTGCTTCCTGCTTTGGAAGTACCTACCGCTGGCTGCCTGAGCAGGCCCCCAGCGTAGAAGCAAAATTTGAGACTGCCCAGGAGATCCTGGATTCAGATTTCGTGCCTATCGCCCAGACCCCTGAAGGAAAATATAATCTGGAAATGATCGAGTATTTCATGGACAAGACCAAGGGAAAAGTTCCGGTTTCCTTCAGCGATATCCAGTCTCCCCTGAATATGCTTACCTATCTTCTTCCGGTAACGGACCTGTTTATGGAAGTACTGGAAGATCCGGAAGGAATCAAAAAGGCAGCGGCGCTTTGTACAGACCTGCTCATTGATTTCCTGAAAGAACAGGAAAAGCTCATCGGAGACGCTCTGGCAAAACCCGGCCATGGCTTCGCCAGCAGCAGAGCCTTTACCGGCGTAGGATTAAGCGATGATACCTCTATCATGCTCAGTGAAGAGGACTATACAGACCTGTTTAAAGAACTGGATGAGAAGCTGGGAGATGAGTTCGGAGGAATGGTATATCATTCCTGCGGCGTCTGGGAGAAGAAGATCCATATGGTCCAGACTTACCGGAATATACGGTGCGCGGACGGAGCCTTTACCATTGAGACAGACCCCAGCCCCAATAAACCGGAAGTGTTTGGAGATGCCTTTAACGGCACAGGAATCATTCTCAATGCCCGGGCAGTGGGAAATGCTCAAAACAGTTTTGAGGCTTTCCAGAAACTGTGGAGACCAGAGCAGAAGCTGATCTGTGTTACCTACTGTAAGACTCCTGAGGAACAGGAGATCCTTTATAATCGTTTGCACGAAATGGAGGCAGGCACAAAATGAAATATGATATCACCTTCCATCCAAGCTGGTGGCACGAAAATGCAGGTATAGATTTTACCCAGCAGTTTTTCGACGATCCGGAATACCGTATGGAAGCAGATATAAAAATGAGAAGAACGCTCTATGAGCATTTCGGAGATCTGGGTATTGGTGAGAAAGACCCCCAGAAAAGACCTTTGCTGGGTACAGATCTACTGGCAGCAGGATATCTTTTGTCAGAACTGATGGGCTGCGGGATCCGTTATCAGGCAGACAATTCTCCTCAGGTGGAGTGTATGGATCTGGACGAGGATAGCATTGATCAGATCCAGGTGCCGGATCTGGATACCAGTGAAGTGTGGCAGCGGACCCAGAAACAGATAGATTATCTCCTGGAGAAATATGGTCATGTGGAAACTTATGTAAACTTACAGGGAATCCAGAACATTGCCATGGATATTATGGGACAGGAGCTGATGGTTTCTTACTACACGGCCCCGGAGGAGATCAACGGACTCCTGGAAAAGATTACAAAGATGTCCATAGAGGTGGGAAAGAGGTTCAAAGCGCTTTCCAATGATGTTTCAGGAGGAGTTACGGCTATTGTACGCCAGACTGTACCAGAGTGTTATCTTACTTCCAACTGTTCCGTGGAGATGATCTCCAATGATCTGTATGAGGAATTTCTTCTGAAATACGATCAGGAGCTGGCAGATGCTTTTGGAAACTTCGGGATCCATCACTGCGGAAAATCCATGGAACATGTAGTAGAGGGATATTCTAAGGTAAAGGGGCTGACCTTTGCTGAGGTAGGGGCATTCTCTGATATCAAAACAGTACGCAGTCATCTTCCGGGAATTTTCCTTAATGCCCGGTACAGCCCTGTACGCTTGATGAATGCTTCAAAAGAAGATATCTTCAGTGAGGTAAAATATCTGGCGGAAAACGGACAGGAGAATGGACAGAAGATTTCCGTTTCCTGCGTGGGTATTGACAATCATGTGTCAGATACTCAGATCCGGTATTTCCTGGAAGCATGCAGAAGTGTAGAACTGTAGGATGCCCAAGAGGATCTGAGTATAAGAAGAAAAGCTGGAGCGGAAACTATGGAAAAAATCAGTCTTGCTAAGAGATCCGGATTTGAAGTGATACATAACAGTGTGGGCTGGCGGATCGCCGTTCACGCTTACGAAGAGAAAACAAATGGAATCACAGCTTTTACAGAGTGGGGCGTCCATGAGGACTCTCAGGAGGCTTTTGTCCTTCTGAAGGGAAAAGCCTGGCTGGCCCTTTCAGAACAAGGGACAGATCCGGGAGATTACCAGCTCTATGCCTTGGAAAAGGACGGGCTGTATGTGGTTCAGGAAAAGGAGTATCACAGTATTATCCTTGCACCGGGCAGTCAGGTTCTGATCATGGAGAACCTGGATATGTCCAATACCCGGAAAAAACCTGTAGATCCAAAGGTCATACAGGAAATCCGGGATAAACTTAAAAGATAGTTGCGGCAGAAATGCTGTATACTATAGATCAAATACATACCTCCTTATAGGTGAGAGGGGCAAAGTCAAATGAAAATCCCGGGCTTTGCCTCTTTTTCTTTTTATAGTATAATGAGAAAAATCAGGATACTTTTTCGTCTATGGACGAAAAGGAGAAAAAGAAAGTAAAAGGAGCTTTAGGATGAAGGAGATGGGAAAATATCTGGATCGGGAACTATATCAGTACGGAAGAGGGCAGACGTATCCTTTTCATATGCCCGGTCATAAAAGACAGGCAGTGACTCCCTATCTGACAGATCCCTGGAAAGAAGACATTACAGAGATCACAGGATTTGACAATCTCCACCATGCAGAGGGGATCCTGAAGGAAGCCCAGGAATATGCGGCCAGGATATTCCGGGCAGAGCAGACCTGGTTCCTGATCAATGGGAGCACCGCCGGGATCCTGGCGGCAGTGTCCGCCTGCACCAGTCCTGGGGGGAAGATCCTTATGGCGCGAAATTGTCATAAAGCAGTTTATCACGCCGCCTATTTAAGACAGCTTAAGACAGTATACCTTTATCCATCCCGGGAGATGAGTCTGGGGCTTAATGGAGGAATCTCCCCGGAAGATGTGGAGATTGCTTTAGAGAAACACCGGGATATCCAGGCGGTACTGATCACCTCTCCCACCTATGACGGGATCCTGTCCGATGTAGAAAAGATCGCACAGGCAGCTCACAGATATGGCATTCCCCTTATTGTGGACGAGGCTCATGGAGCACATCTGCCTTTTCACGGGAGTTTTCCAAAGTCTGCCCTTTACCTGGGAGGGGATTTGGTGATCCAGAGTTTACATAAAACATTACCCTCCCTGACTCAGACTGCGGTGATCCACAGGCAGTCTGACCTGGTGTCCGGGGAAAGACTGGAGCGTTTTCTGGG
>ERZ1090860.1377-NODE-1381-length-13093-cov-4.298819_pt1 | contig 13093 bp, 8 predicted proteins | sample MGYA00478483_ERZ1090860 | MGnify/ENA primary metagenome ERZ1090860 (study PRJEB33644, sample SAMEA5815741) | chicken gut metagenome | biome: Chicken; feature: Gastrointestinal Tract; material: Caecum | place: Ireland | collected 2019-01-01 | study: A study of the...
GTTCCACAGCCGGGCGAAGGTGGTGATGAAGGGCACGAAAAGGTAAATCACCGCCACCTGCAGGATGAGCACCGGCAGGAACACGTTGTTGAAATAGCTCATCTTCACCGTGCCCAGCACCCGCTCGCAGAAGTAGCGGGGCACCGAGGGGATGGAGGTGTTCAGCGCGGCGTACACCGCCAGCGGTGCGCACTCGGCCAGCAGGGCCCACACGCTGCCGCCGCCTTTCTTGGCAAGGTCGGCCTGCCGCCGGGCCAGGGGGATGTCCACCGCCAGCACATAGACGGCGTTCAGAGCAAAGAGCGCCGCCAGGGTGAGCACAAGATCATGGGTGAGCACGAGACCCAGGGTCACGGTGCCGGCGGTGCCCAGGCCCCGCACCCCGAAGCTGACGCCCACCACGTCCAGCCGCTCTCCCCTTTGCAGGTAGCCGTGCCACACGTCCGCCCAGCTTTCCACCAGGCGGTAGGCGGTGTAAAGGGCGATGACCCACCGCTGGGCGGCGGAGTAGCTGTTGACAAAGGCGAACACCAGGCAGCCCGCCCCCGCCGCCGCCAGGGTGACGTAGCGACTGCGCAGATAGGTGCGGTCGGCGTATTTGCCGGAAAGGTCGGACACCTGAAAGGTGCGCATGCCGAAGCTTGCCACCGACAGGCAGACGTTTGCGATGGTCATGGCGGTGGCCAGCATGCCGTTGGCGGCAACGCCCGCCAGGGCGGTGACCAGCAGGTTCAGCGCCGCCTGGCACAGATAGAACAGCAGGCTGCCCGCCGTATTGAAAACAAGATTTTTGCGCAGCTGTGCGTTCAACGGCCCGCCTCCTTTACTTCACAAAGGGCGCGATGCGCGCCTCCATGGCTTTGGCCTGGGCCTTGGGCACATAGGCTTTTTCCACATAGCCGTAGATGCGCTGGGCGAAATCCGCCAGACCCTTGTGGAAGAAGAACACCTTTTTGGGGGGCAGGCGCAGCGCGAAGAGGATGTGCACCCCCCAGAGGGCAAAGAACTTGAGCCAGTTGAAATGGGGGGTAAAGCCCTCACCCATGGGATGATCCCGGGGCGGCTCCTGATACACCTGCTCCAAAAGGTCGGCCATGCGCTTGTAGGCGGGGATGGGGCTGGGGTCAAAGTAGCCCTCGATGACCTCTTTTTCAATGGGGAAGGGGGGCTCGTCCTCGTCCATGGCGGCGGAGAAATCCTCGTAATTGGTGATGTACTTCGCCCCGGCGTAGATCACCGGGTCGTACTCGTGTTCGATGGGCGCCGGGCGCAGGATGTGGCAGCTCTTGCCCGCCATGTACACCTCGGCGATGGCGGTGCTCATCCAGATGGAGATGGAGTCCGCCGTGACGATCCACTGCTTGACGCTGTCCGAGAAGATGACGTGGAAGTTCGGCCGCTTGTTCGCCAGGGCCGTCAGCGTCGGGCTGTTCCACTCGCTGGGGTGGCGGCGGTAGACCAGTTCCACCTCCGGGTGGCCGGCCAGATACCGGTCGAACCAGTCCAGCGTCTCGGCCATGCTCACCCGGTTGGTGGCGGCAAAGCCGGAAAAATCGGTGCCCGCCATCTCGCTGAGTTCCTTCACCTCCGCGTCGGTCATGCTGGCGTAGCCGAAGCTGGAGATGTACAGGTGCAGCTTTTTGGCCGGATCCAGCCCGTGCTCGGCGCACAGGGCCTCCTTGGATTTGAAATACCCCGCGAACTCCGGGCGCAGAAAGTCCATCATCACCGCCCCGGTGACGGGGGTGTTCTTCTCCTTCATGCCGTGGGCGATGAGCCGGTCTGCCGTGCGGCGGCCCCAGCAGGTCTGCACACACTTTTTGGCGTTGCCGTTCATGTTGAACCAGTCGGCGGCCTCCTGGGTGTCGCTGAGCATCTGCTCCCAGTGCAGGTTCACGATCTTGTCGCACCGGCCGATGTTGTTGTAGACGTGGCTGTTGATGGCCTCGTTGTCGTACATGCAGCTGGAAACGAGCACCTTTGGCTTTTTCCAGGTGAAGTATTTCAGCTTTTTGCGGTCCAGCAGCTGGCGGATCTCGGCGGTGTAGCCCCGGCGCTCCAGTTCCAGCTTGAGCAAAAGGTCGCTCTCATACTCCCGCACCGTGTGCTCGTACAAAATCAAAAAGTCAAGCCCCATCCCGGGCGCCTCCCTTTGGCAAAGTTATCCGATGTCGGAAAAAAGCTGGTCCACCCACAGGGGCAGGCCGTAGCGGGTGTCCAGATGAAAGCCGTCAAAAAACTGCTTGTCGTCGTCAAAGTCCGGGCGGTCAGCCCACTCATAATCCAGCACGGCAAAGCCGTATTCCTCGGCCCATTCCGCCAGCTGGGGCAAAAATTCCGTGGCCATGGCCTCGTCGATGCCAAAGGGCATGCAGGCGTCGGTGAGCACGATGTCCGCCATGGGGGGCAGCACCACCGTCAGTTTCACACCCTTCTCCCGGCAGGTTTCGGCCATCTGGCAAAAGCGGGCCAGCTGCTCGGCGTTGAGCGTCCAGCCCCTGCACCGGGGCAAAAGGGCCTCGGGGTAGGTGGCAAGGCGGGTGTGCAGGGGGTACACTGTGCCGTCGGGGCCGGTGTAGTCCTCGGGGTAGACCCAGTCGCCGGTCTCCTCCGCGCTGCCGCCCGGGATGCCCCGCAGCCGCTCGGAGAGGGCGGTGAGCATGTTCACGTTGTATTCCAGGTTGAACATGTAGGCCAGGGGGTTCGTCAGGGTGGCCTCCAGCGTGCTCATCCGGTCGGCGTCGTAGGTCTCGGTGACGGTGTAGAAGGAGAGACCGAACACCACTTCCTCAAGGTTCGGGTTTTGCTCCAGCGCCCAGTTCACCACGTCCACCCCCTCCCGCAGGGAGGCCCCGCCGAAGGCCAGGTTCTGCCAGGGCCGGCCGCTGACCTGTTCCACCTGCTCCATGTCGAAGTGGGCAAGGCGCGAATCCCCCACGATGATGCGCGCGCCGGGGTCGGCGGCGTAGGCTTTGAGGCGCGCCACCGGCGCCTCGCTGGAGGTGGAGACCTTGAGGCCGAAGTAGTTGTTGGGCTCGAAGGCGGCAAAGACGCAGAAATACGCCGCCACCGGCACTGCCAGCAGCGCCAGCTTTTTTAAGATGCCGCGCATTCCCGCGCCTCCTTTCGCTGTGTTTATGCTGCATGGCCCGATGCCATGCAGCGCCGGTCAAAAGCCGCCGTAGGCAAAGCTTGCGCCGCCAAAGCCGCCGCTGGCCATCAAAAGACCGCCGAAGATGGCCAGCACCAGCGCGTAGTAGAGCGCCCAGCGCGTCGTGCCTTTTTGCGCTTGCAGCACCAGTTCGGCGCTCTTGTTTTTAAAGCGGAAGGCCCGCTGCCAGTCAAACCACACCGCCAGCGCCAGGGTGCAGACCAGAAAGGCGCACCAGGCCGCCGCCATCAGGTTTTGGGCGTAGAAGCCGTCCAGCACCGCCTGCCAGCTCTCGGCGGCAAAGCGGGCGGGGCTCCAATCCCGGAAAAAGCCGGCCAGCACGGCAAAGGCCTGGCCCATCCCGCTGCCGCCCACCTCGGAGCCGGCGGCGAAGAACACCATGCCGAAGGCCCACAGGGCGAACACCGCCGCCCGCTTGGCCCACAGCACCCGGGCGGGGGCCTTCTTTTTTGGCTTGCCGAACTTCTGGTGGATGAGCTCCTCCCCGGCGCGGTAAACGCCCTGCAAAAAGCCCCAGACCACAAAGGGCAGGGTGCTGCCGTGCCAGAAGCCGGAGACGAAAAACACGATGAAGACGCACAGCACCGGCGAAAGGCGGCTCACCCGCCGCCCGATGAGGGGCAGTTTGGAGGCGTCTGCCCAGACGAGAGGGGTGAAGAGGTAGTCCTGCAGCCAGCCGGAAAGACTGATGTGCCAGCGGCTCCAGAAGCCGGAGAAGTTGGCGGCGAAAAAGGGCGTTTTGAAGTTTTCGGGAATTTCCCGGCCCAGCCGCCGGGCGCTGGCCCGGGCCATCTCGGAGTAGCCCGCGAAATCAAAATAGAGATAGAGGGTGTAGCCCACGGTGGCGGCCACGAGCGCCGGCCCGCCGTGGCCGGCGGCGTCGGAAAAGACGGGCCGGACATACATCATGAGAACGTCCGCCACCGCCACCTTTTTAAAGAGGCCCAACGCGAACAGCTGCAGCGCCCGCACGGTGCGGCCCTCGTCAAAGCGGTGCTCCTGCCGCAGCTGGGGCAGCACCAGCCGCGCGCGGCAGATGGGCCCGGCGGTGATGGTGCCGAAAAAGCAGAGGAAGGCCACCAGGTTCACAAAACTTTTTTCCGGCTCCATGTCGCCCCGCGCCACATCCACCAGATAGCTCACCGCGGCGAAGGTGTAAAAGCTGATGCCCAGGGGAAAGGGCAGGGCGTGGAGAAGGCCGGGAGCCAGGGGCAGCACCGGCACAAGGAAGTTGAAGTACTTGAACACCGCCAGCACCGCCAGCAGGGCGACGACGGCGGCGGCCAGCAGCCGGCCCTTGCTCTCTTTGCGGGCAAGGGCAAGCCCCATCCGCCAGACGAACAGGCACACCGCCGCCAGCACCGCCAGCGGCACCAGCGGCCAGGCGCCGGGCCAGGCATCCCCCGCGGGGCGGTTCGCCCAGTAGAACACGGCGCTCGCCGCCAGCAGCAGGCCGCTCTGAAAGCGGGCCGGGCACACCTTCAGGTACAGAAAAGCCACCACGGGCAGGAACGCAAAGTAGGAAAAACTCTGAAAACTCACCCCGGCGGCCTCCTTCCAAACCCGTGAAAAGGGCAGTATCTAAGTTATTATATCTGTTTTGTACCGCGGTGTAAAGGGCGCAGGCGGTTGAAATCCGGCCGTAAATAGGGTATACTGTTTTCGAATAATTTTTCGAAAAACCGGGCCCGCCGCCCGTTGTCAAAAGGAGCGCAAGTATGGCACACACCGTCATGGTCACCGGCGCCGACGGCTTTATCGGCAGCCATCTCACCGAGGAACTGGTCAAAAAGGGCGAAAAGGTCAAGGCATTCTGCCTGTACAACTCCTTCGGCACCTGGGGCTGGCTGGACACCCTGCCCCCTGAGATCAAAAACGAGATCGAGGTGTTCATGGGCGATATCCGCGACCCCAACGGCGTGCGCTGCGCCATGGAGGGCCAGGAGATCGTCTATCATCTGGCGGCCCTCATTGCCATCCCCTTCAGCTACCACAGCCCCGACAGCTATGTGGACACCAACATCAAGGGCACCCTGAACGTGCTGAACGCGGCGCGGCAGGTGGGCACAAAGCGCCTGCTGGTCACCTCCACCAGCGAGGTGTACGGCACCGCCCGGTATGTGCCCATCGACGAAAACCACCCCTTCCAGGGCCAGAGCCCCTACTCCGCCACCAAGATCGGCGCCGACCGGCTGGCCGAGAGTTTCTGGCGCAGCTTTGAGCTGCCGGTCACCATCGTGCGGCCCTTCAACACCTACGGCCCCCGCCAGAGCGCCCGGGCGGTGATCCCCACCATCATCACCCAGCTGCTGGCGGGCCGCACCGAGATAAAACTGGGCAGCCTGGAGCCCACCCGCGACTTCAACTATGTGAAGGACACCGTCGCCGGTTTCATGGCCCTGGGCGGCTGCGAGGCGGCCATCGGCCAGGAGGTGAACATCGCCACCGGGGTGGAGCACTCCATCGGCGATCTGGCCAACGAACTCATCCGCCAGATCAACCCCGAGGCGAAGATCGTCTGCGACAGCCAGCGCCTGCGCCCGAAGGACAGCGAGGTGGAGCGCCTTTTGGGCGACGCCACCAAGATGCACAAGCTCACCGGCTGGAAGCCCGCCTACACCTTCGAGCAGGGGCTGGCCGCCACCATCGAGTTTCTGCGGGGCAACATGGAGCGCTACAAGCCCGACGTGTACAATCTGTAAACAAGGCCCGGCTGCCGCCGGGCCGTTCCGGCTGCCGGGAGGCCCTCTGCGGAGAGGCCGGCCCGGCATATGCCGTTTTTAAAGGCCCTTGGCCGCAACACAAAACGAACGAGGTTTTTTGGTGCAAAAGTTATCTTTCAAACACTTTAAACGCCCGCCCCGCCCGGCGCTTGCCGCCCTGGGCCTTGCGGCCGCGCTGGCCGGCGCTTTGGCCTTCATGTACTACTGGCGGGTGGTGTATTATCTCGACGACCGGGGCGTACCCGCCCTTTTGCTCTACGGCGCGGCGGCGGTGTTTGTGCTGGCCGCGGCGCTGGCGGTGTGGGCCGGCGGGAAACTGCGCGGTTTCGACGCCAAGGCGGCCCTTGCCATCTTCCTCTGCGGGGCGCTGTTCTGCTTTGCGAATCCGCCGCTGCAGGTGCCGGACGAGACGGCCCACTTCCTGCGCAGCTACTCTTTGAGCCAGGGCCGCCTCACCTTCGACCACGACCGCATCTATCCCGACGACGTGGCAAAGCTGGTGGAGAGCTTCCCCGGCGCGTGGGTGGCCAGCCACACCAGCCAGGGCCTTTCCTACACCGAGGACGGGGAGGAGCGCAGCTATACCACCGCGGGCTATGCCCTCAAACAGCGGGGGGAGGACGGCCGGGTGGAGAGCATCGCCGACGGCTTTGCCGCCTACTTTGACGGCCAGCCCGCCGAAGAATCGGTGGGCGAGCCCTATTTCTTCATGACCCTCTCCATGCTGCCGCAGGCGCTGGGCATCCTGGTGGCCCGCCTTGTGGGCCTGGGGGCACTGGGCTGCCTGTACGCCGCGCGGCTGGCGAATCTGGCGGCCTACACGGCCCTGTGCTGGTTGGCGCTGAAAAACTGCAAACGCTACAAGCCGGTGTTCACCGCCTTCATGCTGCTGCCTTTGAGCCTTTACATGGCGGCCTCGGTGAGCTACGACGCCACCCTGCTGGGCTTTTATTATCTTGTGGCCAGCTTCTACTGCAAGGACGAGATCCTGAATAAGGACATCGCCGTGTTCATCGCGGCGTTCCTGATGATGAATCTGGCCAAGCCCTACATCAGCCTCTTGTGGGTGGTGCTGCCGCTGGTGCTGCCCCGCTCCGCCTGGAAGACCCGGGTGAAAAAGTGGCAGCTGGCGGCGGGCTGCCTCGTGGGCGGCCTTGCGCTGGGCAAGCTGTTCGACTGGTACGGTACCGCCTTCCGCTTCAACTACCCCTATGTGGGCCGGCAGATCGAGGGCGCGGCGGAACTGCCTCAGCTGCTGGGCATCCTGGCAAACCCCTTCCGCTACGCGGCGGTGCTGCTGGGCAGCTTTTACGAAAACAACTTCTTCCTGGGGCAGCTGGGCCTGTTCGGCGCCCTCGACCTGGAAGTGCCCTTCATCAGCTTTGTCAGCCCGCTGGTGCTGCTCTTCGCGGCGGCCCTCTCGGTGCATGAAAAAAGCAGCCTCAAGCCCATGCCCGCCTTTGGCCTGGGGGCCTTGAGCGTCGTCTACATGGCGGGTGCTGCCACCGCCATGTACATCACCAGCACCCCGGTGGGTATGATCCGCATCATCGGCCTGCAGGCGCGGTATTTCCTGCCCGCCTTCCTGATGCTCTTCGTGCTGGTGGCGGCGCTGCTCAGTCATGTGCTGGAACCCCGCCTCGCTTCCGGGCAGGCCAAGGCCCGGCGGGTGTTGCTGGGCGTCTCGGCGGTGTTCGGGGCCCTGGGGGCGGTGCTGCTGTTCCAGCACTACTTCATCGGGCCGGTGTATGTCATCAAGTAACATAAAGAAAGGAGGCGGCGCCCTTGCCGCTTTTCAGTGGGATACTGGCGCTTGCGGCTGTGAGCCTCTGCTGCGCCGCCCTGGCCCGCCGCTTTAAACTGGACGCGGGCCTGCTGGCCCTGCCGGTGATCGCCGGCGCCTCCCTCTGGCTGTGCCTGTGGGGGGGGTCGGCCTGCTCAGGGCCGGCGGCTGGGCCTTTTATCTGGCCGCCGCGGCGCTGGCGGCGTGGCTGGCGTATAAAAGAGAGCTGGCCGGCGCGTTCAGGGAACTGCTGACCCCCGGGTTTGCGACCTTTGTGCTGGCGGCCGCCTTCTTTTTGGTCGTGTTCGCCGCCACGCAGCCCATGTTCACCCAGACCGACGAGTTCAGCCTCTGGGGCTCGGCGGCCAAACTCACCAAACTCCACGACATGCTGCACCCGGCGGCGCCGGGCAACCTGCTGGCCCGCACCGCCACCCCGGCGCTGATACTGGTGAGCTATCTCTTCCAGTTCTTTGGCGCGGGATTCTCCGAGTGGTCGGCCTATTTCGCCGTCGACGCGCTGCTGGCCGCGGCCGTGGCCGCCGTGGCCAGCCTGCCCTGCCTTTCCAAAGCGGGGGCCGCCGTGGCCGCCGCCTGCGGCTTTCTGGTGCCCTAGTTCTTCAGCGCGCCGTCCCTGGGCGGCATCTCCAACATCTACCTCTCCTTCATGGGCGATCTGCCCTGGGGTTTGTGTTCGGGGCCACCCTCTGCGTCTATTTTTCCCTGCGGGAGCGCCCTGTCGCGGCCCTCGCCCTCACCGCGCTGCTGGCGGCCTTTCTGGTGCTCACCAAGGACGTGGGCCTTGCCTACGGGTGCATCGCGGTGGGGCTGGTCTGCGCCGACCGGCTCTTCTGCGCGCCCAAACGCCGGCTGCCGCGGCGGCTGAAGGACGCCGCCCTCGCCCTGCTGACCATCCTGCCCGGCGGCCTTGCTTACCTTGGCTGGAGCCGCTATGTGGCGGCGGTGACGGGTCTCGGCAAGACCACCGTGGGCAGCGAGATCCACGAGGTCACCCAGGGGCAGGCCATGGCCGAGGGGGTGGCGCAGCTGCTGGGCCTTATGGAGCCCACCGAAAAGTTCGCCCAGGTGCGAAACGCGATGCTGGCCAGCCCCTTCACCATCCCGGATTGCCTGCTGGGGGGCGGCGCGCTGGCCCTTGCCCTCATCTGGCTGGTGCTGGCCGCGGCGGCGCTGGCGGCGCCCAAAGGCGAACGGCTGCGCCCGGTGTGCCTGGGAGTGTTCGGCACCCTGGCGCTGGGGGCGTTCCTCGTCTTCCATCTGTTCCTCTATGTCTACAACTTCCGGGAGACCGACGCGGCCAACCTCCAGGACTACATCCGCTACATCGGGCCCTATTACATGGGCTTTTTCCTGATGGCGCTGGGCCTGCTGGCCCGGTACGCCGCCGCCGAAAGCCGGATGGCGAAGCTGGCGGGGGCTCTGCCCGCGGCGGTGCTGGCGGGCTTCTGCGTACTCATCGCCTGGCGGGGCCTGCCCACCGCGGGCTTCTGGAACTACCCCCGCTCGGTGTACTCGGTGCGCCAGGATGTGAAACAGCGGGCCGAGGCGGTGAACGGCCTTCTCGACTGGTCGGACACCGTGCTGCTCATCAGCCAGGGGGATACCGCAATCCGCTGGAACTACTACGGCTTTGAACTGAACGCCACCCTGGCCCGGGGCTTCGGCGGCTTCGGCTACGGCCACGAGGGTGACTATAACTGGGACACCACCCACATGAACCTCGTCCCGCCTGAGGCGGCGGGGGAGGGGGTGCCGGAGGTGTACAGCTATCAGACGGTGGCGGACGCCGACGACCTGCGCCTCTTCCTGCTGGACAAAAAATACACGCACATCCTGGTGGACGCCAGCGACGACTACATCGCCGACGTGATCGGCCCCGCTTTCGGCTGCGAGGGCCTGCCGGACGACAAGCCCGACGAGCCGGTGCTGCTGTCCATCCAGTACGACGGTGACACCGTGCGCTGGACACCGGTGGAAGGAGGCGCGGCATGAAAAAACTGAGACCGCTCCTCCTGGCCTGGGCGGCGGGCCTTGCGATCTGGCTTTTGCTGGGCTGCGCCAGCCTTGCAAAGACCGCCTGGTACGCCCGGCAGGGCCTGGCGGCCACCCAAAGCCTCTCGCTGGAGGACTTCACCCCTGTGGGCATCGAGCCCTACGACGCGGGGGAGGAGGGCCCGTGGTACATCTCCACCGACGGCGACGCCCAGCTGCTGTGGCAGGGGGATGCCTATCTCAACACCGTCTGGCTTTTTATCGAGCACGAGAGCCCGCCCCAGGCGGTGATGCTCTACTGGAAAACGCCGGGCCAGGCGGACTTTTCCCCCCGCCAGTCGGTCTACGGCACCCTGACCGCCCCCGATGTCTACACCTTCGATCTGGGCGGCGTGCGGGTGAGCGAGGTGCGCATCGACCCGGACAGCCAGGGCGGCGTGGTCACCCGGCTGGACGGGGTGGTGTTTAACCCCGATCAGTGGCCGCTGGCGGCCTTCGTGCCCGGCCGGGGCGCGGCGCTGCTGCTGCTTTTGGCGCCCCCGGCGGCGCTGGCGGCGGCCTGCCAGCTGCGGCGGGCGCTGGGCGCACTTCTGAAAAAAGACGATGAAACTAAATAAAAGTGAGGTCTTAACGATGAGCGAGTTCATTCCCCTTTCGGTGCCCAACTTCTGCGGCAACGAGCGCAAGTATGTGGACGAAGCGCTGGAGGGCGCCTGGGTGTCCACCAGCGGGGCCAAGGTGGGCGAGATGGAGCAGTGCATGGCCAAATACCTGGGTATGCCCGAGGCGGTATGCTGCGCCTCCGGCTCGGCGGCGCTGCATCTGGCGGCGCTGGCGGCGGGCATCCGCCCCGGCGACGAGGTGATCGTGCCGGCGCTGACCTTCATCGCTTCGGTGAACCCCACCACCCGGTATGTGGGGGCCGAGCCGGTGTTCTTCGGCTGCGACGAGACCGCCACCATGGACCCGGACGCGGTGGAGGACTTCTGCGCAAACCGGTGCGAACTGAAGGCGGACGGCCTGTACAACAAGCGCACCGGGGCCAAGGTGTCGGCGCTGGTGCTGGTGCATGTGTTCGGCAACATGGCGGACATGCCCCGCTTTTTGCGCATCGCGAAAAACTATAAACTCACCCTCATCGAGGACGCCGCCGAGGCCCTGGGCACCAAATACACGGAAGGGGAGTTTGCGGGCAAATTCGCCGGCACTATGGGCGACGTGGGCGCCTTCAGCTTCAACGGCAACAAGATCATCACCACCGGCAGCGGCGGCACCCTGGTCTCCAATCACCCGGAGTGGGCGGCGCGGGCAAAGCACCTGTCCACCCAGGCCAAGACCGACCTGTTGCAGTTCAGGCACGACGAAGTGGGCTACAATTACCGCATGACCAACATCGACGCCTGCCTGGGCCTTGCCCAGATGGAGCTGCTGGAGGGCTTCATCGACCACAAGACCGTCCGCTATGAGCAGTACAAGGCTGCCCTGGACGGGGTGAAGGGTTTTTCCATGCTGCCCTTCCGGGCAGGCACCCGGTCGAACCACTGGTTCTACAGCCTGCTGCTGCCCGACCGCCTGGAGCGGGACGATGTGATCGCCCGGCTGCAGGCCCAGGGCATCCAGACACGCCCGGTGTGGTCCCTCATCAACGAGCAGTGCGACTATGGCCGCAACGAGACGCACGCCATGGGCATCGCCCGGGACTACCGCCGGCGCATCGTGAACATCCCCTGCTCCACGAACCTCACCGAGGCCCAGTGCGACCGGGTGATCGAGGCCATTCTGGCCCTGTGAAAAAACACAACGAAGGAAGGGAGGGCCTGCCGTGGCCTGGGGCGAACTGATCGGCCTGCTGGTGATGCTGGCGGCCCTCTTCGGCGGCAGCGCGCTGCTCACCCGCCGCGGGGGACTTTCCGCCGCCGCCGCGCCGCTGGCGGCGCGGGCCCTGGCGGAACTCTGGCTGCTGGCGGCGGGGATGTTGGGCGCGCTGCGCCCGGCGGGCCTTGCGCTGGCGGCGCTGGGCATCCTGGGCGGCGGCCTCGAGGCCGCGCTGGCAAGGAAAAAGGGGCAGCGCTGCCCGCTGGCCGGGGCGCTGGCAGACCCCGCCGCAAAGCTGTTCTGGGCGCTGGCGCTGGCCCTGGCCGTGGGCCTTTTTGCCCTGCGGCCGGAGTTTTTAAACTTTGACGAATACTCCTTCTGGGGCACCGCCGCGAAACTCACCAGCGAGACGGGCGCTCTTTACACCGTCTGCGACACCGGCCTGCCCTGGCAGATGACCGAACTGGCGGCGCTGCCGCTGGCCAGCTTCTTCTTCCAGCTGTTCGGCTCCTTCGCCCCCTGGCGGGCCATCTTCGCCGCCGACCTTTTGCTGCTGGCCGCGGTGGCCGCCGCGGCGGGCTGCGCGAAAAAGGCCCGGCTGGCCGGGCCGCTCTTTCTGGCGGGCCTGACGGTGCCTACGCTGGTGACGGTGGCGGGCCATACCGCCCTGTTGAACACCTCCTGGCTGGAATTTCTGGGTGACCTGCCCGCCGGCATGCTCTTTGGCGGGGCCGTGGCCTTCTGGCTGGCCGCGAAGGAACAGGGCCCCGCCGCCCGGTGGCTCACCCTGCCGGTGCTGCTGCTGGCGGCGAACGTGAAAAGCAACACCTTTGTGCTGGGCCTTGCCGCGGCCGGGCTGGTGGCGCTGGACGCGGCGCTGTTTGCCGCCGGAGAGCAGCGCGGGAGAAAAGCCCTTGCCGCCCGGCTGGGCTTTGCCGCCGCCTGCCTTGCCGCGCCCGCCGCCCAATACCTGCTCTGGAACAACTACATCACGGGCCTGGTGCGGCGCAACGCCGCCGCCGGCGGCATGGGCGACACCGCTTCCGCCAGCCTGCCCGCGGTGGTGGCCAATGGACTCAAACTGCTGCTGGGCCTGCCGGCGGAGAGCTACTTCGAGGCCCGGCATGACCTGTTCTGGCAGTACGGCGGCGCTTTGGCGGACGCCTTTTTCCACCGCAAGGTGTCGGTGTTTGGCACCGGCGCGGCGGTGGCGGCGCTGACGCTGGCCGTCTTTCTGGCCGCGGTGCTGCTGGCTCCGGGCAAGCGGGCGCGGCTGCGGGCCACCATCTTCGCCGCGGGCAGTTCCCTTTGCTTTGCGGGCTATTGGCTGATGCTCTGGCTCAGCTACGCCTTCCTTTTAAAGGACTCCACCCCGGAAAATCTCGCCAGCTATCCCCGGTATTTCGCTTCTTATTACAGCGGCTGGCTGCTGCTGGCCCTGGCGGTGCTGGCCCTCAGCTGCGCGGCGGCGGCGCGCCCGGTGCTGGGCCGGGCCGCGGCGCTGGCGGCGGGGGCGGTGTTCGCCGCGGCGCTGGCCGTGGGGGTCGCGCCCCAGTTCACCCTGCTGGGGGTGGGCGGCGGCGAGTA
>ERZ1090860.1379-NODE-1383-length-13075-cov-4.659293_pt1 | contig 13075 bp, 9 predicted proteins | sample MGYA00478483_ERZ1090860 | MGnify/ENA primary metagenome ERZ1090860 (study PRJEB33644, sample SAMEA5815741) | chicken gut metagenome | biome: Chicken; feature: Gastrointestinal Tract; material: Caecum | place: Ireland | collected 2019-01-01 | study: A study of the...
ATCAGGCCCTTTTAGGGCCTACTCAAGCCTCCGGCTTAGCCGGAGGTTTTGACTTTCCAGCTTTCCGCCTGTTTTACCAAAACCACATAAAATTTACCTGCTTTCTACACCGGGCCCCCTTGTATTTTTGTTTCCGTTTTGTTACCATTAAGATATCCGAATTGCCCACATCCAGAGGGAGTTTTCTGTGCCCGGGGATGCGATCAGGCTCCATCCAGCCGGCTGAAAGGTCCCCTCCGGTAGGGCCCGGAAGGAAAGGTGGAATGTTTCATGAGAAAACACACACGCAAGTTCCTGTCCCTGTTCCTGTCCCTGTCCATGGCCAGCAGCTTCTGCATCCCCGCCATGGCCGCCGAGGGCGACACCACCGCTGCTGCGGATGACGGCATTGTGGTGCTGTACACCAACGACGTCCACTGCACCAGCGACGACGGTATGTCCTACGCCGCCATCGCCGCCTACAAGGCCGAGATGGAGGCCGACTACGGCGCCGACAACGTCACCCTGGTGGACAACGGCGACGCCATCCAGGGCGGCATCCTGGGCTCCCTGTCCAAGGGCAGCTGGATCGTGGACATCATGAACAACGTGGGCTATGACATTGCCATCCCCGGCAACCATGAGTTCGACTTCGGCATGGATACCTTCCTGGACATCGCCAAGAACCAGGCTGAGTACACCTATGTCAGCTGCAACTTCGTGGACGCCGACGGCAAGGCCGTGCTGGAGCCCTACACCATGGTCACCTACGGCGACGTGGACGTGGCCTATGTGGGTATCTCCACCCCCGAGACCCTGACCAAGTCCGCCCCCGCTTACTTCCAGAACGACAAGGGCGAGTACATCTACGGCTTCTGCCAGGACAAGGACGGCAAGGCCCTCTATGACCAGGTGCAGGACACCGTGGACGCCGCCCGCAAGGCCGGCGCCGAGTATGTGGTGGCCCTGGCTCACCTGGGTGAGGACGCCCAGAGCTCTCCCTGGATGTCCACCGAGGTCATTGCCAACACCACCGGCATCGACGTGGTGCTGGACGGCCACTCCCACACCACCGAGCCCTCCAAGACCGTGAAGAACGCCGACGGCGAGGACGTGCTCCTGAGCCAGACCGGCACCAAGGCCGAGTCCATCGGCAAGCTGGTCATTTCCGCTGACGGCACCATGACCACCGAGCTGGTGGCCCTGGCTGACGTGGATACCACCTCCCAGGCCTACACCACCGCCAAGACCTTCATCGAGGGCATCCAGGCCGAGTACACCGCCATGTCTGAGGAAGTGGTGGCTACCTCCTCCGTGGACCTGACCATTAACGATCCCTATACCGGTGAGCGTGCCGTCCGCTCCGCCGAGACCAACCTGGGCGACCTGTGCGCCGACGCCTATCGCGTGCTGCTGGGCGCCGACATCGGCTTTGTCAACGGCGGCGGCGTCCGCGACAACATTGCCGCCGGGAACATCACCTACGGCAACATCATCGCTGTCCACCCCTTCGGCAACCTGGCCTGCCTGGTGGAGGTCTCCGGCCAGCAGATCCTGGACGCTCTGGAGCTGGGCTCCATGCAGGCCGGCGTGTCTGAGAGCGGCGGCTTCCTGCAGGTCTCCGGCATCAAGTACACTGTGGACACCTCCATCCCCACCTCCGTGGAGCTGGACGACGCCGGCAACTTCGTGAAGGTGGCCGGTGACCGCCGTGTGAAGGACGTCCAGGTTCTGGACAGCGAGACCGGCGAGTATACCGCCATTGATCCCAAGGCTACCTACACCCTGGCCTCCCACAACTATATGCTCAAGGACGGCGGCGACGGATACGCCATGTTCGGCGCCGACAACGTGAAGATCCTGAAGGATGAGGTCATGGTGGACAACGAGGTCCTCATCAACTACATCAAGGACGAGCTGGGCGGCGTGGTAGGCGAGCAGTACGCCAATCCCAGAGGCGACGGCCGCATCACCGTTCTGTATGCCGACGCCGACTTCTCCTCCTGGTACGGCGAGGCCGTCCGCTATGTGGTGAACAACAGCATGATGAGTACCACCAACGGCTTCAGCTTCACTCCCTTCGGCCAGGTGAGCCGCGCCACCGTGTATCAGGTGATCTACAACATGGAGGGTGCTCCCGCCGTGGAAAAGACCACCGTTACCGACACCGAGGGCAAGTGGTACTCCGACTGCATCAACTGGGCCGCCTCCGTGGGTCTGTTTGAGGGCACCACCTTCGGCGAGGATCAGACCATCACCCGCGCTGAGATCGCCGACCTGATCGCCGCCTATGCCGACTACAAGGGCATCAAGGCCCCCGACGCCGACGGCTCCATGGAGAAGGCTCCCGACTACTCCTCCATCCCCGCCGACTCTCTGGACGGAATGACCTTCTGCTACTACGCCGGCATCATGACCGGCAACGAGGCCGGCCAGCTGATGCCTGCCGGCCAGCTGACCCGGGTGGAGTTTGCCCAGGTCCTGGCCAACTTCGGCGCCCTGACCGCCGAAAAGCCGGCCGCCTGAGGCCCGCTCTCCACAGAGATCAAAAAAGATGGGGCGTGCAGATGCACGCCCCATCTTTTTTGCGGTTACGCCTGAGCCGACTGCTTCAGCGCCTGGGCCAGCTGGTCCGGGCAGGAGGTGGCTTTGAAGCCGCAGCGGATGCCCTCCAGCCGGCGGATGGCCTCCTCCACCTTCATGCCCTCCACCAGGCGGGAGATGCCCTGAAGGTTTCCGTTGCATCCGCCCTGGACCTGGAGGGAACGGATCACGCCGTTCTCCACATCCACCACCATACGGTTGGAGCAGACGCCCCTGGGACGATAATCAATGGTCATATTTCTCTCTCCTTCGATGTTCCCGGTTAACGGGGCAAATCATACCATACTTTGGACAGGATTGCAATTCTTTATACCACTGTGGTATAATAGCCGCAAAGTGGGCGTTGATCCCAGTGAGAGGAGGTGTGCCCATTGGCTCCCAGTACCAAACTGGCTCTTTCCAACTCTCTGCGGCGCTTGCTGCAGAAGAAGTTTCTGGATGATATCACCGTCAAGGAGATCGTGGAGGACTGCGAAGTCAACCGGCAGACCTTCTACTATCACTTTCAGGATATCTACGATCTGCTCCACTGGTTCCTGGAGCATGAGACCGCCGAAGTTTTGCAGCCCTGCACCTCCTGGCAGGAGGCGCTCATGACCACCTTTCACTACATACAGGAAAATCACGCCATTATCTATCACATTTACCGCTCCAGCGGCCGGGAGCACCTGGACTGCCAGTTCTTCACCATGTCCCACGCCCTCACCGCCAAGCTGCTGGACACCGCCGCCCAGGACCTTGTCCTGGCGGAGCGGGACCGGGATTTTCTCATTGACTTCTATATGTACGCTCTGGCCGGCACCATGCTGGGCTGGCTGGCCGATGATATGAAGGAGGAGCCCGCCGAGCTGGCCGCCCGCATCAGCTTTTTGCTGGAGGACGAGTTCCGGCGGGTGGCCCAGCGCTTTTCCGTTCCCCCTCAGTCCCCCTGACCCAGTCATTTACATCCCTGGCGGGAACTGTTTCCCACAGTTCCCGTCAGGGATGTTTCTTGTCTATTTTTCAGGTTGTGTCGGGGTGGAAGCCTGAAATTCTATCCAGGTTGACAGTTGACTTTTTGCCCAAATGAAACTAGTATTTACAGTATATTTTAGCCATATCAGAGAGGGGTGGAGGATACGAGTTATCATTTTCTATTTGAGATTGCGATTATCCTGCTGAGCACCAAGGTTCTGGGCATCGTGACCAAGCGATTTGCGTTGCCCCAGGTGGTGGGCGCGCTGCTGGCCGGACTGCTGCTGGGGCCTGCCATGCTGGGCCTGCTCCAGGAGACCACGCTGATGGACCAGCTGGCCGAGCTGGGCGTCATCGTGCTCATGTTCAACGCCGGTCTGGAGACCGACCTGGGCGAGCTGAAAAAGGCGGGGGCATCCGCCTTCATCATCGCCCTCATCGGCGTACTGGTCCCGCTGGTGGGCGGCTTTGGGCTGGCCTGCGTCTTTAATGCCGGAGAGGAAACCTTCCTGCAAAACGTCTTTATCGGCGTGATCCTCACCGCCACCTCCGTCAGCATCACTGTGGAGACCCTGAAAGAGATCGGAAAGCTGTCCACCCGCTCGGGCAACGCCATTCTGGGCGCCGCCATCATCGACGACGTGCTGGGCATCGTGGCCCTCACCATCATCACCAGTATGGCGGGTACCGGCGCCAACGTGCTGATGGTCCTGCTGAAGATCGTGGCCTTTTTTGCCATCAGCGTGGTACTATGGATGGTACTCCACCGGATCGTGGAGTGGTGGTTCAAGCGATATGACCGGGACAAGCGCCGGTTCGTGGTGATCTCCTTCGCCTTCTGCCTGCTGTATGCCTACTTTGCCGAGGAGGTATTCGGCGTGGCCGACATCACCGGCGCCTACATCGCCGGCCTGATCTTCGCCAAGACGCCCCGGGTGGCGTACTTGCAGGATCGGTTCGATACCCTGTCCTATACGCTGCTCTCCCCCATCTTCTTCGCCAGTCTGGGATTGAAGGTGGTGCTGCCGGAGATGAGCGCCTCCATTATTCTCTTCTCCGTCCTGCTGATCCTGCTGGCCGTGGTCTCCAAGGTGGTGGGCTGCGGTCTGGGCGCCAGGCTGTGCCGGTACTCCGGTCAGGACTCCCTCCGCATCGGCGTGGGCATGATCTCCCGTGGCGAGGTGGCCCTGATCGTGGCCAATAACGGCATTGCGGCGGGACTGATGAACGACGACTTTTTCGGCCCGGTGGTGCTGATGGTCATTGCCACCACCATCCTCACCCCCATCCTGCTCAAGCTGGTCTACCGCGGCAAGGAAAAGGACTACAGCGACCTGCAGGAGAGCGAACTGGTCAACCGCTACGAGGACGCCGCCGCCTTCGATCTGGCCGCCCAGGCCCTGCTGGAAGATCACGAACGGCTCCGCGACAGCGCACAAAAGAAATAACAAAAGAACGGCTCCGCTGCCATGGCAGCGGAGCCGTTCTTCATTTTCAATCAGCCGTTCAGGTAACTGTTGTACAGCTCCACCAGCTCGTCCTGCTGGGGAGAGATGATGAGGCGCACATACACGCCGTCCCGCTTGACCTCGCTCTTTTCCACGATGGCGTACTGGTCGGGCAGGTAGTTGTTGAACTCGTTGCGGCGGGCGTCCAGCCGGCTCTGCAGCTTGCTCTCCACCGCCTTGGCGCTGTCCTCGTCCTTGGCCTTCACCAGCACGATCTCCTTGGCGGTAATGCCGTCAGCCGCAAGGTTGGCGGCGAAGGCCTCCACATCCTCGCTCTGGATGCCGTAGAAGTTGAGCATATCATCCTGCGTCAGCTCAATACCGCCCTCAATGGGGGCCTTCTCCAGCATGGCCTCCATCACTTCCGCCACGTCCATGTTGGCTGCCTTGGTCCCGCCGCCGCAGCCGGCGACGCCCACGGCCATGACAACTGCCAATGCCAGCAGCAGTACGCTGCGTACCTTCTTTTTCATACGATCACCTTTCCGCGGTCCCTGCCGCACTTTTTTCTTCCGGTCAGCCGTTCTGACGGGCCGCCGCATCCTCCTTCAAATAGTCCACCCAGATCCGGCAGGCCTCGTCGGTAAAGTGCATTCCCATACCGGAGGCATCGCTGCAATAGGCGTCGGGCAGATAGCCCTCCCCGTCGGAGAGCACCGAGGCAATATCCACATAGTAGTAGCCGTTGCGGTCGCACATCTCCTTCAGCTTCTCGTTGTACAGCCGCAGGTTGGCATTGTTGAGCACCTTTTTCTCATTGCCCTTGTGGATGGGGGTGGCCGACTGGACAAAGATCTGCAGGTCGGGGGTCTTTTCCTTGATGAGCTTGAGCAGCGTCTCCATATTGGCCGCCGAGCCGTCCACACCGTACAGGCCCACATCGTTCATGCCCAGCAGAATATAGAGCTTCTTGGCGCCGCAGGCTTGGATGGAGTCCTCCAGCCGCATCTTGGTGCCCTGATAGAGGGGATGGACCGACTCGTCGCTGACCTCCCACAGGGCGTTGCCGCTGCCCAGGCTGCCGGCGGTGAGGAACTGGGCCTTGCCCAGGTAGTCCGGATCGCTCTGGCGGGTCTTGGTCACATATCCGGTCAGCTTCAAAGACACCGAGTCGCCCACAAAGACCGCGTCGTCAAACCAGGCCCATTCGTCCTCCGGCACCGCTGTGGAGACGGTGGGGGTGTCGGCCCCTTCAACTTTACCGGCCAGATCCAGAGTCTTGTAGAGGAGCGTGGCGGTTTCGCCGCGGGTCACCAGCTGGTGAGGAGCCAGAAGTCCGTCCCCGGTGCCATTGACGATGCCCCGGGCGTACAGATCCCCGATGGCCGCCAGGGCCCAGCCGCTTACGCTGTCCACGTCCTGGAAGTCCGCCAGTCCCCCTGACAGCCCCTCCCGCTGCTCCACGCCGAACACCGGCAGGGCCCGCCACAGGAAGGTAAAGGCCTGCTCCCGGTCCAGGAAGGCCGCCGGGGAGAAGGTGGTCTCAGAGGTACCCTGGGAGATCCCCTGCTCCACCGCCCAGCCCACCGCCTGATAGCAGGGGTCCTCCGGGCGCACATCTGTAAAATTCGGCACAGCGCCGGCGGGGCTTCCCGCCGCCCGCCACAGGCTGAGCACAAAGTCGCCCCGGTTGATCTGGACCTGGCCCAGGAAATTCCCGGTCTTGGTGGTGTACATCACATCATGCTCCACCATATAGGACACATAGGGGTAGGACCAGTGATCCTGGGAAACGTCCTGAATGGCCACCCCGGCAGAGCTGCCGGACATCAGCGCTCCGGCCAATAAAAATGCGACCACCTGTTGGATCAGCATACTATTCCCTCCTGCTGTGATTTGGCTCCAGTGTATCAGATTTTTCAGGTTCCGTCCAGAGAAAGAGGAAGATTCTTTTTGCTCTCTTTTCCTTTTCTTCCACAATCATACGAAAGTATGCTTCAACATCGTTGTGGCCCAACGACTTTGCCCGTTTCCGACATACTTCTTACGATTTTATGATGGACCACAGCACCAAAACAGGAGGGGCGCGCCTTTCGGCGGCCCCTCCTGTTTCATGTTGGATTCTCTTTAGCCGGCGGGCACATAGGGTTCCTCCGGCGGCGTCGGCTCCGGCGCGGGCGTCTGGGACGGCGACGCGCTTGGCTCCGTCGTCTCTCCGCCGGACCCGCCCGAGTCCGTGGGCTCCGGCGGAACGGTGGGATAGGTGGCCGGGTTGGTGGGATCAAAGCCGGGCCACTGCTCCTGAGTGGGCCAGGTGGACTGGTCCTCCAGCCGGAAGGTGGAGGGATCGTATTCCTCCGGTTCCGGCGGCTGGGGCGCGGAGGTGTGGACGGTACAGCTGCCCTGGGCCTCCAGGTACTCCTTGGTGTATTCGATGCCGCTCTCGTCACTGATGAGCACGCCGATGGACTTCACCGTGCCTTCGGTGATGCCCAGGGACTCGTCGGCCGCTCTGGGACAATATTCTCCGGCCAGATGGTACAGTCCCTCGATGGGATTGCCGTCGGCGCCCAGAATGGGAGATCCGGTACACACATCCACCAGGGTGTGCTGATCGCAGTTCTCCACCGGCACGTCGTCGGAGAAGAGGTACATCTGGAAGACCCGGTCCCCTCTGGGATCGCTGAGGCAGGCCTCGGTGGCCCGCAGGCCGCTGTCCTTACAGATCTGGACCGGCGTCAGGCCGCTGGCCTGGGTGAAGTCCTTGTTCTCCAGGCCCTCATGGACCTGGCTCATGACCTTCTGCCACAGCACCGCGGCGGGGTTGTTGCTGGCATAGATCCGCTCAGGGGTCTTGTAGCCCACCCACACGGCGGCGGTGTAATAGGGGGTATAGCCCACGAACCAGCGGTCGTTGTTGGCGGTGGTGGAACCGGTCTTACCGGCCACCGTCATGCCCGAGATGCGGGCGGCGGTACCGGTACCGTTGCTCACCACGTTCTTGAGCATCTGGTTCATATAATAGGTGGTCTTGGTGGAGAGGATGACCTCGCCCTCGGTGTTGGTATTGTCCAGCAGCGTCTGCTCCACCCCGTCCACCTCCTGGGTGACCTTGGTGTAGGTACGGGGCTCGATATACACGCCGTCCCGGGGGAACACCGAGTAGGCTGCCGCCATATCCATGACGCTGACGCCGTGGGTCAGACCGCCCAGGGCCAGCTGGCTGGAGCCGTAGTCGTTCTTGACCTCGCCGTTGCTCAGGTAGGACTCCTCCAGATCGATGTGGAAATTCTGCTCCACAAAGTCAAAGGAGGTCTCGGCGCCCATCTCCTCTAGAATCCGCACCGCCACAGGGTTGGAGGACACCTCCACGGCAGTATTCACGGTAATGTTGCCCCGGTAGGTCTGGGGGTTGTTCAAAGGCCAGTTCTTTCCGTTGAGCACCCGTACCGGCTCGTCGGCGTACACCGAGGCCGGGGTGATCATGCCCAGCTCAATGGCGGGAGCATAGACCGACAGGGGCTTGATGGAGGAACCGGGCTGACGAACGGTGCCGCTGGCCATGTTGAGCACCCGGTTGGCCGTCTTTTCGCCCAGGGCGCCCGCCAGGCCCACCACATTGCCCTCCGGGTCAATGATGACGATGGAGGACTGGATGTCCTGGCCCTTGGAGGAGGTGAGCACCAGGCTGTTCTGATCGTAATAGACCGACTCCACAATGGACTGGATGCGGGTATCCACACAGGCGTAGATCTTCAGGCCGCCGGAGTACACCATGTTCTCCGCCAGCTGCTCGGAATAGCCGTACTCCTCCATCAGGTCGTTGATCACGTCGGTGATGACCTGCTCGTCGTACCAGTTGTAGATGGTACTGGGCTTCTTCTCATCCTCGCTGCGGGTGAACACCAGTTCCTCCGCCACAGCCTCATTGTACTCCGCCTGGGTAATCATGCCCAGGTCCAGCATCTTCCACAGCACCAGCTCCTGGCGCTGCTTGTTGCGCTCCCGGCCGGTGGTAACCTCGCCGGTCTCCTCATTGGTGATGCGCACGGTGGAGTTGGGTCCGTACAGGGTAGGGTTGTTGGTGATGCTGATGAGGCTGGCGCACTCGGCCAGACTCAGCTCGGACACATCCTTGCCGAAATAGTTCTCGGCGGCGGTGGCCACGCCATAGCAGTTATCCCCCAGGTAGATCAGGTTGAGGTACCACTCCATGATCTGCTCCTTGGAGTAGGTGGCGTCAAAGTCCAGGGCGGTAAAGATCTCCAAAATCTTACGCTTGACGGTGACGTCGTCATACTGGGTGGCGTTCTTGATGAGCTGCTGGGTGATGGTGGAGCCGCCCTGACTATCCTTTCCGGTAAACATGAGCAGCACACCGTTAAGGGTACGCTTCCAGTCCACGCCGTCGTGGGTCAGAAAGCGCTCGTCCTCGATGGCGATGGTGGCGTTGACCAGATTTTCCGGGATCTGATCGTAGGTCACTTTCTTACGGTTCTCCGTACCGTGAAGGGAAAGATGTTCCTCGTATTGTCCCGTCTCCTGGTTCATATAATAGATGGTGCTGGTCAGGTTCATATCAAAATTGGCGTCCAGATGGGCCTGGGGCAGGATGACCGTTTTGATATAGACCATGGCGAAGCAGACGAGGATGATCCCCGTGATCAGCATGACCAGCAGGAAGGTCCCCACGACCTTACCCACAATCCCCAGGATATGCAGCGCGGGGTTGTAGGTCTTTTCGCTCCGGCCCTTCCGCGGCCGGGGACTTTGATTGGATCTTGACGGCAAAAATGACACCTCCATATTGGTAAGCAGGCCGTTTGGCCCGCTGTCTGCGTCTGATGCTTATAGAGAATCGATGTTATTATATCACGTTCTCACCTGTTGTCCACCCTCTTTCCCCGCTTTTTTGTATCCCAATCCGACATATCAAAAAATTTAGCCCAGTCCGCTCTTGCATTTTTCGCCGGTACAGGCTACAATAGAGACGACACTAAGGAAGGTATGGTGCCATCTATGAGTGAAGAATTTGGTCCCGATTTCATCACTGTGACCGATGAAGAGGGCAACGAGTTTGAGCTGGAGCACGTAGATACCCTGGACTACAACGGTCAGACCTACATGGCCTTCTTCCCCGCCATCCAGGGCGAGGAGCAGGAGGACGGTGTGGAAGAGGTGGACCTGGACGACGAGGAAAACGGCCTCATCATCCTGAAGGTGGTCCATGTGGACGGAGAGGATCAGCTCTCCACCCTGGACAGCGACGAGGAGCTGGAGCTGGTCTATCAGCAGTTTATGGAGGCCCTCTTCGCTGACGAGGACGAGGAACACTCCTGACCTTGATTCCTGCTCGGTGCGTGACGGGTTTTATTTAAACCCACATTTCTTAAACGGGATGCCCCCCTCATGGTGCGGACTGCAGGCCTCCCGGCGCCCCTTCGAGGGACGGCTGGAAGTTGGAAGCAACGAAACACCATGGAGGCAACCCACCTGCCATTTCGTGCAGGTTTTAAATGGATCCGCACGGCCAGAGCGGGGCCCCCACCAAACGCTCGGTTGGGGGGGTTTTCTTATTCCCCGAAATCTGAACAAAGTGTAAAACTGGTTTTTAGGCTTGAAAGGTAGCCGCAATTCCTGTATAATACAGGCTTGTCTATACGGATTTGGATGTAAATCAACCTGCCGACAGCAGGAACATTGACGAGAGGACTGAAGCAACAAATGAGCGCATCCAGAGAAAAAAAGCAGCGCCGGAGCGATCCCCAGCAGGGATTGACCCAGAAGGAGCGGGCTGAACTCCGGGAGCAGAAGGCTGCCAAGCAGAAAACGGTATTGTATACCGCCGTTGGCGTGATCGTCGCCATTCTGGTGGTGATCCTGCTGGTGTGGGACTCCGGCATCTTCCAGCGCGGCGCCACCGCCCTTACCGTGAACGGCCGGAATTATAACGTCAACGACGTGGAATACTATTTCCGCTCGGCCATGAACAGCGCCTACTCCAGCGGCATGACCTTTGACACCACCACCGACCTGCGTGAGCAGTATGTGGACGAGGAGCAGACCCAGACCTACTACGACTACTTCATGGAGCAGGCCATTGAGAGCCTGAAGCAGGTTTCCGTTCTGGAGAACGCCGCCGAGGAGGCCGGCTATGCCTTCACCGAAGAGGATCAGGCCGCGGTGGACAATACCGTAGCTTATATGAAGAGCTATGCCTCTCAGCTGGGCACCAGCAGCTTTGAGGGCTTCCTGAAGGCCAACTACGGCAAGTATATGACCCCGGGCGCCTATGAAGACTGCCTGCATCGGGAAGTTCTGGTCTCCAGCTATAAGAACACCTATATGGACGGCCTGGACATCACCGACGACGCCATCCAGACCTACTATGACGAGCACAAGGATGAGCTGGACAGCTTCACCTTCCGCACCATCCAGATCGACGGCACCGCCCCCAGCGGCACCGACGAGGAGGGCAACACCGTGGAGCCCACCGAGGCCGAGTCCACCGCCGCCATGCAGGCCGCCAAGGCCAAGGCTGACGAGTTCGCCGCCGCCGTGGAGGCCGCCGAGGACAAGGAGGCCACCTTTGCCGAGCTGGCTCCCGACTATGTGTCTGAGAGCAGCAAGGAGAACTACGAGAGCGATCCCGACTACTCCCTGACCACCGCCCTCTCCGGCACCAGCGTGGCCAGCCGCGCTTACGGCGAGTGGCTGCTGGATACCTCCCGCACCGCCGGCGACGTGGGCGTGGTGGAGTACGACACCGGCTACTATGTGGTGCTCTTCCAGGAGCGCTACCTGGATGAGACTCCCACCGCCGACATCCGTCACATCCTCATCAAGGCTGAACTGACCCAGGAGGACGATCCCGCCACCGAGGGCGTGGACGAGTCCACCGTTCCCACTCAGGAGGCCCTGGACGCCGCCAAGGCGGAGGCCCAGTCCCTGCTGGATGAGTGGAACGCCGGCGACAAGACCGCCGAGTCCTTCGGCGCTCTTGCCGAGGCCAACTCCGACGATCCCGGCTCCAACACCAACGGCGGCCTGTATGAGGAGGTCTACAAGGGTCAGATGTTCGATGCCTTTAACGACTGGATCTTTGATGAGGCCCGTCAGCCCGGCGACACCACCCTCATTGAGAACACCCAGTCCGGTCAGCAGGGCTGGCACGTGGTGTACTACCAGGGCGCCAACGATCCCGTCTGGAAGCTGGACGCCGACAGCGCCCTGCGTGAGGCCGACCTGAACGCCTGGCTGGACGAGCAGACCCAGGGTCTGGAGGCGGTCCAGGGCGACGGCATGAAGTACGTGTACAACTAATCACTTAAAAGGCGGACGGAGCCCAGCCCCGTCCGCCTTTTTTCGGAGGCTTTATGAACGAAACATTTTTACGCACCCAAATGCTGCTGGGCCAGGAGGCCATGGACCGTCTGGCTGACGCCCACGTGGCGGTATTCGGTCTGGGGGGCGTGGGCAGCTGGTGCGCCGAGGCCCTGGCCCGCTCCGGCGTGGGGGCCCTGACCCTTATCGACCACGACGAGGTGGGGCTCACCAACCTGAACCGGCAGGCGGAGGCCACCCTGTCCACCCTGGGCGTGCCCAAGGCCCAGGCCATGGCGGACCGCATCGCCGACATCAATCCCCAGTGCCGCACCACAGTGCGGGCGGAGAAGTACGAGGCCCAGAATCGGGATGCTTTCTTTTCCACAAAGTACGACTATATTGTGGATTGTATCGACCTGGTGTCCTGCAAGCTGGACCTGATCGAGACCGCCATCACCCGGAATATCCCCATTCTCTCCGCCCTTGGTACCGGCAACAAGCTGGACCCCTCCCAGTTCCGCATCGGGGACATCTCCAAAACCGAGGGCTGTCCCCTGGCCCGGGTGGTGCGCAAGGAGCTGCGCGCCAGAGGCATCCGCCACCACCGGGTGCTGTGGTCCCCGGAGGAGCCCAAGGAGGCGGCCCAGCATGAGGCCCCCCCTCCCGGCCGCCGCTCCGTCCCCGGCAGCGTGGCCTGGGTACCCCCGGTGGCGGGGCTTATGATGGCCGGCGACGTGGTGCTCACCCTGGCCGGTCTGCAAACC
>ERZ1090860.1380-NODE-1384-length-13067-cov-10.943821_pt1 | contig 13067 bp, 11 predicted proteins | sample MGYA00478483_ERZ1090860 | MGnify/ENA primary metagenome ERZ1090860 (study PRJEB33644, sample SAMEA5815741) | chicken gut metagenome | biome: Chicken; feature: Gastrointestinal Tract; material: Caecum | place: Ireland | collected 2019-01-01 | study: A study of...
GACTACCGGGAGATCCTCACCCACTACTACACCGGTGTCACCGTGGAGCCCTACACCTCCGCCGCTCTGGGGTAGCACTTTACAAAAGAGCCGGTTTTGTGGTAAAATACACTATTCGCAAACATATGTCAATACTTTCAAAAATAATCTTTCTTATAATCTGATTTCTTTTTTTAAAGATTGCGTAAATCCAGAATCCTGTGCTAAAATAAATCTGCTGTAACAGACAAATATTTTATCAGACGAGGAAGCTTATGTTATATTTTGAAAACGACTACTCAGAAGGCGCTCACGAAAAAATCCTGCAGCGCTTATTAGAAACAAATATGGAGCATTTGCCGGGATACGGCGCTGACCGCTACTGCGCTGCCGCCAGAGAAAAGATCCGGGAAGTCTGTCATTGTCCCCAGGCAGACGTTTATTTTCTCTGCGGCGGTACGCAGACAAATCAGATTGTGATCTGCAGTATGCTCATGCAGTATGAAGGAGTTCTGGCAGCCGTCACCGGACATATCAATACCCATGAAGCAGGCGCCATCGAAACAACAGGCCATAAAGTTCTGGCTCTGCCCCAGAAAGACGGAAAGATTATCCCTTCTTCTCTGGAAACTTATCTGGAAAATTTTTATTCAGACGAAAACCACGAACACATGGTTTTTCCCGGGATGGTCTATCTTTCTCATCCCACTGAATACGGAACTCTTTACACGAAGGAGGAAATGACTGCAATCTCTGAAATATGCCGGAAATATGCAGTTCCCCTTTATTTAGACGGAGCAAGACTTATCACAGGACTTTCCAGCCCGGAAAATCAGTTGGCCTTCGCAGATATTGCCCGGCTGTGCGACGTATTTTATATCGGCGGAACAAAAGCAGGGACCTTATGCGGAGAGGCCGTTGTCTTTCCGAATCACAATGCTCCCTCTCACTTCATGACAATCGTAAAGCAGCACGGCGCCCTTCTGGCCAAAGGCAGGCTTCTGGGCGTCCAGTTTGACGCTCTGTTTACAGATGATCTTTATAAAGAAACAGGAAGTAACGCTATAGAAACTGCCTCTGTTCTGAAAAAAGGATTCCAGGACAAAGGATATACCTTATATAACGACTCTCCCACCAACCAGATTTTTGTAATATTAGAGGATGAAAAAATGGAAAAACTGAAAAAAAATGTGATTTTCAGTTTTTGGGAAAAGGCAGATAAAACCCGCACAATCGTCCGTTTCGCTACAAGCTGGGCCACGAAAAAGGACGATATTCAACAGCTTCTTTCTTTGCTATAGCATTGTAAAAAGAAATGTTTTAGCGTATAATAAGAAAAGAGGATCTCACTTTTTGACTTTATTTATCAATACTGCCCAAACCGCAGAAAAAGGGGGTTAAAGATGAAAAAACATAAAAATAAACTGGCCACTTTTGTGGTTTTGTTTGCTATAGCAACAGCAGTCATCCATATTATCAATAAAATCATCGCCGCGTCTGCTGTTCTGAAAGAAATGCTGGATACTGACAGAAGAAATTATTATAAATGGCGTTTTGGCGAAATTTATTATACAAAAAAAGGAAAAGGAAGCCCTGTGCTTCTGATCCATGACCTTCTTCCCGGTTCTTCCGGATACGAATGGAATAAAGTAGAAGAAGCCCTTGCTCTGGAGCATACGGTATATACCATAGATCTTCTTGGCTGCGGCCGGTCGGAAAAACCCGGAATCACTTACACCAATTTTGTCTATGTGCAGGTCATCTGTGATTTTATCAGAAATGTGATCGGGGAAAAAACGGACGTTATCGCCAGCGGTTTTTCCGGTTCCTTTGTGATCATGGCCTGCCGCAACGAACGCAGTTTGTTTAACAAGGTTATGCTTGTGAATCCTCCTGCTCCCGGAAGCCTGCAGAAAATGCCCGGTAAAAAGGAAAAGCTTCTTAAATATTTTCTTGAAATTCCTGTATTCGGCACACTTGTATATCATATTGCCGTATCAAGAGAAGCCGTACAGAATTTCTTTATTGAAAATATGCTGTTCGATCCTTTCCACCCGGATCAGAATCTCCTTGACGCATATTATGAGGGCGCTCACAGAGGAGGCTGTCAGGCAAAAGCCCTGTATGCAAGTAAGTCTTCCAAATATGTCAACATAGATATTGTTCACAGCCTGAAAAACATTGACAACAGTATCTTTATTATTGAGGGATCCGCAGAGAATAACGGAACGTCTATTATCGAAGATTACCAGGATATCAATCCTTCTATTGAGGCGGCGGTTCTTCCAAAGACGAAACATTTTCCCCATGTGGAGGATCCGGAACATTTTCTGGAACAGGTTGGGATTTTCTTCTGAACAGTTCCCCTATCCTGATTATCTCATTGATCAAACTTTTATCTGTGACGTTAAAACGCCCGTCTCCGGCAAATACCGGGGATGGGCGTTTTTGCGGATATTTTATTCTTCTGCTGAATCAGTGTCTGAATTTCCGATCATTTCCTCATAGGCTTCTTCCATGTCACGGACATTCATTTTATTTACCAGATAAACCTTATCGTCTACTACTGCGGCATAGAAATTTGTGTCATATTCATAATATTTCACCAGCGTTTCCTGGCCGTCAGTGTCGATCATAGTAAAGATGTAGGAAGGATCGTTTTCCGGTTCATAATCCTCCGTCAGCCTTTCCTGAGCGATCATATTGTTCATCTTGTTGTAGAAAGTGGTAAAATCTGTCTCATCCATCTCCTGACCATCCAGCTCATAGGAATATGTGGTTGTTTCCTCACCGTCTTCATCCTCTGAAGTTTCTCTTATCACTTCTACTTCGTGAGTTTCTCCTCCGGCTTCGATTTCCAGAGTTTCCAGATTATTTACAGAAAGATAACTTACCGTAAGATCATAGAAATCTTCCATGGTACTGTCAAGAATATCTGTCAGGGAATCTTCCGTTATAGTGTAAACCTCATTGCTGTCATTTACCTTCACATAACGGCTGTCGTCTGTCTTATCTCCCACATAAATAACCAGTTCCTTATCTACTGTAACCGTCTCAGGTTCCTCGTCCTCAGCATCCTCAGAAGCTTCTGCACTTCCCGTTTCTTCTCCGGTATCAGTTTCCTCTGCGTCTTCCCCGGCGTCGGAATCCTCGGCTGAAGAACTATCCTCCGTATCTGTTTCCGATCCTCCGGAGGTATCTTCCTCTGTGTCCGTATCCTCCTCTGCTTCCTCTTCTTCCGTATATTCCGCAGTAATTACCGCATATGGGTCGTCAAAGCCGTATCTGGAGTCGTCTGTACAGTTATAGTCCACAAAATCTTCATAGGAGAGGGAACCGATAGCGGAAGTAATATTTCCTGCCTTTGTAGTATCGGCTTTGTCTGTTTCTTTTCCGTCCGAAACATCCCAGCCTAACGTTTCGCTGTCCCTGCTCAGTTCATACCCGTTTTCTTTTTCCACCTGAACGTCCGTGATGGTAGACGAAGTTACAGCCGGAAACGTCTCTGCCTGGGCGAAATCATAAACAGAATCCATGAAGGGATCTATGGACGAGGAGGATACCAGGTAAATATCCTGGTCATCCCCCGATTTCTTTATATAATACTGGCTGGAAGAATCATTTTTCATACCTACCTGGACAGTAGTCTCTTCGCCGTCCTCTGTGGTAAGAGTGATTTCATTTTCCGGTTCGTCCAGATCATATTCGCTTAAATCTCCCGCGCCTTCTACCTTCTGATCCGCAGTCAGAGCGGCAATCCCGTTCACCGCGCTGCTGACTGTATCCTGATCCAGAGGAAAATCTGTCTGATCCTTTTTCACCCAGGAATCATCCTCTTTTTCCAGAACTACTTTCTCTCCGTCTTCTGACAGGAAGGATACGGAAGAAATATCGTCTGAACTGATATCCGTCACGCTGACGCTCTGATCCGCTTCTTCAGCTTCTTTTTCCTCCTGGGAGGATACAAAGGATTTCACGCCTGCATAAGCGCCGCACAAAACCACCAGTACCCCCACGGCAGAAATCATTTTTACGGTTTTACTTTTCATTATGCTTTTCTCCTTTTCAGCCATACGCCAAAACCAACTACCAGGAATACTCCCGGAATCAGTCCCATTACACAGATCTTCCAGAAGCTTACGTCATAAGCTGTCAGCGTCAGATAGGAAACCTCCAGGCTCTTTGACGGGATAGAAATCGTAGACGTATCGTCTGTACTGCACATCCAGTTCAGAGATTCTGTGATCATCTGCTCGTTTCCTCCCGCTACCATCTGGTTGATCTGGCTGTCCATCAGGTTTGCTGTGGAATAATAAACGATCTGCGTCGTCTTATCGTCGTCCACCTCTTCGGTAATACTTACTCCAAGATCAAACGGACCTTCAATATCTTCTTCTGTCTTTTCCAGCGTATTATCGTTTACATTAACTTTTGAATATGCGCTGTCTGATGTAGTCAGGAGACTTTCTATTGTAAGGGTGTCTCTGACATTATCAAGCTTGCGGATTCCCTGAGCATAAGGAGCAAGAACATAATATCCCTGGGAAGCAAAGTCGGAAATCGCTTCCGTACTGTTTACAGTAGGAACAAGATAATAAGGCATCTGCATTGCATAATGCTGGGTATCTCCTTCAAGAACAATGCCGTCCACTCTTTCCACGCCATAATTTTCCAGCACAGCGTCAAAATTATCCATTGGCTCCTCTGTATAGTCAGAGAAGATCATTGCTTTTCCGCCGTTTTCCAGATACTCGATGATCGCGTCCTTCTCATCTTCTGTTATATCGGATGAAGGAGAATTGATCATCAGACAGTCCGCATCTTCCGGAACTGTTTCCTCTGTAAGAAGATTCAGGGATTTGATCTCTATATTTGCCTTCTCTATATCTTCCTGCAAAGTAGAATCCAGAGCCTTTTCTCCATGTCCGTCCAGCGTATAAAGAACTGGAAGATTTTCGGAAGTTACATAGGAAATAGCGCTGGTGATCTGTCCCTCTCCGTCGAATCCGCTGGTGGTATAGCTGTAAGTATTATAGTCGATAGAGCTTTCATAAATATTTCCGTAATCGACTACTTTGCTTCTGTCTCCACAGACGACGATCAGGCTGTTGGAGCTTACCTCATCGTCTGTATATTCCGATGTGAATTTCGGGTTTACCACAGGGTCTTTTTTCTCTACTTTGATGTGATCGGATTCTTCTTCATATTTCTTCAGAAGTTTGGATATCACCTCATCCTCCGAGCCGCTTTCCGCAATCTGGTAGATCGTCACATCTTTGTCAAGATCCTTCAGGAAATCTTTCGTCTGATCCCCGATACTGAAAAGCTGCTGGTCGCTGACGTCAAGCTCTGTATAAGTTGTAGGAAGAGCGTCCACGATCAGATTTACCACAACGACAATGACAACAAAAACCGCACTGATAATCACACTATAGGATCCGTTTTTCAGCGCTTTCTTGTTGATTCCTTTTCTTATATGTTTCTTTTTATCCGGCTCCGATTTTCTTTTATTAAACTTTTCGGTCAATTTCATCTTCCCAACCTCCTAATTCCAGCGTCTTTTTACAATAGACTGAATGGTCAGGAAGACACAGACAGCTATTACAGAAATAAAATACAATATTCCTTTTATATCAAAAATCCCGTTGGCAAAATTATCAAAATGACCGCTGATATTAAATACCTGAAGAACCTTCTGAATACCTCCGGCGAAGAAGTCCGAATTTACCAGATAAAGTACCGCCAGCACCGCTTCTCCCGCCACACAGACAACAGCGGAGATCAGAAAATTCTTGATCATGGTATAAATAATGATGGACGCCGCCAGCACCAGAAGTCCGAAAGTAATACAGGTAGACAGCGCTCCTTCGGAAAAGAAAGAGGAAATTCCGTTCATCATGTAAAAAGCAAATAAAAAGACAAATGTCAGTACCGCCGCGATCACCTGACTTTCTGTAAGAGACGAAACGAAAACTCCGATTGCCAGATTTGCGCATCCTAAAAGGAAAAATCCAAGGATAGCCGTATAAGCCATTCCCAGGGAAACCGTCCCGAATTTCGTCATCAGCAGAGGGTACAGACAGATGATCGCCATAGGAATAGCAAAAATTGTCACAAGCGCCAGATATTTTCCCATTACGATCTTTTCTACAGAAACCGGCGCAGTAAGTAAAAGCTGGTCTGTTTTCTGCTTTCTTTCCTCCGCCAGAACTCTCATGGTAAGGATAGGCACGCTGATCAGAAATACGAAAGTAAGCGCGCTCAACGTATATTCAAATTTCGGATAAGCGGCGCTTAACTGATAGGCTGAAAAATATATTCCTGTTAAAAGCAGGATAAAAAAGATAAAAATATATCCTATCATTGATGTAAGATAACTTCTTAATTCACGTTTATAAACGGCTGTCATTGCTCTCCCCCTCTTCTTCATGGTTCTCTGTTTTAGATTTTTGACTGGAATCGTCTTTTTTATCGTTTCCGCCGTCTGTCAGTTCCAGGAAAATTTCCTCAAGGGATACCTTTTCCGACTGCATTTCAAGAATCGGATAATGGTTTTCTGCCATCTTATAAAAAACTTCTTCTCTAATGTCTGCACTTTCTTCTGTAGAAAGTTTCACACGCCATCCATTTTCGTTCTCCGCACTGTTCACCGTAATTGTCTTCACTCCCGGAATTTCACTGAGAAGCTGACGGATGGACTCTTTTTCTCCTTTCACAATAAGAGAAAGATTATTGGAGCCTGCCGCCAGTTTACTTAAGTTGTCCGGCGTGTCGCTGGCAACCAGCTTTCCGTGGGATATGATCAGCACATAGTCGCAGACGGCGCTGACCTCAGAGAGAATATGGGAGCTTAGTATAACCGTATGTTTTTTCTTAAGATTTTTTATTAAATCTCTGATCTCTATGATCTGCTTCGGATCCAGTCCCACAGTAGGTTCGTCCAGGATGATCACATCCGGATATCCCAGAATCGCCTGGGCAAGTCCCACTCTCTGCCTGTAGCCTTTTGACAGATTCTTAATCAGGCGGTTTTTCATATCTGTGATCTTTACAGTATCCATAACCTCCTGGATCATTTCATTCTTTTTATCTTTAGGGATTTTTTTCAGATCTGCCGCGAATTTTAAGTATTCCAGAACAGTCATATCAAAATAAAGAGGCGGCTGTTCCGGCAGGTAGCCAATACACTTTTTCGCCTGCTCCGGCTCTTCAAGAATGTCGTGGCCGTCTATGGATACAGTTCCTTCCGTAGAGGCGATATAGCCGGTAATGATATTCATGGTAGTAGATTTTCCCGCGCCGTTTGGGCCAAGAAAACCGTAGATTTTTCCTTTCTCTATCTGGAAAGAAAGGTGGTCAACTGCCGTATGGTCTCCATATCGCTTGACCAGGTTTTTCACTTCGATCACAAAATTCTCCTCCTTTTCTACAACAGAAGATGTTTCCAGGAGAAACAGAGATAGGGGGTACCCGGAAACATCTTCCTTTTGAGCAGATAATTTGTATCTGCTCTTTGAATATTTTATGAAAAAGTTGTGATAAAAATAGGATTAATTTGTGATGATTCTGTGAAACCAAAATACTCAGAGAGGTTCCTTCTGGGGAGTTCCCGCTTTTCTGGGATAGCGGCCCGGACAGGAGGAAATTTTTTCGATCACCACCAGGGATCGCTGTATTTCCGAATCAGGAAGAGTAAAATACAGAATATCCTTTATCTTCCCTCCCAGTATTTTAACTGCTTTTTCCGCCTGCTGCGCTTCTTCTTTTACTGCTCCCGATTTGTAGGAAATAAAATATCCTCCTTTTTTCACGTAAGGAAGGCAGTATTCCGAAAGCGTGGAAAGATTGGACACAGCTCTTGAAACGCAGAGATCGAAAGATTCACGGTAGTCTTTGTTTCTGGCGTATTCCTCCGCCCGTCCGTGGATTGCCGTAATTCCTTTAAGATCCAGAAGCCGGAAGGTTTCCTCCAGAAAATTCACTCTTTTTTTAAGAGAATCCAGAAGGCAGGCCTCCAGATGTGGAAAAGCGATCTTTAATGGAACGCCGGGAAAACCGGCTCCTGTTCCCACGTCAATAATGCTGTTTACTTTTTCCATATCTACCGCTCTAACGCAGGCCAGACTGTCCAGGAAATGCTTGACAAGTACTTCCTGAAACTCTGTGATCCCGGTAAGGTTCATCACTTTATTTTTTTCTATAAGAAATTCATAAAAATCTGTAAACTGTTTTTTCTGAGCGTCGTTCAATGTAATTTTAAGCTGCCTGCATCCCTGCTCCAATATGCTTAAATCATAGCTCATTTGTACTGTTTTCTCCTTATACCTAAATTTTTCCACATTTTATATTTCTTCTGTGGATCTTCTCCGGTGCTGCTCCAGATAGACCAGAAGAACAGAAATATCTGCCGGAGACACGCCTGAAATCCTGGACGCCTGTCCGATAGATACCGGCCGGAAAGCTTCCAGCTTCTGCCTTGCCTCTGTACGGAGACTTCCCACCTTCTCATAATCCAGATCTTCCGGGATCTTCTTTGACTCCAGCTTTTTAAACTGCTCCACCTGCTTCATCTGTCTTTTGATGTAGCCTTCATATTTTAAATTTATTTCCACCTGCTGCTTCACGTCCCATGGAAGCTCTGGACGGTCTTTATCCACAGGGGCAAGATCTTCGTAGGAAAGCTCCGGACGGCGGATCAGCTCGGCTATGGTAGTTCCCGATTTCAGAAGAGTACTTCCCTTCTCCTCCAGAAGCTTCTGAACCTCCGGTGTTCCTCCGATGGCAGTCTTTTCTGTTCTTTTTATCTCAGCGGCAATCGCCTCTTCTTTTTCCAGTGTTTTCTGATAGGTTTCCTCATCGACCAGTCCTGCCTGATAACCTTTTTTGCGAAGCCGGAGATCCGCGTTGTCCTGTCTTAAAAGAAGACGGTATTCCGCCCTGCTGGTCATCATACGGTAGGGCTCGTGGTTCTCCTTTGTCACAAGGTCGTCTATCAGAACTCCTATATAAGCCTCGGAACGGTCCAGTACCAGCATCTCCCGGCCTTTCAGCTTCATGGCTGCATTGATCCCCGCGATAAGGCCCTGGGCGGCTGCCTCCTCATATCCGGAGCTTCCGTTAAACTGTCCCGCGCTGAACAGCCCTTTTATCTTCTTAAATTCCAGTGTTGGATAAAGCTGTCTCGGATTGATGCAGTCGTATTCAATGGCATAAGCGTTTTTGACAATTTTCGCGTTTTCCAGCCCAGGGACAGAATGATACATGGCGTCCTGCACATCTTCAGGAAGAGAACTGGACATTCCGCCGATATACATTTCATTTGTATAAAGCCCTTCCGGCTCAATAAATACCTGATGGCGGTTTTTATCTGCAAAACGCACTACCTTATCTTCTATAGAAGGGCAGTATCTCGGCCCCGTTCCCTCGATCACTCCGGAATAAAGAGGAGAACGGTCCAGATTATTACGGATGATCTCATGAGTCTTTTCGTTCGTATAAGTCAGCCAGCAGGATTTCTGTTCGATCTGCACGTCATCAGGATCAGTGGAAAAAGAAAAGGGCACGATCCTTTCATCGCCAAACTGCTCTTCCATCTTTGAATAGTCAATGGTATTTCCCGCGATCCGGGCAGGCGTCCCGGTCTTAAAGCGGAAAATCTCGATCCCAAGCTCTTTCAGGGAATCTGTAAGATAATTTGCCGCTTTCAGGCCGTTTGGCCCTGTGGCGTTGCTTACGTCTCCATAGATGCACCTTGCCTTCAGGTAAGTTCCCGTACACAGTATCACCGCCCTGCACCAGTAAACGGTGCCGGAATAAAGCTCCACTCCTCTGATCTCTCCATTTTCTGTAAGAAGTTTTGTTACTTCTCCCTCCCGTATGGTCAGATGCTCCTGATTTTCCAGAGTTCTTCTCATCTCCGTACTGTATGCCTGTTTATCCGCCTGGGCCCTCAGAGAATGGACGGCGGGACCCTTTGATTTATTCAGCATCTTTGACTGGATAAAGGTTTTGTCAATATTTTTGCCCATTTCCCCTCCAAGAGCGTCCACTTCTCTTACCAGATGCCCCTTGGAACTGCCTCCTATATTCGGGTTACAGGGCATCAGGGCGATACTGTCCACGCTGACGGTAAACATTACTGTTTCCAGCCCCAAACGCGCCGCCGCCAGCGCCGCCTCGCATCCTGCGTGCCCGGCTCCCACAACAACTATGTCGCAGCTTTTTTCAAGCCTCTTTTTCTCCATGATCCTTTACCTCCTGCGCTTCATGTACTTTCCGGCTATTTTCCCACACAAAATCTTGAGAAAATTTCATTTACAAGATCCTCCCCCACAGATTCTCCGATAATCTTTCCAAGGCTTTCATAAGCGCTCATGAGATCAATGGAAAAGAAATCCTCGCTCATCCCCGCTTCAATACTGGATCTGACCATATTCAGACTTTCAAGCGCTTCCTCAAGGGCCTTTTTATGCCTTGCGTTGGTAATATAAACTTCATTATCAAAGGAAATCTCTCCCCGGAAAAACATCTTTTTGATCGTTTCTTCCAGTTCTGTAATACCTGTTTCCTCCACCACTGACACAGGAATCACAGGGCTTCCTGTTTTCTCCTTTAATTCTGTTATATCCACAACAGGAGAAAGATCCGTCTTATTATATATCACGATACTTTTTCTTCCGGAAAGAATACCCATGATCTCTCTGTCATTTTCATCCAGAGGAAGGGAGGAATCCACCACATACAGGATCAGATCCGCATCCTCCGCCGTTTTCTTAGCCTTTCCCACGCCGATCTTTTCCACAATATCTTCCGTTTCCCGGATGCCTGCAGTATCTATGATCCGGAGACTGATTCCATGAAGAGAAATATATTCCTCAAGTGTGTCTCTCGTAGTTCCCGCAATATCCGTTACAATAGCCCGGTCCTCTCCCACCAGGAAATTCAGAAGAGAAGATTTTCCCGCGTTTGGTTTTCCAAGGATAACCGTCTTGACGCCCTCCTGGATCATTCTTCCGTCGTCTGCGGAATTGAGAAGTTTTTCCACTTTCCCGCTCTGCCCGTCTACGATCTTTTTTAACTCTTCCGGATATCCCTCCAGACTTATATGCTCCGGATCGTCAAGGGCGGATTCAATATAGGCGATCTGATAAAGCAGCGTACTCCGAATTTCTTTTACTGCCCGCAGAACAGAACCCTTCAACTGTTCTACAGAGCTTTTCAGTGCAACGGAGCTTTTTGCCTGGATCACGTCCATAACCGCTTCGGCCTGGGAAAGATCCAGCCTTCCGTTTAAGAATGCCCTTTTTGTAAACTCTCCGGGTTCCGCGATCTGTCCTCCGTTTTTTAATACGGTTTCAAGGACTTTTTTCATGGCATATACTCCGCCATGACAGTCTATCTCCACCGTATCTTCTCCCGTGTACGTTCTGGGCGCTTTCATTATCATCACCAGAACTTCATCGACGACTTCATCGCCGTCATAAATATATCCGTAATGGATTGTATGACTGCTTACTTCTTTTATTTTCTTTTTTCCTTTTTTTGAACGGTAAATCCTGGAAATAATATCCATGGCTTCCGGTCCGCTCATCCGGACGATTCCTATTCCCGACGCGCTCATGGCTGTGGAAATCGCGGCGATTGTTGTCTCCATAATAACTCCTTTTTGGAACTGAAAACAGGCTTGTTTTACTGTAATAAAAAATGTTATTCCGGCAAAAGTACACGCTTGCTACGTGTTATTCACGCTTTCACCTAGAATAACATTTTCATCTTTAATATCTTTTTAATTTTACTACCACATGACGGTAAGGCTCTTCACCCTCGCTGATAGTTTCTACAAATTTATTTCCCTGAAGAGCTGAATGAATGATTCTTCTCTCATATGGATTCATAGGTTCAAGCACTACAGGCTTCCTTGTCTTTTTCACCTTATAGGCAATCCCTCTCGCAAGATTCTCAAGAGTCTCTTTTCTTCTTCTTCTGTAATCCTCTGTATCAAGTTTCATGCGGATATAAGAAGATTTTCCCTTGTTTACGACAAGGCTGGTAAGATACTGAAGAGAGTCAAGGGTCTGTCCCCTCTTTCCAATAAGGATTCCCATATCGTTTCCTTCAAAGTCAACTTCCAGACAGCCGTCCTTTGTATTATATTTTGAAACGATCTCCACTTCGCCAAGATCCATGGAAGCAAATATATCTCTCAGAAATACAAACGCCCTGTTTTCAATATCTTTAATCTCTTCCGGATCTGTAATGATCTCGATTTCCTTTGAAGCTTTCACCGTTTTTTCTTTTGCCGGCTTTTCCTTCTGTTCCCTGGACGCTTTTTCTTTGGAAATTTTCTCTTTGGCCGGTTTGGGCTGTTTTTCTTTCTGTACCTTTTCTTCTTTGTTTTCCTTCTGTTCTTTCACATTTTCAGCTTTCTGTTCCTGTTTATTAACATGCTTTGAAGGCTGTTTTACAGAAGCTTTCTGAACAGTTTTCTGAACTTCTTTTTTTCTTTCTTCTTTAAAGGATTCAATTTTTACAGAATCAACAATTTTTTCGATTTCATCTTCTTCAGAGGCGTCTTTCAGCTTGCGGACCTTAATGATCGCAGGCTTGCTTCCAAACCCGAAAAAGCCGGTACTGCCTTCCGTGATCACCTGAATATCCAGCTGGTCGCTGGATACGCCTAATTCAATACATGCTTTTGTAATTGCTTCGTTCTTTGTTTTTGCCGAAAACTGAACATACTCATCCATGGTGAACCCCTCCGTTCCTTCCTATTTTTTCTTATTCCTCTCATCAAAGTCTCTTACCATATTCGCTTTGGCCGTAATACTTCCGGGCTTCGCGCTGGACGCTCTGCGGTAAGATTCCTCTACTTTTTTCGCGCGTTCCGATTCATTGGAACCGCTGTTTCCTTTTTCGATCCTGTTGATATTTTTCACACTCTGATGAGCCTGATTTGTAATTTTCTGGGGAGGAAGACCAGCCTTTTCTCTCTTCTTCTCCATCTTTTTCATATTTTCGTTAACCAGATCGTCAATATTCATCTTATTCAGATGACGGTTGATGAGAAGCTGCTGGATACTTCTGACAAC
>ERZ1090860.1382-NODE-1386-length-13056-cov-5.439043_pt1 | contig 13056 bp, 3 predicted proteins | sample MGYA00478483_ERZ1090860 | MGnify/ENA primary metagenome ERZ1090860 (study PRJEB33644, sample SAMEA5815741) | chicken gut metagenome | biome: Chicken; feature: Gastrointestinal Tract; material: Caecum | place: Ireland | collected 2019-01-01 | study: A study of the...
TCTACACCTATTAAGTCGTCGGCAGCGTCAGATGTGTATAAGAGACAGGCCGACATTTGTCCACTCCGTTCTGCGTTCGAGCTTGCGCTCAAGAAGTGCCTTCATTTCGGGCGTATCAAAGTCGCCAAGCTGGTAAAAGCCTGTACCATCGCCCGTCATAGCAATGAACTGTCCGCCTTGATAGTATTCCATATCTCCGTCCTTGGAGAACGAGCGCAGGTCTGCACCTTTCGTCTTGCCGAAGATATGTAAACCCTTGCCGCTCAAAGAGTGTTCGATATATGTTTTCCCACACTTTGACAGCACCTCTTCCGCAAGCGGAGTGCGCTTTCCGTCCTCGCCGATACATTTGTCGAGGTCGATACAGGCAATGCCGTCCTTGCCGTCGAGCGCATAGGCGAGCGCAACGCCGCCGTGCTCTTTTGCATATTCGCAAGCTGAGTCGAAGTCAGTCCAAGTCTTCGGATTGTCGCTCTCTGCAAACTTGCCCGTATGCACGTCAATCAGGAATTTTTCGAGCCTGCCCGTTTCGTTATTTTCCCTCGTGCGCACAACTACCCAATTAGACTTGTTACGCATTTCATCTGGCAAAGATGAGCGGAGATTTGCTTCTATCGTTTCAAACTTCTTTCTCGCCTCCTCGCTCGGACGACGATAGATACTTTCATAGTCCTCATCTCGTTTCCCTGCAAGCTCGTCTATAAGCTGCTGCGCCGTAAGGTCGATTTTCTCATCCGAGCCGCCCTTCAAATGCACCTCGAAATCTTCGGGCAAGCGCAGGCGCAGACCGTTTTCGTCCTTGCGCACCATACCGCTCGGAATGTAATAGACCATTCCCTCATACTTGCCCTTTGGCATTCTGATAAGCGTACTCTTCTCGTAAGCGGCGATGACCGCCTTTTCGGAGAGCGTAATTTCACTCCACGCCTTACCGTCGTCTTTCTGCTGTTCGCGGTATTCGTCCATTGCGGTAGGTTCGCGTTTATAGTCCTCATCGTTCGTATTGCCGACAAGCCCCTTAAACTCCTGCGCGGAAATTTTGATTTCCTCTTTATCCTTTCGCAGCGTTACCGTGAAATCTTCCGCAATGCCCGCTGTCATGCTGCCGTCCTCTGTCTGCGCGTTCTCACGCACTACCGAGTTAGGCAGGTAATAACTGTACCCTTTGTACTTTGAATTTGTGGGCATCATAAAGAGCGAGGCTTTCTCATACTCTTTGATAAGCGCTTCTTTCGGGAGATTGATTTGAATATATTCTCTTTCCTCGCGTTCATAGTCCTTGTCCGACGTATGATTTACAAGCCCTGCGAACTCCTCCGCCGTAAGCTCCACCTCGTCCCCGTCGCGGTTGCGAAGATTGACGACTTCGCCTTCGCTGAGAGAGATTTTGTAGCAAAGCTCGCGCGAGTCCGACTGCATGTCTACCAACTGCCGACTTTCCTTTATACGGTTATTGAAAATGTAATAACTGTAATTCGCGTATTCCTTGTTACTTGAAGGCATCCGCATAAGCGAGGATTTGTTGTACCTCTTGATGAGCGCGTCTTTCGACACGAAAATCTCGTACCACTTCTCCTGCGGTTCGCTATTTTCGCCATAATACTTTTCACGGTAATCGTTTGCCTCTTTTTCGCCCTTGAAATCGTAAACGCCCTGCGCCCACGTTCCGTCTGTTGTATCATAGCCGATAGCGACCGTATAGTCCTTCTTTCTTTTGACCACGGCTATATCTCTGCCGGTCTTGTCCTTTGTTATGCTTAATACTTCGTCCCCTCTTTTGGTGGTCTTTAAGTATTTGCTTTCTGCCAATGTTTCTGTTTCCTCCTTTATTTCTTGTTCTGTGTTTGTCTGATACTGCATGATTTCTTCTGCATTTTTATTCAGTTGTTCGTACTTTCTGATTAGCCTCACCACGCCGTCAATGACCGCGGGATGAGAGTTCAGGCAACAGCTCCTGCGCTCTTCAGGACTTTCAGATACGGGAATATTCTCCGCCCAGCCTTTGTTTTCGGGGCTGTACCTGCCGTCGCCGAGATTCTCACGCAGGGTAGTTGCAAAGATATACTTGACGCGCTCTTCTCCGAATTCGTCTATAAGCCTCATCTCAAAGCCGGTTTGCAAGTGCATACCGTCATAGTTCTCGGAGATTGCTTTATCTATCGCGTTCCTGCACTCTTCGGTCAGCCTGCGTGAGGCTTGATACTGCCCAAACTCGTTGTGTTCCAAGGCATACTGCGATGTTTTGAGATAGACGGGCATTTTCGTTTGCCCGCTCATTACAGCCGGATGATAGTGCTCGCAATAGTCCTTGATAAACTCTGCCGTGTCTGTGCCTGTATTAACGCTCGCATATTCTTCACCGAGATAATCGTCATACAGTTCGTGAAGGATACTCCCACGTTCTTGATAGAGCGCTCTGTAATGTTCGGGTTCAAGATACCCGCCGTTATCGCTACCCATTTCGATTACCTCTTTGAGTTCTGTAAAAACGTGAATTTTATAGTTCTCATAGAAAATCTCTTCGGGCGAACGGGTAAGCACGTCTGACTTATATGCCTCAAACTCGGCATTTACAGACTTAATAACCTCTGCCTCATAATCAGGCTCTTTGCGGTCGTAGTTCTCCTTTAATGAGTTGAGCACCTTTACACGCTCGTCGTAAAAGCTCCGTGCATCCTGTTCGGAATCGAAAGCCCTTATGATATTCGGATCAATTTCGACGGGCGCAACGCCAAGTTTTTCAAGGTTTGTTCTGTCGCTAACCGAAAGTGCATTATTGTCGCTGTCGTGAGTAAAGCCGATAACATACCAGCCGTCCACCACTTCGTTTTTTAGAAGTGCAGCGCCTTTAATCGTCCGATTTTCGTTCAGTTTAATGTCCGGCTGAACGGCAAGAACGGTAAGTTCATCGTCCAAAGGCGGCAAGCCGAGCGGATTGTCTTCATACTGCGGAATATACTTCTCGCCGGGGAGTGCCCTTTTATTTAGCATTGGTATTACCTCATCGTATTGGAAATCGTCGTACCAATAATCGTAGTCCTCGCCCGTCATATTCCCCGCAAACTCGCTGTCCTCAAATGCCGCTTTTAAGTCCGTGGACAGGTCTATTATTTCATCTTTCGTAAAGCCGGTTATTCTCCCGCCAGACAAGTGATACTCTGCAAGCTCTTTATCTAAAAAAGCGTTAAGCCTTTTTTCATAGCTGTGCCTGAACAGCACATCTTTGAGTTCTTCCACCTCCACGTTTCCGAAAACTGCATAATGTATATCTGCCTCGCTCCAGCCGTGTTCTTCAAAAGGCAGCTCGGCTTTGAGCTTTTCCACCTGCTCGTCAAAGACGGGCACCGCATACCTCTTTAATATAGTGTTCGAGGGAATACCTCTATCGCCGAGAGCTTTATCGAGCGCAGGAACTTCCGTGCCGTACTGCTCCCATAAATACTCAAGTTCCGTATTTGTAAAGTACCGCATATCCTCGCCGTCGAGCGAGGTAAGTACCGACTTCACGACTTCGCGGCGGGCTGCTATATAATCGCGCCCCTTGTCTGACTGTATAAAGGCATTCCAATCGGGTTTTTCCACGCCGAACAGCTTGTCCTTATCGTCAAACAGCTCTGTCGCCTTTACTTCGTACTCGTTGTCCGTCGGGGTTAGCTCATAGACCGTTACCCCAAGTTTTGATATTGTCTTTGCCGCGGCTCCTGTAATGGGCAGCATACCGTCCCAAGAATAGCCATAGGCGTGCATATCTTCGTTAGTTACGGCATAGTCGGGCAGCAAATCCACCTGCATTGCCGCAACCTTGTCCTCTTCGTCTATAATGTTCACCTCCATATTGCGTTTGCGAATATCGGGCAAAGCCCTGTAATTGTTGTCCCCGTCGCCGCTGTCGTTCTCGTCTGCAACAATGACGTCATCTCGCTTGTCGAGGTTGAGTTCTGCGTTGAGTTCTGCCTGCTCGGAGAGCAGCGTTTTCAACTGCTCCGCCTGTTCAAACGGTTTTTCCACCTGTTCTTTGGCAACTTCGAGGTCGGCGTTTAGCTGCGCCAGCCTCTTTTTGAGCCTTACCTCTCTGTCGGGCAGGTCATTCAAGAAGTTATCTATTCGGATAAGATTACCGCTCGCGCTGTCGCCTATGGAGATAACATACTGTCCCTCTGCGGCGAGCGTTATTTCGCGCTCGTTGGCAATCATTGACATCGGGTTCATGCTTATTTTGAAACCGCAATACTCCGCGACGGGCACATTGACTTTTCCCGAATACAGAGCGTCCAAAAGAGCTTTTCCGCCCTCTTTACGCCCCAAGTAAACTTTGCCGTTTACGCTGATTGAAAAGTCTTCGGGATTAGCCGGTCGTGTGCTTTTGAGCATTTCCAAGTCCTTGCCCACGCGCTCGATATACAGTTCCTGTTTGCGTATGTCTTCTGGATAGTTCTTATAGATTTTGTCTTGTAATGCGTACAAATTCTTCCTATACTGCCCTTCCAATACGCGCAGCCTCGCGACTTCTGCATCCACTTCCATCTTGCGTTTGATTTTGGGGTTCGCCGCCGTGATAGCCTTGATTTCGGCATACGAAAGCGTAGTTTCGTCTATGTCCTCCGCCTCTCTGATTGTCAAATCTCCCCTGTTAATCTGCGAGATGAAACGTTGCTTGTTTTCAAGTATTTGGTATGAATAGCTGTCGAAAGTCCTTTCCGTTACATAGGTAAAAATCTTGACCTTATCGTTAGTGTTGCCCTGACGAATAATGCGCCCTTCCCTCTGCTCCATATCGCTGGGGCGGTAGGGCGTATCGAGGTGATGCAGGGCGACAAGCCGCTTTTGCACGTTCGTTCCCGCGCCGCACTTTTCCGTGCTGCCGATGAGAACGCGAACTGCGCCTGAATTTACTCTATCAAACAGAGCCTGCTTTTGCTCGTCCGTGTTAGCCTCGTGTATATAGGCCATCTCACGGGCGGGTATGCCTCGCTGCACGAGCTTGTATTTCAGGTCGTTGTAGGCGTCGAAGTCCTTGCCGTACTCATAGTCCTCAAACTTCACCTTCGGCGTGGACAAATCACAGAACACTATCTGCGTTCCCTTTTTGTCTGCCGTATCAGTCCAGACCTCGTATATCCTCTGCGCACACTCGTTGAGTTTGCTGCCCTCCTCGTCCTGCGATTCGGGCACAAAACAGCGCGGATCTAACGCGAGTTTCTTGCCGTCAGAGGTGATTTTGAGCATATTATCCTCGTGCGGGTCAACATTGCCGTCGTGTATTCTGTCCGCCCTCTCCGCAATCTCCTCTGCAAGTTCAATGACTGTATCAGAGGGTTTTAGGGTTATGACCTGCTTTTCGGCTTGTGGCACATTGAGCTTTACCATATCCGCCGTCTGCACATCGGCAAACGCGCGGTACAGTTTCAACAGTTCGGGCAGGTTCGTAAACTTTGCAAACCTCGTCCTCGCCCTGTACCCCTGACCGGACGGAGATAGCTCCATACTCGTTATCGTTTCGCCGAAGGCCGCCGCCCACCCGTCAACGAAGGTCATACCGAGGTTCTTTAATACAGATGGCTGCAAATAGGTCTGCATAGTGTACATTTCCGTCATTGAATTTGAGATAGGTGTACCCGTAGCAAACACTACGCCCCTGTCGCTGCCGTGAAGTTCCTGCAAGTACTCGCACTTTAATTTCAGGTCGCTTGCCCTCTGGCTTGCCGCGGTAGATATGCCCGCGACATTGTTCATCTTCGTGAACAGGAACAGGTTTTTATAAGCGTGCGCCTCGTCCACGAACAGGTAGTCTATCCCTAAGTCCTCGAACTTCAACACGTCGTCCTTGCCGCTCGCGTCCATCAGCTTCTTTAACTGTTTTTCCTTGCTCTTCTTTATAGTTTCAAGGTTCTTGACTGCGCCGCGAGGCATTCCGTTCTCTTCCCATTGTTTGAATATAGTTGCCTCTACGCCCTCTATCTCTTCACGAAGTTTTCGTATCTGTCTTTCCGTAGATATGGAAATTTTGGCGAACGAACTCTGCGCAATGATTATGCCGTCCCAGTCACCGAGTGCAACTTTTGATACAAACTTCTTGCGGTTATCTTTTTCCAAATCCTCCTTTGTCGCGACGAGAATGTGCGCGTTGGGGTATAGTTTCCTCCACTCGCCTGCCCATTGCTGGACGAGGTGGTTGGGGCAGGTCACCATTGCTTTCTTGCAAAGTCCCAACTGCCGCATCTTCATAATCGAGGCTATGACCGTAAAGGTCTTGCCCGCGCCCACAACATGGTGTAAAAGCGTGCTTGACGGCGATGTTATAGTTCTGTGTACAGCGTTCTTCTGGTGTGGTTTAAGCTCTATCGCAGGGTTCATTTCGGGAAATTTGAGATAGCCCCCGTCATAACTCGGCAAGCGCGTTTGGTTGAACAGCCGGTTGTATGTTTCTTCCAAATCCGTCCTGCGTTCGGGGTCTTTGAAGATCCAATCGGCAAACGCTTCCTTTATCTTGTTCTGTTTCTCCCTTGCCGCTATCGTTTCGGCTTGATTTACCACCCTCTTCTCTTTGCCGTTTTCCTCCACCAAGTCGGTGATGGTTGTAGCTTTTAAGTTGAGAGCATCTACGAACAGTCTGTATGCAGGGGCGCGGTTTGTGCCGTATACCTCCTTTTGTTTCATTTGCGTTGTGTAGCGCACATTCTGCGTCTGGTCTAACCTCCACGACGAGTCGTGCGGGTTATACGTCAGCTCCACGTCGGGGTACATATAGCGGTAAATGCCCATAAGCTCACAATAGAACTGCTTATAGTATTTCTTGTCCATCCACGTTGCGCCCAGCCTTACAGATATATCGCTCGCCGTCAGCTTTTCGGGCTGTACGCCCTCCAACGCTTCTACGTTCTTGCGATATTCGGGATGTTCTTCCGCAATAGAACGGGCGAGGTCGAGCTTATTTACTACTTCCCCCGACAGATATTCTTCTGCCGTTACAAAGCCTGAATACTTATCTCCCTCCTTTACCTGTTCGGGGTCGCGGAATACCGTGCTACCGAGTTCGGATAGTACTGTGTCGTAATCCTTGCCCGTCAGCTCCTCTATGTAGGCAATATCTACTTTGCCGCGCTCGTTCTTTGAAATCTGCAATGCCTCGAACGGGTCGTCCGTAGAGGCAGGCACTACATACGGGCGTATGGTGCGCTTGAAGAAAATATCTGCCTTTGTTACGGCTTTGGTTTCTTCGTTTACGTTCTCCGCGGCAAACAACAATGCGCTGTCGCCGTCCTCTTTGAATAGCTTGGTATTCGTCTGGCTGTTGAGATAGCCGTACTTCTTTACGAACAGGTCATACTCTCTATTGAGTTTGTACTGCTCGCTTTTGAGTACTTCGTCCGAACACCCCTGTATCTGAATATCGAGAATATGGTGCAGCTCCTCTCTGAGGGCTATCATTCCGCAAATTCTCTGGTATGCGTCCTTAGGGCTTTTAGGTATGGGTTGTTCTTCCATTCCCTCGCCCACGCGCATATACAGTCTGCCGTTTTCTGCCTTATAGCAGAACGGCTTTACATTATAGTCAACCTCCGTTGTCTGCTCTTCTATGGGCGGAGTCTGCGGGTTGATATAAAAGCTCTGTGGCAGATTTTGTATCGCCTCCGCGAGCGCGGTTTTAAGTTCTCTGCCGTCAGGCTTGACCGTCGTATCTATGCCGCCATATAAGCCGTATTCCTCTGCCAAAGTGCCGAGTATCATCTGCGGGTGAGAGATAAAATAGTTGTTTATCTCGTATCCCTCTTCCGTCTTACCCGTACCAAGCCATTCTTCGCGGGAAAGGTCGGTTATCTTTTCCGCGCGCTTGCGAAAAAAGAGAATGTCCGCGACGGCCTCCGTGCCAGCCGTCTGTTTGAAGGCGTTGTTTGGAAGTCTGATTGCGCCGAGTAGTTCCGCGCGCTCCGCAACGTACTTCCTCGCACTTGGGTTGAGCTTGTCCATCGTGCCCTTGCTCGTGATGATGGCGACTATGCCGCCGGGCTTGACTTTATCTACGCTCTTGGCAAGAAAATAATCGTGAACTTTGAAGTTATAGCGGTTGTAGTCGCTGTCTGCAACGCCGTAACCGCCGAACGGCACGTTGCCCACGACGATGTCGAACTTGTCGTTTGGAAAGGTCGTATCCTCAAAACCTTTTATCTGCACGTTCGCCTGCGGGTATAGTTTTGCCGCAATTCTGCCCGTGAGATTGTCGAGTTCCACGCCGTAAAGTCTGCTGCCATCGGCTATCTCTTTCGGCATAAAGCCGAAGAAATTGCCCGTGCCCATTGCAGGCTCTAATATGCGGTTATTGCCCTTTACACCGAAACGATTGAGTGCCGAATATATGCCCTCTATTACATCTTTTGCGGTGTAATAGGCGTTTAGAGTGCTTGACCTTGCCTGTTCATAATCTTCCGTAGATAACAGGCTTTTAAGCTCTGCATACTCCTTCTTCCAGCTCTCGTTCTTCTCGTCAAAAGCCTGCGCAAGTCCGCCCCAGCCGACGAATTGCGAGAGAGTTTTCTTCTCCTCCGCCGTGGGCTTCCTGTTCTCCGCATACAGCCTATTTACAAGCCTGATTGCGGCGACGTTGTTTTTGAACCTCGTCTTTGCTCCGCCGAGTTCGCTTTGGTCGAGAACGGCTGAAAGGTCTGTATTCTCACCCTGTTCGGGTTTGATACGCTGACCTTTTGACAGGAGTTCGGCGATGTCGATATTCTGCGTTATGTCGTATTGCAGACTTCCCGACTGTTCCGTGCAGGTGATTACCGCCTGTTCGGGGTACAGTCCGTCAAAACCCTTTACTTCCCATTCGCGTCCGTTCAAGCTGAACCTATCTCCGACCTTGACCTTGTTGTCCTCTTCCCGCTGTTCGGGCGTGGACAACTCCTCTTCCTGCTCCTCTGCATTCGGGCAGTAGTCGAGGTAAAAGTTTGTGTCGAAAGCGTCCGGCAAAAGCTCAACGTCTGATACTTCCTGATGACATTCAAGCTCGGCAGCAATTTGCGCTACATTGTCCTGTACGAACTGCGCATCATCGCCGAACTCGTCGAAATAATGCACCCAATTACCTTGTGTGGTATTTTCCGTGCCCTCTTTAATGATTTTGTCTGCAATACCACGCACCCGTTTTGTATGCTCGGCTGGGCGCAATTCGTCGCCCGCTATTATGTCCCTGATATAGCTGCTTTTGAAAACTATATCCGTCTTTTGCATTGAGAAATCCACGCTCTCAACGCCGGGTTTGGCTCGAAGATAGTCGGTGAACTCCTCACGGTAGTCCTTGATAAACAGATAGTTGCGCTCGCCTATGTCTTCGGGCGTTACGGTATATGTTAATGTTTCGCTGTGGTCTGCGGGATTGAACTTGTCCGTGCACTCCCATATAAAACTGTCCGCAAAGTCCTGTACCGCGTGAATTTTATTGAGGCGGTTGCGTAAATTGACTTGCCAGCGCGGGCAGTACTTGATATGAAAGTTGACGTGGAGATACCTGTCGAGCATATCGCTCTGTTCGCCGACGGACGCAACCTCTTTATGAGTGAGCAGCTTTTGATTGACTTCCTCTCTGTGATCAAAATAGAACTGTGCGAAGTCTTCCAGAAAGTGTGGGTATTCGGAGAAGGTTTTACTGTATGTCTGCTTCGTTCCGTACTCAACTATCTGATTGGCTATGACCTCGCAACGCTCGTCGTCCGTCTTTGCCGCTGCTCGCTCGTTCCTGAACCGAACTATGCGTGCATATTCGTTCTTCTCGCTTTGAGAGAGATATTCATCTGCCTCAATAAGCTCGGCTATGCGCTCCGCGACTTCCGGCCACTTCAAGTGCACCGACAGATTGTTGTCGGGGTTTTGCTTATCTCTGCGGGTGTATAAGGCTCCCTTGGAGTTAAACTCCCTGTCCAAACCTCCGCCGTATGAGCCGATTATGCCGTAGGTGTTTTTGAGGAGCTTTGCAAACTCGATCAAAGTCAGGTTCTGGCGATATGCGTCGTAGAACTTTACCTTGTTGCTGCTATGCTCGCGCGTCAGACATTCGTCTATGAATACGTCCTTTTCACTCTTTGCCTGCGGCTCCAAAAGGTCGAACATTGAAAGCTGCGGCTTTGACTTGCGTTTCCTATCCTGAATACCCTTTTCTTCTTTCTTCGGCTTGGATTTGACTTCTTCTTCGGTTTCGTCCTGTTCGGACTCTTCCTCGTCGAAGTCCTCGTCAAGGTCATCTACGTCCTCATCCTCAAAGTCCTCCCATTCCTCTTCCTGCTTGTCGTCCTCGACTTCTTCCGACTGTTCGTCGTCAAAAGGGCTTTGTACGTCAGGAATTTCTATAAGGTCGGGCTTGTTTTCAGGCTCACCCTGTCCGAGCGCTTCGTCGTGGGATAGAATATACTTCGGCTCTTGCCCGTCCTCTACAATAAGAACACCGTGCCGTCCAAGTACCTTTTCTATGTATTTTTCCGCAACGTAATAGGGAAAGCCGCACATAGGTACACGTTCAGGCAATCCCACGTTTCGACCTGTGAGCGTTAAGTCAAGCTCGTCCGCGACTTTGATTGCGTTCTCGCCCATAACCTCATAGAAGTCGCCGAGGCGCATTACAACGATTGCCTGCGGGTTGATTTTCTGCGCATTAAGGTATTGTCTGTAAATCGGACTGACCGTGGCATTCACCTCGGTACGTTCTTCCTGCTCTGCAATTTCCTCTTGTTCAACGGGCGTACTGTCTATAATGAGGTCGTCCGTTATCGTTTCTTCTTCTGTGTCGTCTATGACATCTACTTCCGCCTGTTTGCTCTCGTAAGCCTCTTCTATCTCTTGCGTTAAAATCGTTGAGCGGATATATAGCTCTTTGACAAAATCCGCGTTGTCCATGTACGAATACGGCAAGCCGTGCAGATGCACAACCGACGTTTTGGGAAAACCTGTTTTGCTATACAGCAAGAAGGTTATGCCCTCGGCAAGCAATGCGTCGCGCTGTTCGTCTCCCGTAAATTCACCCTGCATTTCAAGGTACGAATACACACCGTTATGTATCTTGCGGTATTCACCGCGTCCATCCTCATAGAGCGACGTGCCATTCAGCTCGTCTAATCCTATAAGAATATGTTTTAGTGGTATAATGTCGCGTTGAAAGCGGTCATCTCCGTGCGTGTCCGCAGCGTCGAATACAAAACGCTTGTAGCCATCATTATCGTAGTAAGGTATTCCTTTCTTTCCTTTCGTTACGCGCCTGCCCATTGCGTTCCAATCTTCCATTGTGTTGCAGACAGTAGCGTCCGGGCGTTCGATGATTATCTGACAAGCGTCGTGAAGGTTTATGTACGGATTTTGAGCGATAAAGCGATAGAAGTTTTTAAGCTGCCCGCCGTCCGCGAGCATTGCCGCAATTTTCGCATTTCTCGTTGATAAACGATTATTCTCACTCATTTAATCTCTCCTTTGAACTACCGAATACATCTCTGTATATCCGTCGTCGCATCCGCAGCGACGGAAAGTAAAGAACTCGAAAAGCGGCCTTTGCTTTCATAAGCTGTACGAGGCAGCCTATCTGGTATTCATTGAATTTCTCGTGTTCGCGTAATTTTCTTTTGAACTCCTCTGCCGATAAGCCGAGCTTTCTTGCAACATACGGTTGCGTGTAGCCACGGCAATAAATCCAACGCTGCAAACATCGTTTTTTCAGAGAGTACCCATTTGGTCGTTCTTGTCTCCTCGTTCGTTTCAAAATCAGAACTCCTCTAAAATTCTGCGATGACGTTCTCTGTCGCCGGGTGCAAAACGGATGAAGTCCATTACCTCTGCCGTTCCGATTTCCCAACACAATGTTTGCAAGTCGTTACCGCTTATTGGTACTTCGCTTTTGTATCTTATGTATTTTTCTTTATTCAAGCCGAGTTCTTCAAACAGCTCCGCTCCGTTCTCGTATCCCTGCTCTCGCGCAAAAGCGTTAAAGTTTTCTTTTATGATTTTCAAATCGTGTTCCTCCTTTTGAAGGAGTTATCATCGCCCCCTTCACTTATCCAAGGACACGAAATTTGAAAAGTTGACGGTCTGTATAAAAATTTTTTAACTTTTAGTCAAAAATTTTTTGAGAGTAGTATAAATACGTTGCATTGCATGGGATACTGCACTTTTATCCACACCATATTTCATTGCCACCTCTTCCTGAGTTTTGCCTTCAAAGTAAATCATTCTCACCATCTCTTGCTGGCGAGGAGTTAACTTTTTGATAGCTTTATGCAGGTTGAGGTTTTCTTCCTTTGTAGTTTCCGTCTCTATGTAATCAGCCTCAACATCCTTGGCAAATGTGCGAAGCTCTACTCCTTCGTCTATAATCTTGTCTAATGAAAAGGTATTGCCCAGTGCATTTTGACCTGAAAGATAGTACGGGCAACTATCACACCGCTTACTGCAACGAACGTAATGCCTTTTACCGCTTTCACTAACTCCGCTTATCAGCTTGCATTTCCAATCACGTCTTTTTTGTCTTTGCTCTGCTTGAACAGGTCTTATGTACGCGCGATAAATTTCCTCGCTGACCTCTACTTCCTTCCCATTGACTTTAAGGGTGTACTTCTTGCCTTTCTTTTCCATTTTGAAATCCTCCGATTTTTGATTTTTGTTTTGAAAATCGCAATCGGACGGATCTCGCCCTGTAAAATGAAAAAACGCCCGACTGCGCAGGATAAAACCCACGCAATCGGGCGCGTAATTTTGGGCACAAAAAAAGAGCCCGGCAGACAGACTAACCCTCTTGCAGGATTTTATCTGTCTGTCAGACTCCTCTTGACCTTCTCATCAAGTCCAATCTCTACTAGACGTCAGCAAAGACATTCAACGGAATCTCTCTGCCCAGATTATTTAGTTTTATGATTTGTATGTAATTCAGGCGTTTTGTTTTAACAGCCTGTCCTGCGACGGTAACGGCTTGTTGCTTATCAATAAATCATCCATATCGATTATCACCGACACAGGCTTTCCGCACTTCGGACATTCAAGCTCTACCTTCGTACCAGGCTCGCCCTTGCACAGGCGACGGCCGCAATT
>ERZ1090860.1386-NODE-1390-length-13036-cov-29.986827_pt1 | contig 13036 bp, 12 predicted proteins | sample MGYA00478483_ERZ1090860 | MGnify/ENA primary metagenome ERZ1090860 (study PRJEB33644, sample SAMEA5815741) | chicken gut metagenome | biome: Chicken; feature: Gastrointestinal Tract; material: Caecum | place: Ireland | collected 2019-01-01 | study: A study of...
ATATTCCTACTCAGGGGCTCTTTTTGTGCTGTCTGCACAATCTGGGGCGGTCCAAACCGGTACGGGGGATTTTGCACTGTTTACAGGAATTTGGTGGAAAACTCAGCGGACCATCAGATCAGCTGCTTTGTACAGGTCGCCGCAGCTCATGCAGACCACCAGGTCGCCCTTTCTGGCGTTTTCCCGCACCCAGGCGGCGGCGCTTTCCAGCCCGTCAACCACCACGCTGCCGGGAATCTTGGCGGCCAGGTCCTCGGTGTGTACGCTGCCGTCATCCACCTCGCGGCTGCCCATGATGGGCAGGAGTACGCAGACGTCGGCGGTGTTCAGTACCTTGGCAAAGTCGTCCATGAGGGCCTTGGTGCGGCTGTAGGTGAAGGGCTGGTGCACCGCGATGATGCGGTCATAGCCCATCTTGTGGGCGGTGGCCAGGGTGGCGGCCAGCTCGGCGGGATGGTGGGCGTAATCATCCACCACCACGGCGCCGGAAGGCGTCTCGCCCTTGACCTCGAAGCGGCGGCCGGTGCCCTTGAAGCTTTCGGCAGCGCGCTCGGCGTCGGCGGGGGTCAGGCCCAGGGGACGCACGCAGCAGCACATGGCCAGGGCGTTGTAGATGTTGTGGTAGCCCGGAACGCCCAGACGCAGGTGGGCAAAATGATCGTCCAGCTCATGGACATCGAACTCGTAGAATCCGGGCCGGTATTCCTGGATATTCACGGCGCGGAACCGGGCCTCCTCCTCAATGCCGAAGGACAGCACCGGCCGGTCGATGGAATTGACCACGTCCACGGTGTTGTGGTCATCCATGTTGAAGACCACCGTGCGGGACAGCAGAGCGAACTTCTGGAAAGCCAGCTTTAGCTTGCCCATGGTGTGGTAGTATTCCAGGTGGTCGTTGTCGATGTTCAGGATCACGCCGATGTAGGGGGTCAGATGCAGGAAAGTCTCGTGGTACTCACAGGACTCAATGACGGCGGTCTGGCCGTTGCCTGCCTTGCCGTACCCCTGGATCAGGGGCAGCTTGCCGCCGATGACCGCGGCCGGATCCCGTCCGGCCAGTTCCAGCATGGTGGTGATCATGCCGGAGGTGGTGGTCTTGCCGTGGGTGCCGGACACGCCCACCGTCATGGGGTACATCCGGCTCACATAGCCCAGCAGTACGCTGCGCTCCACCGCCGGAATGCCGTGGGCGCGGGCGGCAGCCAGCTCAGGGTTGTCGTCATGGATGGCGGCGCTGTACACCACCAGGTCGGCACCCTTCACGTTTTCCGCGTTGTGGCCCAGGGTCACGGTCATGCCCATGGCGCGCTCGGATTCGGTGATCTTGGTCTCCTCCACATCGGAACCGGACAGGGTCAGTCCGCGGGTGTGCAGGATCTGGATCAGGGGATACATCCCCGACCCGCCGCAGCCAATCAGATGTACGTGCTTGACATTGTCCAGCAGTTTGGGATCATAGGTGTTGAAAAAAGGCATCGGTCCTCACCTCAAAAAAATGCCTGCCCGCCCGCGGCGGGAACAGGTTGATTCTGCTTTTATGCATGATATAATGATTATAGTATTTTTTGGCCGCAAAATAAACACTTTTTTTGAAAAAAGGGCGAATATGGCTGAAAAAAAACTCCATGAACCGTCGCCGCGGGTGCCGGAATCACCGAAAGAGGAGTCCACCATGAAACGCAGCAGCCTGATCTACGGCTTCAATCCCCACGCCCTGTGCAGTGCGGGCAAGGATTTTGTGCCCGTGGCCATCACACCCAGGGAACTGGGGCGCATCGGCATTCCGGCCCGCAAGGTGGAGCGGGTCATGCAGGAACTGTCCCGGCTGGTGCAGGCGGACCCCGCTCTGGACGATCCGGCTGTCCTGGCAGGGCTGGCGCGGCAGATCGCGGCGCAGCTTCTGTAGGAGGCCCGTTTTATATTATTGCCCGCAGCGGGGCAATGTGCTATAATAGCTCTATTGTGCCGGAAAGGCATGGGAATACATCGCTTGTGTGGCAGCCAGCCACGCGGGAGGGAGAGTAACAGTGAAAAACAGTGAAAAGACTCTGGACATGATCGTCAACCTTTGCAAGAACCGCGGCTTCATCTACCCGGGCAGCGAGATCTACGGCGGCCTGGCCAACAGCTGGGACTACGGCCCGCTGGGCGTTGAGTTCAAGAACAACGTCAAGAAAGCCTGGATGAAGAAGTTCGTGCAGGAAAGCCAGTACAACGTGGGCCTGGACGCCGCCATCCTCATGAACCCCCAGACCTGGGTCACCACCGGCCATGTGGCCAGCTTCTCCGACCCTCTGCTGGACTGCCGTTCCTGCAAGAGCCGTCACCGCGCCGACAAGCTCATTGCCGACTGCGAGCAGGGCAAGGGCGTGGACGTGGATGCCATGACCTTTGACGAGATGGATGCCTTCATCGCCTCCCACGACGAGGTGGTCTGCCCGGTATGCGGCAAGCATGACTTCACCCCCATCCGCAAGTTCAACCTGATGTTCAAGACCGCCATCGGCGTCACCGAGGACTCCAGCAGCACCTGCTACCTGCGTCCCGAAACCGCCCAGGGCATCTTTGTCAACTTTGCCAACATCCAGCGCACCACCCGCCGCAAGCTGCCTTTCGGCGTCTGCCAGGTGGGCAAGGCCTTCCGGAATGAGATCACCCCCGGCAACTTCACCTTCCGTACCCGCGAGTTCGAGCAGATGGAGTGCGAGTTCTTCTGCAAACCCGGCACCGACCTGGAATGGTTCGCCTACTGGAAGAAATTCTGCCATGACTGGCTGCTGAGCCTGGGCATCAAGGACGAAAACCTGCGCCTGCGTGACCATGAAGCCGCCGAACTGGCCTTCTACTCCCGCGCCACCACCGATATCGAGTACGCCTTCCCCTTCACCGACTGGGGCGAACTGTGGGGCATCGCCGACCGTACCGACTACGACCTGCGCCGCCACCAGGAAGCTTCCGGCAAGAGCCTGGAATACTTCGATTCCGAGACCAACGAGCACTACATCCCCTACGTCATCGAGCCCTCCCTGGGCTGCGACCGTGTGGCGCTGGCTTTCCTGTGCGAAGCCTACGACGAGGAGCATCTGACCGATTCCAAGGGCAAGGAAGATGTGCGCACCGTGCTGCGTCTGCATCCCTTCCTGGCACCCTTCAAGTGCGCCGTGCTGCCCCTGTCCAAGAAGCTGTCCGGCAAGGCCATGGAGATCCGCAACGAGCTGGCCAAGGACTTCATGGTGAAATTCGACGACGCCGGTTCCATCGGCAAGCGGTACCGCCGTCAGGACGAGATCGGCACCCCGCTGTGCATCACCGTGGACTTCCAGACCGTGGGCGATGACAAGACCGAGGCCGACAACTGCGTTACCGTCCGTGACCGCGACACCATGGAGCAGGTCCGCATGCCCATCAGCGAACTGAAGAATTACATCGCCGCCAAGGTGGCGTTCTGATCCGGTCCGCACCTTCTTTGCAATGAAAAAGGCTCCCGCCTCATGGCAGGAGCCTTTTTTCATGCCGGTCTCAGTGATAGATCTGGCGTGAATAGGTGTTGCGGCAGGCCTTTACCGCGATGATAAAGACGACCACCATATACACCAGCCAGAGGGGCAGGAAGGAGCCGCCGGCCAGTGCTGTCACAAAGGTACGCAGGATATCCGGAACAGGGGAGAGCAGTACCACCACGCTCACACCCATGAGGATGCGGTAGGCCAGGATGCGTCCCGGCGTCTGGCCGTACACCAGCCGGGTCACCCCGCTCAGGATCAGCAGGGCTGCGGTGTACAGGATGGCCATCATGCCGAACAGCTGTACGGCAAACCCGGCCAGACCGCCCAGTCCGGCGCCCAGCATGCCGCCGATCATGGCGTAGCCTTCCACGTCGCCCAGTTCCCCCTGCGGGGCTTCCGGCACCATCTCTTTGGCGGCCCCCAGAATGGCATCTCCCTGGGTCAGCATCACGATGCCCAGGATCAGTCCCAACGCGGCCGGGATTACAAAGAGCAGCAGATTGCGGTTGGCGGTTTTCATGGCGGCATCAACTCCCTTTTTTCTTACAGTATAGCGGAAAATCCGCAAACCTGCAAGTAAGAATCATCTGCACGGCGGTCCCGCCGGCCAGCTTTTGGCAGGGATGTCTTTTCTTTTTGCGGGGCATCGTGTATACTGAAAGACAGTGAGTTCAACCACCGTGCCCCATCCGGCGGCGCGGAGAAAAGGAGATACAACAAGATGGATAAGAAATATCTGCAGCTTTACGCTGATTTCGTCGTCAAGGTGGGTGTGAATGTACGCCCGCGCCAGAACTTCATCATCCGCTGCCCGGTGACCATGCCGGAGTTTGCCCACGCCTGCGCCAAGGCCGGCTATGAGGCGGGTGCCAAGAACGTGGTGGTCCGCTGGGAGGACGAGCGCCTGTCCCGCATCCAGATGGAATACGGCGCCGAGGCCGACCTGTGCGACCTCAAGCCTTTTGAGCTGCGCAGCTACCTGGACTATGCCGAGGACCCGGACGGCTGCTGCACCCTGGCCATCCATGCCTCCGACCCCGAGGCCTTCGCCGGTCTGGATGCCGGCAAGCTGAACCGGGTCAATCTGGCCCGCCGCACCTTCATGAAATCCTGGCAGGAATACACCATGAATGACCGGGTCCAGTGGTGCGTGGTGGCCATTCCCGCCCCCGCCTGGGCGGCCAAGGTCTTCCCGGAACTGCCGGTGGACGAAGCCATGGAAAAACTGTGGCAGGTGATTTTTGAGGTCTGCCGCGTCACCACCGGCGACCCCGTCTCCGCCTGGAAGGAACATGTGGCCAGGACCAAGGTCCATCGGGACCAGCTCAACGCCTGGAACCTGGACCATGTGCGGCTGCAGAGCGCCAACGGCACCGACCTGACCATCGGTCTGGCCGACGACTGCACCTGGGAGGGTGCTTCCAGCGTGGCCGAAAACGGGGTGGAGTTCATCGCCAACGTTCCCACAGAGGAAGTTTTCTGCGCGCCGCACCGTGACCGGGTGAACGGCATTGTCTACGGCACCAAGCCTTATGTGTACAACGGTCAGCTCATCGAAGGCTGGCATGTGACCTTCCAGGACGGCCAGGTCATCGAGCACGGTGCCGAGAAGAACGCCGAGCTGCTGGGCAAGCTGCTCACCACCGACGAGAACGCCAACCGCATCGGCGAGATCGCCTTCGTCCCGGTGTCCAGCCCCATCAACCAGAGCGGCGTGCTCTTCTACAACACCCTGTTTGATGAGAACGCCGCCTGCCACATTGCCTTCGGCGCCGGCTATCCCACCAACATCAAGGGCGGCGCCAGGCTGACCCGTGCCCAACTCATGGAAAAGGGACTGAACGATTCCGCCATCCATGAGGATGTCATGATCGGCGCCCCCGACACCCGCATCACCGGCGTGTGCAAGGACGGCACCGAAGTGGTCATCTTTGAAAACGGCGAGTGGGCCTTCTGATCTTCCTTTTATAAGCAAGCACCCGGCGGGGCGCGGCATGTGGCCGTGCCCCGCCTTTGCCTTGCCCGGGTGCCAAACTTCTGGTATAATCAACACAAATTCCCATAATAATCAGCGGAAAGCGGTGTGCGGATGGGCTTCTCTTCGGTTCAGTTCTTGTTTGTGTTTCTGCCTTTGGCGTTGGCGGTCTACTTTGTACTGCCGGCCCGGACCCGGAACCTGGTCATGGGGGTGTTCAGCCTGGGGTTCTGCGCCTGGGCGGGCATCCGGTACAGCCTGCTGCTGGCGGCCTTTGCCCTGGTGCACTGGAGCTTCGGCCTGCTGCTGGGGCGGCATCCCCGCCGCAGTCTGCTGGGCGCCATGGTCACGGCAGACCTGCTGCTGTTGGGCTTTTTCAAGTATGCGGGCTTCCTGGCCGAAACTGCCAACGCCCTGTCCGGGGTACACCTGCCGGTGCTGACCATGGCGCTGCCCCTGGGCATCAGCTTTTACACCTTCCAGGGCATCAGCTACTGCGTGGACGTTCTCCGGGGCACCGTGAAACCGGAGTGCAATCCTCTGCGGCTGTACCTCTATTTTGCCTGTTTCGCCCATGTGAGCTCCGGGCCCATTGTGCGGTACGGTTTCCAGTCTGCCGCCCTGGACCCCCAGGCCCCCGAGCGCCGGGTGACGCCGGACCGGATGTACAAAGGCATCCGCCGGTTTGTGCTGGGCCTGGGCAAAAAGACCCTGTTGGCCGACCAGCTGGCCCTTGTCTATGCGGCGGTGAGCGGAACCGACGCCGCCCGACTGCCCGGACCGGTGCTGCTTTTGGGTTACGCTGCCTTTGCGGTGGAACTGTACTACGATTTCTCCGGCTACAGCGATATGGCCATCGGCCTGGGGGAGATGTTCGGTCTGTCCCTGCCCGAAAACTTTGATTACCCCTACCTCTCCCGCACGGTGGGGGAGTTCTGGCGCCGCTGGCACATGACCCTGGGTGCCTGGTTCCGGGATTACCTGTACATTCCTTTGGGGGGCAGCCGCCGGGGCACCGCCCGCACCTGCCTGAATCTGCTCGTCGTCTTTGCCTGCACCGGCTTCTGGCACGGGGCCGCCTGGCAGTATCTGGCTTTCGGGCTGTGGCACGGGCTCCTCAGCTGTGCCGAGCGTCTGGGCCTGCGCAAAGCCCTGGACCGTGCCCCTGCCTGGGTGTCCCACCTGTATATGGCGGTGGCGGTATTCGTGGGCTTTACCTTCTTCGGCGCCCCCAGCCTGGGGCAGGCGCTGGCCGCCCTGGGCGGCATCCTCACCTGGCAGGCGGGCGCCCCCGGCATGACCCTGGCTGCCTTTGCCGACCCCAAGACCCTGCTGCTTCTGGCGGCAGGCCTGCTGCTCTGCGGTCCGGTACAGGCGGCTTTTCCCGGACTGAGATCCTGGCTGCGGGGGCAGGGCAGACCCGGTGCCGCCGATGTGGTGCTGGTGGCCCTGCTGCTCTTCGCCTCCATCATGCGCACCACGGCGGGCAACTACACCGCCTTCATCTACGCCCAGTTCTGACAAGGAGGAAAGGACCATGGCCAAAAAACTCGTCATCGGGCTGTTCTGCCTGGTTCTGGGCGGCAGCTTTCTGGTGTTCAACATCTTCAGCCGGCAGCTCTCGGGGGATAATCATGAAAACCGCCTGCTGACCACCCTGCCTGAAGTGTTCCAGGGCTCCCTGTCCGGCCTGCCCGGGCGGCTGGACCAGTTCATCGCGGACAACTCTCCCTTCCGGTATCAGCTCACCGCCCTGGATGCCGCCATCGACTACACCCTCTTCGGCACCAGCCAGAGCGACCAGGTCCTCCCCGGTAAGGAGGGCTGGCTCTTTTATAAGGATGGCCCCGACGCTGCCCGCCCGGTGGCCAACTACCAGGGCCTGCCCGAGACTTTCGACAGCGAGGACACCCTGGCCGCCGCGGCGGCCTCTTTGCAGCGCCTGTCGGATACCCTGGCCGAAAACGGCTGTACCCTGGTGCTGGACCTGGCGCCCTCCAAGGACCGGGTCTATCGGGAATACATGTCCGACGCCTATCCCATCGTCAACGAGGAAAACCGCACCGACCGTTTCGCCGCTTATATGACCGGGCACACCTCGGTGGCCGTCAGCTGGCCTTATGAGGAACTGCGCGCCGAGGTGCTGCGCCGGATGGAAGCGGGGGAGAGCCCCCTGTATTTCAAGACAGACACCCACTGGAATCATGCGGGGGCCCTCTTCGGTCTGGACGGCGCCCTGTCCGCGGCAGGTCTGGCGGCGGTACCCTTTGATGAATATCAACTTTCGGACAACGGCATCCAGACCGGGGACCTGGCCAATGTGGCGGCTCTGTACACCGTCCTGCCCGAAGAGCATGACCTGGCCGCCGTGAACTATATGGATTTGTACGCGGCCGACCCCCGCACCGTGGGGGTGGTGGGGGACAGCTTCAGCGGATACTATGTGCAGTATCTGGAACAGCGGTTTGCCGGCTGCTGGTACCAGGCTCCAGAGACCATGACCCCCGACCTGGCCGCCGCACCGGGATGCGATATCCTGATCTTTTCGGTGACCGAACGCAATCTGGACAAGCTTTTGGGGCTTCTTGGGCAGTTCTGAGCCGTTCCTGCACCGCAAAAGATAACAAAATGGCGGCAAAAGGGCGCAAAAGGCTTGCATTTTGCCAACGGGTGTGGTATATTCTTACTGTTCGATGATGATTTTTTACTGAAAGTGGGCCGTTCGGTCCGCTTTCTTTTTGTGATAGGGGGTAACCATGGCAAAAGCCAAGCATCAGCAGCCCGGCGGCGCAGCCGCTGCGGTGGAGACCATCGTCCGCCCTGTGGTGGAGAACATGGGCCTGCGCCTGTGGGATGTCCGGTTCGAAAAGGAAGGTCCGGACTGGTTCCTGCGCGTGCTCATCGACCGGGACGAACCGCTGGACACCGATACCTGCGAGGCCGTGTCCCGCGCCATCGACCCGCTGCTGGATCAGGCTGACCCCATCGACCAGAGCTACTACCTGGAAGTGGGCAGCCCCGGCCTGGGCCGCCGTCTGACCCGCCCCGAACATTATGAGGCCCTGGTGGGGCAGAAATGTGCCGCCCGCCTCATCCGCCCCGATGAGGAGGGCCGCCGCGAACTGGAAGGCACCCTGGTGGGCCTGGAGGACGGCATCGTCACCCTGCACACCGAGCATGGGGATGCGTCCTTCCCCCTCAAGAGCGCAGGCTTCGTCAAGCTGTGCGACGACGAAAACCTCTTCGGCTGAGAAAACCAACATCCGCCAGTATGGCTGACATATATATCACTTTGGGAGGAAACCGGAAAAATGGCTACTGCATCCAACAACGAATTCTTTGAAGCCCTCGCCGCACTGGAAAAGGAGCGCGGCCTGCCCGCCGATTACCTGATCGACAAGATCAAGGCCGCCATCGTCATTGCGGTCAAGAAGGACTATGAGGTGGAGGACGACAACGTCATCGTGGACATCGATCCCGAACTGGGCACCTTCCGTGCCAGCCTGATGCGGGACATTGTGGAAGAGGTGGAAAACCCCCACACCCAGATCAGCCTGGAAGACGCCCAGCGGGTGCGCAAGTCCTACAAGATCGGCCAGCGGTTCGTCACCCAGCTGAAGACCAAGGAATTCGGCCGCATCGCCGCCCAGACCGCCAAGCATGTGATCCGGCAGGGCCTGCGGGAAGGCGAGCGCAGCCTGCAGTGCAGCGAGATGCAGTCCCGCGCCCATGAGATCATCGCCGCCACCGTGGTTTCTGTGGATCACGAGCGCGGCAATGTGGTGGTGGACCTGGGCAAGGGCGGCAGCGCCGTTCTGCCCCGCAACGAGCAGGTCCCCGGTGAGACCTTCACCGAAAACCAGGTGGTCCAGGTCTATGTGGTGGATGTCATTTCCACCGAGCGCGGCCCCCGCGTCACCATCAGCCGCACCCATCCGGGCCTGGTCAAGCGGATGTTCGAGCTGGAAGTGCCCGAGATCTATGAGGGCGTGGTGGAAGTCAAGGCCATCGCCCGCGAAGCCGGTGCCCGCACCAAGATGGCCGTGTACAGCAAGGACCCCAACGTGGATCCCGTCGGCGCCTGCATCGGTGCCCACGGCGCCCGTGTGGAGAAGATCGTCTCCGAGCTGAACGGCGAAAAGATCGACATCATCCGCTGGAGCGAGGATATCTCCGCCTTCATCTCGGCGGCCCTGTCCCCGGCCAAGGTAGTCAAGGTGGAACTGCTCCCCGGTGAGAACAAGAGCTGCCGGGTCACCGTGCCCGATCACCAGCTCAGTCTGGCCATCGGCAATAAGGGCCAGAATGTGCGCCTGTGCGCTCACCTGACCGGCTATAATATCGATATCCGTCCGGAATCCGGCTATTACAGCGAGGACGAAGAGTAATTCCCATCCCGCCCACTTTATCCGAAAAGAGGTTTCACCTTGCAGCAGCAACGTCAAAAGAAAATCCCGGTGCGCCGGTGTGTGGGCTGCAACGCCCAAAAACCCAAGCGTGAACTTGTGCGCATCGTCCGCAGCCCGGAAGGGGAGGTGGGCGTGGACCTGACCGGCAAAAAATCCGGCCGGGGTGCCTACCTGTGTCCGTCGGCTGCCTGTCTGGCCAAGGCCCGCAAGGCCAAACGGCTGGAACATGCTTTCGGTGTTCCGGTGCCGGACAGCGTATACGACCGCCTGACCGAGGAGATCGCCTGCGCCGAACAAATGGCAAAGGAGGGGACCGAGCGTGCCACATGATGCAAACGGATTGCTGGGTGCGCTGGGTTTGTGCCGCAAGGCGGGCAAACTGCTGCACGGGTACGACCGTGTTGAGGAAGCCGTGATCCGCGGCAAGGTCAGCCTGGTGCTGCTGGCCTGCGACGCCAGCCCCCGCACCAAACAACATATGCAAGACACTTGCGAAGGCCTTGTTGCCTGCGAAGTCATGCCGCTGGAAACCGCCAGTCTGGCTGCGCTCACCCCGCGGCCCGCAGCGGTGTTTGCGGTAACGGATGATAACCTTGCGCGGCTGTGCGCAAACCAACTGACCCGATAAGGAGGACCTGCCCATGGATTTTAAGTATAAGATCGCCGACGTGGCCAAGGATTTCGGCATCACCCCCAAGAAGGCCATCGATACGGTGGCCGCCCTGACGGGGCAGAGCCGCAAACCCGGCGGCACGTTTGAGGAAAGCGAGGTCAACGGCCTGCTGGAATCCCTGACCCGGGAGACCGCCGTGAACAGCCTGGATGAATACCTGGCTTCCGGCAAGAAGCCCGAACCCAAGAAGGTGGAACCCGCCAAGGCGCCCGCCCCCAAGGCTGAGGCCAAGGCCCAGCCCGCCGCCAAGGAGGCTGCCAAGGCGCCCCAGCGGCCCGCTGCCCCCAAGAAGAATGAGAACAAGCCTGCCGAGCGCCGCAAGGAAAAGAGCGTGACCATGCAGGAACTGGCCGCCGACAGCGGCATCAAGAAGCCGGTGGCCACCGAGCAGGTGCAGGTCAACCGTGCCCAGGTGCAGGTGGATACCCGCACTGTGGACGTGAACGTGGATAAGTTCAGCGCCCGCTATGACGATTTGGCCGACAGCCGCAACATGCCCGCCAAGCGCAAGAAGCAGCCTGTGGCCACCAAGCAGAAGTTCCAGAACCGGAACAAGGGCCGCAACCAGTACCAGCGCCGCCGGGAAACCGAGGCCGAGCGCCTGCAGCGCATCCAGCTGGAAAAGGCCCGCAACGCCCAGCTGAAGATCCAGATCCCCGACGAGATCACCGTGGGCGGACTGGCCACCCGCCTGAAGCAGAATGTGGCCAAGGTCGTGGCCAAGTTCATGCAGATGGGCGAGATGCACTCCGCTTCCGATGTGGTGGATTTTGACTCCGCCGCCCTGGTGGCCGAGGAATTCCACGCCAAGGTGGAGCGGGAAGTCCATGTCTCCATCGAGGAACGCCTGTTTGAGCAGGAGGAAGACGCCGCCGAAGATCTGGTCACCCGTCCGCCGGTCGTGGTGGTCATGGGCCACGTCGACCACGGCAAGACCTCCATCCTGGACGCCATCCGCAAGACCAATGTCACCGCCGGTGAGGCCGGCGGCATCACCCAGGCCATCGGCGCCTACCAGGTCAAGAGCGGTGACGATGTCATCACCTTCCTGGATACCCCGGGCCACGAAGCCTTCACCGCCATGCGTGCCCGCGGCGCCAACATGACCGATATCGCCGTCCTGGTGGTCGCCGCCGACGACGGCATCATGCCCCAGACCATCGAATCCATCAACCATGCCAAGGCGGCCAAGGTCAAGCTGATCGTGGCCATCAACAAGATGGATAAGCCCACCGCCAACCCCGAGCGGGTCAAGGAACAGCTGACCAAGTACGAGATCGTCCCCGAAGACTGGGGCGGCGACGTGGCCTGCATCCCGGTGTCCGCCGTGACCGGCATGGGCATCCAGGACCTGCTGGAGCGCATCGTGCTGGAAGCCGAGGTCATGGAACTGAAGGCCAACCCCAACCGCCGTGCCAAGGGCGCCGTGGTGGAAGCCCGCCTGGACAAGGGCCAGGGCCCCATCGCCACCCTGCTGGTGCAGAACGGTACCCTGCATAAGGGCGACTGCCTCATCGCCGGTACCTCCGTGGGCCGTGTGCGTACCATGCGCAACGACAAGGGCCAGGAGATCACCGAGGCCGGTCCCTCCATGCCTGTGGAGATCACCGGCCTGACCGAAGTGCCCACCGCCGGTGAGCTGTTTGAGGCCGTGGAAGACGAGCGTCTGGCCCGTGAGCTGGCCGACCGCCGCCTGACCGAAGCCAAGGAAAAGCAGTTTGCGGCCTACACCAAGGTCACCCTGGATAACCTGTTCGACCAGATGGCTGCCAACGACATGAAGGAACTGCCCATCATCGTCAAGGCCGATGTCCAGGGCTCCGCCGAAGCTGTGAAGCAGAGTCTGGAAAAGATCTCCAACGACGAAGTGCGCGTGCGGGTCATCCATGCCGCCGTCGGTGCCATCAATAAGTCCGACGTCAGCCTGGCCGACGCTTCCAACGCCATCATCATCGGCTTCAACGTCCGTCCTGACCCCATCGCCAAGGCGGAGGCCGAGCAGACCGGCGTGGAAATGCGGATGTACCGCGTGATCTACGACGCCATCAACGATGTCTCCGACGCTATGAAGGGCATGCTGGCCCCCAAGATCCGCGAAGTGGCTCTGGGCGAAGCCCAGGTCCGTCAGGTCTACAAGATCTCTTCTGTGGGCACTGTGGCCGGCTGCCGTGTCACCAGCGGCAAGATCACCCGGGATGCCAAGCTGCGCCTGGTGCGTGACGGCATCGTCATCACCGAGGATGCCATCGCCTCTCTGAAGCGCTTCAAGGACGACGCCAAGGAAGTGGCCGAAGGCTTTGAATGCGGCATCACCCTGGAGAAGTTCTCCGACATCAAGGAAGGCGACGTCTTCGAGTGCTTCAAGCTGGAAGAATACCGCGATTGATTGAACGAGGTTTATAACAAATGCCTACCAAGAACCAGGGCCGCATGGCCCAGGATATGAAGCGGGAACTCATCGCCATCATCGGCG
>ERZ1090860.1387-NODE-1391-length-12997-cov-9.869340_pt1 | contig 12997 bp, 16 predicted proteins | sample MGYA00478483_ERZ1090860 | MGnify/ENA primary metagenome ERZ1090860 (study PRJEB33644, sample SAMEA5815741) | chicken gut metagenome | biome: Chicken; feature: Gastrointestinal Tract; material: Caecum | place: Ireland | collected 2019-01-01 | study: A study of...
ATGTTTTTATATTATTATTATAATTTTATTTTATATCAGATGCAAGTATTTTAAATATCGAAAATCTGTACTTTTCAAACTCTTTATTTTAGATTATCATAAAAGTAATAATCTTCTGTAAAATAAACATTCTCCAGGAGGGATCAAGCATGAAAGCATTTTTTCACATACTTCTTTTTGCGGTTCTTTTGGCCGCATTCCCTGTTTCTGTTGCAGCCGCTTCAAACGCCCCTTACGAAAGCGAAAAAGGGCAGGCTGTGATCGGACCTCCCGCCCCGCCTACCGAAGCTTCCTTCCCCTCTTCCGGCAGCAACGGACTTACTGTTGTCATCGATCCGGGGCATCAGGGATCCTGGGTAGATATGAGCGCACAGGAGCCAATGGCTCCCGGCTCGTCGGAGACAAAGGCAAAGGCCACTACCGGGACCCAGGGCTCCTATTCCGGTGTTCCGGAATACGAGGTAAACCTTCAGGTATCTCTTGCTCTTGAGCAGGAACTTTCCGCAAGAGGATACAAAGTCGTCATGACGCGGACAGACAACGATACGGCGATCAGCAACAAGGAACGGGCGGAACTTGCCACCAGAGAAGCGGCGGATATTACCGTGCGGATCCACGCCAACAGCGACGGCAGTTCCCAGGCTGCGGGAGCGCTTACTATGGCGCCTACCTCCTCCAACTCTTATCTGGATCCTGTTTTGATCGAAAACAGCAATACGCTGGCCTCCTGTATCCTGGAGCATTACTGCTCGGCTACGGGCCTTCAGAACCGGGGAGTGATCTCTGCCGACACAATGACAGGAACCAACTGGAGCACTGTCCCTGTAGCTATTTTGGAAATGGGCTTTATGAGCAACCAGGGCGACGATCTTTATATTACAGACACAGCCAACCATGCGCTTATGGCCCAGAGCATCGCAGACGGGATTGACGAGTATTTCAGCACTGTTGCATAATAAAAAAGCAGTATACCGGAGCCTGGGATCTTACCCCCAGACCGGCGTACTGCTTTTTATATACTAACGCTGCCTTTTAAAGAATCCATCCGGATATATTTTCCGGAATACGCGGGATTATTCAGTTTCCTGCGCTTCTTTTTTCTTCGCTTCCTTCTCTCTCAGTCTTGAAAATACCATTTCATAACCGTCGTTTCCATAATTGAGGGAACGGTTGACTCTGCTGATCGTGGCTGTGGAAGCTCCTGTCTTTTCCGAAATATCCAGGTATGTACGTTTATCGGTAAGCATTTTTGCCACCTCAAAACGCTGAGACAGGGAAAGGAGTTCGTTGATCGTACATACGTCTTCAAAAAATGTATAGCACTCCTCTTTATTTTTCAGACAGAGAATCGCTTCAAATAGATGATCCACCTCTTCAGTTCTGATTTTTTTACCCATAATGTCAGCTCCTTTAGTTCTTTTCCTCAATGTCGCTCTTCACATTTTAACACTTTAACATGTGAGAAGCAAGTTCTTTTTTGCTTTAGAGGAACATAGCGTCAGTGTACAAGGGGACAATAGCGTTAATGTACAAGGGGCAGCACGTTTTAAACTGTGTGATTTCAGTTGAAATCCTTCCCGAAATCAAGTATACTGATTACAGAACAAATGTACGATTAACAGGAACGGAGATTTCACCATGGATCTATTTGAATACGCAAAATCGAAAACGCTGGATAAAGAATCCCCCCTTGCCTCCCGTATGCGTCCTTCCAGCCTGGACGAAGTAGTGGGACAGGAACATATCGTCGGCAGAGACAAACTACTCTATCGCGCGATAAAGGCGGACAAGCTGACCTCTGTTATTTTCTACGGGCCTCCCGGAACAGGCAAGACTACCCTGGCCCGGGTGATCGCCAGCACTACGAGCGCTGATTTTACCCAGATCAACGCTACTTCCGCCGGTAAGAAAGATATGGAAGCCGTCGTAAAAGAAGCGCAGGACCGTCTTGGCATGTACGGCAAAAAAACAATTCTCTTTATTGACGAGATCCATCGTTTTAACAAAGGACAGCAGGATTATCTTCTGCCTTTTGTGGAAGACGGTACTCTTATTCTTATTGGAGCAACTACTGAAAATCCATATTTCGAGGTCAACAGCGCGCTTTTGTCCCGGTCTATCATTTTTGAGCTGAAGCCTCTTGGCAAGGACAATATCCGTGAGCTGATCCTGCGCGCGGTAAACGACTGTGACAAAGGAATGGGAAATTACAGGGCTGTCATTGAAGAGGACGCGCTGGAATTCCTGGCCGATATGGCCGGAGGAGACGCAAGAAACGCGCTGAACGCCGTTGAGCTTGGGATTCTTACTACTCCCCGGGCCTCTGACGGCTATATTCATCTGACTCTTGAGGTAGCTTCAGAATGTATCCAGAAACGTGTTGTCCACTATGACAAAAACGGGGATAACCACTACGATGTTATCTCCGCTTTTATTAAAAGCATGCGCGGCTCAGACCCCGACGCCGCCGTCTACTATCTTGCAAAAATGCTGTATGCCGGCGAAGATGTTAAATTCATCGCCAGAAGGATCATGATCCTCGCTTCCGAAGATATTGGCAACGCGGATCCACAGGCTATCTGCGTAGCGGCGGCAGCGGCTCAGGCGGTGGAGCGGGTCGGTATGCCCGAGTCGCAGATCATCCTTTCACAGGCTGCCGCTTACATGGCCTGCGCCCCCAAAAGCAACTCTGCTGTAAATGCCATTTCCGCCGCCATGGAATCGGTAAAGCGCACAAAAACAACGGTTCCTCCCCATCTTCAGGACGCCCATTACGGAGGCCACGAACAGCTTGGGCGGGGCATCGGCTATAAATACGCGCACGATTACCCTGATCACTATGTAAAACAGCAGTACCTTCCTTCCGAAATTGAAGGCGAACATTTTTATGAGCTCAGCGATATGGGATATGAAAAAACTCTTAAAGAGCGTCTGAAAAAAATAAAGGGAGAAGCTTAGATCAGCTCTCCCATAACGGCAGCATAAACGTCCAGGCTTTTCTCCGGCCAGTTCCGGCAGATAGCCTGGGCAGCTTCCAGGCTCGGGGCGCTCAGCGTCAGATCCAGCATAGTGGCGTCCTTCTCAATATACTGGCAGCGCACCATGTATCCCCCCTGGGGCGTTTCAAAATAGTCCGCAGGCGTCTGGATTTTCTTTTCTGTCTGAACTCCGCAGTCCTTCAGAAATTCTTCCACCTCTTTCTTAATCTCTGACGACAGATCCTTTTCAAAATAAAAAAGCGTTTTGCTCCCTTCCTCCGTAATGTCATAATAAGAACTGTTGGATTTTGTTCTTTTTTTCAGAAGTCCGGTTTCCACCAGTTCCGACAGAACCTGCTGCAGATGAAAATAGTCTGTATAATCTCTGTCCAGAACAAACTGCGAAATCTGGGAGTTTGTTAATTCCTCTTTTGACTGCTGCGCCATATACAAAACAATCAGTTTATAAATTGTAAATACATCCGCCATCTTTTCACCTCATTCTTTCCTGGAGAACTCTTACTGCCGCGGCATATACTGTTTTCCCTGATAGCTTTCCTTTTCCTTCATCCGGTGATGGAGCATATTGAGAACCTCTCTTTTTCTGCCTGCCCAGAGCGGCGCCAGCAAAAGCTCCTTAGGTCCGTCTCCCGTGATCCTGTGGATCACAATATCCGGTCTTAAATGTTCCAGACATTCTGTCACAATATCCAGATATTCGTCTCTCTCATAAACCTTAAATTTCCCTGCGGAATAATCATATGCAAGATCTGTTCCTTTCAGAACATGAAGAAGCTGAAGCTTTATTCCCTGGATATCTTTATGGTTCAGATATTCCATAGTCTCCAGAATATCCCTCCGGCTCTCTCCCGGAAGCCCCAGGATTGTGTGGACAATTACCTCGATCCCTATCCGGCGCAGATTCTCCACCGCTTCTTCAAAACAGGGCAGCTCATAGCCCCTTCTGATATACCTGGCCGTTTTTTCGTGCACAGTCTGAAGCCCCAGCTCCACCCACACCGGCTTGACGGCGTTCATCTCTTCCAGAAGCTTAAGCACGTCCCGCCCGAGGCAGTCCGGCCGCGTCCCGACAGACATCGCCACGATCCCCGGATGTAAAAGAGCCTCCTCATAGATTTCACGCAGATAACTTACAGGTGCGTAGGTATTTGTATACGCCTGAAAATATGCAATATATTTCTGTATGGGACGCTTTTGTGACAGGAGGGCAATCTGACTGTCTATCTGTTCTGTGACAGAAAGTGAAGCGTCTGCCGCGAAATCGCCGCTTCCTCCCGCGCTGCAGAAAATGCATCCTCTGTTCCCGAGTGTCCCGTCTCTGTTGGGACAGGACATTCCGCCGTTCAAAGTTACCTTATATACCTTTTCACCAAAACGCTCCCTGAGCATATAGTCCAGGGAGCGGTAGGGCTTTCCATTCCAGTTCCTGCAGGGATCTCTTTTTTCCGTTCCCCTTACATTCTCCATCAGGATATTCCTCCGTCTGTTTCCTTTTCTTCCTCCGGAATGTATTTGTCAAAGATCTTTACAAGGAAAAAAGAGTTACAGTACGCAATAACAGCAAATCCAAACATAATAAACAAAAGGATCAGCGTCATCTGTATCTGAAGGGACGGAACAAAAAAGATCAGGATCGGAAGGATACAGATGATCAGCATAAGGATCGTATACGGCAGATGACGTATGGACATCAGAACCGCGTTTCGGAAAGTATTCTTCACAGAGTTATAAAATTTCGAGAGGATCGGGTACAGATACAGAAGGATCATGGCGTACAGCAATGTAAATACAGCGAAGATCACCGACATGATGCTGGAAGCCGGTTCCCCCATTGCCTTTACGATATTCGTATCCAGAAAAAGGAGCGCCGCCGCTACCAGCATGATCAGATGGATGATCGTCGCCTGTTTAAAATTCTGTCTGAAAGATTTAAAAAAGCTCCGGAAAATATAAGCCTCCTCATTTCTCACCATTTTCAGAGTTACATAATACAGAGCCGTCAGGGAAGCGCCCGCAGTAACAATAGGGATACAACAGACCAGGCAGATCAGATTCAGAATACAGAGATCCGCTACCTTTCCCATAAAAACAAAAAACTTGTTGTCCATGCTGAATAACCGATTCATACCTTATAACTCCTTTGTACACAGTCATTTAATAAAGTACAGTATAGCGAAAAACAGAGAAAAAAGCAAGTCTTGCCAGCCTGCCGTTCCTCATCTTTCTTCTGAAAAAAATATATATAGAAAATACCGTCCGCTTTCCGGAGAAAACAGACGGTATCGCTTCTGCCGCTTTTATTTGTCCAGCATGATCTTCAACTGGGCTTCAATGGCTTCCACACATTTCTCAAATCCCAGCTTGCTGCTGTTCAGGCACAGATCGTAATTTGTGGCGTCGTTCCATACTCCGCCGGCAAATTTACGGTAGTAATCCTTCTTTCTCTTATCATCTTTCAGAAGAAATTTTTCCACGTCCTCCCTGGAGCCGGAAATTTTCTGGGAAGCCTGTTCCACCCGGTATTCCCAGGGCGCGTGAATAAAGACGCGAAGGGTGTTTGGACGATCCCGCAGCACATAATTGACACAGCGGCCCACGATCACAAAAGATTCCTTTTCCGCAAGATCGCGGACAATCTTTGCCTGATAATTAAAGATATTTTCATCGGAAATAAATTCCCGGCTGTCAGGCTGGATCAGTTCGCCCTTATAAAGACCGGTCTTATTGAACAGAGAAGGCTTTACCTTCGCCCCGTCCTCTACTTTTCCAAAAAGGCTGAGATCGATCCCGCTTTCGTCAGAGGCCATGCGGATGATCTGTTTATCATAATAGGAAATCCCTAATTTCTTCGCCAGCATCTCGCCGACAGTACGCCCGCCGCTTCCATACTGCCTCGCTATTGAAATTACAACATTTTCCATTTCTGCTCCTCCTCGTTTCATCCTGCGCAGATACCATTCCTCTGTGCACAACTTATTTATTCACCCAGATATGCTTTCTGGACAGATTCATTATTCAGAAGGTCTTCCGCTTTTCCGCTGAGGGTAATGTTTCCTGTTTCCATTACATATGCTCTGTCGGCAATAGAAAGAGCCTTTTTCGCATTCTGCTCAACAAGAAGAACTGTGGTTCCCCCTTCGCTGACCTCTTTGATAATATCGAAGATCTCGTTTACAAAGATGGGAGAAAGACCCATGGACGGCTCGTCCATCAGAATAATCCTTGGCTTACTCATAAGGGCCCGGCCCATGGCCAGCATCTGCTGCTCGCCTCCGGAAAGGGTTCCCGCCCGCTGATTTTTACGTTCCTTCAGTCTCGGGAATCTTTTGTATACATTTTCCAGACTCTGGGCGATTTCATTCTTATCTTTCCTGGTGTAAGCTCCCATCAGAAGATTTTCGTAAACCGTCATATCCGCAAATACGCGGCGCCCCTCCGGAACATGGGCCATTCCCATCTCTACGATTTTATGAGCCGGAGTTTTTGTAATATCCTTTCCCTCAAAGGAAATTTTCCCGGCCTTTGACGGAATGATTCCGGTAAGCGTCTGAAGAGTCGTTGTTTTTCCCGCGCCGTTGGCGCCGATCAGGGCAATGACTTCTCCCTGATTTACTTCAAAGGAAATGCCTTTTAATGCCTGGATCACCCCGTAATAGACCTGGAGATCCTTTACTTCCAACATTGCCATTGTTCCGTTCCTCCTATTCTCCCAGATATGCAGTGATGACCGCCGGATCGTTCAGCACGGCAGAGGTTTCGCCTTCTGCCAGAACCTGTCCGAAATTCAGCACTGTCAGTCTTTCGCAGATACCGCCTACCAGCTTCATGTCGTGTTCGATAAGGAGGATCGTCATCTGGAAATGCTCTCTTACAAAACGGATGGTATCCATCAGTTCCTGCGTCTCGTTGGGGTTCATACCTGCCGCAGGCTCGTCCAGAAGGAGAAGCTTCGGATCTGTGGCAAGAGCCCTGGCGATTTCCAGCTTACGCTGCTTGCCATATGGAAGATTTCCCGCAAGAGTATCTGCTTCCCTGTCAAGATCAAATACCTTCAGGATATCCATGGCCCGCTCGTTCATTTCTTTTTCTACTCTGAAATATTTCGGCAGACGGAGGATTCCTGTCAGCGTCGAGTAGGTATGATGATTGTGGAGCCCCACTTTTACATTGTCCAGCACAGGCATATCTTTAAACAGACGGATATTCTGAAAAGTACGGGCAATACCTGTTTTATTGATCTCGATGGTATTTTTCCCTGTAATATCCTGCCCGTCCAGCTTGATGATTCCCTCTGTGGGCTTATATACTCCGGTAAGGAGATTGAAAATGGTGGTCTTTCCTGCGCCGTTGGGGCCAATCAGACCATAGAGCTCTCCTTTTTCAATATTTACATGAAAACCGTCAACGGCCCGAAGACCGCCGAACTGAATAGATAAATGATTTACTTCCAGCATCGCCATATCAAGCCGCCTCCTTTTTCTTATTTCCGCCCCGGATCTTTTCCATCATGCGGCTTCTCCAGTTTCTGGCTGCCGGAGCCCAGTTAAAGAGCATCATGGCAATCAGCACAATGGCGTAGATCAGCATACGGTAGTTTGAGAATCCACGAAGCAGCTCCGGAAGAGCATAGAGAATGATCGCGGCGATCATGGAGCCTCTGAGGCTTCCGATACCGCCCAGTACTACATACACCAGAATCAGGATGGACATGTTGTAGTCAAATACCGACACCTTAAGCATGGAAAGGTTATGTGCGTAAAGCACGCCTGCCACGCCTGCCAGGGCAGCGGAAACAGTAAAAGCGAGAAGCTTGTATTTCGTCACATTAATTCCTACGGACTCTGCAGCGATCCGGTTGTCTCTGGTGGACATGATCGCCCGGCCGCTTCTGGAGTGAACAAGATTCTGCACAATGAATAAGGTAAGCAGGACAAGAACCACCCCGATAGGGAAGAAATAGTCCTTGATATCCTTATAAAGTGTAGAGGTCCCTGAAATACCCAGAGCGCCCTTGAGTATCTGCTTTCCGCCTGCTTCCAGCTTGATCCCCGCGGAGCTTGCCGCTACATGGAGCCCGTTTTTATCCACACCCACATACAGGATATTGATCAGGTTCTTGATGATCTCACCGAAAGCCAGAGTAACGATGGCCAGATAGTCTCCCCGCAGTCTCAACACAGGGATTCCGATGATAATTCCAAAAACGCCCGCAACTGCCGCTCCTACCAGGATCGCCAGGATAAATCTGGGAATCGTCGGAATAGCGTCGGCGGCAATATGGGAAAACAGCGCGCTGGAATAAGCGCCCACACACATAAAGCCCGCATGGCCAAGGCTCAGTTCTCCTGAAAATCCTACCACAAGGTTCAGAGATACTGCGGCGATGACATACACGCACAGAGGAACCAGAAGTCCGGTAAGCAGTCTGGACAGATTTCCTGTGGAGGAGAGGATCTGTACCACTACGAACAGAACGATAACGATTCCATAAGTAATAAAGTTGTTTTTTGTTGTTTTGTTCATCTTATTCTTCATACCGGCCACCTTACACTTTCTCCTGGATGTTCTTTCCGAACAGTCCTGTTGGTTTTACAAGGAGTACGATGATCAGAACGGCAAAAACGATCGCGTCCGCCACCTGTGAGGAAATATAAGCCTTTCCGAAGATTTCGATGATACCCAGAAGAATTCCTCCCACCATTGCTCCCGGAATAGAACCGATGCCGCCGAATACGGCCGCTACAAAGGCTTTGATACCAGGCATGGCTCCTGTATAGGGAGTCAGCGTAGGATATGCGGAACAGAGCAGAAGACCTGCGATAGCCGCAAGACCGGAACCGATGGCAAACGTAAGGGAGATCGTTGCATTTACGTTTACTCCCATAAGCTGGGCGGCGTCACGGTCTTCGGAAACCGCCTGCATCGCGCGTCCCGGTTTTGTTTTCTGTACAAAAAGAGTAAGGGCGACCATGATAACAATACAGGTAAGTACTGTTACGATGGTGATGCCTTTGATCACCAGCTCTCCGCCGAACAGGCTCAAAGACGGTACATTGATCACTGTCACAAAGCTCTTCGCGTCTGCTCCGAAGATCAGAAGCGCCACATTCTGAAGCAGATAGCTGACGCCGATAGCTGTGATCAGCACAGCAAGATTGGAGGACGCCTTCCTCAGAGGACGGTAGGCTACTTTCTCGATGACTACGCCGAGAACTGTACAGAATACAACAGACAGCAGCACCGCCAGGATGGGAGACATTCCCGCTCCGGTGATAGCGGTAAGGATCACAAAGGCTCCTACCATGATTACATCGCCGTGAGCAAAATTCAGCATCTTTGCAATACCGTACACCATTGTATAGCCAAGAGCGATGATCGCATAGATACTGCCCAGGTTAATTCCATCTTTCAGATAAGATATAAAACTCATAGTGCACCTCTTAAAGTAAGTTTATCGCCGCATAGAGAAAGGAGGACGTTCCTTCTTTGCAGGAAACCGTCCTCCGTCCCCAAAATCAGCAGTAATTGCTTTCTTAATTATTCAACCTCTACATAAACGCCGTCCTGGATAACGAAAGCTCTCGGCTCTTTATCGCACTCGCCGTCTTCTGTCCATTTTGCTTTTCCGGTAAGGCCGTCAAGCTCAATGTTCAGCATAGCTTCTGACATTGCGGCGCTGATATCCTCGTTGGACATATCCGGTGTAATGCCGGCTTCATTCGCTGCAAGCTGCATAGCATAGATAACGTCATAGGAATCTGCCGCAAACTGGTTCGGTGTCTCGCCGTTGTATGCTTCTTTGTATGCGTTTACAAAGTTCTGAGTAGCCTCGTCCTCGCCTGTTGCGGAGAACGGTGTCAGAAGCATAACGCCTTCTGCAAGAGAAGTATCAAAGTTTTCTACGCTGAGGATACCGTCCATACCGTCTACGCCGAAGATGGTCATATCGTCCATGCCTGCTTCAGACGCCTGCTGAAGGATCAGGGCGTTGTCGGAATAGTAGTTCGGAAGGAACAGAAGCTCTGCGCCGCTGTCTTTGATCTTGGAAAGCTGTACAGAGAAGTCTGTGTTGCTGTCTGTTGTGTAAGCCTCGTCGGCAACAACTTCCAGGCCGTACTCTCCTGCCGCTTCTACGAAGGCGTCATGGATACCTACGTTGTAGTCAGCCATGGAATCATAAAGAACAGCCACCTTTGTAGCAAGGTCATGTTCGGAAATGAACTGCGCGGATTTCGTTCCCTGCATGGGGTCTGTGAAGCACATACGGAACTGGTTGGAGCCTGCTGTGATGCAGTCTACCGCTGTTCCTGAAGGTGTGAACAAGAAGGTGCTCTCCGCCGCCTCTGCGCCTACCGCGATACAGGGCGCTGAAGTAACGGTGCCGTCCAGCATCTGCATTCCCTTGTCAAGAAGGTCGTTGTAAGCGTTTACCGCCTTCTCCGGATCGCCCATATCGTCTCCCGCATCCAGGATCTCAATCTGATATCCGTTAAAGCCGCCGTTTGCATTGACTTCCTCTGCAGCAAGTAAGGCTGCGTTATATACGTTTGTACCATACTGTGCGTAATCACCTGTCATAGGTCCGATCACGCCGATCTTGAAGGTTTCCTCTTCTTCTGCAAAAACAGTGGTCGGCATTACTGCGGCTGCAGCCATAGCAACTGCGGCTGTCACGCCAAATGCTTTTTTCCAGTTTCTCATAACAAATCTCCTCCTTAAAAATGATAACGACTGCCATCGGTCCTATCTGACTTATACCGCAAATAAGGTTAAAAAAGCCCACTGGAATCCCAGCCGGCTTTGGCTTTCCCCTCTGACTTTCGTTCGCTAATGCTTTAATGTATTTGATTATAGCATTATGTATTTTTGATTGCAAGTGGAAATTTATATAAATTTTATAATTCCCTGAATTCTGCGTTTTCAGCGCAGAAATGTATTTCCGGAAAAACAGAAAAACCGCGGCTACCTTCCGGTGCCGCGGCCTCTCATCAGGCATAAACCCTTATTATGCTGCTGCTTTTTTTGCGATCTCAGCCAGTGCTGCGAAGCCCTCTGCATCGTTGACAGCCATCTCTGCAAGCATCTTTCTGTTGATGTCGATGTTTGCAACCTTCAGGCCGTGCATCATTTTGCTGTAAGAAAGACCATTCATTCTTGCTGCAGCGTTGATACGTGCGATCCAGAGCTGTCTGAACTGGCGTTTTTTCTGCTTTCTTCCTGCGTAGGAGCTTGCCAGTGCTCTCATTACAGACTGTTTTGCGATTCTGTACTGTTTGGAACGGGCTCCTCTGTAACCTTTCGCCAGCTTCAGTGTACGGTTATGTCTTTTCTTTGCGTTTAATCCGCCTTTAATTCTTGCCATTTCTTAATTTCCTCCTGTTCTTCTTCTCTTATTTCTTATAAATAAGGCAGTGATTTCCTTACATTCTTAAGGTTTGTAGAATCAACAACAGTGGCCTTTCTCAGATTTCTCTTTCTCTTCTGAGATTTCTTTGTTAAGATATGGCTCTTGTAAGCTTTATTTCTCATGATTTTTCCGGTACCGGTTTTTTTGAAGCGCTTTGCTGCTGCTCTGCATGTTTTAATCTTGGGCATTTCTATTTCCTCCTTAATTCAATGGTTCTGTTTTGTATTGAACAATACTGCCGTTCCGCTCTGAACGCGCGGCGGACAGTAACTGCCTAACGTTTTTCACTGAGAAACATGGTCATGCTTCTGCCTTCTACTTTTGGAGCTTTCTCCACTACAGCCACATCTGCCAGAAGCTCCGCGAAGTCGTCAAGCACATGCTTGCTGCTGGCCATATGAGCCATCTCTCTTCCACGGAAGCGCAGAGTAACCTTCACGCGGTCCCCTTTGGAAAGGAATTTTCTGGCCGCGTTTACTTTTGTCTTCAAGTCATTGGTATCAATATTCGGAGAAAGACGTACCTCTTTAATATCAATTGTTTTCTGTTTTTTCTTCGCTTCCTTTTCCTTGCGGGAAAGTTCGTAGCGGTATTTTCCGTAATCAATGATCTTGCAAACCGGAGGCTTCGCCTGAGGCGCGATCTTTACCAGATCCAATCCTGCTTCCTGTGCTTTAAACATAGCCTCTCTTGCAGACATAATGCCTAACTGCGCGCCGTCTGCTCCGATCAGACGTACCTCTTTGTCTCTAATTTGTTCGTTAATCATTAAATTGCTAATTGTAGTACACCTCCATACCTGATAAATGATAAACCATGACTATCCGTCACCCTCGTAAAAACCTGCCGCCGCTGTCCCTTCTCTGACAAAAATATTTCTTATTAAAATAAAAAAAGGCGCGGACAGCGTCCTCACCCATTATACCCACTGATACACGGAAAACCCATGTGTGCATATAAACCCGAGCCGCATCTTACGTGCGCTGAGGTGAGAGTGGAACTCTGCTTTGTTTTAACGTTCTGTAATACGATATCACGGCCGACATTCAAAGTCAAGTATTTTTTGAATATCTTTTGCATTTCTGTAGATACTACGTTATATCCCACAGAAATCACACCTGTTTTTATATTCTTCTGTTTTGCGGGCGCCGTTTCTGTGAGGCAAACGGGCTTTCCAGAACCCGAGATCAACAAGGAGGGCACAAGACTATGACAATTCTTAACTGCAGCGCAACCACCTGTATTTACAACAAAGACAGGCTCTGTTCAAAAGGAGCTATTGAAGTCGCCGGTTCCACGGCCCGCTGCGCGGACGAGACCTGCTGCCAGAGTTTCCGCGAGCAGGAAAAAGATTCCGTTACAAATGCCAGGAGCGAGCATTGCGGCTGTGAAAAAATCAACATCGACTGCAAGGCAAAGGAATGCACTTATAACGAGCATTGCAGATGCACCGCTTCCGCCATTGATATTGACGGACACAATGCATGTACCTGCCAGGATACGAAATGCAGTACTTTTGCATGCACATGCTGAAGAAAGGGGAAGTCGGTTAATACCGAATTTTAATCCCTAACACACAGGAAAGAGACAA
>ERZ1090860.1388-NODE-1392-length-12995-cov-7.988253_pt1 | contig 12995 bp, 7 predicted proteins | sample MGYA00478483_ERZ1090860 | MGnify/ENA primary metagenome ERZ1090860 (study PRJEB33644, sample SAMEA5815741) | chicken gut metagenome | biome: Chicken; feature: Gastrointestinal Tract; material: Caecum | place: Ireland | collected 2019-01-01 | study: A study of the...
CATCGCTCGCCGGCTGATGGATCCGCTGGCGGAACTGGTCAAGATCGATCCTAAGCCCATCGGTGTCGGCCAATACCAGCATGATGTAGACCAGACCAAATTGAAAAAATCACTCGACCAGACAGTGGAGAACTGTGGAATGTCAGAAACAACAAAGGGATCTGTTATCAAAAAGCGGATACTCGCTATCTTTTTGCGCCATTATTCTGCAAACGGATGACATTTGGCTGGTTCCCAAGGGGCAACTCCTTAGGAAGCATACACCATTGCTTCCGGTCTTTGCCAAGTAAACAATACCATTAAAAGTGGAACGGAGAGAATATTTACGCTTGCCCCTTTGTCATCTAAAAGATTTTCTATAACTTGCCACTGTTTATCAGTCAGGTCGATATGTAAGATCCCATTTTATTACTCTTTAAGTACGATTTCATCGTTATATTCAAAGACAAAAGGAGATAAGAAACGACCAACTGATAGGCTTCTAAACCAAATTAAAGCTATTTCTTTCATTTATTTTGATTTTACCAGATACCATGATTCGACTGATACTATTGACTGACTTTACAGAATCCTTTTCATACAATTTATTGAAAGGGGTTTTGGCATACTCAAAAAAACATGAACCATGGGTTGTATGCCGGATGCCACCTTCCTATAAACTTACTTATGGGATAGAAGGGGTTCTGAAATGGGCAAAAGCGTGGCAGGCAGACGCCATTATCGGTAGATTTGATAATGATGATAATGTAGAGTTGTTCCGTAAAAACGGAATTATCGCAATTGCGCAAGACTACAAATCAAGATTCAGCAATATTCCCAACATCACCGGCGACTACCACAAAACCGGCAGGATGGCAGCAGAGTTTTTTTTAAGCAAAGGATTCCGGAACTTCGCTTTCTATGGTTACCGTGATACCGTTTGGTCGCAGGAACGTTGCGAAGGCTTCTACGAGTGTATAGCCGAACATGGTTTCGGCAATAATTTCTATTCCTATCAAGAGCAGTCACTTGATGATTTATGGTTTTATGAAGCTCCTCCTCTGCTTACATGGTTAAAATCATTGCCACAGCCCACGGCGCTTATGGCTTGTGATGACAACCAAGGTAACCGCATCACTGAAATCTGTAAGGTTAACAATATCAGAGTACCCGACAAAATAGCCATATTAGGTGTTGATAATGACGAAATAATATGCAATCTGTCTGATCCTCCCCTATCCAGTATCAGTCAAAATATTGTGAGAGGTGGATTCGAAGCTGCCGAACTTATAGAACATTTACTGAACGACGAAGAATGTTCTTACCAAGACGTGGTACTCCAACCGGTAAATATAGTAAATAGGCTTTCAACAGACTTTTACTCTACCACCAACACACATATTCACACAGCTTTGAAATATATCCACCGAAACTTAGCCAATGACATCACTGTATCGGACATTGTCAAGCAAGTGCCTTTATCACGCCGTCTGTTGGAGATACGTTTCAAAGAGGTCACCAAGCAATCCATTCACAAATATATCTTAAATCTCAGGATCGAGCGTTTTGCACAATTACTTCTGGCAAGCGACGCCCCGATTGCAGATGTGGCGGAACAAGTAGGAATAAATAATCTCAAAAACCTGTCCCGCCAATTTAAAACTTTAAAGAACGTCTCTCCCTATGAATACAGGAAAGAACACCGGATGATGTCCAATGATAACTATTGAAAGAATCGCTCTCTTAATTCGGTAAGAACAGCATTTCATCCTGCAGAGGAACTTCCGGAAAATCCAGTCCGGAGAATCCTACTTCCAATTCCTGCCCCATGTAATCCTCAAAATACAATAAATGCAACTCATGAAAACCTTTTTCAAGAGCAATTTTTCCTTCGGCGCGGCGGGCACTATGTCCACCGTCGTTATCAACAACCAATTTACCGTCAATATAAAGCATTGAACCGTCATCCGAGAATGTATAGAAACGGTATATTCCTTTTTCGGGAATCTGTATCAACGTATGGAAGTCATAGGCAAAGTGATCTGCAACGGCAGCCTCTTTGATCGAAATATTCTTCATAACCCCTTCTTTTACTTTAAGACAAGAAGCGATGCCGGCAACCCGCTTGCACTTTCCTTCATAATAGGTATATGCCACCCCTTGTTTGGGTGAAGATACATTCTTTACTGCCGGCAGGTAGTCCGCGGTCCGTTCTTCCTCTGAATTCAAGCCGGAAGGATAATAATAGGTCGCTTCACGTCCCGAAGGTGTAGTGATCCATGTATCAAACCTGAATTTGCCTTCGTACAGTTCGATGATGCGTGCTCCCCTCGTCAGTTCACCATAAGCATCCGCACCGGTTACACGTCCGTACCCAAGTACAATGCCTTTGTTAATTCCAAGGTAATCATTATCATGATCGTGACCCGCAAATACACCCATCACATCCTTCATATCAATAAATGAAGCGAACATGCCGGAATTGATATTCGCAGAAGCGACTTCACCTTCCCTGTTATTACCGAAAGTCTTTCCATCACCTGCTATCTCGTTGTATTCAAGCAAAGGGATATGGAAGAAAGCCAATGCGGGCACAGGGTTTCCATTGTTTTCTTTGGTAAAACGGGCACTTTGCTTGCGATACCATGCTATCTGGTCAAAGTGAATCCAGTCGTAAGGACCGTAAAGCTTGTCCGGCTGATAGTCATTAGAGTCCATACAATACAGCAATGCTTCTACTTTCTCTCTGTTTCTCGAGCCATAAACCGGTATCACACAATTGCCACATCCCATGATGCCTTCCGGTCCTTTTGCTCCCGCATAATAAGGAGACTCCAGAAGAAGATCATAGATATCGTCCTTTGCCATGTGTTCCGCATCGTGGTTTCCCATAGTAACGACAAAAGGAACCTTAGCTTCATCGAAGATACGAATCACAGACTTCCAACCATCAATGGCAGGATCTTCAGTTACTACATCTCCACTCAATATGGCAATATCAGGATGTTCCGCTTTCAAGACGGCGCAGATGGTCGCTTCTGTTTCAGTACACGCCAGAGATCGGGGTGTCCAATGCAAATCCGTAAATTGGGCAATTTTAAACTTCCCATCTTTAAAAGAGAATTGTTGCTGCGCAAAAACCACAGCCGGGACACAACCCGACAACACGAATAAAAAAATAATTAATTTTTTCATGATTCTTTGATATTAGTATATTTCTACTTCATCTCCATACTGAAAAAGGGCAAATGATACAGTAAGCAACCAATAAGCCATTTTCATAATGCTTGGGATAAAAGGCCGGGATACTCCCGGATTATCTTAAGGATAAGTTCACCGAACAATGTATTCGTCCAGGCAAACCAAGAGCGCGTGAAATCAGCGGCATTCTCCGAGTTGAAGGATTCGTGCATAAAACCTGTTCCGCCATCCGTATCACGCAATTGTTTCAGGCAACTGCGTATTTCCTCAGGGACATCCGTCGTAAAAGCTTTCATAATGATACTCATCGGCCAAATGTAGTTCAACCCCACATGGGGGCCTCCCACACCTTCACCAGCTTTGCCTTTAAAAAAATAAGGATTGTTTTCACTCCATATCATTTTACGGGTATTCCGGTAGACGGCATCCTTAAACGAACAGTAGCCCAAATAAGGAGCCGCCAGTAAACAAGGAACATTGGCATCGTCCATACAAAGGGCATTACCGAAACCATCCACTTCGAAAGCATATATCCGCCCGCATACAGGATGATTGAATGTTCCATATCTACGGATAGCGGCATCCACTTCATCCGCCAATGCAGTACATTCTTCCGCAAAGGGAAGATTATCATAAACCTCACGTTCTATCTCTGCCAACTGCCGTAATGACACCACTGCAAACATATTGGAAGGAATAAGGAAGCCGTATTGAGTAGCATCGTCCGAAGGGCGGAAAGAGGAAACGATCAAACCCACCGGTTTTACCGGCGCACCCCATCCGTTATTAATTTGTGAATCAGTCGGGCGGTCACAATCACGCGTAAAACTGTATGGCCCCAAACCTTGTTTGCGTTGTTGCTCTTTAAAGGTCTGCACTACCAGCTTCATAGTCTCGTGCCAATCTGCATCAAATGCGGAAATATCTTTCGTCAACAACCAGTAGTGATAAGCCAGACGTATGGGGTAACATAAAGAATCTATTTCCCATTTGCGCTCATGCAGTTCTTTCACCATATGCTGTGTATGGTCAGTCTCCCAATAACTGCCCAACGGACCGTCATTGAATGCATTGGCATAAGGATCAATCCGAATACATTCCGCCTGCCTGTTAATAAGCCCCGCTATTAAAAGTTGCAGTTCCTTATCATCTTTCATCAATGGCAAATAAGGCCATACCTGCGCAGATGAATCACGGAGCCACATAGCGTCAATATCACCTGTTATGACGAATGTATCCGGCCGGCCGGCCTTCATTTTATACCTGACGGTGGTATCGAGCGTATTAGGGAAACAGTTCTCAAACATCCAACGCAACTTCTCATCTTTTATTTTTGGCCTGGTCTGCTCAATAGTTGCCTCTACCGCCTTCGATACAAAATGTCTTTTGCACACAGGAGGACGCAGAGAAATGTACTTCTGCACCGGCATTTCGGAGGAGGCAAACGACAAAGGTGGGCACATAGCCATAGCAGCCAAAGCGAGTCCTCCTGTTTTCAAGAAATGACGCCGCGACATATTTCTTTTCATAGACAATCTTTTTTAATAGGTATGCTTACCGGGAGTTACATTCACCTTCTTTTCCTTACCACCATAAAGCACCAGCAACTCAAAACCGATATTCGTATCAACAGCGATACGTGGTTCATCATTTGCAGAACGACGTGCCTCAGCTTTCAGGTTTATGATTCCTTCCGAACCGAAAGGATAACGCTCTATTCCATTAGTTTCAGTCAAATTCATATCCCAGATTATCTGTTGATTGACATAATCTCCCCTAATGCCGATAATAAACTCTATCAGTTCGGCAATAGGAGGAAGCCCAGTCCAGCCCACAAATTCTTTTCTCGCCATAAATCCAGGCTCCGCTTTCTCCGGAGAATAGTATTCCCAAAATGTCCCTGTATTTTTATATACCTCCAGAACCTCGGCATAATGATTCAAAGCAATCTCCCGGGCCAATTTATGATATCCCTTCTTTACAAGTCCCTGCATCACCATATAGTTGGTACCCGGCCATATGCCACCTTGCCAATAACGCCCGTTCTCTTTATACTTAGGATGATCTGCCGACAAAGAGGGAATACGAAATTTCCGGTTAAACGTTGCCGGATTATCTAATTCTTTCACCATACGGTCAAGCTGTTTATCATCCAACACATCAGTGAGCAATGTCCAATAGGCACCTATTCCTTTTGTTTTGCAGAGTGTACCATCAGCATATTGGTCATACAGAAAACCGGTCTTTTCATCCCAAAGATTATCATGGATATACTTCCCTAACATCTTAGCCTCATCTTCGAATTCCTCTATTTCCTGCCAACGTTCGAGATAGAATCCCATCTCAAGTAACAAGTTGGCCGTAAACAGTTGTTGGAGATTGGTGTCCAGCCAAATCATATGTCCATGACTGTAAATAGGACTATAACCTTCGGGCACACGGGGCATATTATCCATACCGGTTCCCCATCCGCTTGACCAATAAGTTCCGTTACGCCACGTACGGTTGAGTTTCAACCACTTGTAATACGCACAAAGTACCGGGAATATCTTATGCAGGCGTTCCGTATCACCGAACTGGTAATAATAAACCATTTCACACCAAGGCATCAAGTTAGGACCAGTGCTGACCGGATCGTAACGCTCGAAGCAATCGGCTCCGTCGGCCTTTATTTCACGGCAGATAAAACCATCGGGATGCTGCTTGGCATAGAAATTGTCCAATGTACGCTGGAAAGGGAAGAAGCGTGTACCATATCGTGCAAACATTAGGATGAAAGAAGAATCCCACATAAAGATATTACCGTTGTAAGCCGTATCCAGATAACTTGATACGAAACCTGACCCCTGTTGAGGAGCACGGATATTGCCAACAGCTATTTCCCATGCTCTCCAATACATTTCAAGTTCCTTTTCGTGTCCGGCCCAAATAGGATTAGGAAGAATCTGCCGGGCTTCTTCGAAACTCTTCGGTTCAACGGTTTCGGGTTTGGCTATGCGGTACTCGTTCTCGGCTACCAAAGGTTCTTTTACATACGTGTTTTTATAAGGCAAATGATATTTTTCATCATTGCCACAGCCCTGAGCTTTCAGCAACGGAATTGCCGTAAAGAAAAAGAAGCATGTAAACAAAATGTGTTTCAGCATGGGAAATATTGTTTTAGTTTAAAGATCGAGTAATTTCTTTATCTTGTCAAAGATAGCAGTATTCTCATAAATTCCGGTAAATTCCTGTGCTCCGGGACCAAAAGCATATACCGGCACCATCACACCACTATGCCCGCCTGTAGAGAATTTACATACGATTTTACCCTCCTTTAAATCACCATCTACTAATGTAAGGCCACCAGTTTCATGGTCTGCAGTAACAACAACCAGTGTTTCACCATCCTTGGCTGCCCACTCATAAATAGCGCCAATAGTGCGGTCAAAGTCATGTGTCTCCTGCATCAGCAGATCAAGATCATTAAAATGCCCGTAATCATCCAATTGAGAACCTTCAATCATCATAAAGAAACCATTTTTGTTCTGATTCAGCAAATCAATTCCTTTCAATGAAGCACGTGCAAGGAGGTCACCACGTTCAGCAGGAAGCGGGGTGTCTACCGGATAAGGAACTGCGAATACTTTACCGCTCTTTATACCTGCCAGTTCATCCCAACTACGGGGAGTCCGGAAACCTTTTTCACGTAACTCCTTGAACAGATCACGTCCATCCTCGCGATTTTCAAAGAGTTTGGCACCCCCACCAAATACATAGTCCGCATTACAATTCACATAATCTGTCACAATCTCACTCTCAGCATCGCGGTCTTTATTATGGCAACAGAAATCAGCAGGAGTAGCATCCCAAAGACGGCAGGTTACTGCAATTCCCGTAGATTTGCCTTTGGCAGCAGCAAAATCAACCAATGATTTCAAAGGATGTCCCAAAGTATCTACACCTACATAGTGATAGTTTGTTTTCTGTCCGCTAGCAATAGCTGTCCCCCCCGCTCCTGAATCAGTAATCAGTTTATCTGCACAGTAAGTTTTCGACAAACCTACAGCCTGACAGTTGTCTAAGAAGAGTTTACCACGGTTGGCTGTCCATGCAGAATATACATGCATAAGACTCATGCCGTCTCCGATCATCAGAATGACATTTTTTATCTTCTTTCCTTGAGAAGGAGTTATCTTGGTTACTTCATACGGTTGTTCCAATACATACGTTTGCTCCTTGTCTCTACGATTTTGCGCCGACACATTGACGGGCAATAATGCAACTGCCCAAACTATGAATACGAAGTTTCTCAATATATTTTTCATTGTTATCATTACTTTAACTAAGTTGTCTCTTTCTTAAGTTTATACACTATTCAACCGTTACCAGTACAGGCGTATGGTCTGACAAAAAACCGTTGTTTTCCGTTTCAGCCAAAATACCATATCTCAAGACTTTAAGACCGTTGCGTACGAATACATAGTCAATCAACGGACGTTTGTTATAGGGAATCTTTCCGAAATCATGAAAGCTCCAGGAAGGCCCATAAACAATGGAAGATGCCTGGCGAGCATCCGTCAGATGTTCCGGATTGGCAGAATCTGTGACGTGTTTGATCACATCTGATTCCGGTTCTGAATTGAAATCTCCGGTCACAATTACCGGTAATCCATCACTTAACTCATTCACTCTATCCAGCATAAGGCTTATACCTTCACGACGTGCCATCCCCCCCACATGATCCAGATGGGTATTCAAGGCAAAATATTCTTTATCGGAAACCTTATCTTGCAGTTTGACCCATGAAGCGATACGCTCACAAGCACCGTCCCAACCTTTTGAACCGGCTACTTCGGGTGTTTCGCTCAACCAGAAATATCCTGAATCAAGCACGTTGAAACGATCCTTCTTATACCAAAGTGCACTGTATTCCCCTTTCTCTTTACCGTCTTCACGGCCTACTCCAACCACGCCGTATTCCGGCAAACGCAGCTTCAAGTCTTCCAACTGATTATGAAGCACTTCTTGTGTACCCAATATATCCACGTCGTAGAAATGGATAGCATTTGCCACACGATCCTTTCTGTATCTCCAATTGTCCAGACTGTCTTCCGGATTATCATAGCGAATATTGAAAGACATGACGTTGACAGGCTCCGGTGCAGATGCCTGTTGTTTCACTAGGCCGCATGATGCAGCGAAAAATGGCAAAACTAATAAAATTATTTTTTCCATGGCATTATGTCATTAATTATTTTACAAACAAGGCTGAAGTAGGAATCGGTGCTAATTCCTTTGCAGAAGGAAGTTTCCAGAACCAGCTTAAATGCTCCCCTTCATAATCCTCAAAATAATAAAGTATATACGTATGGAATCCCTTTTCCAACGCAATATATCCTGTAGCAGGAATAGCGGCATGTGACCCATCGTTGTTCACCACCAATTCATTGCCTATATACAAAACGCTACCATCATCCGAACGAGTCTGGAAAATATAAACTCCATCTTCGGGAACATTAATCAGACCAGAGAATATATAACCGAAATGATCTTTCTGTTTTGCTTCCTTTATAGAGGGTTCCGGCAATACACCTGCCTCTAACAATGGAGTTTTTTCAATATCAGCCACTTTTTGATAAGTTCCTTCAAAATATTTATAGGATGTACCGTTCCGTGAAGGATGTACCGGAAGCGACGCTTTCAATTCAGCTTTAGTAGCTGTAATAGACAAAGTTCTACTCGGGCGGAACCCCTCTTTAAATCCTTTTGCTTTAATCTGTGTAGTCATATCTACTTTAAATGGTTTATCGTAGAGCAAAGACTTTTCTGTAGGTTCGGTCCCATCCAGAGTGTATCTAAGCTCCGCGCCCTCGGTCGTTGTGGCAAGAGCTACTGTCACCTTATCCATAAACAAGTTCAGATCTCTATCTACATAAGGAATGGAAACCACTTTTTCTTTGGTATAAGAATAAGGAGAAGCCTCTTCCGAAATACCTCTGCTTTTGTCCGGCTTGTCTGATAGAGTAAAGCGAAGCTCTCCTCCTTCCATCAATTGAGCGTAAGTAATAAAGTTAGTATCTATCTGTTTTCCATTCAACTCTACTTTATGGATATAGATATTCTTCTTCGGATCATTGGCAAGCAAAGTCAGTCTCTTTCCATTTGCCAACTTAAGCACCGCTTTCTCGAACAGAGGGGTGGTCAATGCAAATTCATTGCTTCCCGGACAAACGGAATAAATGCCCAGACCGGACAAGATATACCATGCGGACATCTGTCCACAATCTTCATTGCCGCTGATACCTCCCGGAGTAGGTTGGTACATCTCATCAAGTAAGTGGCGTGTCATTTCCTGTGTCTTCCAGGGCTGCCCTACATAATCATACAAATAGGCGATATGATGACTGGGTTCATTACCATGAGCATACTGTCCTATCAACCCTGTAATATCCGCAAGATCACCATGCACATTTGGGTCTGCGATAAATATAGAATCGAGTGCAGTGATAAATTTTTCCTTGCCCCCAAACAATTGCACCATTCCGTTCACATCATAGGGTACGGAAAAGCGATACTGCCAGGCAGTAGCTTCCGTATAGGAACGTCCTACCTCGAATGGATTGAAAGAAGTCTCCCAATTGCCATCCATCCGCTTTCCACGGAAGAATTTGGTAGAACCGTCAAACACATTGATATAGTTCTGGGAACGTTCAATATATTTCCGATAAACATCTTCTTTTCCCATTTCTTGAGCCATACGCGCTATGCACCAATCATCATAAGCAAATTCCAGCAAGCAAGATATAGATTCTTTCTTTATGTTCGAAGGGATAAATCCATATTTTATATAGTAATCCGCTCCTTTTTTATTCTTTTCAGAGGAAACCTTCATTGCATCCAATGCCTTTTCCGCATCAAATCCTCTAATCCCCTTCAAATAAGCGTCAGCAATAACAGACACCGAATGGTATCCTATCATTGTTCCCGTCTCTGCGGCAGAAAGCGGCCAAATAGGAAGTTCTCCGGAAGCATCGTAAATATCCAGATAAGAGTTCACCATATTATTGACTAATGCAGTATCAATCAACGTCATCAAAGGATTCCATGCACGGAAAGTGTCCCAAAGAGAGAAAGTGGAGTATTGCATTTTCCCTTTTGGCAATTGTCCTATCTGCATATTATGCCGCCGATATTCACCGTTGACATCACTCACTACATTAGGAACAACCATAGCATGATAAATGGCAGTATAGAAATTTTTCAAATCGTCTGTACCGCCTCCCTCGACGGTAATAGATGAAAGCGCTTGTTCCCAGTCATTCCGGGCGGCAGCACACACAGCATCAAAATTGAAGTCTTTCACTTCCTCCGCCAAATTTTTACGCGCATTGTCCACGCTTACCAATGACAATCCTACTTTGGCGATTATAGGTTCTCCATCTTTGTCAGCGAATGTCAGAATCGCTTGCAAGTCAGTACCCACCTGTTTGGTTTCGGCGGAAACTATCTTCTTATCCTGTACAAACTCAACAGTTTGAAAAGGTTCTGAGAACTGGGCTGCAAAATAAACATATTGATTATCTGTCCAACCTCTGGTTCTACGCATTCCCACAATCTCATTAGATGTTGTCCGTTCCAATTCCGCTTCATAGATATATTCATTGTCAAGTAAATGAGCCAAATCGACAATAATAGTAACGGGTTTTCCGGAAGGGAATGTATAACGGTGCATGCCGGTATGAGTTGTTGCGGTCAATTCCGCTTTTATCCCTTCATCTTTCAATATCACCGAATAATACCCCGCCGACGCCCTTTCATCTTTATGTGAGAAATTAGCCGGTCGGCAAATGCTTTCGGCGGTCAGATCCGGTTTTAGAGTTGTAGGACGAAACAAAATGTCACCCAAATCAATACATCCGGTTCCGCTTAGATGTGTATGCGAAAAGCCTTTTAGAGTTGTATCATCATAGTGATATCCCGCACAGGCATCCCAATTTCCCGCACGGGTATCAGGACTCAATTGTACCGCACCGAAAGGAACAGTTGCCCCCGGATACGTATGACCGTGAAAACCTGTACCAATAAAGGGATCTACATAGTCAACAGGAGAATATTTACCGGATGTACAAGAGCTACAAACAAAAAACGCAATAGCTGCATATATAAAAGTATTCTGTTTCATCAAGTTAGATGTTTCAAATTAGCTAATAACCGTCATTTTGTATCAACTTACCGTTTGATTTAGTAATTTGTTCAGCCGGATAAGGAAATACCATCATATAATCTTGATAAGGAGTCTTATTCAGATAGTCGGCATATGGCTCTATTGTAAAAGTTGACTCCGGATTAGAACGGTCCGCATACTTACGGATACGAGGATGGGCATTCAATTCTTTTGCAGCCAATTCTTTGATTACAACATTTGACGAGCGATGCCAACGTTTCAAATCAAACAGATGGTCAGTATATTCAAAAGCCAACTCACAACGTCGTTCATGATATAAATCCGCCATAGTAGGCATATCTATTAACTCTTTCAAATTAGAGCGTCTGCGGATACGATTCAAATCTTCTTTCGCTTTACCAGGTTGATCTGTCATTAAATAGGCTTCGGCACGGAACAGCAGCATTTCCGCAAAACGAATCAATGGGAAATTTACACGAGCAGTGGGCCAGTTGCCATTTGTGTTAACGTATCCTTTAGTATCGGCATCCTTATGTTTGAACGGGTCCATATATTTATTAATCTGGAAACCTACATCCAAGTTTGTATCAGTATAGAATTTACGTTTCTCACCAAAAAATTCGAACTCTTGATTATATTCCAAAATAGAACGCACCAGACGATCATTACCAGCACCGTCTTTTGCCATTTCTTCATAAATATCGTAAGAAGGCTTTATGTGGCCCCAGCCATTATACACACCCCAAGCTTTATCTTCCAAAATCACTCCGGGGAATTCAACACCGCCGCCTGTAGAGCCACCATTGGAAGGAATAGACCAAATATATTCCTTATTCCAAAAATCCGTAAACTCCGAAGAGAACACTTCGGCAAAAGTATCAGCCAAACCACGTCCATAATCAGTTTCCAGAGAATTAACCATAGCAATTACATTGTTCCATTGAGTTTCATCCCATGTAGCCCAATAGGCATATACCTTAGCTTTATAGGCTACAGCGGCAGCTTTGTGAGCACGTCCCTTATCATCATCTGAATATTCTTCGAATTTCGGCAAATAAGAAATGGCATTATCCATATCCTCTATAATAAACTTATAATTGTCTATTACAGAAGCCTGCTGTGGAGGTATGGAATTATCATAATCGCCCTCAAAATCTTCGTAGCGCACAAAAGGTACACCTTGGTCTTTCGTTCCATAACGGTAAGCAATCCAAAAATGCGCCATGCCACGCATAAAGAAAGCTTCACCCAAACTCCGATGTTCTACATCGCTTAGTCCACCTTTTTTCTCTTTGGCAAGCAACTGCTTGATAATCCAGTTGGAACGAGCCATATTTTGGTAGAATAAGTCAAATCCACCACTAATGGGACTTTCATCACCGTTATAGTTAAAGGTAGCTAACGAGTTGAAACCACGTGATTTAGCCCATACTATATCACAAGCAGCACCTTGTTCCCAAAACAACTCACGTCCAAAGCCTTTTTCCTGATGAATAGGAGCATAAAGTCCGTCAATGGCATCAATCGCTTGTTCATCATTCAAAAAATAGGATGTAGTGGCAGGATTACCTTCCGGCTGCACATTTAAAAAGTCAGAGCAAGAGCAAAAGGTTAGTGCCGATAACGCCAATAATGGTATATATTTTTT
>ERZ1090860.1390-NODE-1394-length-12969-cov-5.033297_pt1 | contig 12969 bp, 11 predicted proteins | sample MGYA00478483_ERZ1090860 | MGnify/ENA primary metagenome ERZ1090860 (study PRJEB33644, sample SAMEA5815741) | chicken gut metagenome | biome: Chicken; feature: Gastrointestinal Tract; material: Caecum | place: Ireland | collected 2019-01-01 | study: A study of...
CTCTTGTCTCCACAAAAAGTCTAGTTGTCTTCGATGACAATATCACTATCGTCCATTAACGACAGCTGAACAGTGCCATCAGAGAATTCTTCCTCTCGTCCAGTGTATTTAATAAAATAGAACGGCAATATTTCCTTGAAGATCTCTGGACAAGGTATTGTTTTTAATTCTGTAACCGTATGTGAAACAAAGCACATTAGCTCTCTTTTTTGCTCTTCGCTCAGTTCACGATAAAGTTCGCGCCAACGATCGGTAGTTCCATTTTCCTCGAAATGATAGCGGAACATAATTAAGTCACGCGGCATAGCTAGAATCTCAAAATACTCTTCAAGCGTACCGCCAAAAGCTTTATAGAAAAAATCAGATCCCGCAGCAACAACCCCCTTTGTAACTTGAAGGATCGCTGAGATCGCACGAATGGATTTTTTAGTCCAATTCTCGCCTATATAGTTGCGATCAGTACGATCAATGGGAGAATATTTCATTGGAAAGGAAAAAATCTGAATACCAAGTTCTCTGTTTAATTCGATGTTAATTCGAAGTCGTTCGTAAAGATCTTCTGGCTTGTCTTCGTAATTGAATAAGATGTAATTTGAGATTTCTTTGATTCCATGCCTGTGAGCCGTCCGAACTGCCGCGCAGTATTTATCTTTCAGTCTAATATCATCAAACGCAATTCGCAACGGACGAATTGCAAGGCGTGCCAATTGCGCCATATTCTCGTCATTAATTTTTCTTCCATCCACACCTTGATTAAAGTCTAGATATCTAGCCTTCTTGGTTTTGCTACGATATTTTTCCACTATAGGAGACAGCTCAGATTCATGAGCCAGCATATAAGTTGCGTAATCTTCGGCGTCTTCCGCCTCAATTATTATTTGTAAGAATCTCTCCAGCACCTCAGTGGATTTAATCCGTTTTTTGAATGCGTTCAAATACGCCATCATCTTTTTGTCAAGGAACTCTGCCCGATCACCGTTATGATACCGCATCATAACAATATTGTATGCACCTGGATCAACATATTTTTCTCCACGCCCAAACCCGGCTTTACAGAGATCATCAACTAATGACTTTAGATCAGGCGCATTTAACACATTGTTATCGAGTAATAAAAGATGTTGCTTAGGGCCATACTTTCTGTTGATCTCCTCAATTTGCTCAATGATATTGTTGGTCACTTGAAAATTTGGCTCTAAAATAGGGACCGCGCAGAACGGGCAATGGTTTGGACATCCTCGAGTTGTATATGCAAAATAATTGTCGCCGGCGGGATATTTATACTCCACGTCCTCAAGCATATCATAATCTAGAGGAAGCTGGTCGACATTTATGTCGTTGTCATCCCCCACCACTGACGTGTCTGTAAACAAGCCTGTCAGGATATGTGCACGATCAATTCCTGTGGCCTCAATGACCTTGTCTGGCATTAAAGATGCCATAATTCCACCAACATAGAGTGAATTTATATCATTCACCAAATGCAAATAATGGTTAATTGTTTCGACCGCAATAGAAAAATCGAAGGTAAATAGAGTTGTAACATAGATTCTATCCCACACCTCCGCATCCACTATCGGATTTATCCCTTTAACAAATCGAACCTCATCTTTACGCATTTTATGATAGGTACTTATTTTCATAAGCCCCATCGGTGGGTATTTATTCTTGTAATTTGGTTCTACTAACAGCACTCTCATTTTTTCTTCACGCTCAGTTCAGTCTTAATCTTCTCCCGCAGATCTTGGGCCACTTTTGGATCATCAGTAAAATAGGTGTCAATTACCGCAATAATTCTTTGATACAATTTACGCTCATCTCTGCTATACGAAGAAGGCAGGTCATTTTTTGTGGCATATCCAGCATTAATAATTTTTGTAGTCAACGTAGTAACTTTCTTACTTGCCGTTTCTGTTTGAGAAAGCGCCTTTTCTACGGTTTCTTTTCGCTCGTCATCAAAGGTCCCTCGTTCTAACGCTCTGCGGACTTTCTTTTCTTCAGCCGCACGGTTACGAGCAATTTTTTCCAATCTCTCAGCAATTTGATCACGCTTTTCATCGGAAGTAATCGCCCCGGAATCGATGCTTTGTTCCAGCTCTTGCTGTTCTTCGTTTAGCTTGTTTAAATTGCGAAGTGCAGAAGTTGCCTCGGACGTTCCTCGGCGATACTTTTTGTTAATCGATCCTGCCCAAAGAGCCAAGTATTCTCGCATCTCATTGTATACATCGCTTGGCTCAAAATCATCCCGCTGCGAATTAGGAATAAGTCCATCATGCAAAACATGAATTTCACCAGCAAACATGCGGTTTGCATTATGTCCCTCTGAGGGAAAAAACTTAGCAAAAGTTGTGCTATTCCCGACCAAAATATTTCCTTTGCGGAGCCGAATCCCCTGGACTGCTTCATCAGATATTACTCCAGAAAAATCAGTAATGGCCAGCCAACCTATATAGAGCGGTTTTCCATCCTTAGCGTCCTGGTAAACGAACTCCACATCCCGTACATAATCCTTGTTTTTTGTGCGTGCCTGTTTACCTGTGCTCATACTTCTGGAATAGAGTTTATAGATTGGTTTGCGCCTTTCTCCTCGAAGAATTTTGTAACAAGTTATGGGAAAACCTTTTTCTGAAAAGTGGTCTCTGATCTTACGCGCTTGGGAAAATTGCTGACTATCAAAATCAACTGGAGCTGTTTCTGCAAGGTATCTGACAACTTTGGTTTCTTCTAACAGCTCAGACTCTGCCGGTACACCAATTAAATGAACCTCAAAAAAGTGTTGCTCAGCATCTTCAGGCTGCACTTCAAATTTACTGATCGCTTGAAAAGTTTCCATAATATCTGAAGTTTCGACATTCGATTTCTGAAGCAATTGCTGCATTCTGACGCAGTCACAAGTCATAACAGTTTTGGTCGTTTCTCCCATAGCCGAGGTGATAAATTTCACCTTATCAGCATAAGCCAATCCACCTAAACGGCCAATTCCTCGAAATCCACGTTCACTAATCCCATCTTTATCGGAGACTCCAACATTGAGCATTTTTATTTGTGCAATATTCTGAGGAATGCCCAAACCATTGTCTCGAATAGAGATACATCTTTCTTTTTCGTCAATAGAAATATGTATTTCCGCTTCAGCGGCTTTCAGCAAGCCTGCAGCAAAAGCTTTATCAATTGAGTCTGATGCATTCTGAATGTACTCGCGGTATATGTGCATAGGGTTGGAATACATTCCTTTTGTCAGTATTTCCAAAAGAAACTTTCCAGCAATCGGTTCATTCATTATTTACTGCCCCCCTGGTTGTAGGATGGGAAAGGGAACTGGATTTTCAGCAATGTCTTAAATACCGGATGATGAACAATCAAATCACCTTTTTTCAATCGCGTCATCATATTGGCATAGACATTTGGGACAAATTTATAATCCGGTCTCGATACCTCGATGGCGTTTGTCCTGCCATAAACATTTGTGCCGCAGTTTCCTTTAATACGATCATGAATCGCACTTCTAAACTGCTCTGCCGAGAAAAGGACAACCCCTTCCGAACGGCCCCTTTCTGTAATGTCCAGAAGATTGGCTAGTAATGGAGAGCTTTTACTCGAAGTAGCAGGAGCATATTTATTCAGCTCATCAACAAAAATAATAATTCTTTTGGGAATTGGCTTTTTACTGATTCGGTCATCCTGATCAAAATCACCATGTTTAAGTGCATAAACAGAGCGGATAATATCACCGAAGACAAGACATTGAAGCTGTTCGGTAAGCCCTGCAATATCCACCACCATCATTTCTCCACCGTTGATATTCAACACTTCATCGGATAGATATACTTGATGTTGTTCTCTTGCATTCGACTTAGAATTCACAAAAACATCATCATTAATCGAGTTGTTTATAAGCCGTCTAAAACGTTGCCAGGATTGGATCAATATACTAGAACTATTATTCTTGCTGCTTCCTTTACTACAAAATTCTTTCAAGACATTTTTAAAATCTGCCCAACTCAAATCCCCCTTGAACTCTTGACCATAGTCAATATAGTTTAGTATTGATTCAATAGTCCAGTTCGGGTCATCAACATTGGCAAACAACATGTCCACTTTACTAATGTCGTGCTCAAACGTATATATGAAATTGGCTGCCTGATTTGTAGCAAACTGCTCAGCCAAATCATCTACAGGCAAAGCAGTATTAGCGTACATTTTATCTTTTTGCTTTCTATACGGATATAAGTATTTTACATTTTCAAACGGGGCACAGGGAACGCCAAGATTTTCCCATTCTTTACGCTGGACATCAGTGATTTTTTCATTAGGCTGATGAACATGAAGTAAGTCATCGCCTTTAACATTCAGAACAATAATAGCCGCGTCGTCTTTGCACTTGTATTGAATTGCTTTCAGCAAAAACATAACATAGCTAGTTTTAGTGGCCAATCCCGAGATACCAGAGATGTTCATATGTGCACCTTCTGGCCCAATCAAAAAGTCTCCGTTGTATTTTATGGGCACAGAAACATTGTTTCCTGTTTTCATAAGCCCAGCAGGAATAGCTGTTTTTTCATCTATGCTATCAAGGCCAAGTGCGACTTGAATATCTTCTTCATCTGCCGTATATACAAGTGATCCTTCGAACACAGGCATAAAGTTTTCTTTCGTATTATGGACAACGGATACCTTTGCGTATGACAAAGACAATCGGCGTGTCATAGGCTCTGTTTCCACATTCCCAAAATCGGAAGACACATAGTTGCTAATGTGTCCTGTCCCATCTGTAATGTGAAAGATGTCCTGCACCACTCCATAAGTAACTGAATCATCCGTTTTGTTTTTAACGAGCACAATATCAAATGGGCTCAAGATTGTGTCATCAGAGAGCCAAAACTGAAACTCATCACAAGACGAGGGACTCTTTTCTGTAGCAGACACTCGGCCGATCAGTTTTCTCATACTCATATTTCCAGCTCCTTATGCATCAAAAATTACGTTTAAAATTATTGATAAACACCAGATCGCTTTCAAAAGTGGATTTGATCAGCGTTTCGGTTAAATACACTGGATATAAGTGGCTGGCCCATCGTTCGTCTCGCCCATAGCAAGTTGGCGATCCCTCGTTCAAGAGCCAGAGGGAAATATTATCTACAACAGATGTATTAAGCCCTTCTTCGTCCTCGATGGTTGCCATCTTTTCAATTTTGATAATACCTTGAAGTGGATTAAGCACTCTGTTTTTGGGTCTTATCCTCAAATACCAGCATCCAAATGTTCTTCCTCGGCTATTTTCTTTTAAGAATACAGGAGTTCTTTCTCCGTATTCTAGCTTGAGAAGTTCTGCCCCGATCTGCGTTCCTCCGCGTTTCGCTTTACCTGAAGTGGGAAGCATGGGGTTAAAACTTTTTGAAACTCCCACCACATTGTAAAACATATCCGCGAACTCTGCCTTCCCCGTATCCTGCTTGATAAACTGCAGAGGGCCATCTACAATAAGCATTTTATCCGGTTCCAATGTTCCAGAATTGACCATCCTACCCAAAATATTAATTTCCATATCATGCATTGTGGTATTAGCTTTAGCAATAGCAGCGTTAACCGGAACGTTATCTTTCGCGGGGTCAAAGTGGTATGGCACAATGTCCAAGTGTAAACTTTGCGCCATTTTTGTTTTTAAAATTCGCACCCTTATTTCAGCAAAATCCACGTCGTTAATCTTATCGCTAATAAGCAGCAAGTTTTTTCTTGATATTTCTCCGTGAGTATGAAGTTTCTTGCCACTGTTTCTTTCTGTGCAGCCAGCACGTACTTGTGCAACTACTACTGGATATATCTTTTTCCCTTCTAAAACCATATCGCCTATTTTATATGTACGTCGTGACCCATCCATAAAAAAAGAAAAGCCCGAATATGATCTATCCTCTACCAAAAGATCAATTTTCCTTTTCTTCTTAGACTTGTCCGTTTCAAACGGTTCTCCCATTTCTTTTATTTCTTCGCCTTCATCTTGATAAGGTTCTTGGTAATAGTGATCAAGGTCCAGACTTTCATTTTGATAAAGCAATATTTTTTGCTTCTCAAAGATCTGATGCAATGTGGCCATCAACGTTCCTCCCCCAAACACAATCCGTTGGCGTTCGAATCAGCAAGCACATTTTTACTTTAACGAATTACTGCTTTAAGTGCGCATCTTTTTAGATGTAATCATAATAGTATAATTATCAATTTGAATTTACCACAATTTAGAAAGCGTCGCAAGTAACGATGCTTGTTTTTGTTCGATAATTGCCCTTGCATCTTTTTGTGTTATATCGTCAGCAAGTTCTCATCAGTATTCATTGACCGAATCTTATTATATGGATACGGACTGGTATGCCTCATGGCCTTCTTCCTGTAGCTATGCTATAATTTCAGTAACAGGGAAACAGGGTGAGTGCATGGCGGTAGAGAACGGCGAATGGATCATGCGGGGACCGGACCGGGACGACCCGGCCTGCATCCGCAGCTGGGAGGCACTGGTGGACTGGATCGACCAGGTGGGCTTTCTGCCCCTGTTCCGCAACGGGATCGAGGGTTTTTCCGCCGAGGAGCGCACCTGCCCCTTCGACTGGTGGTGCAGCGATGTCGACCGGGACCCGTGGGAATGGCGGCAGATCATCGCCCGCAGCGGGCGGGTGGCCTACGGCAAATTCTTCGGCAAAAAGTCCGGCTTCATCTCCCGCGTCTGGTTCCCCCACTTCGCCAACTGGCGGCGGGACGGCTACGACTTCGACAGCCGCTGGGAGGACGAGTTGGCCACCGCCCGCCAGAAAAAGATCATGGATCAGTTCCTTGCCAAGGACGAGCTGTTCTCCTTTGACCTGAAACAGCTGGCTGGCTTTGGCAAGGGCGGCGAAAAGAACTTCGAGGGCACGGTGACCGATTTACAAATGGGCGGCTATCTGCTGGTCCGGGACTTCCGCCAGCGGCGGAACAAGCGCGGGCAGCCCTACGGCTGGCCCCGCTCGGTCTACGCCACGCCCGAGTCTCTCTGGGGCGGCGACCACATCGCCTCCGCCTATTCCACCGACCCGGCCCGTTCCCGGGACCTGGTGTTCCGGCAGGTGCAGGCCTGCTTCCCCGCCGCCACCGACGAGGCCCTCCGGGCTGTGCTGGGTGGCGGACGCTGAAAGGAGTTTTTTCCATGCGCATCCTCATGCTGGGCAACAGCCTGACCTTTGCCAACGATATGCCCGCCATGCTGGCCGGGCTCACCGGCGCGGAGGTGGTCCACCACACCCGGGGCGGGGCGCGGTTGTCGGAGCAGTTGAACCCGGCCACCCGGCTGGGGGCCCGCACCCAGGCCGCTCTCACGGGCGAGCACTGGGACTATGTGGTGTTGCAAGAGATGAGCCACGGCCCCGTCTCCTCGCCGAAACGCTTCTTTTCCAGCGTGGCCCGGCTCTGCGAGCAGATCCATGCAAACGGAGCCACCCCCGTCCTCTACGCCACCTGGGCCTACCGGAAGGGCAGCGGCGCTCTTTCCGCCAAGGGCTGGGACTACGACGGGATGAGCCGGGCCTTGTCCGAGGCGTACCGGCAGGCCGCCCGGGAGAACCGGGCACTACTGGCGGACGCAGGCCGGCGTTTTTATGAACGGGCCGACACCGAAGAGCTCTACGCCCCGGACGGGGTGCATCCCACCGAAGCGGGGTCCCGCCTCGCGGCCGAGACCATCGCGGCGGCCATTCAAAGCCACAAGGAGAACTGACATGGTACGAGAGATCTGCAAGGACGTGCTGTTTCTGGCCCGGAAGTCCGAGCCCGCCACGCCGGACGACCTGCCGGTGGCCGCCGACCTGCTGGAAACGCTCGAGGCCCACGCCGACGGCTGCGTGGGCATGGCCGCCAACATGATCGGCGTGGCCCGGCGCATCATCGCCTTCGACGACGAGGGGGTCTACCGGGTGCTGTTCAACCCGGAGATCGTCAAAAAAAGCGGCCCCTACGAGGCCGAGGAGGGCTGCCTGTCCCTGGAAGGCACTCGCAAGGCAAGGCGCTGGAAAACCATCAAGGTGCAGTATCAGGACGAGCAGTTCCGGGTGCGGTTCAAGACCTGGTCCGGCTGGCCCGCCCAGATCATCCAGCACGAGATCGACCACTGCGAGGGGATTTTGATATAAAAAAGTGCAGGATCACCGTCATGCGTATCACCCGCTACGCGGAGTTGGATGGGTAAAAGCCGCTTTTTTGCTATTCCCACACCCTTTTTTACCATGCCACTGCCGCAAGGTGCAGTCAAGGGCGGGCTGCCGCAAAGACAGATCAATGTCCGCTGTTTTCGTTGGTTTCTTTGGTTCTCCGCCCCGCAAGGCCGCCGATTGGGCTTGCCCGGCATAACGAGCAAGGCCCCGCAGCAAACGCTGCGGGGCCTTGCCTGCTGTTTGGGAACCGCTGCCGACAGATTCCCGCTATGGTGACCCCTGTGGGATTTGAACCCAACATTTCCGGATTGAAAGCCCGGCGTCCTGAACCGATTCGACCAAGGGGCCCTGTGGTGGGGAGGGAGAGATTTGAACTCTCTTAGCCCGAAGGCAACGGATTTACAGTCCGCCGCGACTCGCCGTCTTCGCCGCCTCCCCTGATATGGTGACCCCTGCGGGATTCGAACCCGGCGCCTCCGGCTTGAGAGGCCGGCGTCTTGCACCAACTTGACTAAGGGGCCATAGAACAGGCAGGACGCTTTTGCCGCTCTGCCTGGATCGGAAACCTGTTTTGCGGCGTTATCCCGCCACGTCGATCGCCAGAATATCGTCGATCCGCACGCCGAACAGCGCCGCCAGCACGACCAGGTTGTCCACGGTCGGCAGGCAATCGCCGCGCTGCCATTTGAAGATGGCGCGGGGCGAAGAGAGCCCCAGCGCCGCCTGCAGGTCCGCGGTGGAAAGCCCCGTTTGCTTGCGGAGACGATTGATGTTTTGTCCGGTACGCACCATATCCACGGTTGGCATTTTCTTTCCCTCCAATCGAAAAAAATAACCGCCTGCCTTCCATGGCAAGCGGTTTTCTTCGTTGGAGGAATCCCTCAACGACCCCGGCTCTCTCCCCATGAAGGCGCACGAAACAGACCGCGCGCGTATTCCGCGCAGGCTTCATAACGCTCTTCAACATACAGGGAGAAACGGATCATGGTGCTTTCCTTTCCCGAAGCGCCGCTTCGTTTGGTTTCTGTCTCTATTATACGTCCAAATTCTGTTTTGTCTACTGTACCGGTGGTTCACCCGCTTTCGGGCGCGCTTGCATGATCCCGTCCGCCAGGGAGCTGGCGTTTTCACCGACATGCTTTGGCCTTTTCAAAATCGTCCATCCAACGCTGTCTTGGTGTTCTGGCACTGACCCTTTCCCTTGTCTCTCGCGCCTATTTTTCCGACGAGCTTGTCGGATTTTAAACTTCTTGCGGCGACAATGACGCTCTGTTTTTTGATCTGCGCCAACTGCGCTTGTTTTCTTTTCCACTTTCATTCCTCCGGTCAAGGCAACCATTCTGTTTGCGCAGGCGTCGTTGACGCTGATTCAAACAGACAATCTCTTTGCTCATTTTTAAAAGTTTGTGCTGTAAGGAGCACAAACTTGATTTTTTTTATTGTATGTGCTACACTGCAGTTGGAGGTGAGCCCATGCTGAAGAATGCAAACGAATTGCGCCCCCGGGATCTGTATTTGAATCGTCTGATCGCGTTTCAGGATACCGAACCGGTGAAAGTCATCTCAGGCATCCGCCGCTGTGGAAAATCCAGTCTTTTGAAACTGATGGCCCTGCATCTGCGGCAGTCCGGTATAACAGAGGATCAGATTATTGAAATGAATTTCGAGTCCATGGAATTCTGCAACATGTCAGCAGAAGAGTTATACCGATCTGTAAAAGAACGGCTTCCCGAAAATAAGCGCGCTTACCTGTTTTTTGACGAGATCCAGCGGATCGATCGCTGGCAGGATGCAGTAAATTCCTTTCGGGTAGATTTTGACTGCGACATCTATGTGACTGGTTCCAATGCCTATCTTCTGTCGTCAGAGTATGCCACCTATCTGGCCGGGCGCAGCGTGGAAATCAAGATGCTTCCCCTTTCCTTCCGGGAATTCCTGGACTTTCATGGCTATACCGTCAGAGAGAGCAAAAGTCCCGCCGGAGGATTGCGCAAACGGATTTACGATTCGGATGGGGAAATCTACGAACCGCAAGAACTGTTGGACGCCTATCTTCGATTTGGCGGAATGCCCGGCATTGCTGATGTGGGGCTGGATACAGATAAGGCTCTGACGCTGCTGGACGGGATATATTCCACCGTCGTGGTTCGGGATATTCTGGAGCGGGAGCGCCGCCGCGGCCAGCGGCAGATCACCGATCCGGATCTGCTGCGCAAGGTCATTATGTTCCTGGCCGACAATATCGGCAACAGCACATCCCTCACTTCCATCAGCAACACCTTGGCGAATGAAAAGCTGCTTGATGCAAGCCGCAAAGGGAAGCCTTCTGTACACACGGTTCAGGCCTATGTAGGCGCACTTGTGGAATCCTATATCTTTTATGAGATCAAACGCTTTGACATCAAGGGCAAGGAGTATCTGCGCACCTTGGGCAAGTATTATATCGTGGACATCGGGCTGCGGAACTACCTGCTGGGCTATCGGGATATGGACACTGGGCATACCATGGAGAACATTGTTTACTTTGAACTGCTTCGTAAAGGATATGATGTGTCGATTGGAAAGATAGACAACAGGGAAGTGGATTTCATTGCCACCAATGCCAGCGAGAAACGATACATTCAGGTAACTGAATCTATGAACGAGCCGGCCACCCGCGAGCGGGAACTTGCCCCTCTGCGGATGATTCGGGACAACTACGAGAAAATTGTGATTGCCGGCAGCTGTGATTACCCAATAACGGAAGACGGTATCAAAATCATGAAGCTGACCGATTTTCTTTTGGAACCCCATCCTCATCCAACAACAAGATAGACTCCCTTCCGTCTCGTTACAACAGCGGCCGCCGGACGAACAGGAGCACGGAAAATCGGGCAAAGTGCGCTTCTCTCCGATATGCTGAAACTGGAAGGACGGTGTGACCTATGGACTGGGTAACAGGCATTCATCGGGCGATCCGGTATGTCGAGGAACATCTCCGGGAGGAGTTGACCATCCAAAAGATTGCGCAGCAGGCGGCTGTATCCCCTTTCTACTTTCAGAAAGGCTTCGCCATACTGTGCGGCATGACGGTGGGCGACTACATCCGCCAGCGCCGGCTCTCCGCCGCCGGACTGGAGGTCCTCATGACGGACCGGAAGATCATCGACATCGCGCTGGAGTTCGGCTACGACTCGCCGGACAGCTTCACCAAAGCCTTTACCCGCTTCCATGGCCTCACGCCCACCGCACTGCGAAAGAGCGGAGGCGCGGTCCGTTCCTTTGCTCCGCTTCGGATCAAAGTGACATTGGAAGGTGGTCAGAATATGGATTGCAAAATCACGAAAAAAGAGGCGTTCACGGTGCTCTGCCGTGCAAAGACCTTCAAGTATGAGGACGCGGCAGCTCAGGTGCCCCGGTTTTGGGCAGAGCATTTTGCGGCGGGCGGCGGCAAAGTGGTATGCGGCATGTACGGCATCAACCTGGACGAGAGCATGGGCGGAAATGAGTTCGAGTATCTCATTGCCGACAATTACGACCCGGCCAGAGAAGTCCCTGACGGCTTTACCACCCGGACGATTCCGGCCCACACCTGGGCGGTGTTCCCCTGTACCGGCCGGATGCCCCAGGCACTCCAGGGGCTGAACCAGCAGATTTTTTCGCAATGGCTGCCCACGAATCCCGACTACAAGATCGCCGCAGGCATCAATGTGGAACTGTACAGCGACGCCAGCAAGTTCGAAAACGGCACACAGGACCAGGACTACTACTGCGAGATCTGGATCCCCGTGGAGAAAAAGTAAAACGGTGTGGCGGCCGCCATGCCCGAGGCCGCGCCGGACACGGAGCAGATGACAGCATTGGCGGCCCTCTGTATGCGGAACTTGTGGTATAATAACCCCAAAGCAGCCGCTTTTCGGCGGCGTCATGATATAATAGGCCAAAGAAATGCGCAAACAGGGGGGCAGCCATGAAACACATCTTTCTTTTGGAGGACGACGAGACCCTGGGGCGCGGGATTGCCATAGCGCTGACGGGACCGGAGGCGTCGGTCGTTTGCCGCTCCACCCTGGCGCAGGGCCGGGAGGCTCTGGCAAAGGAACGCTTTGACCTGCTGATCCTGGACGTCAACCTGCCCGACGGCAGCGGTCTGGACCTGCTGCGGCAGCTGCGGGCAGGGGGCGACTGCACACCGGCTATTCTGCTCACCGCCAACGACCTGGAGCTGGACGAGGTCACCGGGTTGGAGGCCGGGGCGGACGACTACATCACCAAGCCCTTTTCCCTGGCGGTGCTCCGCGCCCGGGTGAACGCCCAGCTCCGGCGGGGCGCTCCCACTATTTCCCGCACGCTGTCCGTGGGTCCTTTCACCTTTGATTTTGAAAAAATGGACTTTCGCCGGGACGGGGCGGCAGTAGAATTAAGCAAAACGGAACAGAAACTTCTGCGGGTGCTGGTGGAAAACCGTGGGCACACGGTTCCCCGGGCCACGCTGGTGGACCGGGTGTGGACGGACGGCGCGGAATTTGTGGAGGAAAACGCCCTGTCCGTCACGGTCAAGCGGCTGCGGAGCAAGCTGGAGGCGGACCCCGCCAAGCCCGAATACCTGAAAACGGTGTACGGCATCGGCTATACCTGGGTGGTGGAACCATGACCGGGTATGTGATCGCAGGCGGGGCGGCGCTGCTGGCGCTGGCGGTGGTCTTTTATGACCGCTGGCGCACCGCCCGCACCATCCGGCGGCTGGACGAAATGCTCACCGCCGCCATGGACGGCAGCTTTTCCGAAGAGTCCTTTGACGAGAGCCGGCTCTCCGCCC
>ERZ1090860.1394-NODE-1398-length-12960-cov-7.575668_pt1 | contig 12960 bp, 6 predicted proteins | sample MGYA00478483_ERZ1090860 | MGnify/ENA primary metagenome ERZ1090860 (study PRJEB33644, sample SAMEA5815741) | chicken gut metagenome | biome: Chicken; feature: Gastrointestinal Tract; material: Caecum | place: Ireland | collected 2019-01-01 | study: A study of the...
AGGCCGAGCAGCAGGAGCAGATGGAGGCGATCAAACAGACCGTATCCATGTTGATCATAGATAAGAAAAAAATGCGGCTGAAAGACGCGGGACTTCCGCAGGTGGTAGTTGATCAGACTCCGAAACTGATGCGCCGGACAAAGATGCCGATCGTAAAGGCAAAAGTCGGTCCGCGTATTATGACGCTGGTCTGCGACGCAGCGGTTTTCGATCAGATCCCGGTGAAAAAAGAAGTGAAAGCAACCGTAAGCGGTATTTATATCACAGGTGTGCGCGGTATCCGCGGTTCCCTGGAGACTCCGGCTAATAAAAAGAAAAAAGGATTCTGGGGAAAGATGCTGGACAAAGCAAGAGGAAACGATTGATATCAGGAAATTACTTGTAACACTTCAGCAGGATGAACTGTTACGACTGCTCCGTTAGATGAGCGGTCATAATATCGGTTTAGAAAAAAGAAATCAGAGACAGTCAACGGTGTCTCTGATTTCTTTTTTTTCGGATGGATTCTTTTTTCTGACGGATCTCTTCCGCCTCCTGGGAACTGCTGACTTTTATGGTCTTAACGACATAAAATTTTCCCTCGTCTGTGTGTTTCATCCGGATCTTTCCCTTCAGGTAACCGTGATCCGGACAGAGGGCGATACAGTAATAATTTTTGGAACCGGCGGAAAACCAGCGGAGTTTTTTCCTGGCTTTCCGTCCGCAGATACAGCAGTAGGTGGAGGAGACTTCCCGGTCCGCCACTGCATCCTCCTTGGAATCAAATTCCCGGGAGATAAATTTGGAATAACCGTTGTAGACGGCGTGTATCTCCTCACGTTTTGTCTTCGGATTCTGGTAGACGTCGATGGAATCGTAGGCGTCCCGGACCACGGGATGGATCTTCTGAAAAACCCGGGCGGTGTAGACAGCGTCGGACAATGCCCGGTGAAAATCCAGCGAGCGGTCGAGGTTCAGAAAATCCGCGGCATATTCCAGGGATTTCCGGCTTTTCATTGTCTCATACTGGATCGCGAATAATTTCTGCACATCATAATAATGCAGAGGACCCCGCAGCATGGAGAGCAGGCCATAAAATTTCATATTTCGCTGCAATTCCGTCAGGTCAGCGGGACCCCAGGTGCAGAACATCGCGTCTCCGCCGCAGAAGGAGAGAAAATCTGTCACTGCCTCCGGGAATCCGGTTCCCTTGCGCAGATCCTTCTCAGTAATCTGTACGACCTCTCTGATGTGGTGATTCAGTGTGCGATAGACGGAGGGGTGTATGATCCGGTGAAACTGTTCCGTTTCTTCCAGACGGCTGTTCAGTTTTACGGCGCCGATTTCAATGATCTCAAAAGGAAGGCGCGGATTTTCCCGTTCCTTTCCGTTTGGGGACTGATTCCATTCCAGGTCAAATACGATGTAATTCATAACAGGTCAGGTCCTTCCTGATTTTCTTCTGCGCCTGCGTCGTTTCTTTTTTCTGCGCCGGATTCCCGAGCAGATCCGGAAGAGCAGCAGGCCGAGGGCGATGACAAAGACGGCGGTCAGAGGGATCCGGACCGGAAGAGAGGCGGTTTTTTGCTCCGCGGTTTCAGGATCCGCCGGAGCACTGTCAATATCGCCGTCCCCGTCAGAGGAACGGTCTGCCGCGTCCGCGGAGGGTTCCGGGACAGGCGTCTCCGTCGGCGTGGGTGTTCCATTCAGAAGCGCTGCTTCTCCGTCCGGAAAGGTCTGGGAAAATCCATAGTCAAACAGGCTTGCCGTGTCGGTGTATACCTGCCGTCCCTGGGTGCGCATGGTCACGCACAGCAGCGTCTTTTCGCTGCGGGACGCAAAAGTCACCAGGGTATTCAGCGCCGCTTCCGTATATCCGGTTTTTCCGCCCAGGCATCCTTCGTAATAGTATTCTGTGTCAGGCTGCATCATTTTATGATGATTATAGAGATAACGGGTTTCCGTGTACTGGGATGTCGGCGGAATCTCGTACTGTCTTGTGGTGAAGACCTGCCGGAAGGTCTCGTTCTCATAGGCGGCATTGGCGATCAATGCCATGTCGTGAGCAGTCGTGTAATGGTTTTCATCCGGCAGGCCGTTGGGATTCGCAAAATGTGTGTTGGTGCATCCCAGTTCCGCCGCTTTCTGATTCATCAGATCCACAAAAGCGTCGATGGATCCGGCGATTTGCTCCGCTACCCCGCAGCAGACTTCATTGGCGGAATTGAGCATCATCGCGTACCAGCACTGCTCCATGGTCAGCGTTTCATTCAGACGGCAGCCGATGTTGGAACTGTCCCACTCGATGCTGTCCAGCGCAGTCTGGGAAAATGTGACGGGATCCTCCGGGGCGGAGGATTCGATCGCGATCAGCGTTGTCATGATCTTTGTGATGCTGGCCGGATAAAGCTGTTTGTCAATGTTTTTGGAATACAGGATTTCCTGGGTGTCGAGATCCACGAGGATTCCCGACTCGGCATAGATCGCAGGACCCTGGGGCCAGTCTGCCAGGGAGTCTGTCTGTACGGCTTCATAATAGGCAGCGGGCGGTTCTGTGCTGTCGGTAGCGTAAACGGGACAGGCCGGAACGATCGCAGCCGCAAGTCCAAGGGCCAGGGCAGAACAAAGAATCTTCCGGATATGCATTCCGCGTAAAAATTTTGTTTTCATCGCAATGGTGTACCCCTCATGAGTTAAAATCTACATAACCGTTCAACAGGCGGAACGATAACAAAGCTGCAGTTGCTGTTTAATGATACAGTTCAGCCGGCTGAACTGTTACGTTTATATGGTAACCATTATAGAATATTTTTGGCGATTCGGCAACCGCTGACGCTTGACAATCCGAGGATTTGATGCTTATAATAGTAACAGCAAAAACGATGAGGAAGAGAGTATTCTGTCAGGGAAAGTTTCAGCGAGCCGGAGCAGGTGGAAGACCGGTACGAGTAACGGCAGAAGAAAATCACTTCTAAGTTGCAATTCTGAAGATTTCGGCTGATTATGCCGGGATGGTAAGAAGCGCCGTCCGTCCAGCGTTATAAGGACTGCATATGATGGTATGTAACAGGTGGTATAGCGTGAGTACGGAACTCTCGTCCTTTTACAGGACGGGGGTTATTTTTTTATCAAAAAAGGAGGACAGTTTCATGTACAAGAAGGTTTCCGCCGATATGAACTTTGTAGAACGCGAAAAGCAGACAGAAAAGTTCTGGGAGGAGCATGAGATTTTTGAGAAGAGTATGAAGCAGCGGGAGGGAAATCCGTCCTATGTCTTTTATGACGGACCGCCGACTGCCAACGGTAAGCCGCACATCGGCCATGTGGAGACGCGTGTTATCAAGGATATGATCCCTCGTTACCGGACCATGAAGGGCTATATGGTTCCCCGAAAGGCCGGATGGGATACCCATGGACTTCCGGTAGAGCTGGAGGTTGAGAAAAAGCTCGGTCTCGATGGAAAAGAACAGATCGAGGAGTACGGTGTGGAGCCGTTTATTGAGCAGTGTAAGGAAAGTGTCTGGAAGTATGAAGGGATGTGGGAGGATTTCTCCCATACCGTCGGATTCTGGGCGGATATGAAACATCCGTATGTGACGTATCACAATGATTTTATCGAGTCCGAGTGGTGGGCGCTGAAGGAGATCTGGAAGAAAGGGCTTCTGTACAAAGGACATAAGATCGTTCCCTACTGCCCGCGTTGCGGTACGCCGCTGTCCTCCCATGAGGTAGCGCAGGGCTACAAAGACGTCAAGGAACGTTCCGCAGTCGTCCGCTTTAAAGTAAAGGATGAGGACGCATATTTCCTGGCATGGACCACGACCCCCTGGACGCTTCCGTCCAACGTGGCGCTCTGTGTGAACCCGAAAGAGACTTATGTGAAAGCGAAAGCGGCGGACGGCCATGTATATTATATGGCGGAAGCGCTGCTGGATACCGTACTCGGCAAGCTGGCGAAAGACGGAGAGAAAGCCTATGAAGTGCTGGAAACTTATCAAGGCTCAGATCTTGAGTATAAAGAGTATGAGCCGTTGTTCCCGTACTCTGCAGGCCGTCTCAATGGCAAGAAAGCATTTTACGTAACCTGTGCAGACTATGTCACACTGACCGACGGTACCGGTGTGGTTCACATCGCTCCGGCTTTCGGTGAAGACGACTCCCAGGTGGGACGCCGCTATGATCTGCCGTTTGTTCAGATGGTCAATGAAAAAGGCGAGATGACCGAGGACACCCCGTGGGCGGGCGAATTCTGCAAGAAAGCAGACAAGCCGATCCTGATCGCACTGGAGGAGGCCGGACTGCTGTTTGAAGCTCCGCTGTTTGAGCACAGCTACCCGCACTGCTGGAGATGCGACACTCCGCTGATCTATTATGCCCGTGAGACCTGGTTTATCAAGATGACGGCGGTGAAGGAGGATCTGATCCGCAACAATAATACGGTCAACTGGATCCCGGAGAGTATCGGAAAAGGCCGTTTCGGCGACTGGCTGGAGAACGTTCAGGACTGGGGCCTTTCCAGAAACCGCTACTGGGGAACTCCGCTGCCGGTATGGCAGTGTGAATGCGGCCATCAGGAATGCATCGGCAGCATTGCGGAACTGAAGGAAAAATCCGACAACTGCCCGGACGACATCGAGCTGCATCGCCCGTACATTGACAATGTGACGATCCGCTGCCCGCACTGCGGAAAAGAGATGCACCGTGTGCCGGAAGTAATCGACTGCTGGTTCGACAGCGGTTCCATGCCGTTTGCGCAGCATCACTATCCGTTTGAGAACAAGGAACTGTTTGAGCAGCAGTTCCCGGCACAGTTTATCTCCGAGGCGGTGGATCAGACCCGCGGATGGTTCTACTCGCTGATGGCGATCTCTACCCTGCTGTTTGACAAAGCTCCCTATGAGAACGTTCTGGTTCTCGGCCTGGTGCAGGACGAGAACGGCCAGAAGATGAGCAAGTCCAAGGGGAATGCCGTCGACCCGTTTGAAGCGCTGCAGACCTACGGCGCAGATGCGATCCGCTGGTACTTCTATTCCAGCAGCGCTCCGTGGCTGCCGTCCCGTTTTGCCGGAAAGACGGTTGTGGAAGGACAGAGAAAATTCATGGGCACTCTGTGGAATACTTACGCATTCTTCGTGCTCTATGCGAATATCGACAATTTTGACGCAACAAAATATACGCTGGACTATGACAAACTTTCCGTTATGGACAAGTGGCTGCTCTCCAGACTGGAATCCACGGTACAGGCGGTGGACGATAACCTGGCAAATTACCGGATCCCGGAAGCGGCGAAAGCGCTGCAGTCCTTTGTGGATGACATGAGCAACTGGTATGTGCGCCGTTCCCGTGAGCGTTTCTGGGCGAAGGGCATGGAGCAGGATAAGATCAACGCATACATGACACTGTACACTGCGCTGGTGGATATCAGCAAGACGGCGGCGCCGATGATCCCGTTCATGACCGAGGACATCTACCAGAATCTGGTAAAGAGCATCGACGATGCGGCTCCGGAGAGCATCCATCTGTGCGACTATCCGGTGGTGAAGACTGAGTGGATCGACCAGAAGCTGGAGGAAGATATGGCGGATCTGCTGGAGGTGGTCGTTATGGGACGCGCCTGCCGGAATACCGCAAACATCAAGAACCGCCAGCCGATCGGAAAAATGTTTGTGAAGAGCGGGTTTGTTCTGGATCAGTTCTATACGGAGATCATCGCGGACGAACTGAATGTAAAGGAAGTAGAGTTTACCGATGATATCGCGGACTTTATCTCCTATACCTTCAAGCCGCAGATGCGCACGGTAGGACCGAAATACGGAAAACTGCTGAATAAGATCAAGACAGTGCTCTCCGAACTGAATGGAAACAGCGCGATGCAGGAACTGAAGTCCACAGGCGAACTAAAGCTTGACATTGATGGGCAGGAAATCGTATTATTAGAGGAGGATCTGCTGATTGATACGGCTCAGATGGAAGGCTACGTTTCCGAGTCCGACAACCGTATCACGGTTGTGCTGGATACCAACCTGACGCCGGAGCTGATCGAAGAAGGCTTTGTGCGCGAACTGATCAGCAAGATCCAGACGATGCGTAAGGAAGCCGGCTTTGAGGTTATGGATAAGATCAAAGTTGGCGTAAAGAATAACGACAGGATCATCGAGATCTTCCGGAAACACGGAGATCAGATCCGGTCAGAGGTTCTTGCGGAGGAGATCACGATCGGAGTAACTTCCGGATATGAAAAAGAGTGGAACATTAACTCTGAACATGTCACTCTGTCCGTAGAACGTCTGGGCTGACAGAAAAACACTGTCGTCCGGGGAACAGTGATAAAACGGTTCTGCAGGGACGTACAGATATAATGTGAATCTGAAATCTGCCACCCGGCAGTCTGCGGTTATCGCAGGCTGCCGGGCGTAGGCGGTTTTAGATAGAGAGAACAGAAGAGGTCCGCAGAAGGGGCTGACCGGAAGGCGGCGCCGGGAAAGGGACTGTAAAACGGGGAAAAGAAAAACCGGCACGGAGAAGTACATGATTCAACAGAGGCAGCATAACAGGCCGGAAAAGGAGGACACAGATGTTAGATACCCAGTTCAAAAAGGAAACATTCAAGCAGAGTGTCGAGGAAAATGTTAAAAAGCTGTATCGCAAAACCATCGACAAGGCCACCGAGCAGGAAGTGTACCAGGCAGTCTGCTACGCAGTGAAAGATGTCATTATGGACAACTGGCTGAAAACACAGAATGCAATGGATGAAGAAGACCCGAAGATGGTTTATTATATGTCCATGGAATTTCTGATGGGACGTGCACTTGGAAACAATCTGATCAACCTGACAGCCTACAACGAAGTGAAAGAGGCGCTGGATGAGATGGGATTCGACCTGAACGCACTGGAAAATCAGGAGCGGGATCCGGCCCTCGGCAACGGAGGTCTTGGCCGTCTTGCTGCCTGTTTCCTGGATTCTCTGGCAACCCTCGGCTATCCGGCTTACGGATGCGGAATCCGTTACCGCTATGGTATGTTCAAGCAGGAGATCAAAGACGGATGTCAGGTGGAAGTGCCGGATAACTGGCTGAAAGACGGATATCCCTTCGAACTGCGCCGTCCGGAGTACGCGAAGGAAGTAAAATTTGGCGGCCGGGTAGAAATGTATTACGATGAGGCTGCACAGCGCACCAACTTCCGCCAAGTAGGCGCGCAGACAGTCCGCGCGATTCCGTACGACATGCCGATCGTAGGATATGACAACAACATGGTAAATACCCTGATGATCTGGGATGCCCAGGCGATCGACGATTTCAACCTGGATTCCTTTGACAAGGGAGAATACAATAAAGCGGTGGAACAGGAAAACCTCGCCCGCACGATCGTAGAGGTTCTGTATCCCAACGACAACCACTACGAAGGCAAGGAGCTTCGCCTGAAACAGCAGTATTTCTTTATTTCCGCGAGTGTACAGCGTGCGGTGAACCGTTATAAGAGAAAACACAATGATGTCCGCAAACTGTACGAAAAGGCGACGTTCCAGTTGAACGATACCCATCCGACCGTTGCGGTTCCGGAACTGATGCGTATCCTTATGGATGAGGAAGGACTCGGCTGGGACGAGGCATGGGAGGTTACGACGAAGACCTGCGCTTACACGAACCATACGATCATGTCCGAAGCGCTGGAAAAATGGCCGGTTGACCTGTTTTCCAAACTGCTTCCGCGTATTTATCAGATCGTGGAAGAGATCAACCGCCGTTTCCTGATCCAGGTACGTGAGCAGTATCCGGGAAATGAGGAAAAAGTACGCCAGATGGCTATCATCTACGACGGCCAGGTTCATATGGCGCGCCTCGCTATTGTCGGAGGATATTCTGTCAACGGTGTTGCCCGCCTGCACACACAGATCCTGGAAAAACGTGAACTGAAAGACTTCTATGAGATGATGCCGGAGAAGTTCAACAACAAGACCAACGGAATCACTCAGAGACGTTTCCTGCTTCACGGAAATCCGCTGCTGGCAGACTGGGTAACCGAGCATGTCGGAAAAGGCTGGATCACTAATCTTCCGCAGATCAGCCAGCTGGCAGCCTATGCGGACGACCGCAAGGCACAGCAGGAATTTATGGAGATTAAGTATCAGAATAAGCTGCGTCTGGCAAAATATATTAAAGAACACAACGGCATCGATGTGGATCCGAATTCCATCTTTGACGTTCAGGTAAAACGTCTTCATGAGTATAAGAGACAGTTCATGAATATTCTTCACATTATGTATCTGTACGACAAACTTCAGAAAAATCCGGATATGCCGTTCTATCCGAGAACGTTCATTTTCGGTGCGAAGGCATCCGCAGGTTATGAGAGAGCGAAAGCGATCATTCATTTGATCAACTGTGTGGCGGATGTAGTCAACAATGACCCGGTGATCCGCGGAAAGATCAAAGTCGTGTTTATCGAGGATTACTGTGTAAGCAATGCGGAGTGGATTTTCGCAGCGGCAGACGTTTCCGAGCAGATCTCTACTGCCAGCAAGGAAGCTTCCGGAACCGGTAACATGAAGTTCATGCTCAACGGCGCACTGACTCTGGGCACTATGGACGGTGCCAATGTGGAGATCGTGGAAGAAGTCGGGGAAGAAAACGCGTTTATCTTCGGACTCTCCGCTGATGATGTGATCAACTATGAAAAGAACTGCAACTATGATCCGATGCGCTACTTCATCAACGACCCGGATATCCATGAGGTGCTGATGGAGCTGATCAGCGGAAAATTCTCCAAGGGAGATACCAATATGTTCCGCGACCTGTATGACTCTCTGCTGACAGCGAAGGGCGCTCCGCGGGCGGATATGTACTTCATCCTTGCGGACTTCAAGTCCTATGCTGCAGCTCAGGAGCGTGTGGAGGACAAATACCGCGATACGGAGGGATGGGCGAGAAGCGCGATCCTCAATGTGGCGCACTCCGGCAAGTTCTCCTCCGACCGTACGATCCAGCAGTATGTGGATGAGATCTGGCATCTGAATAAGATTACAGTGAAATAATTCTGATGTTGAAATTACGGACAGATCTGGCGCAGCACTTTTGAAGTGTGCGCGCAGGCAGTTCGGTATTGCCATTTAACAGGCAGGAGCATGGCTGTATAGATACAGCTATGCTCCTGCCTGTTTCGCCTGCCCGGTTTGCATCAGATCACATGTTCTGTTGCCGCATCCCAGGTAATATTCATTCAATAATTTCCCCTTTCCTGTGAAATATATGTTTCAATATATCGCATTCTTTCCCATGATCCAATCTCGTTCTTGCGGCAAGGATTTTTTCCTGGACCGGGGCTGTAAAAGAATAGTTTTTGACATTCCAAGGTGAGTGTGATACACTTAATTCTGTCTATAATGTTGAACAAACAAGGTAACAGTTCAGGTGACTGGACTGTTGCCAAATATTGGATGCCTGCGGTGGTTCGAGGATCGGACGGCTGTGGGCAAACAGAAGCAGAATGAGGTGAAAACATTGGATAAAGCAGAATATCGGAGCAAGCTGGACCAGTTGACCAGCCTTGCCGATAAAGAGGATTACAAGGGTGCCCTGGAGATTGTGGAATCTGTGGACTGGCGTCGTGTCAAGAGTATACGAACCCTGTCGATGGTGGCGGATGTTTATGAGGCCAACAAGATGTATCCGGAAGCGAATGATATTCTTCTGCTGGCATATGATCGTTCTTCTATCGGAAAAGGGATCCTGTACCGCCTGGTGGAAGTGTCTGTGAAAATGCAGGATTTTGAGAGTGCAGAGGAGTATTATGAAGAGTTTGTATCTGCGGCACCTCATGACACTTCCAAATATTTGCTCCGTTATAAGATCCTGAGAGGAAAGAAAGCGCCGCTGGAAGACCAGATTGAAGCGCTGGAAGACTACAAGGATGCGGAGTTTACCGAGCGCTGGACCTATGAGCTGGCATTGCTGTACAGCAGAAACGACCAGATACAGAAATGTATTGATACCTGTGATGAACTGGAATTATGGTTTAGTGAGGGAAAATATGTCACAAAGGCCCTGGAACTGAAGATGAAATATGCGCCGCTCACCCCTTCCCAGCAGACGAAGTATGAGAATGCCGGCAGGGAAAGCAGCGAAAAGCAGGTGGGGAACCTTCTGGACCGTATGGATCAAGCAGGCGCTGCAGTTACCCAGGATGCAGGATTTCAGGAAACTGCTGCTGCCCGTGAGACCGAAGGACAGCGGGAGACAGACGCTCAGGTGCAGTCTTACACAACGCCGACGTTCCTTGGAAATACCGTGGATCTTCATAATGAATTAATCCGAAGCATCCGGAATGTATTCCCTGATGTGAAGAAGAAGGAACAGCCTGCAGATATGCCTGCGGGAGAAAAGCACGAAGAAGATTACGACGTCAAGGAGCTGGAGCCGGAGAGCATGGCTGTGGAGGTGACTCCGGATCCGGATGCCGGAAAGACGATCCGGACAAAACCGGACAGTATAAAGAAAAAAGAGACAAAGTCTGAACCGGAGAAATCCACGGAAGCGGAAACGGTTCAGGAATCTGCGCCAGGACATTCGGCGGATGATCTCGATCTGGAAGCACTGTTTAAGGAAACGGCGGACAGTCTGTCGGAAGAAGCTACTAAGAATGAAACTGCCGGAGAGTCGGAAAGCGCTCGGTCCGCGGGTAGCGGCGAGGCAGACGATATCCGGGAAAAGGAAATCTCTGAGGAAGAACTCAATATCCAGCAGTCCATGGAAGCTTTTGCGGACGCCTTGGCCAGCGGTCAGCGGCCGGAGGAAGAGCCCGGAGATTCCGCAGCGCCGGATACCGGCGCCCAGTCTCAGGCAGTGGTTGAGGGACCGGATGCAGATGGCGGTCAGGAGGCGGATGCTCCGTTCCACCGGTTGGAAGATCTGGACAAGACGACGGAGATTCCTGAGCCTGTCCATGTACAGCCGGAGGATCTGGATCTGGAAATCCCGTCAGAGCCGTCCCAGGAGGCAGCAAAAGATGCGACGAAGGTGATGACTGTTGAGAATACGCCGGACCGTACCATCGAGATGCCTGAAGTGAAAAAAGAAACCATTCCCATGTCTGTCGAGGAAGTGCTGCGGGAGGAAACTCCGGAGGAGCGCAGAATGCGTATCCTGAATGATACGCAGCCGGACAAACTGACGGATGAACAGAAAGTGCTGTTTACATACTTTGCGAAGGTACCGGGAATGGATCAGCAGATCCTTGACGCCATGCATGGTGTATACCAGAATGCGGGAGACCGCACGTCCCGCCGTGGGAACATAGCGATCATGGGCGGCTACGGAACAGGAAAGACACATCTGTCGGAGAGTCTGGTCCGTGCGATCTGTGTGGACTTGAAAATCCCGGCGACCAAGATGGCCCGTCTGGATGCGTCGGACCTGAATAAGAAGGATCCGGCCCACGTGGTAGGAAAGCTGGCGGGAGGTTTTCTCCTGATCGAGCGTGCGGGTCTGATGTATCCCGAGACTGTGGAAAAACTTTCCAAAGCGCTGGATTTCAGGACCGACAGTCTGGTATTGATCATCGAGGATGAGAAGACCAGTATGCGAGGACTGTTCCACAATTATCCGGAATTTGCCAAGAAATTCGATACCGTTATCTCCATTCCGGTCTTCACCAATGATGAGCTGGTAACCTTTGCGAGAACTTATGCCCGTGAGAACGGATATAAAATGGACGAGATGGGCGTGCTTGCTCTGTATACGCAGATCGGCGACAACCAGAAAGAAGGAGAGCCGATGACGATCACCAATGTCAAGGACATGGTGGACAAAGCGATTGCTCATGCGGAGAGAGGTACAAGAAAGCTCGGGCGGAAGATGTCCCGCAAACATAAAGATTCTGATGACCGTGTGATCCTTTACGAAAAGGATTTTGAGTTTTAAAGCAGAAAGAAAATCTTATGGAAAAAACAAAACCGTGGCTTGGAGAGCCGAAAAATACGATAGCCGTACTGCAGAAGTACGGCTTTGTATTTCAGAAAAAATATGGACAAAATTTTTTGATCGATCCCCATGTGCTGGACAAGATCGTGGCAGCGGCTGAGATCGGGCCGGACGATTTTGTCGTGGAGATCGGGCCGGGGATCGGTACGCTGACACAGTATCTGGCTTATGCGGCCAGAGAAGTCTGTGCGGTGGAGATTGATAAAAACCTGATTCCGATCCTGGAAGATACGTTGTCCGGTTATGACAATGTCACCGTGCTCAACGAGGATATTTTGAAGGTGGATCTGAACCGCCTGGCGGAAGAAAAGAATCAGGGGCGTCCGATCAAAGTCGTCGCCAATCTGCCGTACTATATCACCACGCCGATCATCATGGGACTTTTTGAGAATCATGTACCGCTGGAATCTGTGACGGTCATGGTGCAGAAGGAAGTGGCGGACCGGATGCAGACCGGTCCTGGCAGTAAGGATTATGGAGCGCTTTCCCTGGCGGTCCAGTATTACGCGGATCCGTATATTGTGGCAAATGTGCCGCCGAATTGTTTTATGCCGAGGCCGAAGGTGGGAAGTGCGGTTATCCGCCTGACCAGACACACCTCGTTTCCCGTGCAGGTGGAGGATGAGAAGCTGCTGTTTGCACTGATCCGCGCGTCGTTTAATCAGCGGAGAAAGACGCTGGCAAACGGGTTGAAGAACAGCGCTGCGCTCGGCTTCCCGAAAGAGGAGGTGGAGCATGCGATCACGTCCTGCGGTTTTCCGCTGACGGTCCGCGGTGAAACGCTGACGCTTCAGGATTTCGCAAGGCTTGCAGATGCGCTGAGTCATAAAGAGTGATTGAACCCCGCAGTTTACTGCGGGGTCTTTTGCTTTTTCGGACAACAAAAAAACCAGCAGCAACTCTGGTTTTTTTGTTGTTTCTATTTAATTAAAGGAAGGAGAGCCGATTTTCATCGGCAATATGAAAAAGAAAATTGTTATAAAATAATGTTGGCTTGAATTAT
>ERZ1090860.1395-NODE-1399-length-12954-cov-5.470657_pt1 | contig 12954 bp, 10 predicted proteins | sample MGYA00478483_ERZ1090860 | MGnify/ENA primary metagenome ERZ1090860 (study PRJEB33644, sample SAMEA5815741) | chicken gut metagenome | biome: Chicken; feature: Gastrointestinal Tract; material: Caecum | place: Ireland | collected 2019-01-01 | study: A study of...
TTATCCTTTCCTGCCGGTAAAGAGATCGTGGAGGGGTATTTCCGGGCGCTGGAAGAAGAGTTTCGCCGCACGGGAGAGGCTGTGTATGGACAGAATGGCAGGCCGGGAGAGACAGTGTATGGACAGAATGGCAGGCCGGAAGAAGCGGTATATGGCCGGGCAGGAGGGGGAAAAACGGAAGTAAGACCGGGATCAGCCCCGAAAATATCCACGGTCTTTGTGGGCGGCGGTACTCCGTCAGTTCTGGAACCGGAGCAGATCCGGAGTCTGTTTTCCTGCCTGCGGGAAAGTTTCCTTCTGGAGGCTGACGCGGAGATTTCCATGGAGGCCAATCCCGGCACCCTGAACCGGGAAAAGCTTTCCGCCTGCCGGGAGGCGGGCATCAACCGTCTGAGCCTGGGACTCCAGAGTGCTGATGACGGGCTGCTGCAAACTCTGGGGCGGATCCATACCTGGGAACAGTTTCTTTATAATTATCAGGATGCCAGACAGGCGGGATTTCGGAATATCAATATCGATCTCATGAGCAGTCTGCCGGGACAGAGTCTTGAGAACTATGTGAAGACTCTGGAGACGGTGACAGCCCTGGAGCCGGAACACATTTCATCGTACAGTCTGATTCTTGAGGAGGGGACTCCATTTTTTGCTTCGGAAGAGATCCGCCGGCAGCTGCCCGATGAAAATACGGACCGGGAAATGTACGAGAAGACCAAAGAGATTCTCCATGAGAAAGGCTATGAGCGCTATGAGATATCCAATTATGCGAAACCGGGATTTGCCTGCCGGCATAATCTCGGCTACTGGGACGAGGTCCCTTATCTGGGACTGGGATTGGGGGCTTCTTCTTATTATAATAATGCAAGATTTTCCAATGAGACGGATATCCGGACTTACATGAATCGTCCTTTTGTTCCCTTTACGAAGCGGAACGATTACGAGTATTGTGATGAAAAGAGCAGGATGGAAGATTATATGATCTTTGGACTGCGGAAGATGGCCGGCGTCTCCCTGTCCCGGTTTGAGAAAGAATTCGGAACAGCGGCAGAAGAAATCTACGGCGGGGTCATCGGCCGGTACGTGGGTATGGGGTTTCTTGTTCTGGAAGGAGACAGGCTCCGGCTCACCGACGCGGGTATTGATGTGAGCAACCGGATTTTTGAGGATTTTCTTCTCATGGGGTGACAGGCGGCCGGAGAATTTTTCTTATGGGGTGAAACGGTCGGAAGGGGTTCTGTTTACGGAGCGAAGCGCGGCTGGTGCAGATAGTCTTCCATCAGGGAAAGGAAACGTTTCAGAGCCGGGTGTTCCTGGCCGAAGGCATAATAGACGCCAAAGGGAATCTCCGGCAGGTCGGTGACCGGGATGTAGCAAAGCTCCGGGTCTCTTGCCGGAAGAAGATCCGGATATAAGGTGTAGCCAATCTGTGCTTTGACCAGGGCGATGGCGCTCTCAATGCTTTCGGTGATATAGCGCTGCTCCGGAGGAAGATTGATAAGCAGGTTGTTTTGAAGGGCAAAAACGGAGTCCGGAATCTGCCGGGGCGTACAGGCGATGAAGCTGCCGGTAAGCTGTTCCGTGGTGAGGGAACGGCTGGCCGCCAGGGGATGTTTTGGCGTGCAGACACAGGTGATGGGGGCCTGATACATTTCCCTGAAAGACAGGGAGAATTTTTTCTGTCCGTCGGTGGTGCCCAGGACGGCGTGTACCTGCTCGTTTTCCACCATATTTAATAATGAAGGAAAGGGAATCAGGTGGATATTGGGCCGGAGCAGAGGAAATTCTTCTTTGAGTTTTTGTAATACCGGAGGAAAAAGATGCAGTTCCATATAGTTGTGGCATCCCAATTCAAAAGGAAGAAAATGCTCGTGATTGCTGAGACGTTCCTTGGCGGAAAATGCGGTTTTGAGAATCAGTTTGGCGTCGGACAGGAAAAGAACGCCTTCCTGAGTGAGGGCGACATTTTTGCTGGTCCGGTTAAACAGTTTGACATCCAGCTCTTTTTCCAGTGTCTGAATCTGGTGGGTGACGGCGGGCTGGGTAAGTTTTAATGTCCGGGAAGCTTTGGAGAAATTCAGATATTCCGCCACGGTGACAAAACATTCCAGTTGTATAGTGTTCATGGTAGTTCCTTTCTGATCAGAAGTCTATAAAGTGTGTTTATAGATTCTAACATTTCTTATAGTGCATTTCAAGAAAATGAGACATTCCCACAAAATAAAAAATCAAACGATTTAAGGCGTTATGCGTAAACGACAGAGACTTGCGGGAGACAACAAATAAATAACGATAAAAGTTTTTTATAGATAATAATTATTTTGAATTTCACATTTCAAGGGAAACGAGGTAAAATCTCCTGTGGACAGAAAGTAAGGTAATGAACTGTTCGTCGAAAAACTATGAAAACATATACAGGAGGTGTTCGCAGGTATGACAGAAGATTTCAGAGCAGAAGAGCTGATCTATATGATGAAGAAGATCGGTCTGAATCTGGCGGCGCAGATAGACTGCTGCCTGAAAAATGATGAGATCAGTGGTATCCAGGTCTATTTTCTCGTGTATCTTCTGCGGCATCATTCGGAGGGGACCTACCTTACGGAGCTGTGCCGGGAGACAGGCATGTCCAAGGCGACGCTGTCTGCTCTGATCAAAAAGCTGAGAGAAAAAGATTATCTTTATTTTCGGGAGCATCCGGAAGATATCCGGAAAAAAGAAGTGCTTCCCACCAAAAAACTTCTGGAAAAGAGAGAGGTATTCTTTGATAAGGCAAGGCAGATGGAAGATGAAGTCTGCGGCGCTTTGAGCCAGGAGGAAAAAATGCAGCTCTGGGGTCTGGAACAGAAAGTTCTTGCCCAGTTGATAAAGATGGAGCGCAAAGAAAAAAAAGACAGGAGGTTAATTTACCGTGAAAAAAGTTTTACAGCAGCTGGGACAGTATAAGCGGGAGACCTTTCTATGTATCGGTTTGACCGCGCTTGAAGTAATCATGGAAATCCTGATGCCTTTTATCACTGCCATGATTATTGACCGAGGGCTGGAGGTCAGCAATCTGCCGGCCGTTTACCGTTACGGCGCCCTCATTGTTGTGATGGCTTTCTTAAGTCTTTTCTTCGGAGCTATGGCAGGTAAAAATGCAGCCGGTGCGGCAGCCGGTCTGTCGGCCAATCTCCGGGAAGCCATTTATAAAAATATTCAGACCTTTTCTTTTTCAAACATTGACAAATTCAGTGTGCCGGGTCTTGTTACCCGTATGACAACAGATATCACCAACGTGCAGAACGCCTTCATGATGTGTATCCGTGTGGCGGTCCGTGCGCCGTTGAATCTGATTTTCAGTTTTGCCATGTGTATGATCATCAGTCCGCGTCTGAGCGCCATGTTTTTGATCGCGGTGGTCTTTCTGATCGCGGTGATCGGTTCTATCATGGTGGTCACCCTGAAGATTTTCCGTCAGGTATTCCGACGGTACGATGACCTGAACGCCAGCGTACAGGAAAATGTGACGGCCATCCGTGTGGTTAAGGCGTTTGTCAGAGAGGATTATGAAAATGTCAAATTCTCCAAGGCGTCAAAAATGCTCTATGATCTTTCCGTAAAGGCGGAGGGTCTGCTGGCTTTTAACAACCCGGCCATGATGGTGGCTGTGTATTTCTGTATCATCTCCGTGTCCTGGTTTGGCGCACACTTTATTGTGGGCGGTTCCATGACCACCGGTGATCTGACCAGCTTATTCAGTTATATCATGGCGCTGCTCATGAGTCTTATGATGCTTTCCATGGTAGTGGTCATGATCAGTATGTCTCTTGCCAGCATCCGCCGTATCAGCGAGGTGTTAAGCGAGAAAGCCGACCTGCATGATCCGGAGAATCCGGTCATGGAAGTGGCTGACGGCAGCATTGATTTTAATCATGTAAACTTTTCCTATAAGCATGGCAGCGGAAAAAATGCGCTGTCAGATATCGATCTTCATATCAGGAGCGGAGAGACCATCGGCGTCATTGGCGGCACAGGCGCCGGCAAGAGCAGTCTGGTCAACCTGATCTGCCGTCTGTATGATGTGGATGAAGGTTCTGTCTGTGTGGGCGGCGTGGACGTCCGCAACTATGACACGGAAGTACTGAGAAATCAAGTTTCTGTGGTTTTACAGAAAAATACCCTCTTTTCCGGTACGATCCTTGACAATCTGCGCTGGGGTAATCCGGACGCGACTTATGAGGAATGTGTGGAAGCCTGCAAGGCAGCCTGTGCCGATGAATTTATTGACCGGATGCCGGGCGGCTATGAGACGAGAATCGCCCGGGGCGGCGCCAACGTATCCGGCGGACAGAAGCAGCGGCTTTGTATCGCCAGAGCGCTTCTTAAGAAACCGAAGGTTCTGATCCTGGATGATTCCACCAGCGCCGTGGACACCGCCACGGATGCCAGGATCCGCGCGGCTTTCGCCAAAGAGATCCCTGGAACCACCAAGATCATTATCGCGCAGCGTATCTCCAGTGTGGAGTCCGCAGACCGGATTCTCGTGCTGGATAACGGCAGCATAAATGCTTTTGATACACCGGAAAACCTGCTTGCCCACAACGCCATCTATCAGGAGATTTATAATTCCCAGATGGAGGGCGGCGGTGATTTTGACCAGCCGGCTTAGAGGGAAGGAGGAAATACATAGATGAGTGAAAAGAAACAGAAATTTGAGACCAGAGCAGCCACAAAACTGCTCAGAAGGGTCATCCGATATATGCTTCATTACTATAAAGTTCCATTTATCATTGTCATTGCCTGTATTTTGATTACAGCCATCGCCACAGTAGTGGGATCGACCTTCCCGCAGACTCTGGTGGATGATTATATCATGCCGATGCTTCAGAACGGCTCCAGTGACTTCAGCGGACTGGCGTCCGACCTGATCCGTCTGGCCTGTATCATGGCAGTAGGCGTTGTCACTGCGTTTTCCTATAACCGTATCATGGTAAATGTGAGCCAGGGAACCATGCTCCATCTGAGGGATGATCTGTTCCACAACATGGAAGCGCTCCCGATCAAATATTTTGATACCCACGCCCACGGCGATATCATGTCCGTGTACACCAACGATGTGGATACCCTGCGGCAGTTGTTAAGCCAGAGTATCCCGCAGATCATCAACTCCGTCATCACCATGGCGACCACACTGGTGACCATGATCATTTTAAATCCGGCGCTGACAGTGATCTCCATCCTGACGGCCGTTGTCATGCTTCTGGTCACTGCCAATTTCTCGAAGATGTCCGGAAAGTACTACATCCATCAGCAGATGGATCTGGGTGAGGTGGACGGCTTCATCGAGGAAATGCTTGACGGACAGAAAGTGGTCAAAGTGTTCTGCCACGAACAGGCGGCCATTGATGATTTCCATAAAGTCAACGAAAAATTGAGAAACAGCACCAACAAGGCCAACAGCTACGCCAACCTGCTGATGCCGGTCAACGCCAATATCGGCTGGATCAGCTATGCTCTGGTAGCGATCATCGGCGCGATCTTAGGCATCAACGGTCTGGCAGGTGTTACCATCGGTACCGTTATCACCTTTGTGGGTCTGAATAAAAGCTTTACCAACCCGATCACCCAGGTCAGCCAGCAGATCAACTTCGTGGTCAACGCCGCAGCCGGCGCCCAGCGTGTCTTTGACCTGATGGATCAGACTCCGGAAGTGGATGACGGATACGTGGAGCTGGTCAACGCCAAAGAAGATGAAAACGGGAATATCACAGAATCTGAGAAAAGAACCAATCTGTGGGCATGGAAACATCCGCATAAAGCGGACGGCACCGTCACCTATACTAAACTGGAGGGCGCCGTTGTCCTTGACGATGTGGACTTCGGTTATACCGAGGATAAACTGGTGCTCCACAATATCAGCCTCTGGGCGAAACCGGGCCAGAAGATTGCCTTCGTTGGAGCCACCGGCGCAGGTAAGACGACCATCACTAACCTGATCAACCGGTTCTATGATATCGCCGACGGTAAGATCCGTTACGACGGCATCAATATCAATAAAATAAAGAAACAGGATCTGCGGCGGTCTCTGGGTATTGTATTACAGGATACCCATCTGTTCACCGGCACCGCCATGGATAACATCCGTTACGGTAAACTGGACGCCACCGATGAAGAATGTATCAAGGCGGCCAAACTGGCCAACGCCGACGGATTTATCCGGCGTCTGCCAGACGGTTACGATACCATGCTCACCGGCAACGGCGCCAACTTGAGTCAGGGCCAGCGTCAGCTCCTTGCCATCGCCCGTGCAGCTGTGGCCGACCCGCCGGCACTGATTCTTGACGAGGCCACTTCCTCCATTGATACCCGTACTGAGAAATTAGTACAGGATGGTATGGACGCTTTAATGAAGGGACGTACCACCTTTGTCATCGCCCATCGTCTTTCCACAGTCAAAAACTCTGACTGTATCATGGTCATGGAGCAGGGCCGCATTATTGAGAGAGGTACCCACGATGAGCTGATCGCTGCCAAGGGCAAATATTATCAGCTCTATACAGGAAACTTTGCGGAGTAACCGGGTTACTGCTCCCGCATGATTTCATTTTGAGAAGAACGGTGAAGTTCGATCTTGTGCGCGATATCCAGACGAGTGTTCCAGTTTTTGTCGAAATCAGCGGCAAAGTAGCAGGAGTACAGGATATCCAGCAGCAGCTGCACCGACACATTTGTGGAAAAATTGCCGACTTTAGAGTACAGCCGCTCCCGGGTTGTTACATCGAGAATGTAATCCGCGTAGGGACGGACGGCGTTTTCTCCCAGCCCGGTCAGAAGAATGATGGGAACGCCCTTTTCGTGAAGAAGCTGCGCTTCATTCTGAATACGGACGGTGGAACCGGAGTAGGTGACGATGATGGCGCAGTCTTCCGGGGTGGCGGAAAGGGTGGTGCAGAGCTGTTCGGCGTTGTTGGATTCCAGGAGCACGAGTTTTCCGAGGCGCTGCATATTCCTTTTAAAGAATCACAGATCATCTGTGACCACTGTATGCCCTGCGGAATTCCGCGGGGCATCCGTGTTTTTTGGAAAGGAGATGAAGCGTGTGCTTCTGTATATACTGACCGTGTGTCCGGCTTTTCTTGCCGGAATGATACAGGGAGTCACCGGTTTTGGCGCGGGTATTCTTCTGATGCTGTTCTATCCATTTTGTTTTTCTATGGTGCAGTCGACGTTTATGTGCCAGTTTTTGTGTGCCGTTCTCTGTGTTTCCGTTGTCTGGCGCTACCGGCATTTTGTGTGCGTCCGCCTGTGTGTCCTGCCGCTGCTTTTTTATTTTCCGGTTTATTTTATTTTCCTGCGGGTGGCCATGGGGCTGAATATGGACGGTCTCAAACCGGTACTGGGAATTTTTCTCATGATCCTTGCGGTATATTTTATCGTGGGAGAAGGGAAGATTCAGATGACCGCCGGGGTAAAGTCTGCGTTTCTCTGCGCGGCCCTGGCCGGAATCATTGACGCCTTCTTTGGGATTGGCGGACCAACCATGGTCATTTATTTCATGGCGGTTCTTGAAGATAAGAAAAAATATCTGGGGACCATTCAGCTCTTTTTTATGATGACGAATCTGTATGGGACAATAATGCGAAGTTTTTCCGGACAGCTGAATCCGGGAATCCTTCTTCCTCTGGCCATAGGAGCCGCCGCTCTGCTGGCGGGCGCCTGGGCAGGAAGCCGGATTGTGGACAGGATCGATATAGCGAAAATGAAAACATTCGTGTATGGGTTTATCGGCGTTGCCGGACTCATTACACTGGTAACGGGTCTTTAGGATCGTGTTTCAGGATCCAAAAAGGCTGAAAGGTGTGATGAGAAAACCGGCTGGCAGCTGGACCGGCAAAAAAACGTGCGGAGTCTGCATAATGCAGTCCGCACGTTTTGTCATTTTTATCCTAACTGTTTTAAAACCCAGTCCACATCGTCGGTGGTTTTCAGAGTTTCAAGAAGGGCAGGATCCTCTAAGAGAGTACAGAGTTTTCCGAGAAGATCCAGATGTTCGTCGCCGATGCCGGCGATACCGAATACGAGCTGAGCATCCTCAGAACCGAAATCTACGCCGTCCGGGTACTGGAGACATACGATACCGGTTTTCTTTACGGTGTCTTTTGCCTGCGTGGTGCCGTGAGGAATGGCGACTCCCATGCCCATGTAGGTGGAAACCAGTTTTTCCCGTTCCTGCATGGCATCCACATAAGTGTGATCCACGTAGCCCAGTTTCTCCAGAAGTTCGCCCGCAGCCTGGATGGCTTCTTCTTTGGTGACGGATTTCTGTCCAAGTTTGATTCCTTCTTTTACGATCACCTGTTTTTTGATCGGTGTATCCGGGATCACGATATCTGTATTTTCACCGGCCGGTGCCGCAGGGGCGTCTCCGGTGGTCAGCTGTACGTACAGGGCATCCAGAGCAGGGTCCGCCAGGAAGTTGCCGATGGTGATCAGCTGTGCCTGCGGCGCAGATTTCTTTGCCCGGTCTGCCAGGGTGGTCTGTACGATGGCAATATCACAGTCTGCCGGAATATTGTCCACAGAAGTATTGGTGACGCTGATATCCGGCCGGTCATTTTTGATCCGGTTACGGAATTTGGTTGCGCCCATGGCGGAAGATCCCATGCCTGCGTCACAGGCGAAGATGATTTTCCGGATTTCGGAAGAGCGCTCGATGGTTCCCGGAACCACTTTTTCGTTTCCGGACTTCATGGCAGCCATTTCTTCCTGTGCTTCCTCAAGACTCTTGCTGCCGGCCATCCGCACGATCGGCGAGGCGATGGCAAAGGAGATGCCGGTTGCCAGCAGAACACCGATGATCACTTTAAATAAGTCGGAACCTGGCGTCATCATCAGATAAGCGATGATGGATCCGGGAGAAGCAGGTCCCACCAGTCCGCAATCGGTGAAAGAGAACCAGAAGATGGCAGCCATATTTCCCAGGATCGGGGCGATGATAACCAGAGGGTTCATCAGGATGTATGGGAAATAGATTTCGTGGATACCGCCCAGCAGGTGAATGATCACAGCGCCAGGGGCGGAGTCTTTTGTCACTTTGTCTTTACAGAAGAACATGTAGGCTAAGAGAACACCAAGTCCGGGACCCGGGTTTGGCTCCAGCATGTACATGATGGATTTTCCGAATTCCGCTGCCTGTTCGGTGGCAAGAGGGGTGAAAATACCATGGTTGATCGCATTGTTTAAGAACAGTACCTTCGCCGGTTCGATGAAAATGGAAACCAGAGGGAGCAGTCCGTTCTGAACCAGGATATTTACTCCTGCGGAGAGGACAGCGAGAATCGCGCTCATGATCGGGCCGATGAGCACATAGCCGAGCATCGCCAGAAGCATACCGATGATACCGGCGGAAAAGTTATTGATGAGCATCTCGAAACCAGCCGGCATACGGCCGTCCATGAAATCATCAAACTTTTTGATGCAGAAGCCTGCCAGAGGTCCCATGACCATGGCGGCCATCAGCATGGTGATATCGGTGTTGCTCAGAATGGCGCCGATGACAGCGATGGCGCCGACAACACGGCCTCTGTCTCCGCCAATCATCTTTCCGCCGGTGGAGGCGATCAGGATAGGGATCAGGTAGGTGAGCATAGGACTGACCATGCTGTTAAACCCTTTATTTGGAATCCATCCTGTGTCAATGAAGAGTGCGGCAAGAAAACCGAAGGCAATCAGCGCACCAATGTTCGGCATAACCTTTGCCGATAAAAATTTACCAAAACGTTGTACAGTATTTTTCATAAAACCTTCCTCCATTAAATCCCCGTTAATTCCATGGAGAACGGTTCAGCTGAATGGATGCGGGGACATTTACAGGACTTCTACGCCGTACTTCCTGCATTCGTCCAGAAAATCCTCCGGAAGTTTCCCGTCGGAAACGATGATATCGATGTCGGAGAGTCCGCAAAAGCTGAAACTGCATTTCACACCGATTTTTGAGGAATCCATCAGGGCGATTACCTGCTCAGACTGCCGGATGGCTGTCTGCTTTAAGAATGCTTCATCGTTGATGCCGCAGGAGAATCCCACGGAAGGATGAAAGCCGGTAACGCCTAAAAAGGCCTGGTCAAAATTTACGCGCTCCAGTTCTTTGATCGCCAGAAAACCAAAGACGCTCTGACTGTAGCGGTTTAATTTGCCTCCCGGGAGCATGACTGTAGGTTTCTCCAGGTTGGCAAGCTCTGTGGCACAGCTCAGTCCTGTGGTGTAGATCAGATAGGAGTCATCGGGTATCTCCCGCGCCAGCACAGTGGCCGTGCTTCCCGAATCCAGAAAGAAAGTGGTATCCGGGTGAAGCAGTGACAGAGCTTTTTTTGCGATTTCCCGTTTTTCCGGTATATTGCGGACGGATTTCCGGTGCAGGAAATCATCGGTGCCGATGATCACCTGCACAGATTTTGCCCCTCCGTGGATACGGAGAATCTTTTTCTCCTGATCGAGAAGTTTCAGATCCGTGCGCAGTGTCATTTCCGACACATTGGGAAATTCTTTCTTAATCTGAGCAAAACTGACCGTTCCTTTTTCGTTGATCAGCTGAACAATCGCATCTCTGCGCATTTCCATTGAATCCATATATTCCTCCTGTCCGTGCCGGGATAACACGGACAGGTTATCCTGACACTAAATTATTCTGTAATGAAGTTAGCCAGCAGATATTCCTCGGCGTCCGGGCACCACAGACCGTTGTGCGCGTCCACGATATCTGCCAGTTTTATAAGACGTTCGTCTCCCTCGGCCTCCCCTTTGGCACGGAGATCCGTCAATGCAGTCAGAGGCATGGAAAGATGCGTGTAGATCAGCTTCTTGCCCCCCGGAATCTTAGGAAGATTCAGAGTGGTCTCAGCTGCGGCATCCAGACCTCCGATGTGTGTGACCATAACTGCCGGATTGATCCGTCCTTCGGCAGTCAGTTTCAGAGATTCGATCATGTCAGCGGTATTTCCGCCGGTGGTTCCCATGACATGTGTGGAGTTGTAGTGCACATCATAGAAATTGATGGAAGCGCTGAACTGATTGTCGGTCGGACCTGCGAAGAAGTTCAGGCATCCGTCCCGGCCTAAAATAGCGCTGGACTGTGTAACGACAGCGGCAACCGGCGCATAGCACAGAACGTCGTCATAACCGGTGCCTCCGGAGATACGCATGAGTTCTGCCACCGGGTCATCAAAGCTTCCGGTATTTACAAAATGAAGATCAATCCCGTCTTTTGCAGCTTCTTCCGGCGGGAATAAAGAGGCTGCCCGGTCAAGACGTTCCTGATTTAAGTCTGTGACCACGACCACGGAAGGACGCACATCACGGTGAAGAGCGTAAGTCAGAGCGCCCAGTCCCATCGGGCCTGCTCCTGCCATGATGGCCAGTTTACCCCCTTCTTTAATTCCCATCTGGTGGGTATAAACGCCCATCTTTGTGTGATAAGCGGCATTGAAAGCGCCGATGCTGCAGGACATTGGCTCTGCCAGAGATGCCTCATAATAAGCACGGCCTTTGTATTCAAGAAGACAGCCCAGTTCCATTACTTCGGACGGGATGATGCAGTATGTAGTATCTCCGCCAAAGAACTCATAGGAATATCCAGGGCTCCACATGGTTCCCTTGTAGTTTAAGGCCGGCTGAAGAGTAAATTTCATACCCGGTTTAAACTTATCCTGGTGGTTTCTGCCTACTTTTACGATGTCACCTGCAAACTCGTGGCCCATAATCGCCGGATGGTCTGCCACGTCCTCATGTACCCGTTTGTGTTCTGTTCCCAGAATCGCGCATTTGTAAGTGGACATGCAGATACTGTCAGATACGACTTTTACTAAAATCTCGTCATCGGTAATCTCCGGAAGTTCAAATTCCTCCAAACGCAGATCATTGGCTCCGTGAAGTCTCACGCCTTTTGCTTTCATAATAAAACTCCTTTCTTTATCATAGTGAAAAAATTAAAAATTTGCAACTGAAAACGACTTGCTAAACAACAGTTCTATATTTCAATCTGATGAAATACCACTTTAGGAAGCAGTTCCTGGATGACCGAATATTCCGCCGCCTGTGTGCCGCTGCACATGACGTTCGCCGCTCCGGTGGCGGTGGAAAGACAGACGGTGTCTGAAAGGCTCATGCCTGCTTCCTCCGCCACAGCCAGAGCGGCCACGACGCTGTCTCCGGCGCCCACGGTGCTGCCCACCGGCACTTTCAGTCCTTCCGCATAAAGGATTTCTGACCCGGTGACATACAATGCACCGTCACCGCCCATGGAAACTACGATTTTGGAAATGCCGTATTGCTCCATCAGTTCTCTGGCGGTTTTTGCCAGTTCCTCCGGTGTTGTGAGAGTGCGGCCGACCAGAGCGGAAAGCTCATGATTATTGGGCTTGATCAGATATGGGGATGCCATAAGACCGGCCTTTAACAGGTCTCCGTCGGCGTCAAGAATCACTTTGGCGCCCTTCTCCCGGCAGGCCTTTGTCCAGGTGTAGTAAGTATCCTGCGGGGAACCTTTCGGCATGCTTCCGGAAATGACCACAATGTCTTTGGCGGTCAGGTTTTCAAGAAGTTCTTCGAGAAGTTCATGGAGGATCTCCTCTGAGACAGTGACGCCGGGTTCATTGATGTCAGTGTTTGTGTGCTGTACCGGGTCAATGATTTTCATATTGGTCCGGGTCTCCCCTTCCACAAAATGAAAGCTGGTTGTCAGTTCCAGATCCTTCAGCGCCGACAGGATCGCCCGTCCGGTGTCGCCGCCGAGGATTCCTGTGGCAATACTTTTTCCGCCCAGTTTGGCAATGACCTTTGAGACGTTGATCCCTTTGCCGCCCGGGTCCGTCCGCATGGTGGTGAGGCGGTTGACCGCGGTGACGGTCAGAGAGGGGATTTCAACAGTCTTGTCAAGGGCCGGATTCAGTGTCACTGTGTAAATCATCTCATACCTCCTTTTGA
>ERZ1090860.1398-NODE-1402-length-12935-cov-10.984783_pt1 | contig 12935 bp, 9 predicted proteins | sample MGYA00478483_ERZ1090860 | MGnify/ENA primary metagenome ERZ1090860 (study PRJEB33644, sample SAMEA5815741) | chicken gut metagenome | biome: Chicken; feature: Gastrointestinal Tract; material: Caecum | place: Ireland | collected 2019-01-01 | study: A study of...
TAGGAAGGAAAGTGGTGATGAGCGTTACCGGTATCGCCCTTGTCCTGTTTCTAACGTTTCACATGGCGATGAACCTTGTTGCGATCATCTCGGCTGAGGGTTACAACTTGGTTTGTGAGTTCCTGGGAGCAAACTGGTATGCGTTGGTAGCTACGCTGGGCCTGGCTGCCCTCTTCGTGATTCACATTATCTACGCTTTCTGGCTGACAATACAGAATCGCGCAGCACGTGGTAGCGAACGTTACGCCGTAGTTGACAAACCTAAAACCGTGGAATGGGCATCACAAAACATGCTGGTGCTGGGTATCATCGTTATCTTAGGTTTGGGCCTTCACCTCTTTAACTTCTGGGCTAAAATGCAGTTACCTGAATTGGTGCACAACATGGGAGGAGTAGCAGACACAACTTATGCTGCTGATGGTGTTTATCACATCATGAACACTTTCTCTAACCCTGTATATGTAGTGCTGTACCTCGTTTGGCTGGGCGCCCTTTGGTTCCACCTGACTCATGGTTTCTGGAGCTCTATGCAATCTTTGGGCTGGAACAACAAGATTTGGATCAACCGCTGGAAATGCATCTCCAACATCTATTCAACCATCGTTGTTGTATGCTTTGCTCTGGTAGTAGTCGTATTCTTCGTTAAATCGTTGGCATGCGGTGCTTGCTAAATTGTAAATTGTAAATGATTAAATTGTAAATAGCATTATGACTAAGATAGATTCAAAAATTCCTGAAGGCCAGCTCGCCGAAAAATGGAGTAACTATAAGGCTCATCAAAAACTTGTTAACCCTGCCAACAAACGTCGCCTTGACATTATCGTTGTAGGTACCGGACTTGCCGGAGCATCTGCTGCCGCTTCTCTAGGCGAAATGGGTTTCAGAGTATTCAATTTCTGTATTCAGGATTCACCCCGCCGTGCTCACTCTATTGCAGCACAGGGTGGTATCAACGCAGCTAAAAACTATCAAAATGATGGTGACTCGGTTTACCGTCTTTTCTACGATACAATCAAAGGCGGTGACTACCGTGCACGCGAAGCCAACGTTTACCGTCTGGCTGAGGTATCAAACGCTATCATCGACCAATGCGTAGCACAGGGTGTACCTTTCGCACGCGATTACGGTGGCACACTTGACAACCGTTCATTCGGTGGTGCACAGGTATCCCGTACGTTCTATGCCCGCGGCCAGACCGGACAGCAGCTGTTGCTGGGCGCTTATTCAGCATTGAGCCGTCAGGTACAAAAAGGTACTGTTAAACTTTACACTCGTTACGAAATGCTCGACCTCGTTGTAATTGAAGGACGTGCGCGCGGTATCATTGCCCGTAACCTCGTAACTGGTGAAATCGAACGTTTCGCTGCTCACGCTGTAGTTATCGGTACAGGTGGTTACGGAAACGCATTCTTCCTTTCTACCAACGCTATGGGTTCCAACGGTTCAGTTGCCATCCAGTGCTATAAGAAAGGTGCTTATTTTGCCAATCCTTGTTTCGCTCAGATTCACCCGACTTGTATCCCCGTACACGGTGACAAGCAGTCTAAGCTGACATTGATGTCTGAATCACTTCGTAACGACGGTCGCATCTGGGTTCCGAAGAAGATTGAAGATGCCAAAGCATTGCAGGCAGGCACTAAAAAGCCGACCGAAATTCCTGATGAAGACCGTGACTTCTATCTGGAACGCCGTTACCCGGCATTCGGTAACCTTGTTCCGCGTGACGTTGCTTCACGTGCAGCCAAAGAACGTTGTGATGCCGGTTTCGGTGTGAACAATACCGGTTTGGCCGTCTTCCTCGATTTCAAATATGCTATCGATCGTCTGGGTGAGGACGTGGTTCGTGCCCGTTATGGTAACCTCTTCGACATGTACGAAGAAATCACTGACGAGAACCCGTACAAGACTCCGATGATGATATTCCCCGCTATCCACTACACCATGGGTGGTATCTGGGTTGATTATGAATTGATGACTTCTATCCCGGGTCTGTTCGCTATCGGTGAAGCCAACTTCTCCGACCACGGTGCTAACCGCTTGGGTGCATCTGCATTGATGCAGGGTCTGGCTGACGGATACTTCGTATTGCCTTACACTATCCAGAACTACCTGGCCGATCAGATTCAGGTTCCGCGCTTCTCTACTGACCTGCCGGAATTTGCTGCAGCCGAAAAGGAAGTGAAAGATAAGATCCAGAAGATCAAAGCCGTAAACGGAAAACACTCTGTTGACTCTATCCACAAGAAACTGGGTCACATCATGTGGGACTTCGTAGGTATGGCCCGTACAAAAGAATCTCTGCAGAAAGCCCTGACAGGCATTGAAGAGGTGAAGAAAGATTTCTGGACCAACGTTCGCATCCCGGGTGATGTAAACGAACTGAACGTAGAACTGGAAAAAGCACTTCGTCTGATCGACTTCATTGAAGTAGGTATGCTGATGGCTCGCGACGGTTTGAACCGTGAAGAATCTTGCGGTGGACACTTCCGTACCGAATACCAGACCCCGGAAGGTGAAGCGTTACGTGACGATAAGAACTTCTCATACGTAGCTTGCTGGAAATACACCGGTGAAAATTCAGAACCGGAGTTGATCAAAGAAGATTTGAACTACCAGTTCGTAAAAGTTCAGACTCGTAACTACAAGTCATAATTCGGCTAATCAATTAAAGGAAAACAAAAATGGATAAAAATATATCATTCACACTGAAGGTATGGCGCCAGAAAGGCCCGAAAGCAAAAGGTGCTTTTGAAACATATCAAATGAAAGATATCCCGGGCGATACGTCGTTCCTCGAAATGCTGGATATCCTGAACGAACAGATTATTAATGACGGTGGCGAACCTATCGTATTCGACCATGACTGCCGCGAAGGTATCTGCGGTATGTGTTCTCTTTACATCAACGGACACCCGCACGGACCTGCGACAGGTGCTACTACCTGCCAGATGTATATGCGTCGCTTCAAAGATGGAGACACCATCACAGTTGAACCTTGGCGTTCTGCCGGTTTCCCGGTAATCCGTGACTTGATGGTTGACCGTTCGGCTTATGACAAGATCATGCAGGCCGGTGGTTACGTAAGCGTAAACACAGGTGCTCCTCAGGATGCCAACGCTATCCTTATCTCTAAGGATATCGCCGACGAGGCTATGGATGCCGCTGCATGTATCGGTTGCGGTGCTTGTGTAGCTGCTTGTAAGAATGGTTCTGCCATGTTGTTCGTATCAGCTAAGGTCAGCCAGCTGAACCTCCTTCCACAAGGAAAAGTAGAAGCAGCACGCCGTGCAAAAGCTATGCTTTCTAAGATGGACGAACTGGGATTCGGTAACTGTACAAACACACGTGCTTGTGAAGCAGAGTGTCCGAAGAACATTTCAATCAGCAACATCGCTCGTTTGAACCGCGATTTCATCATCGCAAAACTGAAAGACTAAGCACAACTTAGCATTTGATTAATAAGTAGGAAAATTCCCCACCGGTATCGGTGGGGAATTTTTGTATATGGAGAGCAGTGTTATCTCTTACAGCGCTTACGATACCAGATGATAAAGCCGGTCACAGGAAGTGAAGCACCCGTCAGGCTCGCAAGGAACATTATAATTTTACCAGGAAGCCCCCAGATGCGCCCGTCATGAATCTCCAGATTCATACGACGGAACTTATCGGCGGGAGAGGCCTCGGTATATTTACCGGCATAAGGACCGGCTCCTTTCAAAGAAACCAGTGTATACCGGTCAAAAAACAAATTATCAGTACGGTAGTAAGACCCTCTTTTATGTACAACACTGACCCGGTAAACACCATCGGCTTGTCCGGGTAAAGCAAAATAAAAGGTCTTGGCAGCAGGTTCTTCAAGCCGTAGCTGAGTATAAAGTCTGTCCAAAGGGTTTGTCACACGATTGACAACCTGCAATGTATCGGATACCGGTAAAACGTAGGGCTTCAACTCTTCACCACCCGAAGTGATGCTGTACACGCCTCTGCTAAACCAATTCAGGCTAAATATCAATCCGGTAAAACATAATACGGCCAGCACCAATGCAGCATAAAAACCCGCAACATTATGCAGGTCGAAGTTAAGCCTTGAAAAGGTAAAGGGGCGTTTCAGAGTCAACCGTTGCACAAGTGCCTTGCGTGTCCAGCTTCTGGGCCACCAAAGTATCACTCCCGTTATCAGGGTGATGAGGAAAATCAATACACTGTAACCAACAATCGGACTCCCGATCTCCCTGGGGAGCCATAAAGTGCGATGCCCGCTAAGCACCAACCGGAAGAAATCGAAATCACCGTTATGATTCACTACCGACTTCAATACCTGTCCGCTATACGGATTGATAAAAACAGTACTCATCCCTGCTTCCGGCTGATAGTAGTCCACCCAGGCCGCATCCGATCTTTCACCGTAAGTGATGGCTGTGGCCGAAGCTCCTCCCATGACAGAATCCGCTATCGCAAGTAAGCGGGAAGGCGGCAAAAACTCTTTCTCCAATGGAGCTACAAAGCGCCAAGGTTGTGTGGCATCGGTAATTTCGTCTTTAAATGCATACATGCAGCCGGTGATGCAGACTATGAATACCACAATACCCGAAAGCAATCCAAGCCATAAATGAAGTTTCGCACAAGCCTTCCGAAAAGTCTTATTCATCTCCTATCAATCCAGACGGAAGAAACCGCCGACAAACGTGGTTGAAACTTTAGCTCCCCTGACCGCAGTAGCCGCCTGAGGATCTACCTGATAAATGTAAGTACCCTCTGAAGTAGTGACCGGACGATAAACATAACCTCCGTCTACCAGAGCGGCAAAACGCCGTCCGCCATCTCCGTTATGCACCGGAATCTCTTTAATGTCACGTACCGTTTTATTATTAAGATCGATAATGCAGCATTTCAAACTCTTATCTCCCCAACGGTCGGCGGATGTCTGCGGACTGATGGTGCTGACCTCGGCAAATACCAGACCATTACCGATATATTTGATATGGGCAGGTTTCAATCCTCCCGAAACCGTCTCAAAGTCAAAATAGTAATCATCAAAATGCGTCTCACCTTTAGGGATACGAAGGAAAGCAGCATTCTTGGTACTTTGTGAGAATCCGTTGGCAATGGCAGAATTAGACATGATGTACATATCGCCGGACTCTACCTTAAAAATACCGTTAAATGCATTCCACGAACCGGCAGGACCGGTACGCGTATCTTTCATCAATGTCTTAAACTGCATATCCGGATAAGAGTATACCGCAACAAAAGTAGTATCGGTATATAAAGTCTCAAAAGTGGAAGGGTTCATCGGAAAATAAGTAACGTACACATTACCTTCACTATAACACATACCCGTGATACTCGGCCATTCGAGTTGATTCAGCGGAAATACCGGAGCTTTGACCTGAGAAGTGATAGAAACATCACTGATATTTACGGTATATAAGGTCATTTGATCCCCACTCTCCTTATTAGCCGGAAGTTCAAGGCCGATCATGTTCTGCCCGTCCATTTGTGTAAACGCATTCAGCGAACTGTTAAAGACAAAGTCTCCACGCTCCGTCAGATAGCCGTTTGCATCACGTACAATTCCGGTTGCACTGGTCAGTCCCAGTCCGCCAATACTGAACACCGTTTGTCCGGCCTGTTCATAATCACGATATCCGTTTTGCTCGATACCTTTGGCCACCGCATTGATTGTTCCGGACATCAATTCGGGTGCAGTAACCACATAATAAGTGGTAGTCCCATTGGAATTGATACCCAGGCTGAGTACATAGGGAGCAAAAGGAGTTTCCTCATTTCCCAATCCTTCTTCTTCACATGCCGTGACACCCAATAAAAGGCAGGCAGCAAGGAGATACATATAAATTCGATACATTGTAATCATCAGACTTTTTTATTTACTAAAGAAATATCTCAGTTTCACATTAAAGGCACGCCCGGGTTTCTGCAAGCGGTAGTTATCATACAGCTTTTGATTGGTCAGATTGGTACACTCCACAACCACACTATACTTTCCGTTGTCCATTGAATACCCCAATGCCAGATCGTGTGAGAACTGTTCGGGGATTACTTTTTTAGAGCTTTTTGCACCCAATCCCGGGAACGAAAGATAATACGAATGAATATAATTAAGATTATAGTCAAACGTCAGCACAGAGTTTCTCCAAATCAAATCGTGAAAACGAACCCCTGCATCGGCATTAGCAAACAAATAAGGGATGTTCGGCAAACGCTCTTTATAGGTAATATTCTCTGTGATACCTTCGCCGACAAAGCTGTCCTTCGTCTTCTCATATCGCTGCCGGTCGGTAATGTCCTGGTAAGTAAAACCGGCTCCCGTATGGAACAGATCTTTATAGTTATATCTGACAGCAGCCTCAACACCCTTTGTCAACACCTTACCCAGATTCTCGTAACCGGTAGTCGGATTACTGGTCAGGCTGACCCCTTTCAGGATAAAGTCTGTCGTATAACGATAAATGAAGTTTCCATCAGCCGAAAGTTGATGGGCCCCGAAAGTTTGAATGAAGCTCAACCCCAGATTCAAATTCCGGCTGCTTTCCGGTTTTAAATCCGGATTCCGCTGCTGAATCAACCCGTCCCCAAACATTTCGATACTTTCCGGCAAACGATAGGCATGCTCGTAAGAGAACTTAGCCTGCAAAGAGGGTAAGATATAATAAGTAGCCGCCGCACCGTATCCGAAATTGGTTTTATGATCCCGCACTTTTTCCCAACGGGCATTCTCTGTATATTCATCCAACCGCTTATAGGTAGAACTGTACAACTTATACATCTTTCCGAATACATTGGCATTCCAACGATCATAGCGGATCTGCCATCCCAAGCCTGTGATATTCTTAGTCAGTTGCTGAGGTACATTGTTGTTTTCATCATCCGGCCGTACTTTATCATTCATGGTTCTCCGCATAGCAGAAACCACATGGTTCAGTATCAATGATTGGTGACCGTCGATCACGTAACTGATGTTTCCGTTTCCTAACCATTCGCGGTTCTTTATCTTGGAATCCGTATAATACCCTTCTCCTGCAGAAGTAGACGGAACGGATTCTCCCAACCAGTTGTAACGGCGGGCGATGGTATCCACATTGAAAGTATTTACAGAATTATACGTTCCGTAAAGTGACAGCGAAAGTCCGTCAAGAAACAGATCGTCTTTCTTATAACGAATAGAAGGGATCACAGATTCACTCTTCATTTTTACGCCACCGTAAACGGCATCCATCGTAGCACCAGTCTGTACATCTTTATCATTCTTCGAAAGAATAATGCCTGCAAGCAGATAGTCGGCATAAGGCTTATTGGTTATTCCCGTCTCCAGGCGGATACCTCCTGACCGGTAGGCATCATTAAAGCGCTTTACCCACCGCTCGTCTATCTTCTTATTGGTAGCCAGATCGATGATGGGCACAAACACTTTATAATCATTGTCGGAATAGTTATAGAAAGCATTGGCACGCACCGTGAAACCTGTTTTCAGATGGGTATAGGCTCCATTCACCGAGACTTTATGAGTATTGAAAGAGCCAAAAGAATAGGTCGCATCCAGATAATTGGCATCTCTACGGCTGACGATATTCACCGCTCCTCCCAAGGCATCGGCACCCAGATTTACAGGTAATACCCCTTTATATACCTCTACACGCTCAGCCATGTTAGCCGAGATATTAGCGAGGTTAAAAGACGATCCGAAATTATCCATCGGTATTCCGTCCAAAAAGAATTTCACCTGATTGCCCGAAAATCCGTTCAGGCTGAAATTATAGTTAGACCCCATACCACCTTCCTCACGGATACGGACACTCGACACATTGTTCAATAATTTGTTGAGAGGTGCAGCGCTATTATACGCTTTCTTGATGTCGAGTACCGATATGGCATACGCCTGCTCCTGCTGCCGGCGAGCTTCAGATTTTCCAATCACCTGTACTTCTTCCAGCTCTTCCGCCTGGGTATCGATCTCTATGTCCGGAATCCGGTTCACTTTTCCGGCAGTCACATGTATCGGCACCTTTTTAGTTTTCACTCCTATGCCCGATACAACTATCGTCTGACTGCCCGCCGGCACATCATTGATATGATAAACTCCATTCTCGTTGGTATATCCGCCAATATAAACACCTTCAATGGCAACTGCAACCGGATAGTAAGGTTGCTTCTGTTGGTCGACGATTCGACCTGTCACTATACCTTTACTTTGTTGTTGCTGTTCGCCGGCATGCATAAGAACGGCTGACAGCATAGAAAAAAGACAGAATAAAGCTACTCTGTACAACACTTTGTGGTTCATTAATCACTCTGTTTAATTAGTCCGCAAAGGTACGTATATCGACACCGGACGACAATCACCATATTTAGGTATTCACCGAAACTCCGATACCTAAATACAATGATAAAAAAAATCTCTCTTCCAGAGGCCTGTCTCATTCGGATGAACGCTTCAATCGAATGCTGCGTGGCGAGGTACCAAATGACTTTTTACAGAAGTTTGAGAAATGCGGTAAAGATTCGAACCCGAATTTATAACAGATTTCAGAGATGGTAGCCTCTGTATTCTGAAGTTCGTAAATGATCTCCTCTTTGCGGCGGCTAAGCATCCACTCATACACCGGCTCATGAAAAACATTATCGAAAATCCTCCTGAATGTAGTCTGGCTATATCCTCCAAGTTTAGCAAACTCTTCAACAGTCTTCACCTTCTTATAGTTCTGATATACAAAGCACTCAAACGAAGAAGCATATTTTGAGAGAGGATGTACCAAGGAAGCCAGGTCATAATCCGAATAAAAATAACCGAGTATGAAAGCAAGCTCTTTCCGCTTTAATGATAAGAGATCCCGACAAATCTTCTTTTCGCTCAGATAAGTACGTGCAGACTCAAGAAAATGTTGAAGTTCGGGAATAATGGGTAAGGGTGAGGGAATTAACGGAGGATCAGTCTCCTTCATGATACGATTATACCGGATATCACAAAACAATTCAGGTTGATTAAACTGATAATAGATACATTCCACATCGGTCATGGCCAGCATTTCTATTTTCGAACTGATGGGCTGAAGCATAAATTCTCCGGCTTTAAGCATTGTTCCGGCATACTCCCGGCTATTCACCAGCATTTCTCCCTTGATAAGAAACAAAATGAAATTCTCCTCACATTTTTGTGCAGGATAATGGAAACCACGTCTATGGTAAACATGGAAAATGGCATTAGGAACTGACTTTTTGCAGTTCTGACACATCATGGGATCTCCACAAACGGAGCTGGGCATATATACGGGTGTGTTTGTTTGTATGTTTGCGACAAATGTAAGAGAATTATTTGAAAAAACAACTAACAATAACTAAAAAGTCAGTAGTACCTCCACTACACCCTTTAGAATGGAAATACTACTGACCTTTAATTAGACTTGATATATACTATTTTGCAGATTCTTCTCTAGAATCATCGGTCCAACCACCTACTGTAGGAGTGAAAGATATTGCATCTGCACCTGTCGGAAGAGTTAAAGTATACCGAATCTTCTTTCCTTCTCCCCAAGCTGTAGAATTTTTAAGTGCTACTTTTTTAGTTCCTGTAAAAGTAGTTTGTCCATTAGAAGCTGTAACAGTATATGTAACAGAAATTGCAGCTGTAGATGAATCATCAAATGACTGGGGTAATAGCATAAGTGCATTATCAGCTGTTGAAAAATCAACTGTTTTTTCAGAAGATTCTTCAGAAGTTTCCTTCGGATTATATCCGCTAGAGTTATAAGTAACATTATAAATATAGGCCTCGGAACCTGTCTGTGATGTCCATGTAGTGTTTTCAAAACCCAATGTCCCTTCATTAGCGACATTCTCTATCTTTATTTCAGTTATTTTATAAGTGAAATTTTGTGTTAACTTTACTGAAAAGTTAATTTGAGTAAGTGCATGTGCAAATACCAAAGACACTCCACCGGTATTAGCTTCTTTTAGCAGATTCGTAGCCTTTGCTATAACCAAATCCTCTTGAGAACCAACCCCCTTAATGGCATATGAAAGTGTTGGGTAGCCATTATTAGGGACAGCATATACATCTGGTGATAATAGTTCAGGAGAGTAAGCAAAGAAACATAACTTATCAGTAGCAGATGCAGGCCAATAATAAGTATCCCCAGCCCAAGATGTATTTTTATCAGTTCTAGTATAGCTACTTCCATTAGCAATTAATGGAGTTGTAAAAGCCGAAGTATTAGAAACCTCTGTTTCTCCAATATTGTATCCATACACATGAAACGCCGTAAAGTTATCAGTCTCCAATGGAGTGACTCTTGTTGTAGTCTTTACAACTGTATTGAACCCAATCTCCGCAGTTTTCGCCGCCTTTTCAATCTCCTCATTCTGTGAGCAACCTGTGATTGCCAATGCAGCAACTGCCGCAAATAAAATCTTTTTCATAATAGTATGTTTTATAAATTAATAATTATCTCTTTTATCTGCCTACCAGTGTCATTCCACCGGTATCACTATATCTGTTTCATCCTCCCAATCATCCACATCCCCATTCATACCGCCATTACCATCCGGAGGAGTTTCCACATCATCTACTTTTATTTCATCTTCTATTTCAACTTCAACCAATGCCGGCGGTTTTGTTTCCTCTCCTTCTCCTCCTTCACCACCACCGGTAGGTTCTTGTACAGCTTCCGTTATATTAATCTTAACCTCCTGTACCGAATTGTCCACCTTAATAATCATCAGGTTCATCATCACCGGAAGTTTTATTTCTAAACGGGTAATAATAGCTTCCGGTAATCCAAAAGTGGTAAATACCCCTTCTATCTTCCCGGCTTTCACATTCAGGTCAATATTAATCGGATAATCATCGCACATAGCATAAGCTTTTCCTAAAAAATAATGATCTGCCATCCCACCAATACTCCCTATCACGTTTGAAACATTACTTAATCCCTGCACTTTGATACTAAAGGAGTAAGTTCTTATCACCAATTTTGGTTTCAGCTTCAGAATCAATGTCTCTTCACTATTCTGTATATCCAAATCATCTATATTTACCACATAAAGCGGATCCGGTCCCCAAACCATCTTTTCTGTACCTGCAATACCCAACTTACAAAAATTGGTATAAGCCTGAATGGTTTCATAAGATTCCTCTCCACGAATTAAGACCGTTTCAGTATCGTAATTGTAAATAACAACAGCGTAGTGTCCCGAAGGAACTTTTACTTCCCCACCTGTTACCGACAAATACGTATCTATCTTTCTACCTTTTTCGTCTTTCGGATAGAAAATAATCCGAACTCCTTCCGGCAACTTCTCCGTCACTCCGCTCCAATCCAGCCGCACTTCCACACCACTCACCGGATAATCGTCCAGAATATCCCGCCGGCTGCATCCCGTCACCACCAGAAACGAGAGGAGAACCATGCAAAGCAACCTTGTTATATCTTTCATTCATTATCATCTCCTTGCTGTTATAAGCCACACCAAAGATACTTTTGCCTTGGTGGGGCCTATGAAGTTATAGCGTGCACTACTTTTCCAAACCAAGTCTCCCTCATAAGGAGTGTACTTCTTGTACTCCGTAGTCAGATAACCTATGCCCAGGCTGAATTCAAACGAGAGATGCCGTGCAATCTGCTTTGCATATCCATAAGTCAGCCCTGAAGCTGCATAATATCTTCCTTGATAGCCGTCTCCTTTAAACTGGAAATCATAAATTCCCCCTTCGGCATAAGCTCCAATGAAATGTCTTGCCAAGCGATTCCTCCGCTTCCGGTTGCCCAACCAGCAACGACCTTCAACGCCTCCCGAAAGCAATTGATAGCAAAACTCCCGGCTACTATTGAGCCACCACGGACATTTATACTCGGCATTGACCGACCAGCGTCTGTTCAATGGTATTTCCACCTCTATATTCGGTGCCAATGCCAGGTCGTATAGCAGGTTGTTTTTCAGTGCAAGCACTGTTCTCTGTTCTATTATTACTGGTGTTTCTATTTTTCCCTCTTCCGGGACCACCGGCTGAGGATGTACGAATTTCACTCGGGGCAATACATTCGCCGTACTCAAAAACACACCGGCAGCTTTATCATCCGGTATGGGTACAGGTGAATGTTCTCTGTATACATATAAAAGCGGTAAGATTTTATTCATAATATAGCGGTATGCTTCTCCACCGTTCAACCTGCGTAATAAATTCTCACATTTCATCCGGTCATCGCGGTGATAATCGATCAACATCAGCACATCCTCACGATCCGGAACGTGGAGGTCAGCCTGCACTCTTTCACGTAACAGCGACCAATCCTTCTGGTTTACACCAATCATCATTCTGGTCCAGGCATCCGGCATTGCTACCATGGCCCGGCTTTCTCCCGAAAGCAGAAAGAGAAAAACAAAAAGGGTCAGTATGCAGATACGGTTTTCCATAATTTGTCTGTTTGTGCAATACAAATATAGAAGTTCAAATCGATACATAATAATTTAATCAAAGCTAAATACAAGCTCTGAATGCTTCTGTGAAACGATTGAAAGGAATTTGCAAGTTTGGCGGTGAAGCACCCCCGCACTTGGGTAGCTTTCCGGCCAATGCCGGCCTCTAAAAGTGGGTACTGCCGTTGCTTAAATCTTCTTACTTACCACCTGACTTACTTATCCCGGCAAGAAAATAGATCTGTCTCTACGACATACGTTGTCCGACATGGGGGTGTCAGAACGTCCGACACCCCCATGTTAAACCTCCCGACATCCCCATGTCAGACTATGAAGAGTGGGAACCTAATGAAGAAAGCTTTTCGAGGAAAGTGAAGGGAGGTTAAAAGCAAAAGAGTTATTGCCGATGTTTAGCCCACTTGTAAAAGAGAACAGTAAAAAACAGTAAAAGAAACTCAAAGAGAGCCAATATTAAGAAGAATATTTGGATAATAGATAAGAGA
>ERZ1090860.1418-NODE-1422-length-12804-cov-23.717625_pt1 | contig 12804 bp, 12 predicted proteins | sample MGYA00478483_ERZ1090860 | MGnify/ENA primary metagenome ERZ1090860 (study PRJEB33644, sample SAMEA5815741) | chicken gut metagenome | biome: Chicken; feature: Gastrointestinal Tract; material: Caecum | place: Ireland | collected 2019-01-01 | study: A study of...
GATCTTTTCCGCCTCGTGCTCCTCAATGATCCCCTGCTTGCCCAGCATGGCGGCATGAGCCATGGAGCCGGCGATATCCTCTTTATACATCCGGGCATCAAAGGTGATGGAGGAGTTGAAGTCGTTCACCAGGGTGTCGGTCTCTTTCTGGAACCGTCCGGCCCAAAGTTTCATAGTCAATCGCTCCCTATTTGGATTGCGGGCGACCGCAGGTTGTCCCTACGGTTTCGGTAGGGTCAGCCTGCGGCCGCCCGCAGAACATTTGAAAATTACTTGTTCAGCTTGCCCTGATCCCGCAGCGCCAGCACGGTGTCCGGCAGGCCCCACAGGTTGATGAAGCCGGTGGCGTCGTTCTGGTTGTAGTCGCTCTCCTCGAAGGTGACGATTTTCTCGGAGTAGAGGGTGTCGGGAGAGGTGACGGAGGCGGTGATGATGTTGCCCTTATAGAGCTTGAGCTTCACGGTGCCGGTGACGTGCTTCTGGGTGTCGGCGGCAAAGGCGGTGAGGGCCTCCCGCAGGGGGGTGAACCACTTGCCGTTGTAAACCAGGTCGGCGAAGTCCACCGCCAGCTTGGCCTTCATGTGGGCGGTGTCCTTGTCGATGGTGATCATCTCCAGCACCTCGTGGGCCCGGTAGAGGATGGTGCCGCCGGGGGTCTCGTACACGCCCCGGTCTTTCATGCCGGTCATACGGTTTTCCACGATGTCCAGCAGGCCGATGCCGTTCTTGCCGCCCAGGTCGTTGAGCTTGCGGATGATGTCGCTGGCCTTCATCTTCTCGCCGTCCACCGCCACGGGCCAGCCCTTCTCAAAGTCGATGGTGACGTAGGTGGGCTCGTCGGGGGCCTGGGCGGGGGAGATGCCCATCTCCAGGAAGCCGGGCTTGTCGTACTGGGGCTCGTTGGCCGGATCCTCCAGATCCAGGCCCTCGTGGCTCAGGTGCCACAGGTTCTTGTCCTTGGAGTAGTTGGTCTCCCGGGAGATCTTCAGGGGCACGTTGTGGGCCTCGGCATAGTCGATCTCCTCGTCCCGGCCCTTGATGTCCCACTCCCGCCAGGGGGCGATGATCTTCATCCCGGGGGCGAACCGCTTGATGGCAAGTTCAAAGCGGATCTGGTCGTTGCCCTTGCCGGTGCAGCCGTGGCAGATGGCGTCGGCGCCCTCCTTCTTGGCGATCTCCACCAGGCGCTTGGCGATGATAGGCCGGGCGAAGGCGGTGCCCAGCAGATAGCCCTCGTACTTGGCGCCCATCTGCATGGAGGGGATGATCACGTCATCCACCATCTCGTCGATCAGATCCTCCACATACAGCTTGGAGGCGCCGGTCTTGATGGCCTTCTCCTCCAGGCCCTCCAGCTCGTCGGCCTGGCCCACATTGCCGGAGACGGCGATGATCTCGGGGTTGTTGTAGTTCTCCTTCAGCCAGGGAATGATGATGGATGTATCCAGACCGCCGGAGTAGGCGAGGACGACTTTTTTGATCTCAGACATGGCGAAACCCTCCGTTTTCGTTTTGTTGGGAACAGTGTACCATAGCCTGGGATAAAAAGCAAGGGCCAATTCGCATAAATATGCGAATTGGCCCCGCTGTTATTGGGCGATTATTCTAAATATATGCATAATATTCGAGAATTTTTGAATATTCACCAGACAACTGCATATGCTGCGGCGGCGTTCCGAGGCGGGTGCGCGCGGTCATTCCTGCTGCTGTTCCTCCCCCTGGGCCAGCAGCGCCTCCAGCGCCTCCACATAGGCGCGGAACCCGGCCCGGCCGGAGGGGGTGAGGGAGTAAGTAGTGCGGCCCCGCTTTCCCACCAGGGCCCGCTCCCCGGCCACGGCCCCCGCCTGCACCAGCACCTCCAGCTGCCGGCCCAGGTTGCCGTCGGTGGCCCCGGTGAGCTGCTTCAGGGTGGTGAAGCTCTTGGGGCCGGACAGCAGGGCGGCCACCACGTCCAGCCGCACCCGGGAGGAGAAGAGGCCGGACAGGCCGTCAAGCATGGGAGGCCTCCCGCTGCCGCATCATCAGCGCCCCCAGGGCCAGGAGGAACAGGCCGGGGAGGAGGGAACTGCAGAGCAGGGTGTTCAGAGGAAGGGTCATGGTGATATTCTCTTCAACGGGGAGCTCAAACCAGGGGATAAGCAGCAGGATCAGGCTGAGGGCAATCCAGCCCGCGGCCAGATAGCTTGGCCCGCGCTTCCCGGTGAGCACGCCGGTGAGAAAGAGCATGAGGGGGAGGGAGACAATGAGGAAGAGATACCAGACCGGAACGCCCTGCAGGGGCTTGTGGAACGTGAGATAGGCGGAGATGTTGGAGACCGCCCGCTCCAGCAGGGTCACCCCCACCAGGAAGCAGCCCCAGATATCCAGGAGCTGGAGGCCCAGCCCGCGGGAGAGCTCCTTCTGCCGCCGACGCAGGCACAGCCACATCAGCAGAACGGCCAGCCAGCCGCCCCAGTGGATGGCCTGGAGGGAGATGAGATAGGCAGAGGTGCGGATTCCCAGCGTCGGCACGCCGCTTGCGGGCTGGACGGTCATGAGCAGGGTGCCGGCCAGCTGGAGCAGCCCCTCCGCCGCCCAGACGGCGCCGGCCAGGAAGAACAGCCGGGCGGCGTTGGAGAGATCCCTGCCGGTCTGGTTCAAAATCCGCTTGATCTCCCCCACGTCGTCCAGGGCCTGCTGAATGTTCCGCCCCATAAGAAAACCCCCTTCTGATATACTCTATAAAAGAGAGTATATCAGAGGGGGATGCGCTGTCAATCAATCCGCGCAAAAGGAGCGTATGTTCTGTGTCAGTCCACCGGCGGCAGGCGGTGATCCTCCTTGACCTCCGCCTTGTCCCGGTGGACGGTGGAGGCGGCGGTGATGGCGTCCCTGCCGAACCTGTCCCGGATGCCGTCCATGGCCTTCTCCAGCTTCTCCAGCCGATCCCGCCGGGGGGCGGCCCCGGCGGCAAACAGGTTCAGCTGTTCCCCGGCGTCCCCCTCCTCCACCAGGTTCTGGGCGGTGATGGTGAGGGCCCGCACCGGGGCCTTGGGGTTCCAGGAGGCGCGGATGAGCTCCATGGCGGCGTCCACCAGATCCCGGGACACATAGGTGGGGGCGCTGAGGCGCTTCTGGCGGCAGATGTCCTTGAAATTGGGATCCCGGATGGTCACCTGGACGGTGGTGCATTTGAGGGCGTGCTTGCGCAGGCGGACGGCCACCTCGTCGGACAGCTCGGTGACGGCGGTGCGCAGCTCCGCCCACCCCTCCAGGTTCCGGGGGAAGGTGAGGCCGTTGCCCACCGACTTGGGCCCCGGCTGCTCCCGGGCGGGGATCACGGGGGAATGCTCCGCCCCGGAGGCGTAGTCGTGGAGGGTGTACCCCTGCCTGCCCAGCAGCTTTCCCAGGGCCTCCCGGTCATAGGCGGCCAGATCGCCGATGGTTCGGACGCCGTACTGCTCCAGCACCCGGGCCGCCGCCCTGCCCACGAAGAGCAGGTCGGTGACGGGCAGGGGCCACAGCAGCTCCCTGTAGTTATTCCGGGAAATGACGGTGGTGGCGTCGGGCTTTTTGTAGTCGCTGCCCATCTTGGCGAAGATCTTGTTGAAGGACACCCCCACCGACACGGTGAGGTGCAGCTCCTCCCGCAGCACCCGGCGGATCTCGTCGGCCAAAGCGCGGGCGTCCCCGCCGAAGAGGTGGAGGGTGCCCGTCACGTCCAGCCAGCTCTCGTCGATGGAGAAGGGCTCCACCAAATCGGTGTACCGCTCGTACACGGCGTTGACCATTTTGGAATACTCCCGGTACTTCCAGTGGTGGGCGGGCAGGAGGATCAGGCCGGGGCACTTGCGCCGGGCCTGCCACACCGTCTCGGCGGTCTTGACCTGGAACTTCTTGGCCGGCTCGTTCTTTGCCAGGATGACGCCGTGGCGGGAGGAGGGGTCGCCGCACACCGCCACCGGCCTGTCCCGCAGCTCCGGATGATCCAGCAGCTCCACCGAGGCGTAAAAGCTGTTCAGATCGCAGTGCAGAATCACACGCTCCACGTCGTCGTCGCCCCCTTCACATCCTTCGCCCTGCCATGGCCGGCAGGGCTCACTCATTCCGGGGCTCCTCCTCTCCCCACAGGGCCGGGGCCCTGCGGGGGCCCGTTAAGCCCCCTCCATATCGTTCTTCCACTATTATATCGGAGCGGGTATGGGAAGTCAAACGTGCGTTCTAGCCCGGTCAGAACCAGGGGAGCAGGGTTACGGCGGCGTACCACAGCCAGAGGCTCAGCAGCAGGAGCACAGCCGACACCCGCAGGGCCACAGCCCGGCGGTAATGGATGGGGGTGAAGGCCCGCCGGGAGCCGGCCAGCAGCTGCCGCCGCAGACTCCGCAGCCACAGGATCTCCGCGATGTGCCAGCCGTAGACGATGCAGCAGCAGAGGGAGAACAGAACGGCATGGGGAAACTCCGCCGGCTTCCGGTTGAAATAGAGCTCACAGAAAACCAGCAGGGGCAGGAAGATGACCAGGAACACCAGCGTCATCCCCAGCCGCTCCTCCAGATCCCTCATCCCGGCGGCCAGCACCACCGGGTCGGTGTGGAGCTCCTCCGCCGCCGGATCGCCGGACTGAAAGATGCGGTAGAAGCTCTTCACGGTGCACAGATAATGCCAGCCGCAGGACTCGTAGTAGTCCAGCCGCTCCTGGGTGGGGATGGGGCTCTCGGTGTCCAGGGGCTCCGCCCGGCAGCGGACGGCCCTGGGCTCCCCCTTTTCGAACCAGGAGAGCAGGGGGCCGGCATCCACCAGAAACCGTCCCCTTTGGGCCATGCGCTCCAGCCACTGCTCCATGGCGGCCATGTCATAGAGGCTGACCGGCGTGAGATACCACATAAGACGGCCTCCTTTATGCTTCAAATGCGGCCAGCCGGGCCAGCAGCTCCGGGCGGCCGGTCAAGTCCTGCGCTCCGGAGTAGTCCAGATAGATCACCACATTCCCCGCCTGGAGGAACAGCTCCTGGCCGGGCCACCGGTTGTCCTGAACCAGCACCGCCCGGTCAAATCCGGGCAGCTCCGGTTCTGTCACGGTGTAATGCTCCGGGGCATAGCGTAAGTCGCTGTACCGGGTGATCAGATCGTCCAGCAGGGGGGAGGCCAGGCAGGGGAGGGACAGCCGATACCAGAGCATATCCAGACGGGGCTCATAGTCTCCGCTGCCGGTGAGGTGCTGATCCACCTCGTACTGCCCCGGCGCCAAGAGAGACCAATTCCGGCGGACATAGTTGTGGCTGTCGTAGCCGAAGATCTCCAGCGTGATCGGGGAGGGGACGGCCTCCAGCGCCGGGTCGCCCTCCAGCTCCCGCAGCTCCAGGATGGGGAAGGGGCGCTCCGCTGTAGCGAGCTCGCCCTCCCACTCCACGGAGCGCATCACCAGAGGGGTGGCGATCAGGGCGGCCAGCAGCACCAGGTCGAACAGGAGCAGTCCGAAATACCACCGGGCGCTGGAGCGCCAGCTTTGCCGCCCGGGGACGATCCCCTCCCGCAGCCGCCTGCGCAGGCGGAAGAAGGAACCCAGGCTCCGGAACTCCACCCAGAGCAGGAGCAAGAGCACCAGTATGGACAGGGTAGCGATGACGCTGACATCCAGAAGAAGAAGCACCGGCGCGTCAGAGAGCAGATAGGGGAGCAGGAGGACAGCCAGCTCGCCCACAAAGCAGAGAACCAGCACAGCGGTGAGTATCCGGAGAGACCTGGATATCCGATCCAGGGCGTAGCTGTGTACCACCGGGTCGGTGTGGAGCTCCGGGGCCTCCGGGTCGTCATTGCGGTAGAGGTCGAACCACCGCCCCACCTGACAGACGAACTCCCACCGCAGACTCCGGCAGTAGTTCTGACTCTCCCGGCTCCAGAAGCTGCCCCGGGGCTCCAGCCGGTAGCGCACCGGGGCGGGCTTCCCCCGCTGGAAGGCGGCAAGCAGGAAGGGGGTCAGGTGGTGGAGATACAGGCCCCGCCGGGCCATATCCTCCGCCCAGCCCTCGAAGCGGTCGACGTCCACGAAATCCACCGGGATCAGCTTGTAGACAGTATTCCGCATGGCAGCTCCTCCTGTTCCGCCTGTGCCGCGTCCGCCAGACAGCTGCGCAGGCGGGCGATCTCCTCCTGATAGCGCTCCAGGCCCGTGTCGGTGAGGGCGTAGGTGCGCTTGCGGCCCTCCACGGCGGTCTCCCGGATCAGGCCCTCCTCCTCAAACTTTGCCAGGATGGTATAGAGGGTGCCCGGCCCCAGGCGCACCCGGTTTTGGGTGATGGCGGAGACGAAGTCGGCGATCTCCGTGCCGCACCGGGGCTGGTGCAGCAGGGCCATCAGCGCATAGAACATGGACTCGGTCAGGGTCTCCAGAGTTTTGCGGCCCATGATTCCACCTCCAATATCAATTCGCGATATCGCCTGTGGATATTATAATATCGAAGACCGATATTGTCAAGAAAAACCTGGCCGGCCGCCCGGCCTGCCTCCGGGGGCGCGGAGAAAATCGGAAATAGGCATACCATTCCGCCGGGAAATGTGGTATGATAAAAAACGACTGATATACTTTTCCCACGGAGGGGGCTGCAACATGAGACGATTCAAGCTGCTGCTGGCGGCAGGGCTGCTGTCGCTGCTGCTGGGCGGCTGCTTTTCCCAGTCGGTGGACGAGCTCTACCGCGCCCCGCGGGCGCCTGACGACTACCTCAAGCTGGACGAGCGGATCAACGAGGTGCTCAATGCCGGCGGCGAGTACGCCGCGCCCCTGACCGGGGAGCTGACCCAGAAGGTGCAGCTCCAGGATCTGGACGGCGACGGCGTACAGGAGGCCATCGCCTTCTTCCGGGTGAGCGCCGACGAGCGGCCCTTGAAGATCTACATCTACCGGCAGGTGGAGGAGGACTATGAGGTGGCCGCCATCATCGAGGGCTCGGGCAACGCCATCAACTCGGTCTCTTACGAGAATCTGGACAACAGCCCCACCAAGGAGATCATCGTGGACTGGGAGACGGCGGGGCAGACCTACTCCCTGGCGGCCTACTCCATCGACCGCTATGAGGTGGTGGAGCTGCTGCGCAAAGAGCACAGCGGCTTCCGGGTGTACGACATCGACGGGGACGGGCAGCAGGAGATTCTGATACTGCGCACCGCCGGCGGGGCGGAGAGCGCCCAGAGCGACGCCATGTACGCCATCGGCGCGTCGGAGAACCGGGTGGAGCTGTACAACCTGCGGGACGGCGTGGTGGCGCTGGATTCCTCCGCCCCCCTGAGCCAGAATGTGGAGCAGGTGGTGAGCCTGAACGTGGGCTATCTCCGGGATATGGTGCCCGCCCTGTTTGTCACCTCCACCTATGCGGTCAACGGGCAGATCACCGACATCTTCGCCTGGAAGGACGGCGGGGTGGAGAACGTGACTCTGGAGCGGGACACCGGAGAGAGCGGCGGTACCGTGCGCTGGGAGACCGAGGTAAACAGCACCCAGGTCTCCTGCACGGACATCAACCACGACGGGATCATGGAGCTGCCCTCGGCCTATGCCCTGACCGAGCCGGACAGCACCAGCACCGCCCCCAACTTCTGGGCCATCCGGTGGCAGCAGTACGACGTGAACGGCGGCGCCCACCAGGTGTTCACCACCTACCACAACAACCAGGACGGCTGGTATTTCATCCTGCCCACGGAGTGGAGCGGGAAGCTGACCCTGTCCCGCAGCAACCTGGCTGGCGGCGGGGAGCGGGCGGTGGTTTTCTCCTACTGGGAGGGGGACGAGGCCGTGGAGCCGGAGCCCTTCCTGGTCATTTACAAGCTCACCGGCGACAACCGGGAGGCCCGGGCCAGCATGCCCGGCCGCTTCCGCCTGCTGGAGGGGGAGGACGACGCCATCTATGCCGCCCGGCTGGTGGACAGCGACTGGGACTGCGGCCTGGACGAGGAGGGCGTCAGGGCCAACTTCGCGCTGATCAGCGGGCGCTGAGTACAAAGGAGGTAACGGGATGAAAAAGGTTCTTGTGCTGGAGGATGAGGCGAATATCCGCAGCTTTGTGGTGATCAATCTCAAGCGGGCCGGCTACGAGGCCATCGAGGCCGAGACCGGCGAGGAGGCGCTGGCCCAGCTCAAGCGCAATCCGGATATCAAGGTGGCTCTGCTGGACATCATGCTGCCCGACATGGACGGCTTCGAGGTCTGCCGCCGCATCCGGGCCAGCGACAGCAACATCGGCATCATTATGCTCACCGCCCGCACCCAGGAGATGGACAAGGTCACCGGCCTCATGACCGGCGCCGACGACTATGTGACCAAGCCCTTCTCCCCGGCGGAGCTCACCGCCCGCATCGACGCCCTCTACCGCCGCACCGGCGGGGGTGATCCCATCGACACCGGGGAGATCAGCCAGCCCCCCTTCCTCCTGAACACCCGCAACCGCACCCTGGAGAAGAACGGCCAGCGGGTGAAGCTCACCCAGGTGGAGTACTCCATCATGAAGCTGTTCATGGACAACCCGGGCAAGGCCCTCTCCCGGGAGGAGATTCTGGACTCCGTGTGGGGCAGGGACTACTTCGGGGAGCTGAAAATCGTGGACGTGAACATCCGCCGCCTGCGCATCAAGATCGAGGACGATCCGACGAATCCGTCTTTCATTACCACGGTGTGGGGCTACGGATATAAGTGGGGCTTCTGAGGGGCGGCATCCGCCCTCCGCAGGCCGGGCCGCGGGGCGCGTCCCGCCCCCGGCGCCCCAAGCGGGCGCATTCAGGCAAACAAGAACCAGACCCAGGTGGTGAAGGGAAGGCATGAAAAAAATCAGAGGTATCCGAAAGCGGTGGATGGTGAACTCCATCAGCGTGGTGCTGTTTATCGTCCTGCTGGCGGTGACAGCCTTCTCCACGGCCATGGGGAGCTATTACTACTCCACCATGAGCGAGTCCCTGCGCCAGAAGGCGGAGAACGCCATCGGCAGCTTTGACTACCGCAGCGGGGACGACTACTACAGCTATGCCCGGACGGTGGTGGCAGGGGATCCCAACAGCGACAACCTGGAGGTGGAGTATCTGGACAGCAGCGGGCGCATCCGCTTCTCCAGCTCGGATCTCACCGCCTTCCGCGTCCCCGGCACGCCGGAGATCGCCCAGGCCATCAGCGAGAAGGAGACCCGCTCCTGGGTGGGCTCCGACCCCAGCACCGGCGAGCACATCATGGCGGCCACCAGCCCCCTGGTGGTCAACGGCGAGGTGGTGGGGGCCATGCGCTACGTCACCTCCCTGCGCAACGTAGACCGGCAGATCATCATCATCGTGGCCATCGCCCTGGGCATCGGCCTGGCGATCCTGTGCATCGTGTACTTCTCCAACCTGTACTTCATCCGCTCCATCGTGGATCCGGTGGCGGGGATTACCGAGACCGCCAAGCGCATCGCCGAGGGCTCCTACGGCGTGCAGATCGAGAAGCGGTACGACGACGAGATCGGCACCCTGGCCGACGCCATCAACGACATGTCCCTGCGCATCAACCAGAGCGAGAAGATGAAGAACGAGTTCATCTCCTCCGTCTCCCACGAGCTGCGCACCCCCCTCACCGCCATCAACGGCTGGGCGGAGACCATCATGAACGGGGAGGTGCGGGACGCCGGGGACGTGAAGAAGGGCATGGGCATCATCGTGTCCGAGGCCCGGCGGCTGACCAACATGGTGGAGGAGCTGCTGGAGTTCTCCCGCATCCAGGACGGCCGCTTCACCCTGTCGGTGGAGCCCATGGATATCAAGGCGGAGCTGGAGGACGCGGTGTACACCTACCGGGAGTTCTTCCGCCGGGAGGGCATCGAGCTCAACTACTACGACTGCGAGGAGGAGTTCCCCCTCATCAACGGGGATCCCGAGCGGCTGCGGCAGGTGTTCTGCAACCTGCTGGACAACGCCGCCAAGCACGGCGGCTCCGGCAAGCGCATCGACACCTCCATCGCCCCCGACGGGGATCAGGTGGCCATCACCATCCGGGACTACGGCCCCGGCATCCCGGAGGAGGAGCTGCCCCACGTGAAGTACAAGTTCTACAAGGGCTCCTCCAAGGCCCGGGGCTCCGGCATCGGCCTGGCGGTGTGCGACGAGATCGTCACCCGCCACGAGGGCACCCTGGACATCGGCAACGCCGAGGGCGGCGGGTGTGTCGTCACCATCCGCCTGCCCATTCGAACATAAGTTCTAAAAGCGGCCCGCGCCCCTTGCAATCGGGGCGCGGGTTTGGTACAATAGATTACATTCCATTAGTAAGGAGAACTTACCCCACATGCCAAACGAAAACAACCAATCCTGCGCCACGCCCTACAAGACCATGATCGGCGGCCAGGCCCTCATCGAGGGGATCATGATGCTGGGCCCGGAGAAGAAGGCCGTGGTGGTGCGCAAGCCCGACGGCGAGCTGGAGGAGCAGGTGGAAAACCGGGTGCTCATCAAGGATCGCCACCCCCTGCTGGGCGTGCCCTTCATCCGGGGCGTGTTCAACTTCTGTTCCTCCCTGGCCAACGGCGTCAAGGCGCTGATGTTCTCGGCCTCCTTCCTGCCGGAGGACGAGGAGGAGCCGGAGGAGCCCTCCAGATTTGAGCTGTGGCTGGACAGGCGCTTGGGCAGCGAGAAGGCCGCGTCCTTTTTTGTCACCGCCGCGGTGGCCCTGGGCATCGTCTTTGCCGTGGTGCTGTTCATCCTCCTGCCCACCGCCATCACCGGCCTGATCGGCCTGGTTGTCCCCCTGCCCATGTGGCTGCGCAACCTGCTGGAGGGCGTGGTCAAGGTGGTGATCTTCGTGGGCTACCTGATACTCTGCTCCCGGATGAAGGACATCCACCGGGTGTTCCAGTACCACGGCGCCGAGCACAAGACCATCTTCTGCTATGAGCACGGCCTGCCCCTGACGGTGGAGAACGTGCGCATCCAGCCCCGGCACCACCCCCGCTGCGGCACCAGCTTCCTGTTTGTGGTCATCGTGGTGAGCATCCTGCTGTCCAGCCTGCTGTTCAGCTTCATCGAGGTGACCAACACCTTTGCCCGCATGGGCCTGCACCTGCTGCTGCTGCCGGTGATCGTCAGCCTGACCTATGAGTTCAACCGCCTGGTGGGCCGGTACGACAACTGGTTCACCCGCATCATGACCGCGCCGGGAATGTGGCTGCAGAACTGGACTACCTTCGAGCCGGACGACTCCATGATCGAGGTGGGCATCCGGGCCTTTACCCTGGTGCTGCCCGAGGAAAAGGGAAAAGATAAATGGTAATTTGCCTGGGGGAATCGTAGGGCGGGGGCTTGCCCCCGCCGTACACCCGGCTTATCGGGGCGGCCTGTGGCCGCCCCATGGGAGAGATCGGGTGATACCCATATCGCCCCGGAGAGAAAGAGAGAAAATTGAGGAGTGGTGCTTACATGGCGACCACGTACAACAACCTCTACCTGGACACGCGGCAGCGTCTGCGGGAGGCGGGGGTGGAGGGCGCCCAGCTGGAGGCCCGGGAGCTCCTGTGCCACGCGGCGGGCAAGAGCCGGGAGCAGTTCTACCGGGACATGGCCCTCTATGCCCCCGACCCGGTGGAGGAGAAGCTGGCCGCCTTGGTGGAACGCCGTCTGGCGGGGGAGCCGGTGGCCTACCTGATCGGAGAGTGGGAGTTTTACGGCCTGACCCTGGATGTGACGCCCGACGTGCTCATCCCCCGGATGGACACCGAGGTGCTGGCCGAGCGGGCCATCCTGCTGGCCCGGGCCGCCGGCGAGGGGGCGCGGGTGCTGGATCTGTGCGCCGGCAGCGGCTGCGTGGGCCTGGCGGTGGCAGCCAATGTGCCCACCTGCCGGGTGGTGCTGGCCGACGTCAGCGAGGCGGCCCTGAAAATCTGCAAGGGGAATGTGCGCCGGAATGAGCTCAACGCCCGGGTCACCTGTGTTCAGGCCGACGCCCTGCAGAAGCCGGACGCCGCCCTGTGGGACTTTGACGTGATCGCCTGCAACCCGCCCTATATCCCCACCGGGGATCTGGCCGGGCTGGACGTGTCCGTCCGGGACTACGAGCCCCGCTCCGCCCTGGACGGCGGGGCCGACGGGCTGGACTTTTACCGGGCCATCGCCGCCCAGTGGGGCTCCGCCCTGCGGCTGGGGGGTTCCCTGCTGTTTGAGGTGGGAATCAACCAGGCCATGGACGTGGCCGCCCTGCTGGAGGGCAGCGGCTTTGAGGACATCCAGTCCACCCAGGACACCCAGGGGATCCCCCGGGTGGTGGAGGGCGTCGTCAACCGATAAAAGTCCTGCTTATTGGACAGACAAAAGCGTAAGCTATTGGACAGAATACCCGGCGCCCTCCGGCTGCCGGGATACCAAAGGAGAGATTGGATATGGCAACCAAGAAAGCGGCGGTGGAGGCCGCCACCCCCGCGGCGGATAAGAAGCGGGCCCTGGAGACCGCCATGGCCCAGATTGAGCGGGCCTACGGCAAGGGCTCCATCATGCGCCTGGGCGACAACGCCGACATTGTGGTGGAGTCCATCCCCACCGGCTCCCTGTCCCTGGATCTGGCCCTGGGCATCGGGGGCGTGCCCCGGGGGCGCATTGTGGAGATCTACGGCCCCGAGTCCTCCGGCAAGACCACCCTGGCCCTGCACATCGTGGCCGAGGCCCAGAAGCGGGGGGGCGAGGCGGCCTTCATCGACGCCGAGCACGCCCTGGATCCCTCCTACGCCCGGGCCCTGGGGGTGGACATCGACTCCATGCTCATCTCCCAGCCCGACACCGGCGAGCAGGGCCTGGAGATCTGCGAGGCCCTGGTGCGCTCCGGCGCCA
>ERZ1090860.1420-NODE-1424-length-12785-cov-36.198193_pt1 | contig 12785 bp, 12 predicted proteins | sample MGYA00478483_ERZ1090860 | MGnify/ENA primary metagenome ERZ1090860 (study PRJEB33644, sample SAMEA5815741) | chicken gut metagenome | biome: Chicken; feature: Gastrointestinal Tract; material: Caecum | place: Ireland | collected 2019-01-01 | study: A study of...
TTTTCCTACATCAGGGGGTACTTTGTCTATTGTCCGTTTTTACTGGTTCGGTTCAAACTGTTCGGGGGATTTTCTGCTGTGTGGAAGGGAAAAGAGGTTACAGATCCAGCTTGTTCAGGAGGCCCTCCACCTCGGTCTGTGCTGTCGGAATCTGGTAGGGGCTGGCCAGTTCCAGCAGTCCCTGGACTTCTTCCTGTGTGATGGCGGAATTCTGCTTTTCACCGCCGTCATGGATGGTGACCACCACCCAGCCGTAGAAGGTGTCGTCCAGGTTGGCCCAGGCATAATAGGTGGTGCCCGTATAGCCGTCCTGGCGGTGGGTGAAACCGTCCAGACAGTAGGTGAAGCTGCCGGTATCCATCGTTTTGTACTCTATCCGGCCGGCAGTGTAGACGTCGCCGGCATACAGGTACTCCTGCTCATTGACCATATCCCAGAAGAACAGGTCGTTGGAATCCGCGGTGACCCAGAGCTGATAGCAGACCATACGGTCCAGTTCCTCACTGTAAAAATCCACCTCGTCGTAGTTCGTTTTCTTCAGTGCGTAGCCTTCCGGGGCCGCAATGTCAACGTAAAATCCACTTTCCTGCAGGGTGTAGGTGCCATCCCCATTGTCCGGATTTCCCTCCTGCAGACGTTGGTTCTGGGCAGCGGCTTCCTTGGCACCCTCCGGCAGCACGCAGGGCTCCACCGGTTCATAGGACGTGTAGGTCACCGTCATGTTGGTGTTCTGGATGCTGAAGGAGACACTGCCTTCTTCCTGAGGGATGGACAGGGCCTCTTCCAGGCCGCTGAGGGTGATTTCCTCCCGCAGGGGCAGATAGGTTTTGGAATCCACATAGGCTATGACCTGAGCGGAAACTTTTTCCCAATCAATGTCCGCCGGAGCCTCTTCCAGCATCATATCCTCGTCCGGCAGACTGCCGCTCTCTTCCAGACTGTTGAACAGGAAGCCCATGGCCTGGGCAACGTCCTGCCCGCTGACCTCGCCCGTCAGGCAGACCGCCGGAGTGCCGTCCAGCTCGGTGACCTCCTCGTCGATGGCCAACTGCTCGGCGGGCAGATCCCACAGGGCGATGGAGGCGCTCTCGGTGGTCTGGGTGGAGGTATCCGACTCCGACCGGGTCCAGCTGCCCTGGGTGTTGGTGTAGGTGGCAATCTTGTCTCCCTCCTGCAGGATATAGACCTCCATGCTGGTGGGCACCCGCAGACCCATGATCTCTATGGTGCAGTCAAGATCTTCATAGACCGTGTCCGGGTTATGGCTCACCTGCATCTGACCGCCAATCTGGAATCCCAGATCCATCTCGATCCCGGTGCTGGCCTCTGCCATCGACATCTCCATGGTCATATCCAGCTCGGCCTGACTGTAGGGGGTCTTCTCCGTGGCCTGCTTGACTTTGCCCGCCAGCTTTTCCGGCGTCATAGGGCCGCAGCCGCACAGGGTCAGCGCAGCCCCGGCCGCCAGCACGAGGGCAAAGCACGCTTTTGTTCTTCTCATTCCTTTCGCCTCCGCATCTTTCCGGGACAATCCCGTTCCTTTTTCACCATTTTAACACATATGATACCTGCCTTCCACAGGAATTTTTCTCTTTTGCTGCAAAAACATGCTGCTATATGAAAAAAATGGCTCTTTTGACGGTGATGGCGGATGCCATCAAAATGTCCGTGCGATACGGAGGCTCCCCGGAAACCACCGTATCGTACGGTGGGACAACCATCTGGACGGAAGATGCCGGGACGTTTCGCCTATGGCAGGAAATTTGTCTGCCTTTCTTGTGCAGAAAAAGGAGATGTTCTATAATAATAAAAATAAGAACAAAAACAGTAAGTTCCTTTTATAGGATTCAATATCTGATATAATAAAGGTGACCGAAGAATCCGATGGGACGCCACAGAAAACAGTACACCGGTTTCAGAAGGCTGTTTATGGAACCGTATACAACGAACCTTCGGCTGGCGCACCCACCTGCCTTGCCGAAAGCGAAACCGGGAGAGGCGCACTATACTGGGACCATACCGGAAAGGGAGGAAACGACCCATGACAGACAAGGAACTGGACCTGGAACTGCTGAGAAAAGGGATGCTCTTCCGCAACATGACCGATGAGGAGATCCGGCAGGCGGTGGCGGCCATGTCGCCCCACCGGGTGCGGTATCCCAAAAGGACCGCCGTGGCCCAGGACGGGGACCTCTTCCCCGAGATCGGCATCATCCTTTCGGGCAGCCTGCACCTGGAGCATGTGGACAGCAACGGCAACAACAACCTGCTCTATGTGCTGAATCCGGGGGACGCGGTGGGGGAGCTGAACGCGGTGGGCCGCTACCGGCTGCATGCGTCCATCTCCACCGAGGAACCCACCGAGATCCTCTACCTGAGCGTGGACCAGCTGCTGCGCAAGAATCTGCTCACCGCCCCCACCCAGATCCGCTTTTTGCAGAACCTGTCCCTGGCCGTGGCCCAGAAAGGTCAGTACCTGACCCGCAAGCTGGAGGACAGTATCCGCCGCACCATGCGGGACAAGGTGCAGGATTATCTGTCCGCCCAGTACCATAAGGGCGGGGACAAGCGGACCTTCACCATTCCGCTGAACCGGCAGGAGATGGCGGATTTCCTCTTTGCGGACCGCAGCGCCCTCTCCTTTGAACTGTGCAAGATGCGGGACGAAGGGCTGTTGCAGTTTGACCGCAGCCGGTTTGAGCTGCGGGTGGAAATGCCCATCACCGAGGATGAACCGGACCCCAACGACGAATAAGATCACAGCCGAAAGAGCCTTCCCCTGTGCGGGAAAGGCTCTTTTTTGGTTCAGGCGGAAACCCGGCGGCCGCGGTGACCGGAGAGGGAGTCGGCGGCCAGGGCCACCCCGGATACCATCAGGTAGATGCCACAGACGGTGCTGATGCCCACCCAGCCCACGATGGGCTGCAGGACGATCAGGTTGCCCACCACCGCGTTGAGGATACCGGCGGTCAGGACCCAGCCTGAGCCGGGGAGCCCTGCGCTGCGCATCTCATCGAAGGTGATGATCTGGAAGATGCCCTGCACCACCGTGAAGAAGGCCACCACAGTGCCTAGTCCGGCGATGAGGCCCAGGCTGCCGGCAGGGGAGGCGAAGGCGGTCCACAGGGCAAACCCGGCAAAGGCCGCCATGGCCAGGCCGCTGATCAGCGGCCAGAGGCTGCGCTGTTCCCGGGGCGTGTCCAGAAAGGCCAGCAGCTGGGCCGCGCCGGACAGGACGAAGCCTGCCATCAGGAGTACGGCCAGGGACCACCCCAGCACCAGCGGCGCGAACACCGCTGCCGCACCAAATCCGGTGAGCAGCACCCCCGCTGCCACACCGCTGTTCAGAATCCGCTTGCGGGCGGCCTGTGCCGCCTGCTCCACAGACAGGATCATGCTCTTTTTCATACGTTCCTCCTCGGCCATCGGCCGTTTTGTGTTTATTGTTTGACGCCGGACCTGTCGGCCTTTCAGCGTAGTATCAGTATAGTCTTTATGGGTTGAAAATACGGTTTGCTGCACAACCGACTTCTGCGGTTATGCCTGTGCCTGCACAGCCGCGGTGGTTTCTTCCGGCAGCTGCATGTTGCGGTACCGCTGTTCCAGGCGGGCGTCGGTGTACAGCACATCCAGGGCCTGTTACACCGTGTTGGAGGCTGCCATTCCCCGGCTGCGCTCCTCCATCCGGACCAGGGCGGCGCCGGAGAGGGTCATGTCGGCCACCAGCAGCAGCGCTGCCACCATGGCCAGCCTGCGGCCGGAATGCCGGGGGATCCGGTGCAGCAGACCCAGCAGCCGCGGGGCGGCCACCCGGATCCAGAACACCCCGGCGGCGCCCCAGAACAGGGCAAACAGCAGGTTGGTGCGGCCGTCCAGGTTGAAGGGGATGGAAGAGTAATCCCAGAACAGGCGTCCAGTGGTCTTTTCCAGCACCCAGCTGGCCAGATATTCAAAGCCTCCGCCCAGCACGGCCCCTGCGGCAAAGAGGACCGCGTTGCCCTTGCGGGCCAGAGGGCTGAGCACCAGGGTCATGAGCACGGCCCCGGCCCCCCACACCACGCTGAGAGGCGCATACAGCAGGCTGCTGCGGCTCATCCACACGCCGGTGCTCAGGAAAACGAAGACCGTCTCGAAGCAGTCGCCCAGGAAGGCGCTGCTGAGAAAGAGAAAGAACCATTCATACCATCCGATTCCTGCCAGGGCGCTGCGCACGCCGGAGCGCAGGCTTGCGGCAATGACGGCCGTCACGGCCAATACTACCCATACTGTCATGTTTTACTCCCTGTCCTGTACTGTTTGTAAGAACCATTCCAACACCGGTTTTGCAAAGGGCAGCGGGCGTTTTGTTTGTTCTGTGGGGTGTCTTTTCGGTCAGCCGGCGTTCTGACGCCGGCGTTTCAGCGCAGTGTGTCCAGGAACTGCGCCATCTGTTCCATGGCATCCTCCGCGGTTTTCAGCGGGAACATCTGGAAAACGTGCCACATCTCGGGCCAGGTCTGCAGCATGGCCGGGACCCCGGCTTCCTGCAGCTTCTGGTGCAGGCGGGTGGCGTCATCCCGCAGGATCTCCCGGCCGCCCACCTGGATCAGCGTGGGCGGCAGCCCCCGCAGGTCGGCAAACAAGGGAGAGTATTCCGGCAGGCTCCAGTCCGCACCGGGGGCGTAGGCCTCCCGCACCGCATCGATGTATGCGTGTGTCAGCAGGGGGTCCCGGTCCTGGCATTCGGTGTAGCTGTCCCCCGAGGCCGTCATATCCGTCCAGGGGGAGAACAGCACCATCCGCCAGGGCAGCATCCGCTGGGAATCCCGCAGATCCAGGGCCAGTTCCAGCGCCAGATTCCCACCAGCGGAATCGCCGGCCAGGATGATCTCTCTGGCACCCCAACCCAGGAACATCAGATGCTCCCAGATCAGGCGTGCGTCCTCCAGTGCTTCCGGGTAGGGGTGTTCGGGCGCCAGACGATACTGGAACGCCAGAACTTCATACCCGGTGGCCAGTGCCATCCGGACCGCCATCATCCGCGCGTACCCCAGGGTACCGCTGGTGTAGCCGCCGCCATGGCAGTACAGGATCATTTTGCTGCGGTCGTGGGCGCCTTCCGGCCGGACCCAGGCCGCGGGGATGCCTTCCACCTCGAAAGGCTCCCAGGTGAAGCCGATGGGCGGGGTCAGCAGCCGTCCCAGGGCCTCCTGGCCCAGCCGCTGCCGCTTCAGGTCTTCCGGCGCAGTGGAGGCCGGGGAAGCCATGCTGTGTGCTTTGCGCAGGGCGGTCAGGATGGCCTCGTTGAGGGCGGTGCTCTGCGTTGCTGCGAAGTTTTTATTGTTCATGTTGTTCATAGTGTTCTACCTTTCTTTTGTGGTACGGGTCTTTCCCGACCCTGTGCTCACAGTATACGCGGAATCCCCCTGCAAAACGGTTGTGCAGCCAACGGGTCCTGAAAAGCGAAAAAAGAACCGCCGCCCCGTGGGGGGCGGCGGTTCCGGTGTGTACGGTTATTGTGCGCGGCGGGCGGTGAGGATGGCGGCGAAATCCGCGATGCCGTCAGCGATGAGGCCCAGGCCGAAGATGGCGACCACCAGCTGCACGGTCTGGAAGGGGTTGAGGACGATGATGGCGCCCAGCACCAGCGGGATCAGGCCGGACAGCAGCAGGGCGATGGTGTCGGGGGCCTCGGCCCGCAGGGCCATCACGGCCAGGGGCAGTTTGCCAACCCCGTCCAGCAGGAGCAGCGAGCCCAGCACCAGCGGCAGGAAGGACAGCAGCGTCTGGGGCCAGACCAGGGCAAAAGCCGTGAAGGCCAGGGGCAGAACCGTCAGAAAGAGGTCTGCAGGGGATTCGGTACCGGTTTTGCGCTCCTGCCCATACCGCAGCAGATGGCTCAACCCGTAGCTGGCGGCGCCGATGGCCAGCGCCCAGACAAACATCGTGCTGGTCGTGGCAGGAAAGGCCATCAGCAGCCCGCCCATCAGAACATACAGCAGCGCGATCCAGACCGAAGCGCTGCGCTTCCAGAAATACATCATCATGATACTCTCCTATTCTGCCGCTGAAGGCGGCCTTACCGGCAATCACCCCGTCGGGATTTCCGGGGGGGGCGTTTTTTCTTTCGGTGCTGTCAGTATAGGCGCTTTCGGCGGCAAAAGCCGTTGTCTGCACAACCGGCTTTGAAAAGGCCGTTCCGGATACATAAAAGAAGGCCGCTGTACAGTCGTACAGCGACCTTCTTATGTATTCGGCAAAAAAACGGGGCGGGATGCGGCAGCCTTCCTCCTGATACAGGGCGGCGCCCCTGTCGGGTCAGACTTTCCCGTTTTTCCGCAGGGACAGTGCCTGACTGATGCGGGCGTTTTCTTCCTCGGTCAGGCGGTACTTTTTCATGAAATAGAAGATGGAAAACACCAGCCCCGCCACAGGCAGCGCGACCATCAGCAGGCGCAGCCCCAGCAGGGTGCCCGCCGACTGGACCGGGGCCGAATCGTCCAGACCGATCAGGTCGATCCCCACCCCGGCAATGAGCACGCTGAAAGCGCTTGCCAGTTTGACCACAAAGGTCTGCATACTGAAGATCACACTCTCGTTGCGCTGGCCGGTTTTGTATTCGCCGTAATCCACCGTATCCGCCAGGAATACGGTGGTGAGCACGGTGGCCAGACCGAACCCAATGTAGATCACAAAGGCCGTGGCTGCCAGGGGGGCAATCGCCCGCATCCCGGCCATGCTCAGGGCAAACAGGGCGAGGTATCCCAGGATGGTGATGCCCAGCGCACCGGTCAGTATCTGCTTGCTGCCCCACCGCTTGCGTAGCAGCGGCAGACTCATCATGCTGAGCACCTGCCCGATGCCGCCCACCGTTCCGAACAAGCTGAACAAATCACTGTTGCCGATGTCGTACTTGAAGAAATAGACGCCCAGCTGGGTGGTGAGATAGAGCGAGGCATTGAAAACAATGATGCCGACCACCACGACCATCGCCTGGTCGTTGTGGACCAGCGCGGAAAACATCTCTCTGACAGAGGGCGATTGGCGGCGCTCCACCTGTTTTTCCTTCACCAGCAACACGCAGGCCAGTTCCGCAGCCACAAAAAAGACCGCAACGCCGGTGGCAAAAAGGGAGAAGCCCTCCCGCTCACTGTGCCCCAGGCGCACCACCAGCAGCATGGTGAGGATGGTGGGGACCGCATACCCCACGGCGGCGCAGCTCCGGCCGATGACAGAAAGATTCTCCCGTTCCTTTCCCGGTGCGGTGATGGCCGGGATCATACTCCAGAAGGGAATATCCATCAGGGTGTAGGTCACGCCCCACAGCACAAAGGCAACGGAGGCGTATATCAGCATCCGGGTACCGGTTACGGACGCCGGCATGGCAAACATCCCGTACAGCACCAGCGCGTTGGTCAGGGTGCCGGTCAGAATCCAGGGGCGGAACTTGCCAAACCGGGTGTTGGTCTTTTCGACCACCACCCCCATCAGGGGATCGTTGAAGGCATCAAATACCCGGGCGGCCATCATTATCACACCGGTAAAGGTGCCGCTGATGCCCAGAATGTCGTTGTAGTAGTACAGAATAAAGCCGGAGACAAAGGCGTACACCATGTCCTTGCCCACAGCGCCGAGCCCGAAGCCCAGAGACCGCTTTGCTGTATTCTTCATGGGGATTCCTCCTCTGTTTTGTTACCGGACGGGAAGTTCTGCGGATTCCGGCGTGCTTCCTTCAGTGTCTTTGTCATCAGTGCTGTATAACTGCATGGATTGGGTATCTTCCATGGAAACAGGGCAGAGCTCCAGGGTGGAAACGATCTCCCCGTTGAACAGCAGGGCCAGAGGGGAGATGGAGGGGGTGACCGTCCATTCCGGCAGGCCCTTGTCATTGCACAGGACAATGCCCAGACCGTCAAAATCTTCCCATTGCCGGTATACGCTTTCCTTGCCGGAAGCGAGCAGGTGATAGCACCGATCGCCCTCGTCCCAACGCAGGGTCACGAGAGCACCGGAGACAAGATCCTCCCCGGTCCACTCTCCCACGGGCGGGTCCGGGTCCAGACGGGGGGCATCTCCCCGCAGGGACTCCAGCAGCTGGACCTGGATGCTGCCGTCGGCAGAAGGGTAGATCACGGCACAGCACCGGCTGCTGAACCATTGGAATTTGGGTTTCCCCACGGCAGGATACGCAAAGTCCTGCGGGTCGGACCCGATCAGGCGGTTCTGATTCTGTGCATATCCCACAAGCACATAGTCGGAGGTACTGCCGCGGCTCAGGAAAATACGCAGACCGAGGGCCCGCTCCAGCAGCATCAGACTGGCGGTGATCGCCACCAGAAGAAGCAGGACGCACACGACCAGGTGACGCTTGCGTTTCGGCGGTCCCCAGCTGTGCTGGAACCGGGTACCGGGCACCGCTTTCCGCAGGCGGGCATACGGCAGTTCCTGGCGGGGGTCGCATCCACTGTCGGGAATGGGGACGATCAACGGGTGCAGGCCGTCCTGCCAGACCAGAACGGTCCAGCCGTCAAACCGCTGCACAAGAGCGAGATCGGCCAGGGGAAGATCCTGCTCACCGGTATCCAGTACCAGATGCAGATGATCCGGGAACAGCGTCGCGCTCCCGATCCGGTTCAGTGTCCGGTGCAGCTGCCGGCGCAGCGGGATGTCTTTCAGGGCAAGCAGAAAGAGAAGGGCGAACAATGGCGGCAGCAAGCACTGCCATAGTGCCACGGGCGTGCCGTCCAGCAGGGCGTGCAGGGCCCAGGGCACGGAGCTCAGCAATACAGCCAGAGCGGCCAGACCGACGGCAAGGCGAGCGGTGAGCCGGCGGCGCAGGGCGCGCCCCGCCATCCACGCGGCCAGGAATGCCTGCCGGTTCTGCGCCAGGGCCCCGGGAACAAGCCGGCCCCATATCTCCGGCTCTTCCATCTGTGGTGCGTTGTGATCTGCCTCTTCCATGGGAATTCCTCCTTTTTTCCCAATTGTACATCCTGTACCCACAACTTGCAATCGTGGAAAGGGGAGACAGGAAAAGAAAGGAGCGGCGGGGAGAAAAAAGGGCATATCCTTTCGATTCTGGCCAAACATCCTTGGGCCGCGGCCTGATTGAGGCAGTATGTCCTTCGCCGGTTTTGGGGATGGCCTCGCATCGCAGAGGCTGATATCCTTTGTAAAGATGCTGCTCTTGGTGCGCCTGACAGGATTCGGACCTGCGCCCTTTCGGGCCGGTAAACTGTGACGGGCGTCAAAGTACAAAAAAACGGTGCCGGAAATTGTGTAGTGTGCACAACTTCCGGCGCTGTTTGTGGTGGTTATCAAAGAATGTTGGAGCGTTCAAACCAGCTATTCTGTTGGGCACCGGCCGATGCAGCAGTTAGGGTGTCACCAAAAAATGCAGAAAACAACACGGTACAACTTTCCCAAGAAAATCCTGAAAAAATTACTGGTCCGAGCCGCCGGACAGAAGAAACCAGCATCAACAAGAAGTTTCTATTCCTTCATGATCTGGTTGTCCGAGTGACGGTAAAGCTCCGCCTGACGGGTGAACTGCAGCCGGGTAGCCCAGTTCTTATCGTAATTGGCCGCAAAATAGCAGGAATACAGGATGTCCAGCAGCAGCTGGGCCGAAACCTCGGTGGTGAAGTTGGCAATCTTGGAGGAAAGTCGCTCCCGGGTGGTCATGTGCAGCACACAGTCCGCCATGGCCCGCAGGGGGTTCTGCCCCAGCCCGGTGAGCAGGATGGTAGGCACCCCGTTGCGGTGCAAAATCTCCACACTGTCCACCACCCGCGCGGTGGTGCCGGAGTAGGACACCACAATGGCACAGTCTTCCTGAGCGGCGGAAAGCACCAGGAAGAGCAGTTCTCCCTGGTTGGATTCCATCAGCACGTTCTTGCCCAGCCGCTGCATCTTGCGCTTGAAGAGCAGGGTGCAGTCCAGGGACACGCTGACCCCCACCAGATAGATGTTGCGGGCCGTCAAAAGCAGGGCCACCGCCTTTTCCAGCTCCCCGTAATCCAGCAGGGCCAGGGTGTCCTGGATACTCTCCTGGTGGAGGGTGGCGATCTTGTTGGCGATCACCGTCTGGCTGTCCCCCGCCGCGAAAGGGCGGTTGGCGTCGATTTTCTGGAAGTGCCGGTCCAGATAGTCCCGCTCCTGCAAAAAGGCCTCAAAAAAATCCGCCCACCCCTCGTAGCCCAGCCGCTGCCCCAGCCGGACCAGGGTGGCGGGCGTGGTGTAGGCCGCCGCGGCAATCTGCCGGGTGGAAGCACCCCGCAGGGCACTGCCCTTGTCCAGCAAAGTGCGCACCACCCCCGCCTCGGCGTGGGGCAGGTCCATCTCTTCCAGTTGCTGGGTCAGCAGCATAGGGCATCCTCCTTTGTTTTTTCTTCTGTTTATCATTGCACCGAATTTTTCCCCCTTTGGCAAGGCAGTTTGACGAAGGGACAAAACGGCTGTTTTGCCCTTTTTGCCCCCAAAACAACCAAAAACAAAACGCTGTGCCAAGATATTGTGTTGATATTGCACAAAGGACGGCGGTGTGCTATAACGGATACACAAAACAACGAACCAACGCAGGAAAGGAAGGCAGACTGCTATGTTGAAACCGGACTTTTTGTGGGGCGGCGCCACCGCCGCCAACCAGTTTGAAGGAGCCTGGCAGGAGGGCGGCAAGGGCATTTCTATTGACGATGTGTACAAGGGCGGCAGCGCCACGGTACATCGGGTGATCCACGACAGCGTCCACCCCGGCGACTACTACCCCAGCCACGACGGCGTGGATTTCTACCACCATTACAAGGAGGACATTGCCCTGCTGGCCGAGATGGGCTTCAAGTGCTTCCGCTTCTCCATCGCCTGGACCCGCATCTTCCCCCGGGGGGATGAAACCGAGCCCAACGAGGCGGGCCTGGCCTTCTATGACAAAGTACTGGACGAGCTGGAAAAGTACCACATCGTGCCGGTGGTGACCATTAGCCACTACGAGATGCCCCTGACCCTGGTGCAGGAGTACGGCAGCTGGCGCAACCGCAAGCTCATCGAGTTCTTCGAGCGGTACGCCACCGTCCTCTTTGAGCGGTACAAAGGCCGGGTCAAATACTGGATGACCTTCAACGAGATCAACTGCACCCTGGGTCTGGACCGGCCCTGGCTGCAGGCGGGCATCGTCTACGGGCCCGATGAAAACCCGGCAGACGTGAAGCTACAGGTCAGTCACCACATGCTGGTGGCCAGCGCCCTGGCCGTCAAGGCCTGCCGCCGCATCGACCCCGAGGCCAATATTGGCTGCATGCTGATCTACCCCACCACCTACCCCGGCACCTGCGACCCCGCCGACCAGCTGGCCGCCCGGGAAGCCATGTACAACGTCTGGTATTTCGGCGATGTCTATGTGCGGGGACATTACACCAACGTCTGTGAGGCCTACGCCCAGTCCATCGGCGGGCACTTCACCCAGGAACCCGGCGACGCGGAACTCCTGCGGGAAGGGGTGGTGGACTTCATCGGGTTCAGCTACTACTGCTCCCGGGTGGCCGGCGTCCACGTCACCGAGATGGTGGGCGGCAACATGGCCCGGGGCGGCAAGAACCCCTACCTGAAGATCACCGACTGGGGCTGGCAGATCGACCCCGTGGGCCTGCGCATGGCCCTGAACCAGCTGTATGACCAGTACCAGGTGCCCCTCTTTGTGGTGGAAAACGGTCTGGGGGCCGTGGACAAGGTGGAGCCGGACGGTTCCATCCGGGACGACTACCGCATTGAGTTCCTGGCCGCCCACATTCAGGCCATGAAGGACGCGGTGGAAAAGGACCACGTGGACCTGATCGGCTACACCCCCTGGGGCTGCATCGACCTGGTCAGTGCGGGCACCGGCGAGATGAAAAAGCGGTACGGCTTTGTGTACGTGGACAAGGACGACGAAGGCCACGGTACCCTACTGCCGGTCTAAAATCGTCCGGGGCAAGTTTCACGGCTCCCTTTCCTTGCCCCGGCGATCCGACAGGCAAGACGAAAGTTCCTTGACAAAGAAAGCCCGGCGGGAGGCCTCCGGCGCAGCATAAGGCAGACGGATACGATCTGTCTGCGTGGAGCCGGTCGGCCGGTGCGCCAAGACCCTGTTGCAAGTCCGCAGGACGGGACCCCTACCAAACAGGAGAGCGACAAAACCGGGCCGTAAAACAGGTGTGGCAGCCTGTGGGCGAGGACGCGCAGGCAGGATAATGAGACTCGCGCATTGGACGCCCGCAAAGCATCGTGCGCCGCACCCATCAGCATGGGCCGGGGTGAAATTCCCGTGGAGCTGTGCCAGCAGCCATCCGTTTTCTGCCTCTTTCGTATGGATCTTTCTTGCGAAAGGGGGGCATTCTATGCAAGAAAAAACTGCTGCCGGCAAGACCGGCACATCCAATAAATCATTAGATGAAAAGACGACCTATCGCTTCGGCAATAGGTCGTTTGTCGTTGAACCTGTTTTTCGGCAAGATGGCCCGGACACCCTGGGCAGCATCCTTCTGCGGCTGATGAAGTCCGAGAGCGAAGCAAAGTAAATCTCCCGGACCCGGCTGACAGGGACGGCGGACGGCGGTATAATGAACATAGACAAGTTATATTTGCTATTCGGCTGTCCCGGAGGAAGGAGGACTGAATGAGACAGTCGAACAACCGCAAATCCCGTGATGTGACCGCGTTCCTCTATGAGCGGCTTTCCCGCGATGACAACCTGGAGGGCGAGAGTTACAGCATCGGCAACCATGATGTAATGTATAGAGGGTGGAATACACCAAAAAACATTACATCATGAC
>ERZ1090860.1421-NODE-1425-length-12783-cov-5.492772_pt1 | contig 12783 bp, 13 predicted proteins | sample MGYA00478483_ERZ1090860 | MGnify/ENA primary metagenome ERZ1090860 (study PRJEB33644, sample SAMEA5815741) | chicken gut metagenome | biome: Chicken; feature: Gastrointestinal Tract; material: Caecum | place: Ireland | collected 2019-01-01 | study: A study of...
CACCTATTAAGTCGTCGGCAGCGTCAGATGTGTATAAGAGACAGGAAAAAGGAATCTTAATTATGCAGCCGCCGGATAATCCGGCAGACGATCTCATTCTCTGTTACCAGCGGCTTTTTATGCATGAAAAATACGACGCCTTCCGTGGGCGATAACACTGTCGAGATCACGTCTCCTTCATAAGGGTGGACGATTTCCGCCAGCGGTTCTCCCCTCTGCACTTCATCGCCGGGATGGACCAGCCGCCGGTAGATGCCGCCGGTATCGGTTTTCACTGAAGTCAGCTCTTCTTCGCCGATCACTGTGGAAATATAACCATTATGGCTGTTGTATTTCAGGATTCCCATGCGGGTGAGAAAGCGAAGGACCGCAGACACCGCCTGCCGGGCAGATTTCTCATCAATAAAGTCTGTCTCCGTAGTATATAGAGAGAAGGCGCTGGTATCCCAGATCTGCCAGTTATAATTTAAGGTTGTGGTGTCAATGGGCCTTGGCTTTCTCACCACCACGTAAGGGAGACCGAAAAGTCCCGCCAGACTGGTGTTCTGCCTTCCGGTGTCCATCATCCGCACATGGGGAATGAAATCGCCGGGCATATAGAAGCTGGCAAACTGGATGCCGTAATCGTAATCTTTTATCTTCTCAAAGACGCCGGCGGCAATCCGCTGGGTGGTCTCTCCCAGATCATAGCCCGGGAACATCCGGTTGATATCTGTATTGTCCACCGGCCAGAACCGCTTGCCGATATTCATGGCATGATGGTTGACGGAAGGGATCACCATGATTTCCTTATCCTTGGAAACAGCGCCCGCCGCCTCCAGCTTCTGCAGTTTTCGCACCAGCTGTGAGCAGACATAAAGCTGCTGCACCTCGTTGCCCCGCAGACTGCCCACAATGCAGGCAGCCTTTTGTCCGTGTCCGAAACAATATCCGCTGACGGTCAGCGTATCCCGGTAAGGGGATTCCAGACTGTATATTTCTGTTTTTCTCATTTTTCTATGCCTCCCAGTATCCGTCCCAGCAGAGAACCGTTGTATACCACCGGATACTCTCTTCTTGTAAATAGCAATCCCTCCGCCGGCGCGGTCACTGCCTGTTCCACGTCGCCGGTCAGCGGATTCAAAATCTCTCCGAGGAGCGTTCCTTCTTTTACCTGCTCCCCAATCTGAACCTGCGGCACATAGATGCCCGCTTTATCTGCATTTAAGTAGCTGACCGCCCGGTCTGTGGAAATTACCGGTTCCCGCACAGCCGCGGTCCCGCCTTCCCAGAGGCCAAGCTCCCGCATGACATTTAAGATGCCGTCCACCAGACGGTATCCATATTCTCTGGTGATCCGCATGCCGACTCCCATCTCCACCACCAGCGTAGGCGTGCCGGCCTGGTTGAGACTGTAGGCGAGAGTGGACTCCAGCACCGTGGAATTGGCGTGTATCCAGACCAGATCCACATTTATTTTCTCTGCCAGAGGAACCAGTGTCTCCGCCGTCATCTCATTGATCCGCACCTGCGGAAGCTCCATCAGGAAAATATTGCTGGCGTGGATGTCCACGCACAGATCTGCGCCTTTCAGATCTTCTGTCAGATGGTACACCAAAGATTCCATCATCGCTCCCTTTTCATTGCCCGGAAAAATCCGGTTCATATCCAGATCAAACATAGGAATCCCCCGGGTAATAGAATCAATTCCCAGGGGATTTAATGCCGGATATACGTCCACGATCCCACGAAGCTGTCCGGGTTCCGCCTTGAGCCTTCTTAAAAGTTCATAACAGACGAACTGTCCCTCCAGCTCGTCCCCGTGGGTTCCGGTCACCACCGCGATCCTCTTTTCATTGCCTGTGGGATGAGCCGGCATGATCCTGTTTTTCTGAATCCGAAGGCTTTCGTCTACCGGAAGCTTCATGGCCACCACTGTCTCTGTCATCGTCTATTTCCTCCACATTCACATAAATCTTTTGTTCCTGAACTGCATTTCCCCAAAAACATCCCTTATCCACCGGGCAGTCCTTATAATCTCTTCCATGGGCCAGCTTAATGTAATAATCATCAATATGCAGGTTATTGGTCGGATCCAGTCCGTACCAGCCGCCGTCGGTATACACTTCCACCCAGGCATGAGTATAGCTCTCCCCGATCATCAGGCCATTGACATACCGGGCCGGGATCCCCATGTACCGGAGAACCGCCGTCATGATGTGAGCATAATCCTGGCAAACGCCCCTGCCAAGACGCAGCGCCTCCCCGGCGGTGGTATGGATATCTGTCACCCCGGGGATATACGTAAAATTCTCATATAGATCATTCATGACGCAGACGGCCTTTTCCATGGCGGTATGCGCTTTTTTCTCCCGGCAGACCGCCATCTGACGCTCTGCAAAGGCAACGACTTCCGGTGTATACTGTGTATAGACGGACGGATAACGGTACATGGGATGCAGGCTTTCTTCCTGCACCTGCATGCCGCCCTGCACCTTTGCAGTGCCTGCGATTTTATAAGAAAAAGAATCGTGAAGTCCATCCACGCACCCACTTAAAAGGATATTTCCAAAACCATCCCTTGACCTTGAGATATAATCCGCCGGAGCGATGGTCTGCTCCGTAAAATCTATCTTTTGCCGGGCAGAATCTCCCGGAATGCAGCGGAGCGCGAAAGCATGGTTTTTTACCGGGGAAGAAAAATGCAGCTCCATGGTATATACAAACTTAAGTATCTTCATTTTCTGTGCGCTGTCTTCCGGAATGCATACACTGTATTTAAGAGATCAGCCCTCCCAGACAGTGAAGCGCCTCCTGTTTTTGAATTTTCTGATCCATCTTGTGATCAATCAGATCTTTCAGACGTTTCAGATTATCCTCATTATAACACAGATTTGTTTTACCCAGGCGGTTAATCAGCTTCCGGTATTCTTTTTCCAGATCATCCATATGGTAATCCAGCCGGATACAGAGATCCAGACGCTCGATATATTTTCCGCATTTTAAAATGTTCCGGCAGTCTTCCTGCTCCACATAGTCGTCGGCACAGCCCCAGAAGGCAAGAAGATAATCAATAACCTGCTGAAGCTCCAGAAGAGGCGCCGTGGTTTTCCGGCAGCCGTCGAAAGTATTAAGGGCAAGCTCCACGTAGGACAACACGTTGCTGCTCAGTTCATCCCGCAGCACAACCGCGTTGTCGTACGCTCTTTTCATGTTGGAAAAGACAGAATCCGGGTTATCCTCTCCAAACAGATAGGACTGCACAAACTGTTTGTTGGATGTATAGATATCCGGGATATTGAGTCTCTCACAATATTTTACATATACGCCCTCCGGCTGCTCGATCATCTTGTCATAAATATGAAAGAACAGCCGCAGAGTCGTGTACACTCTCTCTGTATAGCGTCCCAGCCAGTACAGATGGTCAACTTTTTCTACTGATATAATACCCATGTGTCTTTAAATCCTCCTCCCTGTGATGAATTCACTACAAAAGAATCCGGGTTCCGGGAAAACCTGGTCAGCCCGCTGGCCCACACCTTCGTCTCTTTGCCGGACAGTACAAAGGCCCGGAGATCTGCCTTACGTTTCACAATCTCGCCGTCCTCGCTGACATCCATATCCTGGAAATCAATGACTTCCTGGGCGATAAACCGGCGGGATTCTTTTTGGATCAGCTCTTTCATCTCCGAAAGTTTCTCCCTGCTCAGCGTATTTCCGAAAATCACTCCGTAACCTCCGGCCTCCGCCACATCCTTAATGACCAGATTCTCCAGATGATCAAGCACATAATTCCTGTCCTCCTCAAAGAACGGCAGATAGGTCGGCGCATTTTTAAGCACCGGTTCCTGGTCAAGATAATAACGGATCATCTTCGGCACAAAATAGTAGATGCCCTTATCGTCGCCGATACCGTTGCCCGGCGCATTGACGATGGCTACATGGCCGCTGCGGTACACGTCCATGATATTCGGAATACCGATGAGCGATTCCGGAAGAAATGTCATGGGATCCAGATATTCATCGGAAATTCTCCGGTAAATCACTCCCACCTTCTGTTTTTTCTCCCGGTAATCCCTGTAATACAGATAATTATCTTCCACAAACAGCTCCGAGCAGGTGGCCAGCTCACTGCCGGTCCGCTCTGCCAGATAGGAATGTTCAAAATAGGCGGCATTATAACGTCCTGGCGTCATGATAACAGGAATTCCTCCCGTGTTGACCCAGGCCAGAGTCTCTTTCAGCAGCGAAGCATAATTTCTGTTATCCACAATGGGCGTGTTACTGAAAGTCGCCGGTGAGACTCTCCGGCAGATCTCCCGGGCGATGAGCGGATAAGAAGCGCCGGACGGAATCCTCAGATTATCTTCCAGTATGTACCATTCCTGGTCTTTTCCAAGGACGAGATCGATGCCCGAAATATGGCTGTAAATGCCCTTTGGCGGACAGATTCCATCACATTCCGGAAGATAACCGGAAGACGTAAAGACAAATTCTTCCGGAATAATCTTATCTTTTATGATCTTTTTTCTCCGTAAATGTCTCTCAAAAACAGATTCAGTGCATCCACTCTCTGTGTCAGACCTTTTTCCAGCTTCTTAAAATCCTCATGGGATATCACTCTGGGAATCGCGTCGAAAGGAAACAGCTGCTCATGAAATTCTCCGTTTTTATAAATTCCAAACTTCACACCATATCTTGCCATCAGACGGTTGATTCCCTCCGCATGCTCCATCAATTCTTTCATCTCTGTTCCCTCCTTCAAAAAGAAAAGGCGCTCAGAACCATATATTCTGAGCGCCCTCGCCTTATATTCTTCTTTTCTCTAATAATCTACTACATGAAGATGGGCGTTGTCAACTTTTATCTGATGTTCTTTTCTTTTTCTTGCCACCTGGTAGGCGTCATTTTCCATGGCCATCACCTGATGGACCGGAAGCGGTTTAAAGAGGGCCAGCTTCATGACCTTCTTGATCCAGACGGCTGAATAGATCCCCAGCGCCAGGAAAATGATGGCGCAGATCATATAAATCCGAAGTCTCGTGGCCGGGTCAGAATCAATGTTTATGATCATAAATACATTTCCTGCCGCGCCGATGACCGGACAGAGGATGCCTCCCGGCGCTTTGAATGTCCGGGGAGCTTTCGGAAGCCGGTGTCTTAAGATCAGCACGTTAATGTTGGAAATGATGTAGGCGATCATCCAGAACACGCTGCCAATGAGAATCAGGAAAGATAACTGATTGGTGGTGGATAGTCCCGTGGCGTTGATGACGATCATCACTCCGCCGATGGAAAGAATACCCACGTAAGGCGCGCCTTTTTTATTTTTCCGTCCAAATACTGCCGGGAGCAGGTTGATCTTCGCCATTCCCGCACAGATATAGGACAGGGAACTGATGACCGAATTGACGGTGCTGACCACGGCGAAGATGGACACCAGCGCCATCCAGATCACACCGGCATTGCCAAGGAGAGACCGTCCGTAAAGCACATGGGGAGAATTATCAGCCGCCAGCACTTCCCACGGCGTGTAATTGTGCATGCCCAGCACCACCAGCACTTCCATGACACAGACAATGATCAGACTTAAGATCATACCCAGCGGAACATTTCTCCGGGGATTTTTCACGTCCTTCGAGATCGGGATGATAAACTCGCATCCCAGAAACAGGAAAAACGCCAGACCCACATAGGAGAAAATCTCTCCGAAATTCATGGTCAGTACCAGCGGTTGTTCTACTTTTGTTCCGGTACCGATGCCGAAAATACCCAGCAGTCCCAGGATAACCAGGGAAAAGATCAGGCCGTAGGCCACCAGGTTCTGTATCTTCGCGAAGATATCCAGTCCGTTTAAGTTGGCGGCGATCAGTACCACCAGCAGGATGACACAGAATACATTGGAGGGGATTCCTGTGTTTAATACACTGTTCATGGTATTTCCAAACATGGCGCATTCCACACTGCCGCAGATGGTGTTGCACACCAGATATCCGCCTACCATGGAGATAATGGCGGCGAAGGGACCCATACAGGCCAGTGTATACTGCGCCAGGCCGCCTGTCAGATTCGGCATCAGCGCATTGAGCTCCGATAAGGACAATGCCGTCATGATATTGACAAAACAGGCAATGACCATGGCGATGATAAAGCTGATTCCCAGACTGCCGGCGCCCTGTCCCAAAGACATCAGACAGCTGGTCGCCACGATCAGCCCGACGCCTACTGCTATGACACTGGGCAGCCCCAATTTCTTTTCATTCATACATATCGCCTCCCTGTCAGGTTTCTTCCGCTATACCAGCGCGGAAGTGCCTTCTTCTCCGGTACGGATCCTGATAATATTGCTGACATCGGAAATAAAAATCTTGCCATCCCCGATATGTCCTGTATACAGTTCTTTTTTCACCACATCAACCACGGAATCAATCTTTTCATTTTCCACGTAGAGAATGATCATCTGCTTTGGCAGAAGCTCCATATCTTCCACCACATCAGCGGCATATTCATAAGTTCCTTTCTGTGTACCGCAGCCCATGGCCTGCAGCACGGTCATACCGTGAACGCCGATTTTGCTCAAAGCATGTTTCAAAGCAGCCAGACGATACATCGATGTGATTATTTCAATTCTTGACATTTCCATAGTAGTCACTCTCCTATCTATATTTTTTTAAGCTTTCGCCCGAAAGCGGTCATATCGAAGTTCATGCAGATCCACTGCCGTTGGCTCATGGAGAGCCAGCTGGGAAAGCACCGTTCCCACTGCCGGCGCGATACCAAAACCATGTCCGGAAAATCCGCAGGCAAGAATCAAACCAGGCACCTCCGAAACCGTGCTGATGACCGGCACTTTATCGGCGCAGAGGTCCATCCAGCCGGCCCAGGTCCGCACGATCTTGGCATCCCTGAGCACCGGAAAATATTTGATAATCCCCCGGCAGGTACTCGGTGCGGATATACTGTTGGTCACCGGCGTATGATTATCCTTGGTAAATCCTTCAAGACCGGAAGTTCCGCCGAATACAAAGGAACCGTGTTTGGTCTGATGTCCGTAAAAATCCGCTTCCGCTGTGCCGAGCATCTGATCAAACATCGGCGGCTGCGCCTCCGTGACCAGGGCTTCCAGCATGGCCGGCTGCATCGGGATATCAATCCCCACGGTGGCAGCGATCTCTCTGCTGCCCAGACCGGCGGCAAGGATCACCGTGTCGCCTTCGTACACATTGTCCTTCGTGATCACCTGGCGGAGATGCCCTTTGATTTTTCGCAGAGCGACCACCGGTTCTTCCGTGATAAATCGGGCGCCCAGCCGGCGGGCCATCTTATAATACCCCAGGGTCGTGGTCAGCGGATTGGCGTGGCCGTCGGTCGGACACCAGCTGGCGCCAATGACTTCATCCGATAAATACGGATTGATGACACGGACTTCGTCTCCGTCGATCATCCGCACATCAAGGCCGCAGGCTTTCGCCCGGTCGGTAAGTCCCTGTAAGATTTCCAGATGTTTTTCCGTTTTTCCCAGACGAAGATTGCCGTCCTGATGATATTCACAGTCCACTTCCAGCTCCTCGGAAAGGGTCGGCCACAGGTTCTTTATGCCGTACATAGCCAGGGGAAGTTCTCTTGGATCACGTCCGGACTGACGTACGCCGCCTCCGTTGCGGCTGGAACCTCCGTTTCCGATATCTTTGCTGCCTTCCAGTACAAGGACAGAACAGCCTTTTTTTGTGAGATAATAGGCAGCGGCACAGCCGATGATCCCTCCGCCTACGATAATAACATCCGCATGATTGTTCATGGCATCACACCTCCCTTTCCTCATTTGCCAGAATATACATTTCCGTCGGCCGCATCGGCGCCCGGGAGGTCGCCGGTTCCAGGCACGCCGGAGATACATTCAGTTCACGAGCTACAATACTTTTTACCAGTTTTGAACAGGTCTGGCCCTGACAAAGTCCCATGCCGGCCCGCAGGTAACGCCGGATTTCCGCGATGGTAAACATTCCGTCGTGGACCGCCTGACGGATTTCTCCTTTTGTCACTTCCTCACACCGGCAGATGATCATATCGTCATCCGGCGCCGGTACAAATGGTCCGATATCTCTTGATCTGTCATTCATTCTGCTGATCCTCCTTCCCTTACAGCATCCTTTCCTTCCCGGGAAGGATTCTTATAAAACCGGGCTTTCATGGCCATTTCAGCCGGTACTTTTATGGTAAGAAGCGCCGTCTGATCAAAGGCTTTCGCCGTCTTTATATCAAGAACACTGGCTTCACAAAGTTCTTTTCCATCCCGTCCCAGCGCCATTCCTGTCTCTCCCTTCTCCGGAAGCGGCAGAAATTCATAGGGCAGTGTCACGCTGGCAAAACCGTCGCCAATATCATCGTCGACCAGGAACACTGCCTGACCGGAGCAGGCGGCCACACACATGCCGCATCCGATACATGCTGCGTCATCCACCACAAACGGCAGTGCTGTGATATTATCTCCGATGGAAATGCATCCTTTCGGACAGGCATCCTGACAAGGATTACACGGAATGTTCTGCGTACATTCCATGACCGGATGGACGCCGACTCTCTTTGTCACGCCAGGAAAACGCATAATCTCATCCTCCGCCACAAAGCCGTGTTTTAACAGATTCTCAGAAACCGGGATTCCTTCTTCCGTGGTCTCGATTTTCTTTCCTTTCTGTCCCGGTGCGAACATTCCCTGGCGGAGGCTAAAAAGCTGACCTTCCAGCATGTTCTTTCCTGTCTCTGCCTCCGCTCCGTCCACATATCCAAGATATCTCGCCGCCGCCAGGCCGGCCATTCTTCCCTCGATCATGGCGGAGCTGGCCTCCTCGATACCGGAGACATCGCCGGCCACAAAGATTCCCGGAACGGACGTCTGGCCCTCTTCATCACAGACCGGCACCTGACCGCCCTTCGCCGGATCATCTTCCATCTGGCAGCCTGCCATTTTCAACAGCTGGGACATCGGGGAGAGTCCCACCGCCAGACAGATGGTATCCACATCAAAATGTTTCTCCGTTCCCGGCACAAACTGAAAATGTTCATCCACCTGGGCGATCGTGACACCGGTGACACAGTCCTCGCCTTCCGCCTCCACGATGGTGTGGCTTAAATAAAACGGAACGCCGGTTCTGGCTACTTTGGCCGCGTGAACGCCGTAGCCGCCCACCTGCGGCGCCGCATCCACGAGAGCAACCACCTCACAGCCGCACTGGAGCAGCTGAAAACTTACCACCAGACCCACATTTCCGGTACCAAGCATCAAAATCCTGCTGCCGGGTTTTACACCGTGCAGATTCATCATGGTCTGGGCCGCTCCGGCTCCGATAACGCCGGGAAGTGTCCAACCCGGGAAGGTGACCATATTTTCCGAAGCGCCGGTGGCCACGAGGATGGCGTCCCCTTTATAATGGAAGAGTTTCTCTCCGATCTTTACAGTGACTTCTTTATCAAGATAGAATCCCTCCACGGTGGCACCCAGCACCACTTTGACGCCGGCGTCCGCCGCTTCTTTCAGAAGCTGCTGGCCGATGCGGAATCCGCGGATTTTCGCTTTATGTTCTTTGGAACCAAAAAATTTATGTATCTGTTTAAACAACTGTCCGCCCGGACGATCATTTTCATCAAAAACCACCACGCGCATTCCTTTCTTCGCCCCTTCAATGGCTGCGGAAAGTCCTGCCGGGCCGGCGCCCACAACAATCAAATCAAATCTTTCCATCTCTCTTCACCTCACATTTCCTTCTTTGCGCTGACCCCGTACTGGGTGCGAACATCCATACCCTCTCTCAGAGGTGTGACACAGGTGCGGATATTCGGCTTGCCGTCCACCACCATGACACAGTCCGTACAGCGCCCGATGGCACAGAAGATGCCGCGGGGCTTATGGGCCCGTTTCGTATAGCGGTGTACCATGACACCCGCCGCTTTGAGGGCTGCCGCGATGGGTTCTCCTTCACAGCCGTACAGCGTCTTTCCGTCATAGGTGAAAGCCACCTGTCTTCCCTTTTCTATTTCCCCCAAAATGGGATGTTCCGTAATTCTTCTTTCCATATCCATTTGCGCGGCCTCCTTCCTACGCCAGCTGCGGCTGATTCCACAGGTTAAGTTTCGTTCCGATTCCCCGTTTCAGGGCGTTTCGATAACAGACAGTGCCCCAGGCCACATCTTCCACCGGCATGCCTCCCACGGAATAAACCAGGATTTCATCTTTCCTGCGGTGAACCGGAACCTTTCCGGTGATCACATCTCCCAGATCATCCACCTGATCTTTTGTCATTTTTCCATCATGTATCAGATCCATACAGTGAACTGCCGGAATCGGAATAGATTCATAGGCCGGATACGGCATCTCATCTTCCCATGCCTCGTAAAGCATGATATTGTCCGCCACATTTCTTGCCCTGTGGATGAGGAAATCATCATCAAATCTGGCCGCTGCCGGACAGCTTAATACGGCTCCCGGTTTGATCCACTCTTCCTTAATGTACGGATACTGGGAAATGTCTCCCGTCGGACTTGAGGTGGCGATACTCACAATGTCGCTGTCTCTGACTGCCTCCTCATCAGTTCCCACGATGCGGATCTCTTTTACAGACGGATAAGATTCCTTTACAAACTCTGCAAACTCTGCTGCGGATTTAGACTTCAGGCTGCTTCCTTTGATCTTTACTTTTTTGATGGAAGGCCGCACCGCCATGGCCGCAGCGAAGGCCGTCTTTCCCATAACGCCAGGTCCGATGATTCCAACCGTGTCCGCATCCTCTCTGGCAAAATACTTAAATCCGACTCCCGGCACCGCCCCGGTCCGGTACGCGCTTAAAATATTGGCGGACATATAAGCCACCGGAGCGCCGGTGTCCTTGTCATTTAAGGTCAGCATGAGAATGGATCGTGGCAGGCCCTTTTTGTGGTTCTCGATGTTGGATCCGTACCACTTCATACCCGCCATATCGAACTTGCCGCCCAGATACGCCGGCATAGCCATGAACCGCCGGTCCGGCCCGTCTGTTGGCATGTTCGGGAAGGGAGACGATTCCGGAAATACCATCATCACACCGTGGGAATTACCGTTAGCGCCGCCCATACGGTAGTCGCCCTTCTTCATGAGCCGGAACATTTCCTCAATGGCTCCGATGCATCCCGGCATATCCTTCACGCCGGCTTTCACCATGTCTTCTTCATTCAAATATAAAAAATCAACTTCTGGATATACGCTCATTTCTTCTCCTTTCCTGACGCACCTGCTGCGTCAATCCTGGTGGATTTGGAAGTTGTTTACTTCCAAACTTACTACCTCTTTTCTTTACTTATTAAAAGAGAAAAGGCGCCGGAAATCTTGTTCCAACGCCTTTGTTCTTACGGTTTTAAAGTTTACCACGAATCCGGGAAAAAAATTGTAAAAATCGGAACTACCACTTCTTCTGGCTCCAGTCTTTTCCATATTCCCTGAAAATAAGAAAGACTCCTGCGGGAAAGCCACAGAAGTCCTTCTTTTGTCTTCGCTGTTTGTGATTTTTTTATATTTACCGGCCTCTCAGAAAATTTTTTCCTCTATCAGATGCCGGCTGTACTGCGCCTTACAGATGAGCTTTTCATAGGTTTTGGGCGTCACGCTGGCAAACTTTTTAAAATCCCGGATCAGCTGCGGCTGATCATAGTATCCAAAATCCACCGCCACATCGGTCAGCCTCTCCTTATGGCCTTCCAGCCGGGATTCCAGGGAATTCATGCAAGTCAGCACATTTTGAAACTGCACGATCTTACACAGAAACTTCGGCCCGTATCCCAGTTCCTCATTAAACACTTTATTGATGTAACGGGAACTGTATCCGGTCTCTTCTTCCATCTGACACACTTTAATCCTTCCTCCCGTCTCATAAATCCTTCCGATAGAATGATCCACCAGCACATGGGCGCAGGAGGAGGCCTTCTGATTCTCTTTTTCGAAGATGCGCCCGTATTCCTCCAGAAAAGTATGAGCGCATCCTGCAAAAGTCGTCTGCCCTTCCATTTTTTCCAGAAAATCTTTGCAGGTGGTGATTTCCCGCAAATCTGCCTCACAGCACACCAGCTCTCTGGGAGAGGTGTCAAGAATGCATGGCCTTACTCCCGGCAGAAATCGCACGCCAAAATAAGTATGGCCGAATTGAAACAAAGTCTTCTGGCAGGAAAATACCGTGCCGCAGGCCCGGGCGTTCATAACCCCGTCTCCATACTCAAAAACCAGATCAATACAGCCATCCGGCACCGCCGAGATGTCTTCCCTGTCCTGCAATGTATACATATAAAAATGTAAGATACCATACCGGGCACAGATAGCCTTATAATAGTAATCCGTATGTATGACAAAATATGGCTGAATCAGTTTCATCGACCCGCTCATAAAAAGACTTCCTTTCACGTTAAACTCATGCTGTGACATCATAAAAAAAGGCGCATTCACCGATACAGTGAACACACCTTTGTCGTTCTTTTTTATTGTTATGTTTATTATTTCCAGAAAACAAATATACCAGCCGGATTATTCTTTGTCAATAAGTCCCACTCATGACTTTCCTATCTTTATTCTCTGGTCTCTGAAACTTTATTATTTTCCGCAATCATCCGTTTTTTGCTCATTTTCTTTCCCTTCCGGCCGCTTCTCTCTTCTTCTGTTCCTCTGCCAAACGTGCCCTGGCTTCCTCCACGGTCTCTCCGTCTTTGGTGAGGAACTCGTCCACAAAAGAAGAAACTATTCCCGAACTCTTCTACTGCTGTCCGGCATCTTTGGCCGAACCAAGAGTA
>ERZ1090860.1423-NODE-1427-length-12766-cov-29.805837_pt1 | contig 12766 bp, 11 predicted proteins | sample MGYA00478483_ERZ1090860 | MGnify/ENA primary metagenome ERZ1090860 (study PRJEB33644, sample SAMEA5815741) | chicken gut metagenome | biome: Chicken; feature: Gastrointestinal Tract; material: Caecum | place: Ireland | collected 2019-01-01 | study: A study of...
GTGCTCTTCCAGTGCCGGGAGCATTTTTCAGAGGGGGATACCCTGTACCTCTCCATGCCCCCGATCCACCCGAAGGGAGACGCCTATTTCCTCGTCTGCGTCGTCCGGCGCGTACTGCCGCCGCAGGAAGCATCCGGTATGACCTCTTACGGATGTGAGTTTGCCGCCCTTTCCCGGCGGGATGAGGAGCGCATGTACCACGACCTGTTCCAGCTGCAGATCTGCACCTCCAACCGCCAGCCCAAGTTCAAAACGTAAAAACGAGGGGACGCCCGCCCGTGGCCGGGGTCCCCACGCGGCCGCGTGCGATAGCGTTTGGGGGTGCCCCGGCCGGGGGGGGGCCCGCCGGCCCGGTCACAAAAACCCACGGGCCTCCCGCGCGCGGGACCGCCCCCGCCCACCCCCCCCCCCCCCCCCCCCCCCACCCAACAACAACCCCCCCCCCCCCCCGCGGGGGGGGGCGGGCCCCCCCCCCGCGCCTGCTTCCTATTCCTTTGGGGTGTCCCCGTGCCTGGGCGCGTCCATCACCTGCTTGCAGGCCGACAGCAGCTGGGCCGTCACCGGGGCGTCGAACCTGGCCCGGTACAGGCTGATCATGGGCCGCCGGGCGCTCTCCTTCATCACCACATATTTGGCGGGCAGCCTGGTCAGGGCCAGCGCCTTCACATCCGCCACACAGCGTGGGCAGCCGCACAGGCCGAACATGCGGATATACCGCTCCGCCTTCTCCTCCACCAGCTCCCACATCACGTTGACGCACACCGTGCCGTCGGGCAGGACGCAGGGGTTCTCCCGGGCCGGGCCGGGATCATCCGCCTCCGGCTGGGGCCCGGGCTCCGGGGCCGGGGCCTGTTTCCCGGGCGCCCCGGGCGGGATCTCCGGGGCCGCCGGCTCCGGCGCCGGCTCTGAGCACTGCTCCGGGGGCAGGGCCTCCTGCCCGGCAGAGGACGCCTCCGACGCGTTCTCCTGTTCGGGAGGGGCCGGGGGTTCCTCCGCCAGCTCGGTCTCCAGGGCCTGCTCCAGCGCGCCGTGAATGGTTCGTTCCAGGGCCTCGCTGCTGGCCCGGGCCACCTCCAGGATGGGGGCGGCCATGCGGCGGCCGCCCTCCGGAGGCGCGGCGGCGGGGGCCGGTGCGGGCTCCCGCCGGATCCCGGCCCGCTCGTCCGTCGGGGGCGCCGGGTCGGCGGGCTGCGGGGTGGGCGTGGGATTGGACGCGCCCGCCCCGCCGGCGCCGCTCAGCAGATTGAGCACGTGATCGGTCTTGCTGCTCCTGTTCCTGCGTCCCGCCATCAGCCCTTCACCCCGCTCTCATCCGCGCGCCGGCGCGGGAAGGCCGCCCCGGCCACCTCGTCGCAGAGACACTCAAAGTCCAGCGCTGGCTTGGACTGGGGGGCGTAGTCTATGATACTGAGCCCGTGGGCCGGCGCCTCCGCCACCGCCACACTGCTGCGGATCTTGTTACGGAAGACCTTGGTGTCCAGCTGGGCGGCAATCTGCTGGGCCAGCTCCAGCACCTCCCGGTTCAGGCGGAAGCGGACGCTGAAGCGATTGAGCAGGATGCCCAGCACCTTGAGGTGGGCGTTGTAGTAATTGCGCACGCTCTCGATGGTCTCCTTGATCTGGGACACCCCCAGCAGGCTCAGCACCTCCGGTGCCATGGGGATGATCAGGCCGTCCGTAGCCACGTAGGCGTTTACCGTCAGCAGATTCAGGGCGGGCGGGGTGTCGATGACCACGAAGTCGTACTGATCCTTGACCTTAGACAGGGCGGTCTTGAGCATATACTCCCTGCCGGGGCGGTTGAACTCCAGCTCCGCCGCCGACAGCAGGATGTTGGACGGCAGAATGTCGCAGGTTTCGGCGTGGGTGATGGCGCCCTCCGGCTCCACCTCCCCCCGGAACACATCATAGACCGTGGCGCAGTGCTCGATATCCAGCCCCAGGCTGAAGCCCAGGCTGCCCTGGGGGTCCAGATCCACCCCCAGCACCTTCGCCCCCCGCCGATGCAGACTGGACAGCAGGGCCGCCGCCGTGGTGGTCTTTCCCACGCCGCCCTTCTGATTGGTGATTGTGATTACTGTGGTGCCCATGCCCACGCCTCCTTACAGGAACTTTCGCAAAATCCGGCAAGAATCTGCGGCTGCCCCTTATTTTTTTGCGATCCCGGACGATAAATAGAGTGAGCATAGGTAGAGATTGTTTTCATGCTTATTTTACCGAAAAGAGTCAAATCTGTCAACTTGTCCTGGCGCCGCTCCAGGGACGCATTAAGGAGTGATAAATATGGCATCTATCTCCAGTCTGATGGGAGGCTCCTCCTCCACCAGCAGCATCTACGGCAACCGCACAAACAACATCATCTCCGGCCTGGCCAGCGGCCTGGACACCGAGGCGATGATCGAAGGTCTGGTGCAGGGCTACCAGCAGAAGATCTCCAAGCTCCAGCAGGAGAACACCACCCTCCAGTGGCAGCAGGAGGCCTACCAGAGCATCTCCGACAAGCTGGTGGAGTTTGCCCGGAAGTACACCTCCTACACCTCCCCCAGCACCAACCTGTTCAGCAACAGCTTCTTCAACAACTCTATCATCACCACCCCCGCCGGTGAGTTTGCCGACCTGATCTCCGCATCCGGGCAGAGCACCAGCGAGGTGGTGATCAACGCGGTGGCCCAGCTGGCTACCGCCGCCCGGTACACCAGCGCCGGCGGCGTCGCCGCCAGCGCCGGCAACACCAACGGGGTCGTCACGGGGGATAAGATGCATCTGGGCGACTTCCAGACCGTCAGCACCCTGAGCGGCTCCCTGTCCATCACCTACGGCTCCCAGGAGGTTACCATCGACTTCGGCGAGCTGGAGACCTTTAGCGACGGCCTTGGAAAGCTGGATACAAAGGCATTTCAGGAGGCCATCGAGAAGAAACTGGGCGAACAGGATCTCGTTATCAATGGCAACACCTACAAGGCCAGCGACCGCATCAAGGTTGAGGTCGACAGCAGCGGCAATGTCAAACTGAGCGACAAGGGCGGCGGCGGCAATAAAGTCTACTTCAGCGGCGCCACCGGCGACCTGAACAGCAAGATCAGCTCCACTGGTGACAAACCTTCCACCTTTTCGGTGTTGCCTGTTGCCCCCACCAAGGACATCCCTATGGGCGAGTATCTCTCCGGCAAGAGTCTGGAGGTCACCCTGAACGGCCAGACCAAGACCGTCACCCTGGGCGACATCACCATCAGCGACAAAACTTCCCAGGACGATGCCGCCGCCGCGGTCGCCACCGCCCTGGAGGCGGCCATCGGCGACGCCTTCGGCAGCGACAAGGTGAAGGTGGCCGCGGTCGACGGCAAACTCCAGTTTGACGTGGGCAAGGGCAACACCTTCGCCATCCAGTCCGACATGGGCGAGGTGCTGGGCCTGGGCGAGAACGGCGTATCCTCCTACGTGAACACCAGTCAGACCCTGGAGGATCTGCTTGGAACCGATGGCAACGGCAACCTCAAAGGGCTGACCGCCAACGGGAAGGGCACCTACGACCTGGTGATCAACGACATCACCATCGGCTCCTACTCCAAGGACACCGCCCTGGAGACGGTGATAAACGACATCAACAGCAACGCCGAGGCAGGGGTCAATGTGAGCTATTCCCAGCTCACCAACCAGTTCGTCTTTACCGCCAAGGAGACCGGCGAGGGCGGCGAGATCAGCTTCGGAACCGATGACCGCGGCAACAAGGATTTGGCCGGCCTGCTCTTCGGCCAGGCCACCGATGACAAGGTGACAAAGGGCACCGATGCCATCTTCCACGCCACCGTCAACGGGCAGAACATGATCCTGACCCGCAGTTCCAATACCTTCGATCTGGACGGCATGTCTGTCACCCTGGGCGGCACGTTCAATGTGAAGGAGGGCTTCACGGGTGACATCACCACCTCCAACGCCGTGGGCGATACCGGTTGGTATGACGACTCCGGCGAGGCGGTGACCTTTTCCAGCAAGACCGACACCGACGCCATCGTGGACGTGGTCAAGCAGATGGTGGAGGACTACAACGAGATCCTGACCGAGGTGAAGAAGGCCTACTCCGACCAGCCCCTGAGCCAGACCGACGGCTCCCGGTATGAGCCCCTCACCGACGAGGACAAGGAGGGCATGACCGACAGCGAGATCGAGCGGTACGAGGAGAAGGCCAAGACCGGCCTGCTCTACATGGACAGCGACCTGTCCTCCCTCTACAATATGCTGCGCAGCGCCATCACCCCCGGCGGCGCCGACGGGCAGACCCTGCGCTCCATCGGCATCAACACCTCCTACTCCGACGGCCTGACCACCATCAGCCTGGACGAGCAGGCCCTGCGGGAGGCCCTGGACACCAACCCCGACCAGGTGCGGGACATCTTCACCAAGAGCCAGGAAAACGGCTCGGCCACCAACGGCCTCATGGCCTCCATCAAGCAGGCCACCGACCGCTACGCCGCCACCGAGGGCGCGGTAAAGGGCATCCTGATCGAGAAGGCGGGCTCTCAGTTCTCCCCCTCCAAGGCCCTGGACAACACCCTCCTGAACAAGATGAACGAGATCAGCGAACAGATCTCCAAGTGGCAGGACAAGATGTCCGACCGGGTGGACTACTACACCAACAAATTCACCCAGCTGGAGCTGCTCATTCAGCAGATGAACTCCCAGAGCGCCAGCCTCTCTGGGCTCATGGGCGGCTATTAAACAGGCAAACCGCGAAAAGGAGCGGCAAGACAGTATGGATATGCGAGGCTATCAGCACTATCGGGAGGACTCCCTGTCCACCATGACCCAGGGGGAGCTCCTTCTGCTGCTCTACGATGAGCTGGTCAAGCGTCTGACCCAGGCAGAGCTCTTTCTGGATAAGGAGGACTATCCCCCCTTTGAGGCCGCCGTGGATCGCGGCGAGGCGATTATCCGCTACCTCAGCGATACCCTGGATCGGAAATATGAGATCAGCCGCTCCCTCTCCCAGCTGTACGAATACTTCTGCTACGAGCTCAGCCGGGTAAAAATCGGCCGCAACCGAACCGAGCTGGCCCGGGTGAAGGATATGGTCTCCCAGCTGCGGGAGAGTTTCCGCCAGGCGGACAAGGCCGCGCCGGCGGCCGGACAGTGAGGGGGCGGCAGGAGATGGCATACGCGCAGGCCCTGTCCGCCGCCCTGGCGCTGGAAAAGCAGATGTATCGGGCGCTCTCCGAGGCGCTGGATCTCACCCGCGAGGTTCTGGACTCCCTGACCCGGCAGGACGAGGTGTCCGTCCGGCTCAACCTCTCCCTCCGCCAGGAGTCGATCGACCGCCTGGTGGACTGCCAGGCGGCGCTGAAACGCCAGTGCGGCACCCTTCCCGCCGCCGAGTGCGAGAGCTTGCGGCGCCTGCTCAACGGCGGTGAGGGCGGCTCCGAGGCCGCCTCCCGGGAGCTGGCCGGACAGGTTGCCCGCAACCGGGCCCTGTGGGAGCGGGTGGTTCAGGCCGACCAAGCCGTCAGCCAACGGCTGGGAGGCAGCCGCTCCTTCTACCGGAAGCAGCGATAAAAAATCCCTGCCGGTTACGCCCGGCAGGGACGCTTGCTTTGCGTCAGGACAGCGTTTCCAGGGTGGAGATGCGCCAGAGCGGCGCCCCTCCGCTGCGGCTGGGGGACAGCTCATCCAGGATCATCTGGGGATCCCAGGCCGCCAGGCTTCTCTCCCGGCTGTTGGGATCCGCCACCAGTACCTTCCCCTCCAGGGTGACCCCCCGCAGGAGGATGAAGTGGCCGGAGTTGGTGAAGTGCCCCCGGGTCATGAGGGCCACGTAGATGTGCCCCGAGGCCAGGGACTGGCATAGCTCTTGGGCGGTAGGGATCTCCCCGTCCTGCACCTCCAGGCCGTAGGCGGCGGCAGCCCCCTCCACGATGGTCAGATAGGAGCCGCTGCCCGGCGCGCAATAGCCCTGCCCGCTGGCCCAGGCGGCCATCTCGGCGGGATCCACCACCTCATCCGTCAGGGAGGAAATCACCATGGCCAGGGCTGTTGGGCCGCAGCCATAGCCCGCAATGGGATCACTGCCGAAGAGCTGCCCGGCCCAGGGCGCCTCACTCTGGTTGAAGTAGACGAGTTCCACTGCGCCGCCGGTGAGGTATTCCCGGCCGTCCCGCTCTATAAACTCGGTGATGGCGGGATCCTCCGCCGGAGGCACCTCGTCAATGGTCGGGTCGCTGGCCATCTGATCCACCGGGGCCTCGGACGGGGTGGGCTCCGGCTCCGGCTGGAGAACCTCCGCAGCCCAGGCTGCCAGCCCCCGCCCCGCCTCCGCGGCGCGGCGCGCCAGGGAAACCACCGGGTCTGTCAAGGTGTGGAACAGCTCCGGCGCGGCCACCCGGCAAACGGCCAGCTCTACACCGCCGATACAGAGCAGGGCCAGCAGCAACAGCAGCACTATGGTTCGTTTTGTATGTCGTTTTGGAGATCTGCTCAAAATGACCACTCCAGAGATAAAACCAGTTGTTGCGCTGCTTATTATAACAAATCTTTCTTTTTTTGTATATAGGTTGCCAAGCAGAAGGAGAAACCCAATGCCACAGATCCGCCTAGAACATGTAACCAAGTATTACACCCAGGAAAAAAAGCGCATTGCGGCCGTGTTTGAGGTCGATCTGACCATTGAGCAAGGGGAATTTGTCTTTGTGACAGGAAGCAGCGGGGCCGGGAAAAGCACCCTGCTTCAGCTTATCTCCGGAGAGGCGCAGCCATCCTCCGGGGCGGTATATCTGGGCCCATGGAATCTGGCCAAGGTTCCCAACTGGCGCCGGGGACGGGTAAACCTGATGTTCGGCCGGATGCCACAGCTCTCCATGCTGGTTCGGAAGCGCACCATCGGAGAAAATCTGGAAATGGCCGCCCGGCTCACCCATGTGCGGGGGGCCTCTGTCCAGGCCCGCGTCCAGAAGGCGCTGGGCGTGGTGGGGCTTCCGGGGGTGGAGGGGCGCTACCCCGCCGAGCTCTCCCTGGGGGAGTGCCGCCGGGTGGAGCTGGCCCGGGCCCTGCTCAACGACCCCGCCATCCTGGTTCTGGACGAGCCCACCGCCAACCTGGACGCGGATACGGGCTGGGATATCCTCCATCTAATCAGCGAGCTTAACCGCCGGGGCACCACGGTGGTGATGGCAACCCACGCCAGGGAGTTTGTCAATCTGCTCCGCAAACGGGTTCTCACACTGGTCGACGGCCGGATCTGGGGCGATGTCTCCAAGGGACATTACGGCTCCATCGTTTGATGCCCGCCGGTTTTTCGAAATCATCCAATGAAAGGAATGTAATCTGTCATGCACAAGTCCAAGTCACTGTCCGTCCGCACACAGATGCTGGGCTCAGCGATTATCACCATCGTGCTCACCGTCGTCATCGCTGTGCTCTCCGTCTTCGATGTGTCCTCCACCCAGCGGGAGTACCTCTCCATTATCCAGGGGCCGATCTCCATCTCGGACAATGTCCAGGACACGGAGCTGGAGGTCAACGCCATCGCCCGTCATCTGCGGGACATGGCTCTTTTCGGATATGACGAGAGCGCCGTCGCTGAAATCGAGACCTCCCTCAGCAATATCGAAACATCCCTGGAGGCCCTCCAGGCCGCCTACACCGAGTCGGACGGTCTGGACACCGCCTACATCGACGCCATCAATACCTGGCGTGCGGCGTTCACCGACATCGACGAGGCCCTGCGCCAGGGCAATCTGCAGCGGGCTCAGAATCTGATTCAGACCCAGTGCACCCCTCTGCTTAACGCGGCTGTGGAGGCCGGAGACACGCTCATGGAGCAGGTGCGCAGCCATGGCGACGCGCAGGCCGCCCAGGTCTCCAGCGACGTCACCCGGAACCGGATCGTCATCATCGTCTTTGTCGTCGTGGTGGTTCTGTCCTGCCTGATGCTGAACCTGCGCATGATCCGCATGATCGTCCGGCCCCTGCGGGAAGCCGATGAGGCTGTGGCCGCCTTCAGCAACGGCGACCTGTCCTACAACATTACCTATTCCTCCGGCAACGAGCTGGGCCATCTGTGTGACGCCGTGCGCACCTCTCAGACCATCGTCAGCGACATCATTAATGACATTGTACATGTGACCCAGTCCCTGGAAGCCGGTGATCTCACCGTGGGCATCTCCAAGGAGTATCCCGGCCAGTTCTCCCCCATCAAGGACAACTTGGAGGAGCTGCTAAACCACCTGAACAGCACCATGACCGACATCCTCAACGCCTCCGACCAGGTCTCCGCCGGCGCCGACCAGGTGTCCGTGGGCGCCCAGTCCCTGGCCCAGGGCGCCACAGAGCAGGCCAGCGCCGTGCAGGAGCTGTCCGCCACCATCAATGAGATTGACCAGTCCGCCCAGCACAGCGCCGACAACGCCAAGACTGCCAAGGAGAAGTCCAACCAGGCCGCCGGCCAGGTCAATGTGTGCAACGACCGGCTGCAGGAGATGCGCAAGGCCATGAGCGACATTCTGTCCAGCCAGAGCGACATCAGCAAGATCATCGCCACCATCGAGAACATCGCCTTCCAGACTAACATCCTGGCCCTGAACGCCGCCGTGGAGGCCGCCCGGGCCGGCACCGCCGGCAAGGGCTTCGCCGTGGTGGCCGACGAGGTGCGCAATCTGGCCTCCAAATCTGACCAGGCCGCCAAGCAGACCAAAGAGCTCATTGAAAACTCTCTGTCCTATGTCAAGCGGGGCAGCGAGCTGGTGGAGGCCGTGGATACCAACATGCAGAAGGTCATCGAGTACGCCGGCGACGCCATCGGCATGATGGATCAGGTGGCGGAGGATTCCATCTCTCAGGCCGAGTCCATCAACCAGCTCACCACCGGCGTGGATCAGATTTCCGCCGTGGTTCAGACCAACTCCGCCACCAGCGAGGAGTCCGCAGCGGCCAGCGAAGAGCTCTCCTCCCAGGCCGTCATGATGAAGCAGCTGATCCAGCAATTTCATCTCAAGTCCGGTGCTGCTCCTGCCGCCAAGGCGGAGAGCGAGGTGCCCGCGCTCTCTACCGGCGCCAGCGATCCCTCACCGGCAGAAAACCGGTTCAGCAAGTATTAAGCCGAGCAGGAGCAGGGGGGCCATCCCGGTACACTTGGGATGGCCCCCCGCCTCTCTCCAATTGGTAAGGAGGAACCGCCATGGTAAATCCGGAATCTCGCGCCCAGGAGCCGGAGCTGCTCTATGCCCTGGATATCGGCACCCGCACCGTCATCGGCCTGGTCGGGGTGCCGGACGGGAACCGGGTGCGCATACTCGCCGCTGAAACCCGCCCCCACGCCAGCCGGGCCATGCAGGACGGGCAGATCGAGGATATCGACCAGGTCGCCAGCGTGGTGGTTCAAATCACCGCCAGCCTGGAAAAGCAGATCGGCCGGCCTCTGAAGCGGGCCTGTGTGGCCGCCGCCGGCCGCTCCCTATGCACCGAGCAGGGGCACAGTGTTTTGGAGCTCTCCGCCCCACAGGTTATCGGGCCGGATTTGGTGCTCCGTTTGGAGGCGGAGGCTGTCTCCAACGCCGAGCAGGCCCTCCAGCAGACAACGGCGGCCCAGAGCGCCCGCCTGTTCCTGGTCGGCTATTCTACCACGCAGTTCTTGATTGACCGCTATTCCATGCCCAAGCCCCAGGGGCACACCGGTCAGGTGCTGGAGGCCGATGTGGTGGCCACATTCCTTCCCAGCGAGGTGGTGGACAGCCTTTATGCCGTACTCCGCGCCGCTTCCCTGGAGGCGGCCAGCCTGACGCTAGAGCCCATTGCCGCCCTCAATGCCGCCATCCCGGCGGATCTCCGCCTGCTCAATCTGGCGCTGGTGGATATTGGTGCCGGTACCTCGGACATCGCCGTGTGCCGCGATGGGAGCGTGGTGGGCTATACCATGGCCACCACCGCGGGCGACGAGATCACCGAGGCCCTGATGCGGGCCTGCCTGGTGGACTACCCCACCGCCGAGGCCATTAAGATCCGCCTGTCCACAGAGGCGGAAATCCGCTATCAGGACATCCTGGGGCTGGAACAGACCCAGAGCGCCCAGCAGCTGCTCAGCGCGGTGGAGCCCGCCGCCCAGGCCCTGGCCGAAGAGCTGGCCGGGCGCATCACGGCCCTCAACGGCGCGCCGCCGTCGGCGGTATTTCTGGCCGGCGGCGGCAGCAAGCTGTCGGTGCTGAGCGCCCGGCTGGCCGCCGCTCTGGGCCTGGATGAAAAGCGGATTGCCGTGGCTGGCCGCTATTTCCAGAATGGCGCGGTCTCCGATGTGGTGAAGCTGGATGACCCGGTCTACACCACCCCCCTGGGCATCGCCATCTCTGCGGGCCTGGGGCTCATCAGCGACAGCTACCGGGTGCAGCTCAACGGCGCCCCCGCCAAGCTGTTCCGCGGCAGCGGGATCTCCGCCATGGAGCTGCTGATGATGAACGGATACCGCTACAGTGATTTGATCGGCCGGAGCGGCCGCCCGCTCTCTCTTACCGTGGACGGCCAGAGGAAGGTCTTTTACGGGGAGCCGGGCACTCCGGCGGAGCTCTCCATCAACGGCGCCGCCGCCCAGCCTTCCGCTCCAGTCCACGCGGAGGACACCATCACTTTTATACCCGCCAGAGCCGGCGCCGACCGGCAGATGACCGCCGGGGCGCTGGCCCAGTTGCTGGAGATCCCCGGGCTCAGCCGGGACGGGGCTCTTCTCCCTCCAGACGCCCCCCTGCGCTCCGGTGACCGCCTGGAGGCCGTCATCCCCGCCGCGGCATCTGTCCCGCCATCTCCCCCTCCGGGCGCGGCGGAGCAGCCGGGCTCCGCGATCCAGATCCGCCTGAACGGCAGGCCGCTCCTCCTGCCGCCCAAGCCCGACGGCGCGCCCCACTACCTGATGGATCTTTTAGAGCGATCCGGACTGGACTTTCAGCACCTGGAAGCTCCCGTCTCCCTCCTGGTGAACGGAAAGGATGCCGCTTTCCAACAGGTGCTGCGCAGCGGGGACACTGTGGATATCCGCAAAAACCTTAATCCGGAGGCTTCCACGATATGAAAATACTCAAACATCTGCCCATTGTCGCCCTTCTCCTTATGCTGACCGCCTGCGGTGGGAGCGGTGCTGAATCCCCCGTCAACTACGACTATGACACCGGCGACAGCCTGCCCTCGCTCAGCGCCGCCGTCGCGCTTCCAGAGGAAATGTCCTTCTCCGAGGAAGAGGATAAAGAGAGCGGTACAGTGACCTATTGCTATGCGGATCTGACCAATACCGGCGAATATGTCTCCAAATATGTGGACATCCTGGAGAGTATGTATACTTGTTCCGTCATCGATGCCCAGGGCGTCCTCCAAACAGAGCAGTCCGTCTCAGGCGATACCGGAGACATCTATGTAGGGGCCGAGGCCCCCGGCGGCGGCGGGATCCTCCAGCTGCACATTATCTGGGATGAGGCCTCTTGCTCTATCTCCCCTGCCCTTCTGGCAGATCAGAAGATCACCGAGCCTGAACCGGAAGTCTCTTCCGCCGATTCTTTGACGCTGGATGAGGCCATTCAGTTTTTCCAGCAGCTCTCCCCCGCTGAACTGGGACTGTCTGGAGACTCCATGGATGAATATGAGATCTATCCGGATGAGGGGCTGGTCATAGTAGACAGCCTGCCCTGTATTCCGGTCAAGGTCTATGACAGAACAGAGCACCAGTTTGCGGGCAGTTATCTGCTCTCTCTCGATGGATCAGAGCTCTATCAGGTGGATAATTCCAGTAATCAGGTGCGGGAGCTTTCGCTTTCACATACTAACATCTGACTGAACAGAAGACCGGCGACCAGTTTGCTAGGGATTTTCATCCCGAAGAGCGCCCTTTGAAAAAGAGAGGTCATAAGTCTCCCTTGGTCGCCGCAGAGCGCTGGCTACGGTAAAAAGGTATGCTTTTTCTCCCAGGAACCAGAAGCGCCCCGCGCTGCGGGGCGTTGCGGCCGGGAGGCGGGTGCCTGCGGCCATCTCCCTTTCAAATTGAACGCCTCCAGAGAGCCCCAGACAGGGCTCCTTGAAGGCGTTCTTTCTCTGAAACGGTGACCATGCCGCCGGGCTCGGCGAAGTAGACGCCGGTGACCTGGCCGCCGCACTCCAGCAGATGGCCCATCATGGTGCCCTTGCCCAGCTCCAGAGAGCAGCCGAACTCGTGGATGGCGGGGTCGGCCACGCGGCCGGTGATCACCACGTCGGTGCCCTGCTCCAGGGCCTTAGTAGAGAGCGAGTCCTTCACGCTTCGGCCGGCCCAGGTGAGCCGTGGGCATATCCGAGAGGAGTAAGCGGGGTGTAAAGAAAATCGGCAAGACCGCCAACAGGGTGCGCGGTAGTGTCAATAGTTTTGCGCAAATTGGTTTGCAGCCCCTGGCGGAATGAAGTCAGCCAGCAATGGAGACGTCCTCAATGGCAGCCTCCAGATGCTTCATGTTCATGTACTTCTTGTTTCCCCACTGGGTGCCAGCCACATGGCGTAGCCTGGCACAGACCAGCATGAGGGCAGAGTTGCCGTCCGGGAAACTGCCCACCACACGGGTACGGCGGCGAATCTCCCGGTTCAGCCTCTCAATGACATTGTTGGTGCGGATGCGAGTCCAGTGTTCACTGGGAAAATCACAATAGGTCAGCGTCTCCTCGATTCCGTCTTCTACCTTCTTAGCAGCTTCCTTTAGCTTCATCGAGCGCAGCTCCTCCACTACCGTCTCCAGCTTCCTGCCCCGGAAGCTCTCCCCCTTAATGGTAAAGACCACAG
>ERZ1090860.1428-NODE-1432-length-12730-cov-8.522998_pt1 | contig 12730 bp, 13 predicted proteins | sample MGYA00478483_ERZ1090860 | MGnify/ENA primary metagenome ERZ1090860 (study PRJEB33644, sample SAMEA5815741) | chicken gut metagenome | biome: Chicken; feature: Gastrointestinal Tract; material: Caecum | place: Ireland | collected 2019-01-01 | study: A study of...
AGGGTTGGGAGAAAATATTTTATCCATATCAAGACGCAGCAAGGAGACAACACTTATGAGACGGACAATATCGAAGACACTTTGATTTCTTTACTGAATGAATTAAAACAGAAAAAAATCCATGTATTAGATATTAAAGTAGATTGCGGTACGCTGGAACAGCATTTTATCGAAATGGAAAGGAGGGGAGCTTAAATGAACGGCCTTTTATATGGCGTGGCATTACAGTGGAAGCTTGATATACGCAGTAAATCTTTGTTGGTAACCTGCTATATCGTTCCGCTGATTTTCTTTCTGCTTATGGGTGGTATTTTTACTTCTGTTATGCCTGAAATGAGAAGCACACTGATACCGTCTATGATTGTGATGTGCGTTTCAATGGGAGCGTTTATCGGGCTTCCGCCATCATTGGTTGAAACTTATGGAAGTGATGTGAAAAAGGTTTATAAAGCAAATGGAGTACCTTTATATTTAGGTCTTGCTGCAATGTTTCTTTCTGCGTTTGCGCATTTGATGATTAGCTGTACCATTATATTATTGCTTGCCCCGATTCTGTTTGAGGCGGCTTTGCCGGCACAGCTTCCATTTTTCTTTCCTGCGCTTGCCATATACATCATTGTGTCGCTGAGTATTGGAAGTATCTTGGGGTTGGCTGTAAATAATCAGGCAAAGCTGACAATGATAGCGCAGCTTATGTTTTTGCCCTCAATTATGCTTTCGGGGATTATGTTCCCTATTGACTTGCTGCCCGATTTTCTGGAATCTATAGGGCGTATTTTTCCCGCTTCCTGGGGATACAGATTGATGTTAGATCATGGCTTTTGTCCTGAAAATCTATGGTATTTCATTCCTGCATTCTGTGGGGCAATCATTATATGTGCAATACTTTTGAAAAGAAAATGAAAAAGGTCAGCACACTTTTTTCTGTGTGCTGACCGGTATATAAACTTCCTTTGAAAGAGGGGGAAGATTATCCCTCTATTGCGATTTTATTTTTGCTTTCTGCAGCTTGCTTTTCGGATTTTTTCGGAATGGAAAGCTTCAGGATGCCATTCTCATATTTTGCTTTTACCTCGTCCTGAGTAACAGCGTCGCCCACGAAGAAGCTGCGGCTCATAGCGCCGGCATACCGTTCCTGGCGGATATAATTTCCTTTTTTGGCCTTTTCATCCTTGTCCAGGCCTTTGGCGAAGTGATCGTGGTCTCCGTGGAAAAAGGCGGACCGGCGGACAAAGCAGGGGTGAAGGAAAAGGATATCATCACGGAACTTGACGGACGTTCCGTAGCGAATATGGAGCAGCTTCAGGACACCCTGCAGTATTATGCGGCAGGCGAGAAGGTAAAGATCACGGTAGAGAGGGCAGACAGCGGAAAATATAAGGAACAGACCCTTGATATCACCCTTGGCTCAGCAAAAGAGCAGGAAAAAGAAGGAGCTTAGTATGTTTTCTCTGAATCTGCTCACTGTCTACAGTATGGTGTGCGCCCTGCTTCCCGCTTTGGTTTATATGATCGTCTGCAGGAGAAGAAAAGGGAAAGTTTCGTATATATGGGCGATGGTGTTTAACCTTTATGTGTGGCTCGTGTATAATGTGACAGGAATCGGGACACTTGGAAATCTTTTTCCTCTATCATCCTTTCTGGTTTGCGGTCCATATCGCAGGATATTAACAGTGGTATTAACAGTGATTTTTAGTTGAATGTTGACAGTAGAAATGAAACATGCTAAAGTGTAGAAAACCTTTGAGGAAGAGCAAGTAGCTTCAATGGACGCTTTACAGAGAGCCGCAGGCGATGGGATTGCGGTAAGCCGGACTTGGAGTGAATGGGCTTCTGAGGGCGGGCTGAAAGGGTGAGTAGGCGAGCCGGAGAACAGACTCCGTTATCAAAGAAAGCATATGTCAGTATGCATGAGTGGATACAGATGGATTGTATCAAGCCGGGTGGCACCGCAGGAGTTATTTTGAAATTACAGCTCTTGTCCCTGCAGATGTATTGTATGGGACGAGGGCTTTTTGTTTTGCCCGGATCCCGAAATGGAAAGGAGAAATGCATGATGAAACTGGAAAATTATGAAGTACATCTCCCGAATTATTCTATCGGGGACAGGATTTATGACAAGATCGGACCGGTCTGTGAATCCTACGGGAAGAAGGTCCTTGTGATCGGCGGAAGGAAAGCTCTGGACGCGGCTTACGGCAAGATCTGTTCTTATGTGGAGAAAACAGATCTTCAGATCATCGGAAAAGAAATCTATGGGGAGAACTGTACATATGCCGCAGTGGAACATCTGCGCGGCCTGCCGCTCTATCAGGAAGCGGACATGGTGTTCGGAGTCGGCGGCGGCAAGGCGCTGGATACGGTGAAATGTCTCTGTATCACGGATGACAAGCCGGTTTTTGCGTTCCCTACGATTGCGTCTAATTGCTCTGCATGCACATCGGTCTCCATCATGTACAATGAGGATGGGACTTTCCTGAAACCGCACTTCTTTATCAGGCCGGTGATGCATTCTTTTATCGATACAGAGATCATCGCCAAGGCGCCTGCCCAGTATATGTGGGCGGGGATCGGGGATACCTATGCGAAGTATTATGAGGCTGTGATCTCATCCAGGGGGGAGCGGCTGGAGCATTTTACAGCTCTGGGAGCAGCAGTGAGCCGTATGTGCCGGGATCCGCTTCTGGAGTATGGCCCGAAGGCGCTGGAGGATCACCGGAACGGGCGCTGTACCTATGATGTGGAGCAGGCGGTGCTTGCCATTATCGTGACCACGGGGATCGCCTCCATCTTCCTGACAAAGGATTATACGCCGGATTATAACAGCGGTTTGGCGCATGCGGTTTTTTATGCCCTGACGGCGTATCCGGTGATCGAAGAGCGTCATCTCCACGGGGAAGTGGTAGGATTCGGCGTTCTGCTGGCGCTTCTTGTGGATGGACAGGAAGAGGAATTTGAGAAGATCTACCGGCTGAACCGCACATTAGGGCTTCCGGTATCCCTGGAGGAGATTGAGATTACAGAGAAACAGTGGGAAGAATGCAGGAAGCGGATCCCGGATATGTCGGACGTAGCCCACTATCCATACAGAGTAACGGAAGAAATGCTGACAGAGGCCATGGACAGGCTGAAAGAAAGGGGGAGAAAAGATGCGGGCAAAGAAGAATAAAAATACAGCGGTGATACTGGGGGTGGCTTTCGTATGGTTTACCACACACTTTGGCGGCGGCTTTGCCTCCGGGGCACAGATTTACAGTTATTTTGTAAAGTATGGGATCGCATGCCTGATCCTGCCGGTGCTGGCGATGGTTTACAACGGCATCTTTTTTGCCTACAGCCTCCGGTTTGCAAGAAAGCATGAAGTATATGATTACCGGTCCTATAACAATGCTTTTTACGGGCGGTTTGCCCCGGTGTTTTCCAACCTGTTTGAGGTCCTCTATATCTGTGTGATGTGTGTGGCGCCGGCGGTAGCATTTGCGACAGGCGGCGCTACGCTGAGCGCCCTTACCGGGCTTCCGTATCTGCTGTGTACGTTCCTGATCGGAATTTTTATCTTTGCTGTGGCTGTGTTTGGAACAGACCTGGTACGGAAAGTGGCTTCGATCCTGTCCATATGCATCATTGCAGGCTTACTGATCGTTTATATTCCCAATATCGCGTCGGGTATGGACGGAATTGCCAAGGCGGCAGGGAGTATGAAATCAGCAGAACTTCCGCTGGGGAGCGCGGTTTATTCCGCATTTCTGTACGGGACCTTTCAGCTGTCCAATATCGCTGTGTTTGTCCAGCATGCCAGCTCTTTTGAAAAGCCTTCTGATGCAGAAAAAAGTATGGGCGCCGGAATTGTGGTGAATGCCCTGATGATGGTTATGGTTGTCCTGGGACTGATGACCGTATCTGCCGATCCGGGCATGGCAGACGCCAGCGTTCCCACACTCTTTATGGTGCAGAAGGGCGTGGGGGCTTCTTTCATGACTCCGCTGATCTCCCTGCTGATCATCCTGGGGGCAGTGTCTACTGCGGTAAATATGGTTGCGGCCATGGTAAAAAGGATCTGCAAAGAACAGAGGAAACCAGCGGAAACTTCCCCAAAGCCAAAGATCGGAAAAAAAGAGATCGCTGCGGCGCTTATCTGCTGTATCGTAGATTTCGGCATTGCCCAGTTCGGTCTTCTGACTCTGATCCAGAAGGCATACAGCCTGATCGCTTACCTTGCGATCCCGGTCATCCTGATCCCCTATATTGTCCATATGATCGCGACCAGGATGGATACGAAATCCCCCGGGAGGAAACCGGATCAGTCGTCTTCTTCCAACTGAGGCAGGATCCTCTGCATGGATTTCTCGAATTCCGCGTCGGAAGAATTGTGGAACAGGATCAGGTCATGTCCGGCATCCAGACGTTCCAGCGGCTTCGGGATGGAGAAGTCAACAGTTTTGATATATTCATCCCAGTGTTCCAGTTTCCATGTATCCCGGTCAGAATTGCGCTCGACCATTCTCTGGTGGCAGACTTCCGGGTCTGTCACCACCCAGATGATCACAAGCTTCGCTCCTTTTGTCCGGAGCTTTGTGCGGAAACGCTCCAGAGTTTCTTCGTTATGTACCTCTTTGGTAAAGGGGGCGTTGATCAGCACAATATCGTCGTATTCCAGGGCTTCCACGCCGATATCCACGATGGTTTCATATTCGTAGTCCCGGATATTTTTTCATAGAACAGAAAACTGCGGTTTACCGGCTCATGGGCGGCTGCAAATACCCGGTTGGACAGGGGGATCAGGGTGTCTTTGTCGAGATGCACCACATGTTTCAGGAGAGGGTCAGATACCCCGATGCTTGCATCGCTGCCGGTTCGATGCCCCGCATGCCCGCATCGGGGTTTTTGACTCTATATCTGGCGAGTGTTTTTGTTTTTTATCCGTCTTTGCGGCAGAGCTTCCTCTTATTTGTAGCTGCCGTATTTCAGCGTGGTTTCGTACCAGGCATCGAAATTTTCTTCCTTGTATTCATCGATTACGATGGAACTATCCATGATAAAGCCGCCGCCCGGCGCGCAGGCATCCAGCATTCTCTTGGTTTTTTCTATAATGTCCTCCTTTTTGCCGTAAATCAGATCCGCAGTAGGAAGATTGCCGCAGATGCAGGCGGTATCGCCCAAGATCTTTTTCGCTTTAGCAATATCCACTTCTTCAAACATGAAAATACATTTTCCCTTGGGAACCTGTTTCATGATTTCCAGACGGGTATTGTAAGGCCCTTCGCAGAATACATAAGGAACCATGCCGCAGGCAATGATTTCTTCAATGACCCGGTAGAGGGAAGGCCAGTAGAATTTTTCGTAGGTCTCATTGCTCATCATGATATCTGTGCCGCCATGGAGGGGCATAAATACATATTTTACGCCATTTTCTTTCAGCCCGTGTACACTTTTCACTGCGATTTCCGTAAAGAAGTCGATGGCTGCCAGCACTTTGTCCGGCACCTCAAAGATATCCATCGGTACATTAATGTAGCCGCGCAGGTTATCCGCAAGCATATCATAAGGCGCGTTCTGCCCCAGAGTGCAGCCGGGAGGCGTCTGCAGCTCCTCCGCCAGCTGGATCAGTTCTCCCTGGGCGGCGACCCATTCATTTGCCTTTCTTCCGGCTTCCATCAGGGCTACCAGCGCTTCCTTCACTTCCGGATCGGTGAAAATGCCGAAGGATGCGTAGTGGCCGAATTCCACCACATCCTGAAAACTGACTTTAGCCAAGCCTGCCAGTCTTTTGTGTCTGCGGGGATACACCTTTGTCATAAAAAATTTTGACGGATCGCGGAGAAATTCATCGTATTCATCCATCTGCAGATACGTAATATCGTTGATCTGGTAACCGGAACTGCGGCTCAGGCATCCGCTGGGGCCCGGCCAGTTGATGGCAACTGAATCCAGGGCTTCCAGAACTTTGATGGGGTAAGCAGCCGGATTCCAATATAAATCAATATCGTAGTTGCTGAGAAAATGAGTGACGCCGTCCTTCATATTCCTAAGATCCATCAACCCCTCATACATGCTGATCCCACTGGCCTGAACGTAGGCGCCGTAGCCGAATTTCGGCGCGAAAGGAACCCGGTCTCCTTCCTGTAATGCAACCGCCGCATTCACCCGTGCCTGTTTTTGTTGGAATTTGTCTGCCATAAGCAACCTCCTTTTTGGTATTTTGTGTAGATATGTAAATTATAGCTGATATTCCCGGTGAATACAATGAAGGATTTATAAAAGAGCTAAATTCTCTTGCGTTTTCCTGGAATTTTTGGGCAAATAGACGGACCCTGAGACTGTGAGGCGTTTCCCGGTTACTTCTCTGACAGCAAAAAAGAGGACCGGCACCGGCCTGAGGCCTTTGTGCCAATCCTCTTTTTTCACCACCCGGCGGGCTTAAGCGTTCTCCGCAGTCTCTTCTTCCGCTTCAGGAGCCACATGGACTTCTGTTACCGTGGCCACATCCGCTTCCGGATCGGTCTGCAGATCAATGTTCTCGTCTTTGGCGATGGCGAGATCTTTTACCTTTATAATATCCCCGGCTTTCATACCGACCACATCCACCTCGATCTTGTCTACCAGATGGGCGGGATCTGCCCGGTAAGCCACTTCATGAAGAAGCTGCTGAACAACGCCGGTGTTGACCATTTCGTGGTTGAGCAGGAAAATCTCCGCTGTGGAATGCACCTTCTCGCCCTTTACCAGGGCCTGAAAATCCATCTCATCAATCTGATTTTTCATGGAATCATACTGAACTTCCTTGATGAGAACGTTGTGGACGGCGCCATCCACATCCAGCAGGATCTGGCTGCCTTTGCCATTGGTTTTCAGAAGCTTTTCCGCGGCGGTCTTTTCAATCTTTACAGGGATGGAACCCTCTATCTCCCTGCCGAAAACATTGCCGGTTACATAACCTTCTCTTCTCAGTCTCTTTGCCTTGACGCTCATGTCTCTTTTTTCAGCTTTTAAAGTATTCATTTACCTTTTCCTCCAAAATCTGAATGCCCGGCAGAAGGTCTGTGAAAACGCGCAGACGCTGTCAGGTATGCTGCCTTCTTGTTACAAATGTATTATAACATGCATTCAGAAATAATTGTGCCGAAAATCTGAAATTGTTTTAAATTTTTTTGTACAAATTTTTACAATTCGAAGAATGGGTAAATATTTTGGGGGATTCTGTTGACAGTCGGGAAAAGAACAGTATAATAAAACTGATGTTGATGCCGACAAAATTCGGCGGATAATTACACGAGGGCCATGGAGCGCTGGGGAGAGCATCCATGGGTATTTTATTTTTATTGAAGGGGAGTCTATGTCGTTTTCCAGTTTATTTTTCTTGTTTTTCTTTCTGCCGGTTTTTCTTCTGGCATATTATAAAACCACGGGGATCAGAAAAAAGAATATAGTGCTTCTGGCGGCCTCGCTGATTTTCTATTGCTGGGGGGGAGTGCGCTACCTGCTTCTTCTGCTGGCAATGACTGCGGTGGGCTGGCTGAGCGGACTGCAGATCCGGAAATATCCCCGAGAGGACAAAAGAAGAAAACGATGGCTGATCCTGTCTGTGGTTATTTTTCTGGCGGTGCTGGGGATTTTTAAATATACCGGATTCTTCCTGGGAACCTTCGGAGCGCTGTTCCGGGTTTCCGGCGGGGTGGAGATCGCGCTGCCTCTGGGAATTTCTTTCTATACGTTTAAGCTCATTTCCTATGTGGCGGATGTTTACCGGGAGAAGACAGAGCCGGAGGAGACCTACTGGATGCTGCTTCTGTACACCAGTATTTTTCACCAGTGTACCCAGGGACCTATTGTGCGCTATGAGCAGATGCAGACAGAGCTGCGGGAGCGCAGGATGACCTACAGCGGTTTTCTGGAAGGAGCTGTGCGGTTCTGTGTGGGACTGGGGAAAAAGGCGATTCTGGCTGACCACTGCGGAGAGATGGCCTCCGCCTTCCTTCCTCTGGACGGGAATGTGGCCTCTGCCCCGGCTGCTGCCGTATGGCTGGGTTCTCTCTGCTACATGCTGCAGCTGTATCTGGATTTCTCCGCGTACTCGGATATGGCTTTGGGGCTGGGACGCATGGCCGGTTTCCATTATCCTGAAAACTTTAACTATCCCTATATGGCTGTCTCTGTGAAAGATTTCTGGAGGCGGTGGCATATCAGTCTGAGTTCCTTTTTCAGAGATTATGTCTATATCCCTCTGGGAGGAAGCCGCTGCAGCCTGCGGCGCACTACGCTGAACCTGCTGGCAGTCTGGGCGTTAACCGGACTCTGGCACGGAGCCAGCTGGAACTTTGTACTCTGGGGAATTTACTATTTCGCCTTTATCGTGCTGGAGAATTACTGGAAACGCATAGGATTTCAGATGCGTCCGGCGCTGAGCCGCCTGTATACCCTGGCAGTGGTGTTCTTCGGCTGGATCTTTTTCCGGTTTGAGGATTTCGGCAATATGGGGCTGGCTTTCCGGGGCCTGCTGGGACTCAACGGAAACGGGTTCACCAGCACGGTGACAGCCCTGACGCTGAAAAATAATATTCTGTTCCTGATTGTCGCTGTCCTGGCAGTGACGCCGGTGCTGCGGACAGCCGCGGACTTTGTTTCTAATCTGGGACAGAACCGGCAGAGGACGGCGGTGGTGATCCGCGGAATTTCTATCGGAGGGGCAGCCCTGCTGCTGATTGTTTCCGTGATGATGCTGGCGGGCAGCAGCTATACGCCTTTCCTCTACAATCAATTTTAAAATTGCCGCGCGAAACGGCGGGAGAACAAACATAAATGAGAAAATATCAGCGGAAATTTTTGACGGAAAAATACAGAAGACTGAGAAAAAAAGTAAATCAGACCGGCATCCGGGTGTTTCTGGTGCTTTTAGGAGCCGGATTCGCGGTGGGACTTTGCTTTCCTCTGCGTCCCAAACATTCCGAAATCGAAAAAAGAGACCTGGCCTCTTTTCCCGGACTGACCGCCGCGGGTCTCTGGGACGGCTCCTGGTTCACAGATGTGGGAACCTGGTATTCCGACACCTATCCTTTGCGGGAAATGCTGATCGGCGGTGCCTCCAAAGTGGAGGGGCTGTATGGATTTCAGGGAGAACAGATCGTGGCGGGATCCGCCCAGACCGCGGACGAGGTTCCGGATGTGGAGGAGGACGCGGTAGTGACTCCGGCGCCGGTAGCTACCTCTACCCCCACGCCGGAGCCCACGCAGGAACTGGAGGACGGCACCATCCATGAGGAGCCGGAAATGGCGGGGGATGTGTATATTGCGGGAGATACGGCTTTTGAGCTTTACTATTTCAGCCAGGCCAGCGCGGACGCCTACGCCTCCATGGTCAATACGGTACATGCCAGGCTGGGAAGCGGCGTCGGGGTTTATGATCTGCTGGCGCCTACCAGCTTCGGAGTGTGTCTGGACGAAAACATCCAGGAGCAGATGGGGGCTTCCAGCCAGAAAGACGCCTTTCAGTATATTTACAGCCGTCTGGATCCCGGCGTGAAAAAGGTGGATGTCTTTGACGAACTGGTGCGCCACAACGCTGAGTACATCTATTTCCGCACAGATCACCACTGGACCCAGCTGGGCGCCTATTATGCCTATCGGATTTTCGCGGAGCAGAAGGGCATCAGGCCCCACGAACTTTCCGAATTTGAGCACCGGACCTATCCGGATTTTCTGGGAAGCTTCTACGCGTACAGCAATCAGGCGGAGGCTTTGGCCGCCAATCCGGATACCCTGGAGACCTACACGCCCATGGGTACCAATGACGCGCTGATTCAGCCGGCGGAGGGGGAGCCGTTCCAGTGGTTTGTGGTCAGTGATGTGACGGATTACGCCCCGGGGGCCAAGTACAGCAGCTACATCGGAGGCGACAATCCTTTTACCACGATTCAGAACCCCGGGATCCAGGACGGATCTTCCTGCGTGGTGATCAAGGAGTCCTACGGCAATGCCTTTGTTCCCTGGCTGGTGGATCATTATCAGAATGTGTACGTCGTGGATTACCGGTACTATACCGGAAACCTGACCCAGTTTGTGAAAGAGCATCAGGTGGACGATGTGATTTTTGTCAACAATGCCAGCGCCATTACGGAAAGCCGGGCAGGCACCATGCTGTCCCTGTTTCCGGAGGGATGAAAGAACAGAAGAAGATTCAGAATCAAAGGAACAGACTTCTCAGAAATGGGAGGTCTGTTTTTTAAAAATAATATACCTTGACAGATGAGGTATTATAAAGTATGATGTAAAACAGGAAGGGAGGTAAGCCTATGTCCATCACATCGGATATTATCCGGGGCCATACGGAAGCCATTATCCTGTCTCATCTCATGGAAGGGGACAGTTACGGATATCAGATCAACAAGGATATCCTGGAGAAGACGGACAGCCGGTATGAATTAAAGGAAGCCACCCTGTACACCGCTTTTCGAAGGCTGGAGCAGGCAGGTTATATTACCGCTTACTGGGGAAACCAGAAAACGGGAGCCAGACGGAGGTATTACTCCATCACCCCTGAGGGGAGGGCCGCCTACTGCGGTTACAAGCGGGACTGGGAAGAAGCCAAAGAGCTCATTGACAAATTATTGCGATAGGAGAGGCAGAAAATGAAAGAGAGACTGAGAACATTCATGGACGAACTTTTAAAGGACGTTCCCAAGAGCCGGAAGGTTCTGGAATTGAAAGAAGAACTCATCGGCAATATGGAGGAACGGTACGAGGACCTGATGGGCCAGGGATACCGGGAGGAGGATGCCTACCAGTGCGCGCTGGATTCCGCCGGGGATGTGCGGGAACTGTTCCGGGAATTCATGGAGCCCCTGGACGCGGCTGAGAGGAAAGAGGAGGATTTTGCCGTCCGCAGAAAGCGTTCCCTGCTGAACGCGGTATCGGTGAGCCTGTATATTGTAGGGTTCGCGGTGTGGATGATTATAGTAGCCATCGGCTATGGGGTCAGTTCCACCGGGGAGGTGGATGTGGTTTACGGCCTTACGGGATTTATCGTTATGCTGATCTTTACAGCTGTGGCCACCGGCATGCGGGTGTATTGCTCCAGCCTTTACGGGAAATATCAGAAGTATGAGAAGAAGGACGACACCATTGTGGAGGAGTTTAAGGAGTGGAAAAGCGGCACAGACCGGAACCGGGAAATGCGCAAGGCCATAGATTCGGTGATCTGGCTGCTGGCAACTATCCTCTATTTTGTCATCAGCTTCGGCACTATGGCCTGGTATATTACCTGGGTCATCTGGCTCATTGCTCCCTGCGCGCAGACCATTGTACATCTGGTGATGGAGCAGGAGCGGAAGTAAGGGGGCCGGTATGAGAAGAGGAAAAATCGTATTGATCCTGCTGCTGGCCGCCATTGCCTGCTTTCTTACCGGGGTCCTGATCTGGGGCATCCGGGCGGGACAGGGAGAGTTCGGGGAAAGCCTGCGCCGGAGCTTTTCCATAGGCCGGGGGGAGCATACCCAGGAAGTGGATCTCTCCGGGATCCGGGAGATCCGTCTGGACTATGGTTCCGTAGATCTGCATTTTTCCCGGGAAGGCGGCAGCCAGATGGTGTTGACGGAAATCTTTTCCGGGGATCCCAAGGAGGAGAATTTTGCCCGGATCCAGCGGGATGAGGACAGCGGCCAGGTGACGGTCACGAAGGGAAAGGACTACGGGGCGTTCTGGTTTTTCAGTTTCGGCAGCGGCATCAGCCGGGCGGAGATTACTTTGCCGGAGGAGTACGCGGGAAAACTTACGGTGGTCACCGGCAGCGGCAATGTGGAGGCGGACATCCTTTCCTGCAGCAGCCTGTCCCTGACTGCCGGCAGCGGGGACATCCGGCTTGACCAGCTGGACGCGGCTCTGACCGTGCATACCGGCAGCGGCAATCTTCAGACTTGCGGATGCCGGGGAAGCCTGGAGTTTGAAACCGGCTCCGGGGATGTACGGGCAGAAAACCAGGAGGGAGCGGTCCGCGGTTCTACCGGCTCCGGGGATGTGGAACTGCCCGGAGGAAGCGGCAGCCGCGCTGTAAAGACAGGTTCCGGGGATGTGCTGCTGGACTGCGGCGGAGAAGCGATTCAGGTGGAAACCTCCAGCGGGGACGTACACATCCGGAATCTGGCGGACGCTTCTTTCAGCCTGGAGACGGAAACCGGTTCCGGAGATCTGGAAGGGGCTGTGTTCCGGGAACTGGGAGCGGATGAGGACGCAAAACGATTCCAGGGTGTTTATGGGGCCTCCCCGGAATTTCAGATCCGTCTGCAGACCGGAAGCGGGGATATGAGGCTGGAGTGACAGGTGCCCTGCAGGAAACCTATGCGCTGCGATTTATAAAAACGATCCGACAAGGAAAACAGAAGCTACTATAGAATGATGTTGGGGTCAAAAGCCCCCAACTATGATGCCTGCGGATTGTTCCGTGCTGCGCACTCCCACAATCCTACCCAATATTCGCATATCGTGGGATATGCATCCCACTTTTATGCTCATATTAGGGCGGGTCCCAAGGCCTTAATCCCACTTATGAGCAAGCTCATGTGGGTTTAGGCCTTTTGACCCTGGCATCATAGAATTTAATTTTGTGAATGAATATAGAAGTGCTGCCGGACGGCTGTATGGTCCGGCGGCATTTTTGTGCAGAATTCCGCTTGACAATCCAAAGAAATATTATATACTTTAGTAGTCAAACTATTTTAGATTAAAAATAAATGGAGAATCA
>ERZ1090860.1429-NODE-1433-length-12695-cov-6.524367_pt1 | contig 12695 bp, 12 predicted proteins | sample MGYA00478483_ERZ1090860 | MGnify/ENA primary metagenome ERZ1090860 (study PRJEB33644, sample SAMEA5815741) | chicken gut metagenome | biome: Chicken; feature: Gastrointestinal Tract; material: Caecum | place: Ireland | collected 2019-01-01 | study: A study of...
TGCTCTGTTACCACCAAATTACAGTAATCTTATTATACCCTATCTATATAACCATTTTCAAGATAAATTACAAATTTGTTATGAAACAGGCCAAGGATGGCAAAATTGGATGCCTTCCTGCGATTCAATAAACCAGGATATGACAAAAAGGCGGGTATCCCACGGATACCCGCCAAAAACTCACAAAATAATGCAAATTAAACCGCCTGCGCTTTCGTTGATGATTTTTTCCAGCGTTTCTCGAATTTTTCCGCGGGCATCATCCGGCATGCGGCTCAGCTTATGGGATAATTCTTCCCGCACCAACTCATTGAGGGACTTGCCGAAAATATTGGTGTCCCAGATTTTTTCCGGCTGCTCCTCAAATTCACTGAGCAGATAGTGCACCAATTCTTCCGACTGCTTTTCGGTTCCCACAATCGGATTGACTTCTGCTTTGATATTGGCGCGCATCAGATGGATCGACGGCGCAGATGCACGCAGGCGCACGCCGTATCGACCACCCTGCCGTACAATTTCCGGCGCTTCCAGCGTCAATTCATCCACCGACGGCATTACCACGCCATATCCGGTCTGATAGACCTGATCCAGTGCGCCGTGCAGTCGCTCATACTTCCGCTTAATCTCAGCAAAATCGCTCAGCACAGAAATCAGATCCGCAGCGTCCCGAATATGAATTTTGGTTTGCTGCCCAACGATCTCATAAAAGACCTGTTCCGGAATTTCAATGCTGATGCTGGATTTGCCGCTGCCCAGCGCCATCTGATCGACATGCACCCGCCCGACATATTCGTTTTCCCCGATGCGATCACAGATCGTGCGGATGTCGCGCATTTTCTCATTGCCCTGCGCGGCAGAACGAACGGATTGATAGATGCTCTGACGAACTGCATGCTGCGGCGGCAACGCGCCGATATACCGCGGCAAAGTAAACGCAATTTCGCACACCGGGAATTCATACAGAACGCGCTGCATGATATCCGCAATATCATTTTCGTCCAGTTCAAGGCAGTTGACCGCCAACGGCTCTACCTGATGCTGGCTTCGCAGCGCATCACAAACCGCTTTTGCGTGTTCGCCCTCCGGTTCCGCCGAATTGACCAGCACAAGAAACGGTTTGCCGAGTGCGCGCAGTTCTTCAATCACGCGCTGTTCCGCAGGCACATAGTTTTCCCGTGGAATTTCGGTGAAGCTGCCGTCGGTCGTCACCACAAGGCCGATCGTAGAATGCTCTCCGATCACTTTGTTGGTGCCGGTTTCCGCAGCCTCCGCAAGCGTCATCGGTTCCTCTCGCCATGGCGTGGAAACCATGCGCGGCATATCGTCTTCCATGCCGCCCAATGCGCCATCGACCAAATAGCCGACACAATCCACCAGACGAATCCGGCACATTCCGCCATCTGGCAATGCAATTTCTGCCGCTTCCTCCGGGACGAACTTTGGTTCTGCGGTCATAATGGTCCGTCCGGCTCCCGATTGCGGCAATTCATCCCGCGCCCGCTCTCTTTTATACATATTATCCATACCGGGCAGCACCATGGTTTCCATGAATCGCTTGATCAGCGTGGATTTGCCGGTGCGCACCGGCCCGACCACCCCGATATAGATATCGCCGCCGGTGCGCGCGCTGATCTGATTATAGATTTGATGATCCAAAATTTCCCCGCCTTTCATACCTGCATTGGTATCAGCAATACCATGTGGGAAACGCCGGTGGCATCTGCCGGCAAGTCGTTAACACGGCGAATTTCCTCCATGGTCGTGCCGCAATCCTTTGCAATTTCCCATAGCTGCTGCTCCTCTTGAATATACCGCAGCAACAAAGTTGCATCTGCTGCTTTCTGCTCCGATTCTCCCGCTTCAAGCGATGTAATATGCCGGAAGGCCACCCGTTCTTCTGCGGTGGCCATACCGGCTGCCGTGACATTACACAGCACCCCGGTTTCTCCGGCTGCGGAAGCCCGCACGGTCAGCGAGATGTCGGACAGCTCCCCTGAGACAAGACATGGCATAGTCAGCGGCACCAAACGATCCACTGCATATAGTTGCTGTTCATCACTCAGATAGAGCACATGTATCGCTGCAGTAATTTGTAAATCTCCCTTCGCACTGTGCTTTGCGCTGCAGCAAATGGCTTGTGCTGAAATGATATGCGCGGCATGCTGCGCGGTTTGGAGGGTTTCCGATGCTTCCGCTGTGAAGGAAACGCATGGCGGCATAGAATGCAGCAGGGTTTTCTCTTCGCTCGTCTGTAGCGTTCGTCCCGGCAGATAGAGATCTTTGATTTGACAGAGCGTTTTCGTCCGCCGGACAGTAATTAACGCGGTGACAGATACCGTATAGGAAAGCAGACCATCCTGTTCAAGACGGCTGTCAATCTCCCGCACAGCCAACTGCGCACAAACGGCATCCTGCTCTTCCACTTCCGGCATTTCCAAAATCTGCGTAAACGGAGTGGTGTTGGACAAAATACGCACCGCGTCATCTTCCTGCATGGTGAGACACTGGATTTCAGCCTCTCCTTTCAGAACAATTTTCCCGCGCATCGCCCGGCACTCTGATACACGCAAGAGACAGTTGGTGTGCAGAATCGATAGTCCATCCGCGTCCTGCATCGAGACATCGTCCAACACGGTAATCGGATACGCGCGCACCTGTTCGGTCAGCGTTACCGTTTGCATTTCACTGAGCAGTTCTACCTGCTTTTCCTGTGTTCCTTCTGTGATCTCACACTGTGTTTGGCAGTAACCTTCAATGAAAAAGCAGAGCTGCACTTTTACATTCAGTTTACGGCTGTTGACCGCTACCACATCTACCGCTGCCACCTGACATCTCACCATGCAGACGGTTTCTGCGTCAACCCCTTCGCATTCTTCGATATGTGCGAAGCTGACCGGAACCGATAAACGGCGAAGCCCTTCTCCCTTTTCCGGTTCATACACCACAACGACCTGTACCATGCCGGATGCAAGCAATCTGCCGCTTTGCGGCGTTTGATCCCGCACCGCCGCCGTACCATATGCACAGACGATCCTTCCGATATCCGGAAAAGTATCCGGCACGATTGAGTCGGCGGTTTCACTACAGGTCGATATTCGCGCGAGCCGCTTATCATAGTAATGGATGCTTGTTTGATTTAGTTCCATTGGTGCTGTCTCCTCCTTTTCACTGCGCTCCTATCTAACAATATGTCCCCTTGTAGTGAAATATGAGAAGAATCCAAGGATTGTTTATTCCTCAACGCATACGAAAAGCCCGGTTCATCAGGCAACTGAACCGGGCTTGCAAAACAATATTTGAAGTGACAATACCAAAATAGAAAACGAATGTTTTTTCAGAGCAGCATTTCCAGCGGTGCATCACAATACGGGCAGCGCTCGCCCACCTTTCCTTCCAGCGGTAAATAAGGTTCGGTCTTGGTGATGCACTTATGATTGGAGCACTTAACGCCGTGTGCGCCGATCTCCTGATGTCCTGCGCGGATAAACGGCAGCTTGGACAGCGTCAGCAACAGTGCCATACGGCCAAACATACCGAACCGTGCCTGCCGGAAGTAAACGGCGCGCGGGTCATCATCCACATCCTGCGCGATTTCATCCACGCGCGGTAGCGGATGCAGCACCAGCATATCCTTTTTGGCGCGCTTGAGCTTTTCCGCCGTCAGCTGATAATTGCCTTCTAGATTCTGATATTCCTCTGCGGTGACAAACCGTTCACGCTGGATTCGCGTCATATACAGCACATCGAGCTCGGGCAGCGCTTCGTCAATGCTCTTGACCTCGCAATACGGCATATTGTGCTCTTTCAGGAACTGGATCATATAATCCGGCAGTCCCAACACATCCGGCGCAATCAAATATATCTGCACATTGTGATATCTCTCAAGAAAGTGCAGCAGAGAATGCACCGTGCGGCCGTATTTTAAATCGCCGCACAAGCCGATTTTCATATCGTCTGCCGAACCGCGCATGCGCAAAATAGTGACCATGTCCGTGAGCGTCTGTGTCGGGTGCAGATGTCCGCCGTCACCTGCGTTAATAATCGGCACAGACGAATACATGGATGCCGCTTTGGCTGCACCTTCACGCGGATTGCGCATGACGATCATATCTGCATAGCTGGAAACCATATTGATCGTGTCTTTCAGGGTTTCGCCTTTTGTCGTTGACGAAGAACCCGGATCGGAAAAGCCGACCACACTGCCACCCAGACGCATCATCGCGGTGGAAAACGACAGATTGGTTCTGGTGGAGGGCTCGTAAAACAGGCTGCCCAACACCTTACCGCGACAAGCGTCCGTATAACCCTCGGGGCGGTCAATGATGTTCGTGGTCAGCTTATATAGATCAGAAAACTCTTTTTCTGTCAGATCGCACAAATCAATGATATGACGCATTTGGAAGATCCATCCCCTTTTCTTTCTTTTCTGTGTTTATCATACCACAGAGCAAAACGAAAGAAAAGGCTTATTTCCGCATTGCCTCAATTGGATCAAGTCGCGCAGCACGCACAGCCGGCAGCAGACCAGCCACAATGCCACAGCAAAGACACAGTGCAAAAAGTCCTGCCATCATACGCCAATCCGGCAAAAGCGCAATCGTGCTGAAAAGCACGGCCAGCACAACGCCCATGCCACACAGACCGCCCAGCATGCACAGCAGCGCGGATTGCAGCAAAAATATCCGTCTAATATCGCGGGTCTGCGCACCGAGAGCGAGCAGAATACCAATCTCTCCTGTCTTTTCATACGCTGCCGCCAGCATGCTGCATAGCACACCAATCAGTGCAACACACAGTGTAATCGCACCCACCACAGCAAATAGGACCACTCCGAGATTCGCCAGTCGTTTTACCGTATCCACCATACCCGACATATTCTGTACGCGAACCGTTCCGTCTACTTGACCATATCCAGTAAGATATCGTGAAATCCGGTCGCTGACAGCGGATAAATCCGCTTGTGCCGCGCATTGCACAAAAACCTGATCGGCGTTGTCCTGCGCAGTTGCCAAACAGCTATACGGAATATAGACCAGATGCGGCGCAAAGGATGCTGCCAGCGATCCAAATGCACTTGTCTGTTCCTTTACCACCCCGCATACGGTAAAATATTGATCCTGTCCATCCAGACGCACCCGTATGGAGCGACCGACAATGTTATCCCGTCCATACAAGGCGCGTGCCAGTTCATCCCCAACAACTGCGACCGGCTTGGCATAATCCGCTTGCTGTGCGCTTAGCAGCGTTCCCGCTACCAGTTCCAGCTGCATCACCTCTCCCAGCCGTTCATCCGCTCCCAGAAAAAGCACATCCGTACTGGCATGCCCGGCCCACACCGAGCCGGACTTTGCTTTGATTGGCATCACACTATCAATCTCTGCTACCGCTTGCTCCATTCGATCAGCAAGTTCCGCGGATAACGGATTTCCCGCGCCATGATCCTCCAAATATACCGTAAGCCCGCTGACACCGAGCGTCTTGAGCCCATCGCTCACCTTTTCCTGTCCCAGCAGTCCAATCGCTGCAATCAGCAGCAGCGCCCCGGTTCCAACGGCAACGGACAATGCACACAAAATGGTGCGAAGCGGGTTTTCCCGTAAATTGCCGATAGCCAGCCGCAGCAAATCAGGCACTCTCATACTGCCACCTCGACCAAGTCTCCATCCTCCAGCGAGTCCGGCGGCGAGAGAATCACAACCGCGTCCGCTTCCACACCTTCGCAGATCTCGGTAATGGATTCAAGCATATATCCCGTTGTCACAGCATGCTGCACCGCTCTGCCGTTTTCCACGCAGAACACATATTCCTGTTCTCCACGCTGGCAAATCGCCTCCATCGGCACGGCAACCGCATCCGGATGATAATCGGTAAAGATTTTCACTGTGGCGGAATATCCCGGCCGCAGCCCATCCGCTTTTCCTGTCAATGACAAGACCGCCTCCACCGTCGCTTCGCCGCTTTCCCCGGTCAGACTCACCGCGCGCGCTGCGACCGGAGACAGACTTTCCACCTTTGCGCCAAACACTTCCCCTTCTAATGAGCTGACCGTCACATTGGCGCGCTGACCGCTTTCCAGCTCCCCCGCATAAATTTCCGGCGATTGCGCACGTACCTGCAAACAATCCAGATCAGAAATTCGCACGCAAGGCACGTTGGCAAAAATGCTTTCGCCTGCCTTTGGGATTTCCAAAACCGTTCCGGAAACCGGCGCACGCATCACCATGTCTTCCTCGGCCTGCACCGATTGTGCTTCTTCGCCCGCAACGGCATTCCATACGGACTGTATTCTGTCCTGTAACAGCACGTTTGTTTGACTGGCCGGCTGCATTGTGCAAAGCACGGTTCCTTGCTCCACAGTTTCACCAACTGACGCATACACCTTTGTCACTATGGCATCTGCTGCTGGCGTTACAACCGTGCTGTCTGCCGCCTCAATCCTGCCAGGAACGGTAATGCTGTTATAAATATCATGCGCTGTAGCCACTCCGGTTCGCACCATAACCGGCACCGGCGTGCGCTGACGCCATGACCAGAATGTCAATATGCACAATATTATTACCGTTGCAACCAGCACCATCCGCGCCTTTTTTACCACAAAAAACCGACCTCCCACCGCAAGACTATCATTAGTCTGCGGCGAAACAGCCGGTCTTACACATGCAAAAACTGGTTTTGTTCTCACAGCACTGCGCGAATCGCGTCTGCGACCGTCTTTGCACGCACAATATTCATTTTTTTCGTCAATTCTTCATCAATTTCCTGCATCGGCATGACACAGGTGTGAAAGCCCAGCCGGTATGCCTCATTGATACGCTGTGCTGCATTTGAAACCGCACGCAGTTCTCCGGTCAAGCCGATTTCACCAAAGCTCATCACGCCCTCCGGCAGCGGCTTATCCCGAAAACTCGACGCAATCGACAACACCATTGGCAAGTCCACCGCCGGTTCATCCAGCCGCATACCGCCCACCACATTGACATACACATCCGAAGACGATAGAAACAGCCCGCATCGCTTTTCCAGAATCGCCAACAGCAATACCATACGATTATAGTCCACGCCCGCCGCTGTACGGCGCGGCACGCCAAATTGTGTTTTCGCTGCCAGCGCCTGTACTTCCGCCAGCAGCGGACGGCTGCCCTCCATCACGCAGGCGATGCAGTTGCCGGATGCGCCCTGCGGATGTCCGGCCAGCATCGCGGCAGATGGGTTCTGCACCTCAAGCAGGCCATGGTCGCTCATTTCAAATACGCCGATTTCATTGGTAGAACCATAACGGTTTTTCGCTGCACGCAGACAGCGGAACGGTCCCGTGGTTTCTCCCTCAAAATACAGCACGCAATCCACCATATGCTCCAAAATTTTGGGACCCGCCAGTGTGCCTTCCTTGTTGACATGGCCCACAATGAAAATCGTCACATTCTTGTTCTTGGCATACTGCATCAGGCTCATAGCGCACTCTTTGATTTGCGTCGTACCGCCCGGCGCTGCCGTCAGATCGCGCTTATACACAGTTTGTATGGAGTCCACAATCAGGATATCGGGGGCCATCTGTTCGGTTTCCGCAATGATTTGATCCATGTCGGTTTCCGAAAGAATATACAAATCGGGTGACGAGATATGAAGCCGCGCCGCGCGCAGCTTGATCTGCCGAAGAGATTCCTCTCCCGAAACATACAGGACTCGCGCAGATTTGCACATTTCCTGACACATTTGCAGCAGCAACGTGGATTTGCCGATGCCCGGTTCACCGCCCACCAGAACAAATGAACCGTGCACCGCGCCGCCGCCCAGCACTCGATCCAGTTCTCCGATGCCGGAGTGAAACCGGCTCTCGTCACCACTGTCGATATCCTTGAGCAGCGTAGGACGCGACACGCCGCGTTGGAATGTATCCGTGCCGCGCGCCGCAGATTCCGGCTTAACTTTATATTCACTCATCGTGTTCCACGCCCCGCAAGATGGACATTTGCCAAACCATTTGGGGCTTTCATACCCGCAATCGCTGCAAAGATATACCGTTTTCTGTTTCATACTTCCTCCGTTAAACGCCGCTTTCGTATCGAAGATATCCGGTCACAATACTGGCGGCCAGCTTTTTATGATATGCTGGATCCCCGAGCAATTCTTCCTCCGACGGGTTGGACAAAAAACCGCATTCCACAATCACGGCCGGACATTCCAGCACTTTCATCAAATAAATGCTCTGATTGGCCGGTTTCGCCTGCCGTGTGTTGGACGGGTCACAGCCTGTAATCAATGCGTCCTGCAAAAGCTCTGCCAACGCACAACCGCCCGCATGATTGGTCGAATAAAAAACCTGCGCTCCGTGATACTGGGCATCTCTGAATTTATTCAAATGAATGCTGAGAAATATCGGATTTGCAGTCTGCTCAACAATCTTCTGACGCGCTTTGATATCAGAAACCTTGTTTTCCCGCACAGGGCGGGAAGGATCATAATCCAGCGCGTTTGTGTCCTCACGCGTCATCTCCGTCTGCACGCCAAAGAAAGACGCCAACAGCTGCACACGCTTTGCAATACTCAAATTGATATCCTGTTCGGTTGTTCCGTTTGATCCGATTGCGCCGCCGTCAAATCCGCCGTGTCCGGCATCGATCACCAACGTGCGCGCCGCATGACTCTGCGCAATGGCCTGAACCACCTGCTCCCCCGTTGTCCATGCAAGCACAACAGCAAACACCAGCAACACGCAGCCCAGCACATATTTTTTCCATCGTTGTCTCACTGCGCACACCTCCGTCATGACAAGGTATGCACATTCCCTGTCCATTATAATTGACATTATCGCGGCACGCAATAATTTCGTTGTTGCTTCCATAAAATTATGGTATGATAATATCATCAAGTTGGAGGAATGAAAAATGCATCAGGCTTCAAAACTGTTAGCTGTCATCGATTATCAAAATGATTTTGTCACCGGTTCGTTAGGATTTGAGGGCGCGGCCGCGATTGATAACGGGATTGCGCATTTGGTACAGACCTATCTTGCACAAGGCGATCATGTGCTGTTCACTTACGATACCCATGACGACTACTATCTGGAGACGCGAGAGGGGCGCGCGCTGCCGATACCACATTGCAATCCGAAAGAAACCGGCTGGCGGTTATATGGCAAAACGCAGGAAATCTGCTGTGAAACCTGCGCCAATCATCAGATCCATACGGTTTGCAAAAATACCTTCGGCATGTCCCCCGCTGATCTCACCGCCTTGGGAAAGGAACTGCCTGACCTGCGCGAAATACTGGTAGTAGGCGTCGTAACCAACATGTGCGTCATTTCCAACGCCATTTTGATGCAGGCGCAATGGCCGGAGGCACAAATTACGGTTGATGCTGCGCTATGCCGCAGCTTTGATCCCGTGCTCCATGATAAGGCGCTGGATGTCATGCAAGGTCTGCAAATGAAAGTTATTAACCGATAGATTTTTTAATTTTCCGTTTTTGAATGGATATTCCAAATTTGCTTTTGTTTTTGCCCAACTCAAAAGCAAATTTGGATTCATCCATCGTTCTAATGAAATGATTTTTTCCTATTTTCCATATTGACATATCCACCATTTTTTGGTATAGTAATTAAGATAGCATGATAGCTATGGCGAAAGATGATGGTGCTTGTGTTTTACCATACGCAATCACTTAAAATATTCCATCAGATTTCATTCTTTATATCGGGGTGTTGCGCAGTTGGTAGCGCGCCTGCTTTGGGAGCAGGAGGCCCGGGGTTCGAGTCCCCGCACTCCGACCACAATTTGAGCCACGAAACTGTAATATTTCGTGGCTTTTTTGTTTATTTCAATAGCTTTTTCAAGCAAAACGAAATATCACCGTTTTTCTATGAATAACGTTTTTTAGTGGTATTTTGGGGTATTAGATGTGTCACTAGGTGTGTCACCTATTTTATCAGAACCGTACCCATAAATCAAAAGCCCGAGGCATAACGCCCCGGACTTTCCTGTGTCCAATTTGAACACCGTTATTTCATTGCATTCGCCAGCTTGATGACCAGATCCGTGCCATACTCATACGCCAGCAGGTACTGCATGGTCTCCGCAGCGAGGCCAGCCTTTTGCTGCACCTTGGTGATCGCCGCCTGTACCTCTTCGTCGGTCTCCGCCTCTTCCGGCGCTTCCTCCGGCTCATCGTAGGACAGGCCGAGCGTATCCAAGATGCCCTTAGCATACGCCACGCCGAACGCCTGCTGCTCGGCGAGCGTGTCGGCCTGCGCGGCATCCGCCTTGGTATCGACGAACACGCCCTCACAGATGACCGCCGGGGCGACCGTCTCACGGATAAACGCGTAGTAGTCGCCATTATTGCCCTGACGGGTTTTCACGCCGCGGCTGTTCTGGCCGATTGCCTTGACGTGCTTCTCGATGTTCTGTGCGAGCGTCTTGCCCGTGCCGCCGTGGATGGTGTGGAACACCTCGAAGCCGTCGCCGCCGCCCGAATTATTGTGCACGTCAACCGCCAGATCGGGCGCATAGGCGTTGCACTCCGCGACCTCCTGCATGACGGTGTCGTCCTCGTCCTTGGTGCGGCTCATCTTGACGTCCACGCCGTAGGCAACGAGGAAATCGCGGCAGGCAGTCGCCATCGTAAGGTTGACGTCCTTCTCCACCAGATAACCAACCGCGCCGGGGTCGCTGCCGCCGTGGCCGACACCGATAAACACCTTTTTCTTGCTCATAGGATTGTCCTCCTTGTTCTTCTTTCTCATACATACTACGCTGCACACCGGCCTGCCGTCCGTGCCCTCGCGCTCCGGAGCGAATAAGTAGCCGTCCTCCACGCGGTACATGCCCGTCGAGCCGCCCGCGTCCTGCACCAGCAGCAGCGTGATCGTGTAACGCCCGGCGGCGTAGCGCGCCACCTGCTCCTCGGTGCAGCCGTCCGAGGACTGCACGACGATGATGCGCCCGTCGGCCAGCTCGCCAATCATGTTGCGGCTGCGGTAGGTGGACTTGTCCAGTCCGGACAGCACCACGCCGTCCCGCACCGCGACCTTGACGCCCGCAACCACGTTGCCGGGGCTGACCGTCAGACGCTCACTTGTGCCGCCGTAGCCGCAGTCCACGCCCTTGGCCTTGAGATATTGCAGCGTGCGGCCTTTAATCACGCCGTATTTATCGCTGCCCGCGCCGGTCATGTTGAACAAGCAGAGGTTGTACACCACGTCGGCCTGCTCCTCCGCCGCCCATGTTTTCAGCGTCTTGGCGGGCTTGCTGGCCGCACCGTAGGGCGCCGCTGCAAACCAGATGTTGTACTCTTTGGGGTCGTAAATATCGCATCGAATGCTGCCCATGGCTGCACCTCACTTTTCCAGCGGCTTGTCGTAGGTCATGGCGCGATCAGAGTCGGTCAGGCCGCTGGTCGTCGGGTCAATGAAAACGCCCAGCACTGCCAGCGCCATCGTGACCAGCTGCACCGGATTATTGAGAACGGATTTCATTCCCTCCCATACAGCCAGCCAGCTGGTGAACGACTGCGGGTCTACGCCAATCGCGGTGATCGCCACCGACGCAACGCTGACCCAAAACCACGGGTTTCTGAATCTTACCGGAATGTTTACCTTCATTGTACTTCCTCCCTATAAAAAATCGTGTTTTTGCAGCCGCTCGGCATAAACGCGCTTGATATTTGCAACCGCGTGGACTGCTCTGTTGTTTTGGTAGTCCGGGTGCGCGCGGCAAAACGCCTCGTACCCGTCTATCTCGGCGAGGATTTCGATAAATTCCTCGCGCGTGTGCGGAATGTCCCGCAGCAGCTCATTGTTGAACCGCAGAATCTTCGCACGGTGCATGTCTGCATCGCGCTCGTCATCGAGCCTAATATGGTCATCCAGCCGCCGCTGAGTGTCCTTTTGCATCCGGCTGATGTCGTCGAGCCGGGCGAGCACATCGCGGTTGAACATGCTGCCGAGCCACCGCGCAGCCGCCGACCACGGGTTCACCTTGATGGGGGCAATCTCGACCAGCGACAGCGCCAGAAAAAGCAGGCCGCTCCCGCTGGCGAATAGTTCAAGGATACTCATACTTCCTCCTATGTACCAAGAGAGACAACGGCCTCCCCTCCTCTCACTTCCGCGCCCCTTCGGAGCGCTTTTTTACTTCCTTTGGTCAACCCGGCAAAAGATCACCTCCCCCGCCGGTGCGCAAGCCACTCTGCCAGACGGTGCAGGGCGTTCTCGAGCCACACCGCCGCCGCGCTGAGGAAGAACCACGCGACCGCGAACGGCAGGCACACCTGCCCCCAAAGGTTAAAGGGCATATCGGAATAATCCCACACATTCCAGCCCAGCCAGCGGTTGACCACCAGCCCCACCAGCAGCTCGAGCACAGTCACGATCACCGCGCCTTGCAGCATTTGTAGCCACAGCGGCGGGTGATCCTGCCACTCGTCCAGCAGACCGATGAGGGCAAAGCACACCCCGCCCAGTACCCCCATACTCCAGTGGGTATGACCGCGCCAAAGGGTTTCAATGCCCATGTACACCAGCCCGCCAATGACGGCAAGCACAAGATGTAACAGCAGTTTTCTCACGTTACAGCCTCCGTTTCCGCTACCGCGCCCGCCTGCGTCAGAATTTCCTGCATGTGCGCCGCGAGGTCGTCCGGCAGCTCTGCGCCGTAGGTGATGCCCGCCAGCTCCGCCGCGTCCGCGCGCCTGATCCA
>ERZ1090860.1433-NODE-1437-length-12675-cov-5.212520_pt1 | contig 12675 bp, 8 predicted proteins | sample MGYA00478483_ERZ1090860 | MGnify/ENA primary metagenome ERZ1090860 (study PRJEB33644, sample SAMEA5815741) | chicken gut metagenome | biome: Chicken; feature: Gastrointestinal Tract; material: Caecum | place: Ireland | collected 2019-01-01 | study: A study of the...
AGGAAACACAAGTGTTAGAAATCATGACAAATGAGGCAGAATCATCTGCTAAGATTATCGTCATCGGAGTAGGTGGTGCAGGAAATAACGCCGTCAACAGAATGGTTGAGGAAGCGATCGCAGGCGTTGAGTTTGTTGGCGTTAATACCGATAAACAGGCTCTGACCATGTGCAAGGCTCCGACGATTTTACAGATTGGAGAAAAGGTGACGAAGGGTCTTGGCGCAGGCGCAAAGCCGGAGGTAGGAGAAAAGGCTGCCGAGGAAAGCGTGGAAGAGCTGAAGCAGGTAATGGAAGGCGCCGATATGGTATTTGTAACCTGCGGTATGGGCGGCGGAACCGGAACAGGCGCTGCGCCCGTTGTTGCAGGCCTTGCGAAAGAGATGGGAATTCTGACAGTAGGCGTTGTTACCAAGCCGTTCAAGTTTGAGGCGAAGACACGTATGAGCAACGCTCTGATGGGAATCGAAAAGCTGAAAGGCAATGTGGACACTCTGATCGTGATTCCGAACGACAAGCTGCTTGAGATCGTGGATCGCCGGACTACAATGCCGGAAGCTCTCAGAAAAGCGGATGAAGTTCTGCAGCAGGCGGTTCAGGGAATCACAGACCTGATTAATCTGCCGGCTCTGATCAATCTGGATTTCGCCGATGTACAGACAGTAATGACGGACAAGGGTGTGGCTCATATCGGTATCGGAGAGGCCAGAGGCGACGACAAAGCGCTGGAAGCTGTTCAGCAGGCAGTTGCAAGTCCGCTGCTTGAGACGACGATCGAGGGCGCAAGCCATGTTATTATCAATATTTCCGGTGATATTTCCCTTATGGATGCGAATGACGCTGCAAGTTACGTACAGAATCTTGCCGGCGAGAACGCAAATATTATCTTTGGTGCAATGTATGACGACAGCGTATCTGACATGGCGAAAATCACTGTGATCGCAACCGGCCTGGACGATGCGACGACGAGACAGGCGAGTGTAACAGGCGACGCCAAAGGGAAGAAGCCAGCGGCGAACCAGGCTGCTTCCGACCAGAAAAAAGCGGCTGCATCTGGAACCAGCGGATTTCAGATGCCGAAATTTAATATGCCGAATACTGGCGCAGCTTCCGCAGCGGCTCCGCAGCAGCACACACCGCTGACCAGCAATGTGCCGAAAAAGGATATCCAGATCCCGGAATTCCTGAGAAATCGTAAATAAGAAAAATCAAAGCCCCGCGGCATTTTTGATATGCTGCAGGGCTTTTTGTATGATAGCCTGTTCGCGGACTTTAGCGTTTCTGTCTCAGGTGAAGTAATTGGCTTTGACAAGGTCAACGGGCATATTCTGACCGGTCCAGATGCGGAAGGATTCAGCGCCCTGGTAGAGAAGCATATACATGCCGTTGAAGGTACTGCAGCCGACAGATTCCGCGAGCTGCATCAGACGGGTTTTCCGAGGATTGTAGATCAGATCGGAGACAATCAGATTCTCGTGGAATATGGAAGTGTCCTCGATGATGGAGTGGCCCGTGTCGGGGGCCATGCCGACCGGGGTGCCGTTGATCAGCAGACGGCTGCGGGACAGTGCGTCGCGCAGAGCGGTCTGATCTGCGTGGTCGTAGACAGATGCGCGGCAGGGAGTGGTGCGGTTGATCATGTCGGCCAGTTCCAGAGTTCTCCGGTAGAAACGGCTGGTCGGACGGACAAAAATGTGGATGTGGCGGATGCCGTCCAGGGCCGCCTGGGCGCAGATCGCCGTGGAAGCGCCGCCGCCGCCCATCATCGTGATCTCCTCGCCGGTGACATCGTATCCTGCATCGTGGAGTGCCTCCATGTATCCGATCCCGTCGGTGGAAGTGCCGGTGAGGACGCCGTCGTCGTTGACTACGGTGTTGATGGATTTACAGATGCGGGAAACCGGGGAGATATGATCCACAAGTTCCATGATTTTGTTTTTGTTGGGCATAGTCAGGTTGAATCCGCGGATCCCGACGGCCTTCAGTCCTTCCACGGCCTGGGGCAGTTCTTTTTCCGTCACGTCGAAACAGAGATAAACGTAATCCAGGCCCAGGCGGCGGAATGCAAAATTGTGCATCAGGGGCGAGAGGCTGTGGGCAACCGGACTGCCGAGCAGGGCGGTCAATTTGGTGGTGCCTGTGATGGGGATTTCCGGTATGGTCATAAAGATACTCCTTTTTCTGTTTTTCTTGAAAGTTTGTCGGATTGCGGGAACATGAAATGCGGAACAATCCGTAGCATCATTATATCACAGACTCGGATAAATTTACAGATTGTTTGCAGCCGCTGCAACCATTCCGGTGACAGATCAGCCGTCGGAAAGGTTATGATTGTCTTGAGGATAAAACGAGGGTATAATCAGAATATCATGATGCCAGGGTCAAAAGACCTTTTGCCCTCAAATCATATCATGGAGGAGTGAATGTATGCAGTATAAAACCGTAAGAGTAAAAAATCTAACGATCGGGGAGGGAATGCCGCGGATCTGTGTGCCGGTCATGGGAAAGACAGCCGACGAAATTCTTTCCCACACCCGAAGGGCCGCCGCTGTCAGACCGGATCTGCTGGAGTGGCGTGCGGACAGCTGTGAACAGATCCTGGAGCCTGGCGCGGCGCAGGAACTTTTGCAGGAGATCCGCGGAGCGGCCGGACAGATCCCCGTTCTGTTCACCTTCCGCAGCGCCGGAGAGGGCGGACAGAGAGCGATCACGCCGGAAGCGTACGTCAGGCTTAACCTGGAAGCGGCGGAGAGCGGATATGCAGAGCTGATCGATGTGGAGGCCCAGATGGAACATCTGGACGCCGCGGAGCTGACGGAGAAATTGCATGCGGAGGGGTGCAGGGTCATCGCGTCCCGTCACTTTTTCGATCAGACGCCTCCGCAGGAACGGATGCGTGAAGTTTTTGCGTCTCTGGAAGCGTCCGGCGCCGATATTCTGAAGCTTGCGGTGATGCCGGCGACCCGCCGCGACGTCCTCCGTCTCCTGGATCTCACACAGGAGATGATTACCTCTTCCCCATGCCCGATCGTGACGATGTCCATGGGCCCCCTCGGCGCAGTCACCCGTCTCTGCGGAGAAACCTTCGGTTCCTGCATTACTTACGCCAGTGTGGGAGAACCGTCCGCGCCCGGCCAATTCCCCGCGGAGGAAGTCCGTATGGTCCAGACGATTCTTCACAGCCGTACCGGGCTGACACAGCCGAAGATCCGCGACGTTTCAGAGACCTGAACGGTTGCAAAGACTCCGCATCGGACGCAGACGGCAGTTCCTTGTCGAAAAGATTTTGAAGATTGCGTCGCTGGTTTGACAAATTTAACGCCCTGCGTCGCCTATAATGGTATATGCCGGTTCCGGTAAAGACCTTTACAGGCTGACGGGGGTGTCTTTTTGTATTACGAAATTTATGTCGATCTGCTCTTTGCGGAGAATTTTCTTATGAATTATATTCTCCTGAGACTCACCCGAAGGCTCCTCCGGTGCTCTGCCACGCATCGGAGGAGCGCGGCTTTTGCGGCGGCGGGCGCTGCCGGATGGATCGGATGGCTGGCGCTTTACGGGCGTCTGCCGTCCTGGGCAATGGTCTGCATCGGAATCGCGGGAATTACAGGAATGGTAAAGTTTGGTTGTAATACCAGAGGTGGGAAACAGCTTGTCCCTGGAGTATTTGGCTTTCTGCTGATGTCTTTTCTGATGAGCGGAGGAATCCGGCTGCTGGAACGCGCCGCCGGACGAAGAGGAATGGCGGCAGCAATGTCGGCCGGTTTTCTGGTCTACGCTGCCGTCACGGTTTTTCTCGGCGTGCAGGAACGGCAGGAGAAGGTACGGAAGCGGACGGTGACGGTCTACCTTGGTGCCGGAGAAAAAAAGATCAAAGTAAAGGGACTGTATGACACGGGCAACGCTTTGCGGGACACCACTTCCGGAAAGCCGGTGTCCGTCATACCATATGAAGTTATAAAGGAACTGTTTCCGGAAAAGATGCGGAACGGGCTTGCAGAGTTTGCGGAAGGGAAGGAGATCACAGATCCGGAACTTCTCCGGGCGCTGCATCCCCATTACATAGGGTTTCGCAGTGTGGGATGTTCCTCCGGCGTGCTGCCGGTGATCCGGATAACGGAAATGGTCTTGGTACAGGGGAATACAGAAAAGCGTATAAGTTCTCCCACTTTGGCGCTTACCGGAAAAGACAGCGCTGCTCCCACAGGCTGCCAGATGATATTGCATCCAGATTTAATGGACAGTTAGGAGGAAGAGAGTATGATGCAGGCTGCATTGCCGGCGGGTATCCGCTTTGGCATGTTTCGGAAGTCCTCTCCGGCGGCATTTCGTCAGGCGGGAGAGGTGTTTTATATCGGAGGCGCAGACGTGCTGCCGGCGCCTCTGGGGGAAAAGGAGGAAGCGAAGGCCATCGCGGGGTTGTCGGACAGCGACAACCGGGAAGCGAGAAGCACACTGATCGAACACAATCTCCGTCTCGTTGTTTATATTGCCCAGAAATTTGACAATACGGGAGTGGGAGTGGAGGATCTGATCTCCATCGGGACGATCGGATTGATCAAGGCGATCAACACTTTTAACCCGGAGAAAAAGATCAAACTGGCGACCTACGCCTCCCGATGTATTGAAAACGAAATTTTGATGTACTTGCGGAGAAACAATAAGACAAAGATGGAGGTGTCCATTGACGAGCCGCTGAACGTGGACTGGGACGGAAATGAACTGCTGCTGTCGGACATTCTCGGGACGGATGAAGATGTGATCTATCACGGGATCGAGCAGGAAGTGGAAAAAAATCTGCTCGGGAAGGCGATCAGTAAACTGACAGAGCGGGAACAGACCATTGTCCGTCTCCGCTTTGGCATCAACATGCCGGACGGCAAGGAGAAAACCCAGAAGGAGGTGGCAGATCTTCTCGGAATCTCCCAGTCCTATATCTCCAGACTGGAAAAAAGGATCATGAAGCGGCTCAGAAAAGAGATTGTAAGATACGAGTGACAGAGCGGCCTGCGCATTTCATGCGCAGACCGAAAGTAACCGTCCAGAGGACTGAATGATTGCGACCAAAATGCTAAAATACAAGTTCTCTCTTTGCAAATGCATGTTTTTCATGTATAATTAAGAAGAAATCACAGACACGGGAGACTGCAGCAGGATATAAAATATTCCGCAGTCTCCTTTGTGTGCGCTGTAAAGGGAGGAGAGAAGAAATGGAACGAGAAAAGTTCAAGTCCCGTCTGGGTTTTATCCTGATTTCAGCGGGATGCGCGATCGGCATTGGAAATGTATGGAAATTCCCGTACATGGTTGGCAACTATGGAGGCGGTATCTTTGTTGTCTTTTATCTGATTTTCCTGGCGATCATGGGTGTGCCGATCCTTACGATGGAGCTGGCGATCGGGCGGGCGAGCCGGAAAAGCACAGTCCGTGCCTATCAGGAGCTGGAAAAGCCGGGAAGCAAATGGCATCTGCACGGATATGTGGCGATGATCGGAAACTATGGACTGATGATGTTTTATACGGTGGTCACCGGCTGGATGCTGTATTATTTTTATCTGTTTCTGACCGGAAAATTTGACGGCGCCGGCACGGAACAGGTCGTCGCGAGTTATGAGCATATGCTGGGCTCCCCGGCGGTGCTGATCGTGACGATGCTGATCGTCGTTGTTGCCGGATTTGCGATCTGTTCTTTCGGTCTGCAGAACGGTGTGGAGCGGATCACGAAATGGATGATGGTCGCTTTGCTGGTGATCATGGTGTTCCTTGCAGTTTACAGCTTTACAATGCCGGGAGCGTCAGAAGGGCTGAAATTTTACCTGGTTCCGGATGTAAGTAAAGTCGAGGATGTGGGCCTGTTCAATATTATCACCGGAGCGATGAATCAGTCATTTTTCACGCTGAGTCTCGGCATCGGAGCGATGCTGATCTTCGGAAGCTATCTGGGCGGAGAGAGAAGTCTGATGGGCGAGGCGATCAATATCGCTGTGCTGGATACTTTTGTGGCGATTGTCTCGGGACTGATCATCTTTCCGGCATGTTTTTCTTTCGGAGTAAATCCGGATTCCGGCCCGTCGCTGATCTTTAAGACACTGCCGAACATCTTCGTATCCATGGCAGGCGGAAGGATCTTCGGTTCCTTCTTCTTCCTGTTTTTGTTTTTCGCGTCTTTCTCGACGATCATCGCAGTGTTTGAGAATATCCTGGCGTGCAATATGGAACTGTTCCATATCTCCAGAAAAAAGGCTTCGCTGATCAATATGATCCTTCTGATCCTGCTGTCCCTGCCCTGTGCGCTTGGGTTCAACGTATGGTCCGATTTCCAGCCGAGAGGGGCGGGAACGACGATTCAGGATCTGGAGGACTTCATTGTCAGTAATCTGCTGCTGCCCATCGGATCTCTGATTTATCTGTTGTTCTGCACGACCCGGTACGGGTGGGGATTTAAAAACTATCAGAAAGAAGCAAACCGCGGGACAGGCATCAAAGTGCCGAACTGGATGCGCTGGTATCTGACTTACCTGCTCCCGATCCTCATGATCCTGCTTATCCTCCAGGGTCTGATCTAAAACGTCCGGCACATTTTCCGGCCGGATAGAGTTCCGGAAGCGCCGTAACAGTTCAGCTGACTGAACTGTTACGGCGTTTCTTTTTCAGAAGCAGAAACTTTCCTGTTTTGCTTATCAGGCCAATGTGTTATACTGTATTATATACTGTGCCGCCGGCAGGGCGGCGGAATGGAGATGCATATGCGTTTTTTACATACAGCAGATCTCCACATCGGAAAACGTGTCAACGAATTTTCTATGCTGGAGGATCAGGAATATATTCTTCGCCGGATGCTTGAGATCGCCGACCGGGAACAGGTCGATGCGGTGCTGATCGCAGGAGATGTGTATGACAAACAGATCCCGTCGGCAGAGGCAGTCCGGCTTTTTGACTGGTTCCTGACACGGCTGAACGGTCGGAAACTTCCCGTTTTTGTCATCAGCGGGAACCATGATTCCGTGGAACGTCTGTCTTTCGGCGCAAGGATTATGGAAGAAAACGGTGTCTACTTGACGCAAAGTTATGACGGAGCCCCCGTACCTGTACGCCTGGAAGACGCCTATGGTCCGCTGAATATCTGGATGCTTCCGTTCCTGAAGCCGGCTGTGGTGAAGCGCTTTTTCCCTGATCAGGGGATCGAGACATACCAGGATGCGCTGAAAGCGGTGATCGGGCAGATGGATCTGAACCGGAAGGAGAGGAATCTTCTGATCGCCCACCAGTTTGTCACCGGCGCGGTCACCGGCGGGTCGGAGGATTCCGTGGAAGTGTTTGTGGGAGGCGTTGAGAATGTGGACGCCTCTGTTTTTGAACCTTTTGACTACACGGCCCTGGGGCATATTCACCGCGCGCAGGCGGCGGGGGCGGAAAAGATCCGCTACAGCGGAACGCCTCTGAAGTATTCCTTTGCAGAGATCGGCCATAAAAAATCCGTGACGATCGTTGATCTGAAGGAGAAAGGGACGCTGGAGGTGGGCCAGGTGTCTCTGAAACCGCTCCGTGAGATGCGGGAACTGCGCGGCCGCTATGAAGACCTGGTTCTGCGGGAAAATTATCAGGGAACGAAACTGGAAGACTATGTCCATGTGATCCTGACGGATGAGGAGGACATTCCCGATGTCATCGGGCGGCTGCGAAGCATTTATCCCAACATCATGAAGATCGACTATGACAATACGAGGACCAGGGCAGGACGGGAGATGCTGCAGGAGGAAGCCGCCATAGAGCAGTCTCCGATGGAACTTCTGTCCCGGTTTTTCTATCAGCAAAATCAGAGGGAGATGAGTCCGGAGCAGACGGAATTTGCCCGGAATTTGATGGAAAAAGTACGGAAGGAGGAAGGTGTGGAATGAAACCGGTTTATCTGGAAATGTCTGCGTTTGGGCCATACGCGGACAGGACAGCGATCGATTTTACACAGTTTGGCTCCAGTGGTCTGTATCTGATCACCGGCGACACCGGCGCAGGGAAGACGATGATCTTTGACGCGGTCACTTTCGCTCTGTACGGGGCGGCCAGCGGCAGTGTCCGGCAGGCGGACATGTTCCGGAGCAAATATGCTTCTGAGAATGCGGAAACTTATGTGGAGCTGACGTTCCTTTACGGGGAGAAGACGTACCGGGTACGGAGAAATCCGGAATATCAGCGGCCTGCCAAGCGAGGAAAAAAAATGACGATGCAGAAAGCCGATGCCGTCTTCACTTCGCCGGACGGACAGGTGATCACCGGGATTAAACCGGTGACCCGCGCGGTGGAAGAACTCCTCGGCATCGACCGGGATCAGTTTGTACAGATTGCGATGATCGCCCAGGGGGATTTTCAGCGGCTGCTTCTGGCGTCGACACAGGAACGGAGTGCGATCTTCCGGGAATTGTTCGATACGGGATTTTATAAAAGTTTTCAGGATCAGGTCAAGGAGCAGGCAGCAGCGCTCCGGAAACGGTATGAGAAGATACAGCTCAGTATGCGCCAGTATGCGAACGGCATCACCTGTGCGGAGGATTCCCCGGAGTATCCGGAACTTCACAGGATCCAGTCGCAGAAATCCGAGGGACTGATCTCTGCCGGGGAAGTGGAGGAACTCCTGGAGAGGATTCTGGAGGAGGACGGGGAAGAACTGCAGAAGATCCGGGAAGAGCAGGACCGGTGCAGCCGGCAGATCGAGCGGCTGAGTCGGGAACTGGGACAGGCGCAGAATCGCAGGAAGACGAGAGAACAGCTGGAAGAGAGTCTGGAGAAGACACAGCAGGAGCTGAAGAAGGACGGAGAAAGCCTGGAACAGCTGCGGCAGGCGCTTGAACATGCGGAAAAACAGAAACCGGAGATCGAACGTCTGGCAGCGGAGATCGAAGCCGAGCGGCCGCGGCTGGAAGATTATCAGCAGCTGGAACAGCAGGAACAGCAGCTGAAAAACCTGAATGAGAGGAGGAAAAGTCTGGAGCGGAATATTGCTGCCGGAAAAAAAGCGCTGGAAGATCAGGAAAAACGCCGGGAGGAGCTGACCGACGAGACAAAGAAACTCCAGGATGTGGAGGTGCGTCTGGAACAGCTGGGCAGAAAAAAGCAGGAGCTTCAGTCAGAATATCAGGCGCTTGATTTGATCCTCCGGATGTACGGCGAGGCGGAAAACGGACGCCGGGAACTGGAGGAAAAACAGGCAGCGTATGTGGAAGCCTGGAAGGAATATGAACAGAAAGACCGCGCATACAAGGAAATCCAGAGAGCGTATCTTGACGCGCAGGCAGGGCTCCTGGCACAGGAGTTGGAGGACGGCGTCCCTTGCCCGGTCTGCGGTTCCTGTACCCATCCTTCTCCGGCCCGGCTTTTGGATGATACGGTGACAAAAGACAGCGTGGAGCGTGCCAGAAAGCGGGCAGAGAAGGCGCAGAGAGATGTAATGGAGAAGAACGGGGAAGCAGAGGGTGCCCGGCAGCGGCTTGAGGAACAGCACAGTCACCTTCGCCGTCAATGTAAAGAAAAGGACGTCGAACTTCCCGAAAAACAGCCGGAGGAGTATCTGCGCAGAGAGATGACGCTTCTGAAGAAAGAGACAGAAACCGTCCGCGGTCAAGAGCGGGAAGCACAGGAAGGGGTAAAACGAAAAAAAATTCTGGCGCAGGAACTGGAGAGCTGTGAGAGGATCCGGGAGCAGGAAAACCGGCGGCTTCAGGAAACAGAAAACGATCTTGGAGCCTGCGCTGCGGAACAGGCTGCGCGCCAGGGTCAATGGGAGCAGATGAGAAAGCGTCTCGTCTATCGGGATCTTGAGGAGGCGCGCAGACGTCTGGACGAAAAAGAAACATCCAGAAAGAAACTGGAACAACGGCTGACAGATACGAAGGATCGTTATGAAGGATGTCTCAGGAGAATCGAGCAGAATCAGAAAGTGAGAGATACGCTTCTGGAACAGCAGGGTCATACGGACGGCGGGCAGGGATCGGCAGACTGGAGAGAAGAACAGAACAAGCTGGAACAGAAGCTCAGGGAGGAACTGGAGGAACAGCGGCAGATCCAGAAGGAATGGACCCGCCGGCAGAATGAGTGCAGCGCCCGGCTTCGGATCAACCGGAAGACTGGGACAGAGCTGAGACAGCAGAGCGCGTCATCCGGCGCTCTGGAGAAGGAACTGATTTCGGTGAGCGCATTGTCGGACACGGTGAACGGCGATATAACCGGAAAGGAAAAGATCACGTTGGAGACTTATGCGCAGATGCTGTATTTTGACCGGATACTTGCGAAGGCCAATGCCAGGTTTATGATGATGAGCAGCGGCCAGTATGAGCTGAAGCGGAGCGTCCAGTCCCGCAACATCAAAAGCCAGAGCGGTCTGGAACTGGATGTCGTCGACCATTATAACGGAACGGTGCGGAGCGTGCGGACGCTCTCCGGAGGGGAATCGTTTATGGCGTCGCTGAGCCTTGCGCTGGGACTTTCCGACGAGATCCAGTCGAGGGCGGGCGGTATCCGGCTGGACGCAATGTTTGTGGACGAAGGTTTTGGCAGTCTCGATGAAGAGAGCCTGAACCAGGCGATTCGTTCCCTGTATGGCCTTACCAGCGGGAACCGCCTGGTCGGGATCATCTCCCACGTACCGGAACTGAAGGAGAGGATCGGTCGTCAGATCCGGGTGACAAAAGGGCGGGACGGAAGCAGGATCGAACTTCAGATCTGACGGAGCGGGATAACAGAAAATATGGAGGTACAGAAGATATGAAAGGCTACCAGTTGAGAATATCGGTCCAGTGGTCGGATCCGGAGATCTGGCGAAGGATCCTGATCCCCGGAAAGATCACGTTCCGGGATCTGCACATGATCATCCAGAAACTGTTCGGATGGGAAAATGTTCACCCTTATGAATTCTATATGGAGAAAACGGATTTTAATCTGCCGGGGAATCCGGCGGAAATGGAAACGGGAATGACGCCGGGCGGGATCCTGGTCGATGATTTTCTGAGAAAAGAAAAACAGATCTGGTATCTGTATGATCTCGGCGATTCCTGGGAACATCTGATCGAAATTGAGAAAAGAGTGGAGGTGGACTGTCGCTGGCCGCAGGTATTGGATGCGGTGGGACCGGATATGATCGAAGACTGCGGCGGTATTCTGGAGTTTGAGCAGAACCGGGAGCAGGCGGCGCCTTTCCGTATGGAGGAAGTCAATCGATGGTTCAGAAAAAATATGGATCTTCCCAGACGTGAGAGGAAGGTGTTTCTGCGTGCTTCTGCCCTGAGAATCCACTGGGAGGAGCCGGATGATCTGGAAGAAATAGCGAATTTCCTGCGCGGGGATGACGCAGTCCGTTTCAACGCCGAACAGGAACTCCGGGAAAAGGGAGCGCCGCGGGAACTCGCGGAGGTGTTTGAACAGTGGAGTCGGCAGGATCTTTGCGAGTTGGCGCGGGAATGTGGATTCAGAGGGTACAGCAAGCTCAAAAAGAAGGAATTGGTTGTCTGGCTGCAGGAACAGCTTTTGCAGGAAGAAACCATGTTCCGGCATATGAAAAAAAGCAGTCCGGGTGAGTTGAAAATTTTTCAGAGCGCGATAGAAAACGGCATCGTCAGAGTGCCGGCGGATCGGACAGGAAACTGCGATTTCCTGTGGGCTTACTGCGGATATGATTCAAGGGGATACCTTGTCGTTCCCGAAAATGTCAGAGATGTTTACCGGAAAACCGCAGTCCCGGAACGGATCACAGAATTGGAAGCAATGTGGAAGATCAGGGACTTCTGCCGCGGAGCCGTATATCTTTACGGGACAATTCCGATCAGGGAACTGAAAGATCTCTGGAAACATTATGAGGGAACGGCTCCGGATACTGTGCTTCTGAAGGAATGCCTTCGGCAATATCGTGATATTAGCGGAGAAATTCTGTATGACGGCAGCCGGATCATGGACGAATGGCTGGAAGACGATGAGGACCGTGAGCTTCTGGAGAAAAAACGGGAAGGTCTTGTGCGGTATCTGCCGGAAACCATGGAAGAATTTCTCCGGTATGGCCGGGAAGGAAAACAGGCGCCGGATGCAGATTCGGAGCCGGTTCTGCGATTCTTTCAGAAAAAGCTGCATTCCCGGGAGGATGCTCTTGATCTGTTTTACGACATTCAGGAGAGAGTCAGAACTTTCGGTGGTCTTGGAGATGTCGCAGAATTGATCCGATCCCTGGCGCTCGACATTCCAAGGGGAAAGCCGGAGCAGGAATGGGCGGAATATTTCTTCCGGGAGACACAGATGACCAGGAACTGGGCGTCCAATGGATTCACGTTCGGAGAAGTGGAAGAAAAATATCCGGGCAGGGATCAACCGGCGGGGACGGCCCCGGAGAGACAGTCTTTGGTGCATCTTTTCAACAAAAAAATATATCCGAACGACCCATGTCCCTGCGGAAGCGGAAAGAAGTACAAGCACTGCTGCGGAAGAAAAAAATAAGAAAAAATATTGAGCAGATTGCGTGAAAATGTGCCGACTGCGGGCATAATATTACCGTTGACTAACCCTCAGACGAACTCATACGATAAGAGAAAGAGGAAAAGAAACAATGGGCGTGGGGGGGGGGGGGGCCCGGCGGGGGGCCGCCGTGGCGGGAACCGAGTTTCGATGCACTGAGGTGGCCGCCGCCCTCGCCGAATAACC
>ERZ1090860.1436-NODE-1440-length-12627-cov-5.889198_pt1 | contig 12627 bp, 10 predicted proteins | sample MGYA00478483_ERZ1090860 | MGnify/ENA primary metagenome ERZ1090860 (study PRJEB33644, sample SAMEA5815741) | chicken gut metagenome | biome: Chicken; feature: Gastrointestinal Tract; material: Caecum | place: Ireland | collected 2019-01-01 | study: A study of...
GTCCCGGTAGAGATCGATGAACTCCTTCGGGTGCTGGTCCTCGTCCCAGGGGTCGTGGGGGGCGGTGTAGTGCACGCTGACGTAGAAGGGCTGCTCCCGACCGGACAGCTCGTCCAGATATCCCAGCGCCCGCTCGGTGATGAGGTCGGTGATGTACCGGTCCTCAAAGTGGAGCCGGCCGTCCTCGATCACGTCCGCCTGGTTGTACAGGCAGCCGCCCCGGCCGATGGTATACCAGCGGGAGAAGCCGTGCTGGGGATGCATACTGTCGCCCAGATGCCATTTGCCCGACAGCGCGCAGGCATACCCCCGCTGCGCCAGCAGATCCGGGTAGGTGACAAGGCCCTCCAGATAGCGGATGGGCCGATCCTCGCTGGCGAAGTAGGGGTGGTCCGCCTGGGGGCCCAGGGCCTTTTTGTCCAGGCTGCCGCTGCGGATCCAGTCGTGCACGCCGTGCTGGGAGGGGATGCGCCCCGTCAGGATGGAGGCCCGGGCCGGGCTGCACACGGGGGAGGCGCAGAAGAAGTTTTCAAACCGCACGCCCCGGGCGGCCAGCCGGTCCAGGTTGGGGGTGTGGATGTCGGTGTTGCCGGCGCAGCGCAGCGCCCAGGCGCCCTGGTCGTCGGTCAGGATGAAAAGCAGATTGGGTCGTTGATTCATGCTATCGCCTCGTTGCTCTGTGAAATAGGAAGGGCCGGCAGCCCCGGGGAGCTGCCGGCCCCTGCGGGTCGGTTCAATCGCCGCGGCTCTGCCCACGGCAGAAAAGCGGAGGGATCAGCCGGCCGCGTTGAACTGCGTCAGCTGGTTGTTCACCTCGGCCACCAGGGCTTCGGCGCCGTTGGCGTTGAGCGCCTCCAGGAACTTGGGGATGTACTCGGCGGGATCCACCGAGCCGGTCTCCAGGGAGGGGGCGTACTCGCTGATCACGTTGGTGAGAGCGGCCACCTGGGTCTCCACGGGCACCGCGTCAAAGGTGAAGCCGTTGTTGGGCGAGATGATCGCGGAGTCGTTGTAGGCCTGGAACAGTTCCTCGATGTTGTCGGGGTAGCTGATGTCCCACTTCTGGTTGAAGGGGGTGCCAAACTGCCAGCCGTAGGTGTAATCGTAGCCGTTCTCGGTCAGGGTGCCGCCCATGGTCTTGTCCACCTGGGTGTCGCCCACGGCGGTGTAGTGCACGCCCTCGATGCCGTGGCGGATCAGGGTGCCCACATACTCGTCGGTGTTCAGCAGGTTGATGAACTCCAGGGCCTTTTCGGGATACTCACTGGCGGAGGAGATGGCCAGCAGACCGCCCATGGCGCTGCGGGTCTCAAACAGAGGGTCCATCAGGGGCACAAAGCCAACGCCGTGGCCGCTGGAAGCGGTCATGGACTCGGCGGTGCCGGGGGCGTACTGGATGAAGTAGGAGAACAGCGCGCCGTTGTTGAAGTCGTTGTCACGGTTGGCGGTGTCGCTGTCGTAGTTCACCGGGTCGCCGCCCAGGTAGCCGGCCTGGTTCCAGCCGCGCACGGTCTGGCAATAGTTCATGTACTCCTCGCTGGCGTACTGGTTGAACACCGTCTGGCCGGCCATGTCGGCAAAGTTGCCGAACTCGGACACCGCGCCGGCGGCGGGCAGCTTCGGGTTGCCGGTGAGCGACTCATAGGGAGCGGCCATGGGCCAGGCGTTGGTCAGGCCGGAAACGCCCACCACGTCCTTGCCTTCGGCCTTGCTCTTCTCGGCCACGGTGGCCAGCACCTGCGTGTAGTCCGCCAGGGTCTTGACTGCAGTCATGTCAATGCCGTAGGCCTCCGCCATGTCGCTGTTGTAGATGATGCCGCCCTGCCAGCCCATCTCCTTGTAGGAGGGCACGCCGTAGATGGCGCCGTTCACCTTCACGGCGTTCCACTCGGCCTCGGGGATGAAGTCCCAGGTCTCCTTGGCGTACTGGGGCAGCAGCTCGGTGATGTCCATGAAGGCGTCCTTGCCCACGAACTGCAGGTAGTCGGTGGTCCAGTTGGAGGTGAAGCAGATGTCGAAGTACTCGCCCGCATTGATCAGGTTGGGCATCTTCTCCTTGTAGTCCGGGTTGGCCATGACCTTGTAGTCGATCTCCACGCCGATCTTCTCCCGGGTGTACTCGTTCAGCGCCTGGATGACCTTGTCGGTATCGGCGGCCACCGGGTTGATGGACATATACCAGGTCAGGGTGGTGATCTCCTGGCCCGCGGCGGAGCCGGAGCCCGCGGCGGAACCGGAGCCCGCGGCGGAGCCGCCCGTGCCGCCGCAGCCTGTCAGCATACCGGCCGCCAGCGCGGCGGCGGCGCCCAGCGCCATGATTCGTTTGATCGCTTTTTTCATAATGTGCCTCCTTCAATATGTATCTCTGTGCATCGCGCCCTGCGGGACGCGAATTTCAAACCAAGGATCGCTCAGCCCTTCACGCCGCCCACCGTCAGGCCCTTTACGAAGTATTTCTGGAAGAAGGGATAGGCCAGCAGGATGGGCAGCACCACCAGCACGGTCAGGGCCATGCGGCCGCTGTCGGTGGGGGCGTTGGCCGCCATCTCGGCGTATTCCAGGGCGTTTGCCGAGGACTGTTTCATGAATTCCAGGCTGTTCTGCATACTCCACAGCAGCGTCTGCACCGGGTACTTTTTCTGGTCGATGATGTAGAGCATCCCCAAAAACCAGTCGTTCCAGTAGGCGATGGTGGTGAACATCCCGATGGTGGCCAGCCCCGGCTTGGACAGGGGCGTCACAATGCGGAAAAAGGTTTTGAACTCCCCCGCGCCGTCGATGCGGGCGGCCTCAATGATCTCCATGGGGATGCTCTTGTAGAAGGTGCGCAGCACGATCACATAGAACGCGTTCAGCGACATGGGGAAGATCAGCGCCCCCAGGCTGTCGCCCAGGCCGAGCAGCTGGGTGTTGACCATATAGGTGGCCACGATACCGCCGTTGAACAGCATGGTGAAGAGCATCAGCAGGGTGAACAGCCGGTTGTAGGCGTAGTCGGACCGGCTGAGCACATAGGCGAACATGGCGGTGATGATGAGGCTGAACAGGGTGCCCGCCACCGTGACGAAGACGGTGATGCCGTAGGAGCGCACCAGCTGGTCGCCCAGGCGGAAGAAGAAGCGGTAGGCGTCCAGGCTCCAGCCGCTCGGGAAAAAGCTGTACCCGTTCTGGAAGATGCTCTGCTCGCTGCTGAAGGACACGATCACCACCAGCAGCAGCGGCAGCACACAGGCCAGAGTCCAGATCAGAAAGATCACATTGAGCACCCGGTCGGTGGTCTTGGAGATGCGGTTGATGGCAAGGTCGCCATCTTCCTCCTCCCGCGGGCGCCGTTTGAATTTCAGCATGGTTTTTCCTCCTTGTCAGAACAGGGCGCTGTCCGGCTCGATGCGGCGCACCACCAGGTTGGCGCCCACCACCAGCACAAAACCCACCACCGACTGATACAGGCCGGCCGCCGCGGCCATGCCCACGTTGCCGGTCTCCTTCAGCGCCCGATACACATAGGTGTCGATGACCTGGGTGACGGGGTACAGCGGGCCGGAATCCCGGGGCAGCTGGAAGAACAGGCCGAAGTCAGCGTAGAAGATGCGGCCGATGGCCAGGATGGTCAGCACGATCATCATGGGCTTGAGGCAGGGCAGGGTGATGCGGCGGATCTGCTGCCACTTGGTCGCGCCGTCGATGATGGCCGCCTCATAGTAGTCGTTGGAGATGCCCGTCAGGGTGCTGATGTACATCACCGTGGAATAGCCAACGGTCTTCCAGATCTGGAAGAAGGTCAGGATGAAGGGCCACTTGCCAGGCTCGGCGTACCAGTTCACCCCCGCGAACCCGAAGTAACTCAGCAGGTGGTTGAACAGGCCGTCGTCCACGCTGAACAGGGAGAAGGCCATGAAGGAGACCACCACCCACGACAGAAAGTAGGGTGCCATGAAGATGGTCTGGTAGATCTTGGCCCGCCGCTTGCGCAGCAGTTCGCTCAGGCCAATGGCCATGGCCACCGCCAGGATCAGGTCCATCATGATGAACAACGCGTTGTACAGGATCGTGTTGCGGGTGATGACCCAGGCGTCGGAGGTCTTGAACAAAAACTCGAAGTTTTGCAGCGCCACCCAGTCGCTGCCGAAGATGCCCTTGCGCACGCTGAAGCGCTTGAAGGCCAGCAGCAGGCCGGACATGGGCAGATAGCGGAACAGGAACATCACTACCAGCGCCGGCAGCGCCATGATGGTGAGCGGCAGATTCTTTTGGAACGTTCGCAGGAATCCCGATCTTCTGCGCGCAGGTTTGGTGCGCCGTGCGGTCTGTTTCATAAAAGGCTCCTCCTCACTGCCGTGTCTCGCGGCCGGGTTTTGGCTACGAATTTATTATAAACGTCGCCTGTGCGGCGCCACAACGCTACAAATTTTAAGTGGTGTGCAATTTTTTTAGGTGGATTTGCCCCCGGGCGTTTTTAGCTCGGCAGCGGAGCGAAAAACGAGATTTTTGCGCAAGTCATAGTCTTCGGCGAGAAAAATGTGATATACTGGGGCCGAACGGACCAGGTCGTCCGTGTTTTTGCGAAGAAAGGAGATGTGCCCATGAAGGTACTGCTGGTGGATGACGATCCCCTTGCGCTGGAGGGCATCCAGCGAATGCTGCACTGGGAGGCCTTCGACGGCGAGCTGGCCGGCTGCGCCGCCAGCGGCGAGGAGGCGTTGGCGCTGCTGGAAGCGGAGCGGCCGGACGTGGTGGTCTCGGACATCCGGATGCCCGGCATGGACGGGCTGGACCTGGCGCGGCATATTTATGAGCGTTTCCCCAACACCCGGATGATCCTGGTCAGCGGCCACGGGGAGTTTGCCTACGCCCAGCGGGCGCTGCAATATCAGGTGACGGATTACCTGCTCAAGCCCATCACCCGCGCCAAGCTGAACAGCCTGGAGGAAAAACTGGCCGCCATCCAAAAGGAGATGACCGCCGACGTGCCCCCCTGGTACGCCGGCGACGAAGAGCTTCGCACCCGGGTGGGCGAGGCGCTGTACAAAGGGGACATGGCCGCCATCGGGGAGCTGCTCATCCGGCCGGACGTGTTCCGCGCGCTGTGCGGCCGGCGGGACGTGCTGGGCATCCAGCTGCTGAACTACCTGTTCGTCTACCAGGAAGAGCTGGGCAAGGACCGGGACTGCCTGGACGCGCTGCGTCAGAAGGCCCTGGCCGAATACTGGGCGCTGAGCACCGCCGGCGAGCGCCGGGCCTATCTGGCGGCCCGCTACTATGACCTGATGGAGTACGCTGCGGCCCGCAAAGGGGAGTACGCCAACCCCATCGTCAGCTTCTGCCTGCAGGCCATCGAGCAGAACTACGCCGACTCCAACTTCAACATTTCCAATCTGGCCGACACGCTGCACCTCTCGCTGCCCTATCTGAGCACCGTGTTTAAAAACGCCACCGGCCAGAACGTGAGCAGCTATCTCGCCGCCCGGCGGCTGCGGCAATCCCAGACGCTGCTGCGGGACGCCTCCATCCCCATTCGGGAGGTGTGCTCCCTGTGCGGCTACGACGACCCCCGTTACTTTGCGAAGCTGTTCAAAAAGCACGCCGGCATGACTCCCAGTGAATTTCGCAACCTGTACGCGGCGGGCGGCCCGCCGCCCGCCGGGGAGGAGCAGCCATGAGCATCACCAAGCGGACCTTTCTGAGCATCTGCGGGCTGTTCTGCCTGGTGCTGCTGGCGCTGAACGCCGCCACCTATCTTTTGTTCCGCTTCTCCATCACCCGGCAGCTGATCACCTCCCAGGAGGCGGTGACGGAGGCCAACGTACAATTGAGCTATGTGTTCACCCAGACCACCGACAAGCTGATCTATCGCTACACCAGCGACGCCGAACTGGGCGAATTGCTCAGCCGCGCCGTGGGGCGGGACCCGCTGGATGATCTGAACACCAAGGTCCTGCTCAACAGTCGCATGGCATATCATCTGAACGCGGAAAACCTTCTGTTGAACAACGGGTTCCGCATGGAATTGTATCTGGACCCGGAACTGCCGGTGAGCGGGCTGTTCGCGCCCGACAACACTATCCCCAACGTGAGCCGGGTGTTCAGCGGCGCGGCGGTAGCCGACCAGGAGTGGTACCAAACCGTGCGGGAGGGCAATGGACGCTATATCTTTCTCAGCAGTGACCAGACCCGGCTGTGCTTCGCCTCCAAATTGCAGAACAGCGCCTACACCGGCGCCCATCGCAAGGAGGGTGTGGGCGTGCTGCTGGGCAGCCTTCCGCTGGACCGGCTGCCCCGGCTGCTCTCCCTGTTTCCCCTCACCGAAAACAGCGGGTTTCTGCTGCTGAACGGCCAGGGCCAGCAGGTGTTCCGTTCCGAGGACCTGGCAGACCTGCCTTCCGCCGACGGGCTGTCGGTGCCCGGCGCCGCCAGCAGTGAACTGACCCTGGGCGGCCAGCAATTCCTCTGCACCGCCGCCGATCTGGAGTGGGGGCTGCGGCTTGTTTTTCTGACCCCCTACGCCGACATCACCCGCCAGGTGTGGGAGATGATGTCCCCCTACATCTTCTGTTCGGCCGTCTTTCTGGTGCTGGGCATCCTCACGTCGCTGGTGCTCTCGGCCCAGGTCTCCCGGCCGGTGGTGCGGTTCACCCGCAAGCTGGAGGCCATCCAGGATACCCGCAGCGTACGTCCGGAAAATTTCGAGCCCCGGGGCCCGCGGGAGATCCGCCAGCTCAACCGCAGCTTCGGCCAGCTGATCGGCCGCGTCAACGCCCTGATCGAGGAGGTGACCCGCAAGGAGGACCAGCGCCGGGAGAGTGAACTGCGGGCGCTGCAGGCGCAGATCAACCCCCACTTCATGCTCAACGCCATGAACGCGGTGAACTATATGGCCCTGGCCCGGGGCGAAGACGACATCGCCGCCACGGTGGATTCCATCGCCAGCCTGATGCGGTACAGCATCACCGAGCCGGACCGCCTCGTGACCATGGCCACGGAGCTGGACAATATCCGGGAATACATCGCGGTGTATGTGCTGCGCTTCCGGCAGGACATCCGGCTGGAGCTGCTGCCCGGCCTGGACGCCTCTCAGGTGGTCATCCCCAAGTTCACGCTGCAGCCGCTGGTGGAGAACTCCATCCGCCACGGCATCACCCGGCAGGACCCGGGGATCGTCATCCGCATCCGGGCGCTGGAGACAGCGGAGGGGGTCTGCGTTGAGGTGACGGACACCGGCCGCGGGGCGGACGCCCGGCTGCTCAACGACTACCTGGACTACCGGGACGTGGAGTTGAACGTGACCCACGGGTTCGGCATCCGGAACGTGAACGAGCGGCTGCAGCTGCGCTTTGGCGCCGGCAGCCATCTGCGCTACAGCAACTATGAGAATGGCCGGCTGTTGGCCCGTCTCACCCTGCCAAGGGCTGCCTGCCCCGATTCCCCCGACTTGACGTCCCTGACTTGACGTCCCTTTTCTCACGCCCTGTCTCCCGGCGCCGCCTGTTGGCGGGGCCGGGAGACAGGGCGTTTTCGGGCAAAAAATTGCACCGGATATAAAAGAATTCCCCCTTTGCGGCGGCGGACGCCTCCCGTATAGTAAAAGGGAGGAAACACACCCCACAGGAAAGGATCTTGCGAACATGAAAAAAGAGATCGTGGCCAACGGCGTCCACAATTACACTCCGCCGGAAGAGTACGTTCCGCCCCGTTCCGAGCGGGTGCGGGAACACCTGGAATGGTTCATGGGGCTCAAGCTGGGCTTTATGATGCACTGGGCCCCCGGCTGTCAGCTGGGCACCTATGAAAGCTGGCCGCTGAGCGACGGCGACGCTGCCTGGAGCCAGGAGGACTTCACCTGGGCCGACGCGGAGACCTGCAAGCGGCAGTACCGGCAGGCGAACCGCACCTTCAACCCTGTCAAGTTCGACCCGGCTGGCTGGGCGAAACTGGCCCGGGAGTGCGGGTTCCGGTATCTGCTGTTCACCACCAAGCACCACGACGGCTTTTGTATGTTCGACACCGACACCACCGACTACAAGATCACCGGGCCCGACTGCCCGTTCCACAGCGATCCCAACGCGGATGTGGTGGGGGCGCTGTACCGGGAATTCCGGCGGCAGGGTCTGGCTATCTCCACCTATTTTTCCAAGCCGGACTGGAACAGCCCCTTTTACTGGGCGCCGCAGTTCGGCCCCGCCCCCACCCGCAATGTCAATTACGACGTGCAGGAGCACCCGGAGTTGTGGGAGGAATACGTCCGGTTCACCCACCGGCAGATCCGGGAGCTGTGCACCCGCTACGGCCAGATCGACGTACTCTGGCTGGACGGCGGCTGGGTGCGCCCGGACAATCTGGGCCAGGACATCCGCTTGGGCGAGATCGTGGAGGAATTGCGCGCCGGCCCGCAGCCGCAGATGATCGTCTGCGAGCGCACCTGCGGCGGCGAGTATGAGAACTTCATCACCCCGGAAAAGACCGTGCCCGACACGGCGCTGTCGGTGCCCTGGGAGACCTGCACCACGGTGGGCGAAAAGTTCTCCTTCCATTACACCGACCGGTTCAAGAGCGGCCGGGAGCTGGTGCACCTGCTGCTGGACGTGGTGAGCAAGGGCGGAAACCTGGCGCTGAATCTGGCGCCCCAGCCGGATGGCGCGCTGCCCGCCCCCGCCGTGCGCTCGCTGCGGGAGATGGGCGCCTGGCTGAACCTTTTCGGGGATGGGATCTACGGCACCCGCATCTGCGCCCCGTTTTTCGAGGATCGGCTGTTCTACACCCAAAAGGACGGGGAGGCCTTTGCCTTCTTCCGGTACGATGAGCGCCCCCGCCTGCCGGACCGGCTCACCCTGCACCTGGATCTGCCGGTGAAACAGGCGTTCTGCATGCGCACCGGCGAGCCGCTGCACCTCCGCGCCACCGGCGAAGGGCTGGTGCTGGATCTGCGGGAGGTGCCCATGGGCGGCGCCTTCTATGCGGAGGGCTTCCGGCTGGCGCTGGCCTGAGCGGGCGGCGCCGGGCACAGTATTCTGCCCCGGCAGACCTTCCCCAAAAACGGCCGCCCATCGGGCAGCTGCCGGTTCCAGGACAGTTGAACGCGGCCGGGAACCACCGTTCCTTTGCGGCATCCGCTTTCTCCTTTCGGGCTGCTGCGCGCCATCGGGCATATCATTCGGCCGGGCCCGCAAAATGGCGGGAGTGTGACTTGATGTTTCAAGTCTCACTCCCGCCATTTTGTTTTGCTGTCTGCCGTTTTTGCGGTAGCATAGATTTACCCACTATAAAAAAGGAGACAGTATGATGACCAATCACAGCCTGCTGAGCGCTTATTTTGGGTACTGCGCATTGCAGAAGAACCTGGACGCCAAGACCCTGAAAGCCTACCGCACCGACCTGGAGCAGTTTTCCGGTTGTCATCCCCATCTGGTCGACGTTTCCCGCGCTGATATGGAGCGGTATATCGAACAGCTGATGCGCCACTGGAAGGTTTCCACCGTAAAGCGGAAAATCGCCTCACTGAAAGCCTTTTACAGCTACCTGGTCTATGAGGATTTTTTGAAACACAGTCCTTTTGACAAAATACAGCTGCGGATCCGACAGGAAGCGCTTTTGCCGCGCACGATAGACCGGGGAACCCTGGCATCCATCTTTTCCGCCGCGTATGCCGAACTGCGGGCCGCTCGATCCCGCTCCGCCAGAATGATCGCGCTGCGCGACGTGGCCGTGCTGGAGCTTTTGTTCGCCAGCGGTGTGCGTGTTTCGGAGCTTTGTTCCATCACCTGCGACCGCCTGAATCTGGACGAACAGGTGGTTTTGATCCACGGAAAAGGGAATAAGGAGCGCCGCATTTACCTCTCGTCGGCGGCGGTAATAAATGCGCTGCTGGCCTATTCGGCCGTGCGGACGCCCCGCAAGGATGGCGAACCGTTCTTTTTCTTGAATCGGGACGGCCGCCGTCTGTCAGAGCAGTCGGTGCGGAGGATCATTGACCGATGCACAAAGCTGACCGGCCAGCCCGGCCACTTCACACCGCATATGTTCCGGCACTCGTTTGCGACCTACCTGTGGGATGCCTGCGGCGATCTGTATGAGGTGAAGGAGATCCTGGGGCACAGTTCCATCAAGACGACAGAGCGGTATGTCCACGCGGGCTTTGAACGACAAAAGAAAGTTCTTTCTGCTATGCACCCCAGAGAAAATCTCAAATTCAGAACGTGACCCCGAAAGGCATCCTTTTGTCAGCTGACGCCGCTTTGGTCCGCAGAGAAATGATGGATAATCTCTAATTATCCTTCACTATAGAGCTGTTTTGGAGATGTCATTATGGTTGAAGATCAAGTGCATAAACTTGCTCAGGCCAACTATTCCGATTCAGATTCTCCCTGGCCTGAGTATGACAACTGGCATGAGGAGACTTTTCGGAAGGAGAGCGCAATTGTCGAATCCTGGCTTGGAAAACTTGCCAAGAATGATTCACTTATCCTGAACGCAGGCTCGGGAGGCACTGATTATCGCTCACCAGGGGACTTTGTGCATTTGGACATCATTGAAAACTATGTTTGCCACCATGAAAAATATCTGGTGGGTTCTGTCGAGCAGATAGATTCTCCGGATCAGACATTTGACGGCGTAGTCTGTGTGGGGAGCGTATTGAATTATACTGATGCCCAGCGCTCCATCATGGAGTTTTCGCGCGTGCTCAAACCAGATGGATTCCTCATCTTGGAGTTTGAACGAACAGAAAGCGCAGAATTTCTTTTTACCCATAACTATGGAAAAGATGTTTTTCTAAAATCATATAAATACTGCGACCAGACACATCTGTTATGGATGTATAGTGAAACATATATTCGACGGTTGCTCGGGTTTTACGGTTTTGGGATAAAGCAAAACCGGCGGATCCACAGCCTGTCTTCTCTCTTATACCGCCTTGGATTTTCCGACGAAAAGGCAGCGTCTTACGCAAAACTGGACAAGCTGTTACAACCATTTTCTTTTCCGATTGCCCACAATGCCTTGCTGCTATGCTCCAAAAAAGTCGTTCCGCAATGAGACCACGGAGATAACACCCGCCAGAATGGTCAAGAAAGAACACAAAATCGTCACAGCATTTGAGAAAATCGGCAAAACACAAACGATGAATGTTAGGATCGCAAGACCGCTCCAGATCAGGATCGGCAGTATCCTTTTCCATTTCTTTTTTCTGTACCGCTCAAGCGTGATGTTTTCCACCGTTATCTTAGGGCACTGCCCTTCGTCAAACAGCTTGCATTGAACCAAAGCAATGGGATAAGACTCCTTGTTTTGCACGATTTCATGAGCGATCCGATCAATCAACTTATCAATGGTGTCTCCCATGCCCGGATAATTTTTATACCAGGCCAAATAATGTGAAATGTATAGTTCCTTGACGATCGAAAGATATTGAGACGCCGATAGAAATAGCGGAACTTCGTCAGATGCTCCATTGATAGCAATTGCAAGATTAAATTCTTTTGCCTCATCGTGAGGAAGCAAAGGCGGCTGATAATAAGGATATTTCAAAAGCTTGTAGTTTTCGTTGGACAAAAGATGACGGAAATAGTTGCTGTCGATATCAATCAATTGTCCATTTGCGCTGGTGAGAGACAACTCTGTCAGAAGGAATTGGATGAATTTCCCTTCCTTCTTCAGTGATTCCTGGATCTCGCAAACAACCATGTGATAAAAATTATAAAACAGCACATGGTTTCGCTGACGAGTACAAAGATAATCCAGGACCAAAACACGATTTTCCGGCAGGTATGCAAACTCCGAAAAACCTTCCACAGTGCCGTCATTGTCATACAGCAAGTAGAAAAACATCTGCCGCGGCTCCGCGCGGTACGCTTGGGAATTCCAAATGTGGTCGCATATTTGATTCGTGTCCGTCCAGGAACCGGGATCAGTGGATTTGCAGTAAATATCCAATGCCGCTGTTATGTCTTGTTTTGAACACCGCTTGGCCGGAACGATTTTTAGTTGTAAAATCATATTTTGTTCACCACAGACAGATAATTAGAGATTATCCTCTATTTTTCAATTATATCACACAGCCTGACACTTTCCATATGGAGTCTGACATAAAATCCCCGCGATATTAAAATCACTACGGGGATCGCCCGAATCAATAGTAATTTTGAAAAATGACTATCCAAATTTCTCTGATCAGTGACTCATCTGATACGTTTTCAGACAAGGTCGTCAAGAAAAACAGGCCGAGGGTCCCTGTGCGCTGAGCCGGAGCACAAGGGCGCGAACGGCAAAGCCGCACCGCAGGGGAAAAGGCAACAAAAAAACGAGCACCGTTTGGTGCTCGTTTCTTTTGGTGCACTTCCAGGGACTCGAACCCTGGGCCCGCTGATTAAGAGTCAGCTGCTCTACCAACTGAGCTAGAAGTGCATACCATGGTGACCCGTGGGAGAATCGAACTCCCGTTTGCGGCGTGAGAGGCCGCCGTCTTGACCGCTTGACCAACGGGCCATGGCGGCGTCCCGTTGTCGGAACGCTTTTATATTATAAGCGCTGCAAGGCAATTTGTCAATAGTTTTTTCAACCATTTTTGCCTCTTCGCGCTGAAAAAAGGCAAAGAGAAAGCCGGCACCTACCTATTTTCCCAGGTCGTCTCCAACC
>ERZ1090860.1439-NODE-1443-length-12617-cov-4.984795_pt1 | contig 12617 bp, 11 predicted proteins | sample MGYA00478483_ERZ1090860 | MGnify/ENA primary metagenome ERZ1090860 (study PRJEB33644, sample SAMEA5815741) | chicken gut metagenome | biome: Chicken; feature: Gastrointestinal Tract; material: Caecum | place: Ireland | collected 2019-01-01 | study: A study of...
AAAAACACCCCGGGCAGTTGGGGCGCGTCCTGTGCGCGCTTACGTACCGGGGGTTTTTTTTCCTGGCGGAAGGGGGCCCGCTGGCTTTTTTATGATTTGCCCGGGCGGACGTCCTCCCCGCCAGCTCCGAAAGGTCACACTTTCTTCATACACGTCACAGCCATTGCCCCTGGTCCGATATGGCATGCCACACTCAGGGAAAGCGGAGCCTCCAGAAGCTCATATCCCGGAAAACGCTCAAGGATCTCGCCTTTCCACTCCCGGGCCTCCTCATGGCCGCAGGTGTACGCCATTCCAAGCACCATCTGGTCTTTTATATCCGAAAACCGTTCGTTCAGGTCTTTCTCTACAGCGTTCAGCATGGTCTTTTTCGCCGCTTTCCATCCGCGCACTTTTGCGAAGGCGTCCAGCTTCTCTCCCTGGATCTGAAGAACCGGCTTCAGGTTCAGCACTGTTCCGACAGCTGCTGCCGCGGGAGTGACCCTTCCTCCCTTTTTCAGATATTTCAGCGTGTCCACTGTGATATAGATGCTGGAAAGAAATTTTTCCTTCTCCAGTATCTCTTTGATCTCTTTTGCAGATTTCCCCTCGTCCCTCAGTTTCATCGCATCATAGACGGACTGTTCCTGGGTAACAGAGATACGCTGGTTATTCACAACCTGAACTCTCCCATCGTATTCATCCGCGATAGACATAGCCGTTGCGCAGCTGCTGCTCAGCCCGCTGGACATGGGGATATGGACGATCTCATCATAATCCCTGAGGATTTTCTCCCAGAGTTCCATCACGTCCCCTGGCGAAGGCTGAGAGGTAGAAATATCGGAATCTGCGCCCAGTCTCTCATAGAACTGTTCCTGAGTCAGAGTGATGTCCTCAAGAAAAAGCTGACCGTCGATAAAAAACGGCATGGGAAGCACGAAGATTCCCAGCTCCTTTCCTCTTCTCTGGGTGATCCCGCTGTTGCTGTCAGTAATGATCGCCAGTTTACTCATATTCTTAATCTTCTCCATTCCGCCGTGCTTAACGGCACTTTAATTTCAAAACAACCAGTGTCAAAAAATATCAAAACATCAGTTTTTAAAACTGTGGATCGGCGCAGGGATCCGTCCCTGTCTGCTGATAAACGTCTCACAGCCGAATTCATTCACCGGCATGATAGGCGCGTATCCGAGAAGTCCGCCGAATTCCGCCGTATCTCCTACATCTTTTCCGATCACAGGTATCAGGCGCACGGCCGTCGTCTTCTGGTTCACCATACCGATCGCCATCTCATCTGCGATGATTCCGGAGATCGTTGCAGCCGATGTCTTTCCGGGAATGGCGATCATGTCAAGTCCCACAGAACATACACAGGTCATCGCCTCCAGCTTTTCCAGCGTCAGAGATCCGGCATTTACCGCGTCGATCATTCCCTGATCCTCGCTGACCGGGATAAACGCTCCGCTCAAGCCTCCCACATAGGAAGAAGCCATCACGCCACCCTTTTTCACCTGATCATTCAGAAGAGCAAGAGCTGCTGTCGTTCCCGGAGCCCCCACTCTCTCCAGCCCGATCTCCTCAAGGATCTCCGCCACGCTGTCTCCCACATCCGGTGTGGGTGCAAGTGAAAGATCCACGATTCCGAAAGGAACTCCCAGACGTGCGGAAGCCTCTCCTGCCACGAGCTGTCCCACTCGGGTCACCTTAAAGGCAGTCTTCTTGATCGTCTCACAGAGTTCTTCAAATCCTTTTCCTCTCACTTTCTCCAGAGCTTTCTTCACTACGCCCGGGCCGCTGACACCCACGTTGATCACCGCGTCCGCCTCCGTCACACCCAGGAAGGCGCCCGCCATAAACGGGTTGTCATCCGGAGCGTTGCAGAACACCACCAGCTTGGCGCATCCCAGGGAATCCCTCTCTTTCGTCGCCTCCGCCGTATCCTTCACGATCTTACCGCAGAGTCTTACCGCATCCATATTGATTCCTGTCTTTGTGGATCCCACGTTCACAGAGCTGCAGATTCTTTCAGTCTGAGCCAGGGCCTGAGGGATCGAACGGATCAGGTTCTCATCGCTCTTTGTCATCGCTTTGGAAACAAGAGCAGAGTAACCGCCGATAAAGTTCACTCCTACTTTGTCCGCTGCTCTGTCAAGGGTCTTTGCGATCGTCACAAAATCCTCCGGAGTTTTGCATGCCGCTCCTCCCACCAGAGCAATAGGTGTCACAGAGATCCTCTTGTTCACGATCGGGATCCCGAACTCTTTCTCGATATCCTGTCCTGTGGACACGAGATCCTTTGCCAGCGTTGTGATCTTCTCATAGATTTTCCGGTTCAGTTCGTCCAGATCAGAATCGATGCAGTCGAGAAGGCTGATTCCCAGTGTAATGGTTCTCACATCCAGGTTCTCATGCTCTATCATCTTATTCGTCTCTGATACTTCATACATATTGATCATAGTTTTTTCCTCACGTTCTTCTAACATTCACAATCTACAGTCTGTGCATTTTTTCAAAGATCTCTTCCCTCTGACAGCGGATATTCACGCCGATCTCTTTCCCCAGCGCTTCCATCTCGTCGCAGACTGTGGTGAAGTCTTTCTTAAGATCCGTCACATCCACGATCATCATCATATTAAAATATCCCTGAACAATCGTCTGTGAGATATCCAGGATATTGATCTCATTTTCAGCCAGATATGTGCAGACCTTTGCGATGATCCCTACCGTATCTTTTCCAAGTACTGTGACAATACATTTTTTCATCTTCATTTCCTCCTGTGGGGCCGGACCGTTTTATGCGGGCGGCTGTTTCACTGTTTAAAATACATCTGCTACTATTCGGTTCTCTTCCTTACACTGTGACGATCTGTGAGACCGTATCCCGCTTCGCCACAAACATGTCAAGGTCTTCCCCCTTATAGTCATTATCCGCCAGAGTGACCTCCAGCTTCACCGTCTCATAGGCCAGCCTCGCATAATTGTTTTCTTTGCTCAGATGTCCGAGGACGATATGTTTCAAATTATCATGTAGTATATCACAAAGAAGCTGACCTGACAATTCATTTGACAAATGCCCTTTTTCTCCCAGAATACGCTGTTTGAGATAATATGGATATCCGCCCACTTCCAGCATATGGATGTCATGGTTCGCCTCCAGGAGGACTGCATCCAGATTCTTCAGGTGCTCTACGGTATACTCATCATATTTTCCCAGGTCTGTCGCCACAGCTACGGATTTGCCGCCACATTCCATACGGTATCCCGACGGCTCATTGGCATCATGAGAGATCACAAAGGGATCCACTGTAATATCCCCCAGATTGAAGGGCTCGTCCGTATGTATTGGATGAAGCAGACCGTCCGGCAGCTTTCCAAGCCCGGAATAGCTTAAGATCCCCTCGATCGTCCCCGGCGTGGCATAGATGGGAACTTCATATTTTCTGCTGAACACCCCCAGTCCCTGGATGTGGTCCGAATGTTCATGGGTGATCAGGATCCCGTCGATCTCATCCCCCTTGATCTCCAGCTCTTTTAAGCCCTCTTCGATCCTTTTCTTGCTGATCCCTGTATCTACCAGAAGATGGGTATCGTCACTTCCCACGTAGATACAGTTACCGCTGCTGCCGCTGGCAATACTGCACAATCTCATAATCTGTCTCCTATTTGTCTCATTGTATTTTCAAACGGCCCGCTATTGTCAATGACCACTCCACATGCCCTGCGAAATGCTTCTTCCGGGGGCTGTGACGCGATCATGGCCGTAATTTTCTGATCTGTATAGTGTCGGGACGCTTTCAGTCTCTCTCTGCGCACATCCTCCCGCACAAAGATATACCAGAGTTCATCGCACAGTTCCGCCCCCACGTCGGGAAGAAGCGCTGCCTCCACAACATAGAGCGGGACGCCTGCTGCCGCTTTTGCCTTGATGTCTCTGCGCACCGCATCAAGTACTGCCGGATGGACGATCCGGTTCAGTATTTTCAGTTTTTCCGGATCCGAGAAAACACAGGCTCCAAGTCTCCTGCGGTCCAGTTCGCCGTCCGGTCCGACTATCTCTGTGCCGAAGGCCTCCACGATCCGCGAAAAACATTCTGTTCCGCTTCTCTGAAGTTCTTTCGCCGTCTCGTCCATCTGACAGACGGCAGCACCATACCTCTCTTTGAGGAATTTCAGCACTTCACTCTTTCCGGAGCCTACTCCTCCGGTGATTCCTATCACTCTCATCGTCTTACTTCGCCTCGTACCAGTTCTCTCCCGTATGCATGTCCACGATCAGAGGAACCGACAGATGCGCCGCATTCTCCATCTGATCTTTGAGCAGCTCCTTGACCTCTTCCAGTTCTTCCCGGGCAGCCTCGATCAGAAGTTCATCGTGCACCTGAAGGATCAGCCTGGATTTCATTCCTCTCTTCTTAAGTTCTCTGTCCACGCCGATCATGGCGATTTTAATGATATCCGCCGCGCTTCCCTGGATCGGCGCGTTCATGGCCACTCTCTCTCCGAAATTCCGCTGCATAAAATTGCTGGACTTCAACTCCGGCACCGGTCTTCGCCTGCCGTATAAAGTAACTGCGTATCCCTTTTCCTTTGCATGCGCCACTGAATCATCCAGAAACTTCTTGATTCCCGGATAGGTCTCAAAATAGTGTTCTATATACTGCGCCGCCTCCTTGCGGGTGATGCTCAGATCCTGGCTCAAACCAAAGGAACTGATACCGTAAACGATTCCGAAGTTGACCGCTTTGGCATTTCTGCGCTGAAGTTCCGTGACCTCTTCAAACGGCGTGTGGAACACCTGTGACGCTGTCATCCTGTGAATATCCCTTGCCTCCCGGTACGCCTGGATCAGCTGTTCGTCCCCGGAACAGTGGGCGAGAATGCGCAGTTCGATCTGAGAATAATCTGCATCCACAAACACACATTCCTCTGCCGGAACGAATACTTTCCGGATCAGTCTCCCCAGCTCCATCCTCACAGGGATATTCTGAAGATTTGGCTCTGTGCTGCTGATCCGTCCTGTAGCCGTGATCGTCTGATTGAATTTTCCGTGGATCCGTCCGTCTTCACGGATAAAGACGGCAAGTCCGTCCGCATAGGTTGATTTCAGCTTGGCAAGCTGACGGTATTCCAGTATCTTCGCAACGATCGGATGATCCGGAGCAAGTTTCTCCAGCACATCCGCCGCCGTGGAATATCCGGTCTTCGTCTTTTTGGCATGAGACATCTGAAGTTTTTCAAAAAGGATCACCCCGAGCTGCTTCGGAGAATTAATGTTAAACTCCTCCCCCGCCAGTTCATAAATCTCTTTTTCCAGTTCCACGATACGTCCGCCCAGCTGATCACCATAGGCTTTCAGTGCATCCGCTTCCACCTTCACACCTGCCTGTTCCATATGGTACAAAGTGAAAACAAGAGGCATCTCGATCTCCCGGAACAGGCGGTCCATCTCCGACTCCTCCAGCTTCTTTTCCAGGACAGGAACAGCAGCAAAAGCGGTATATGCCTCATAGCATGCTTTCGTACCCTCATCCAGCTTCTCATCGATCAGAAATCCAAGATGCTCTCTTGCCACATCCTCGTAATCATAATCGTTTTTCAACGGATTCAGCAGATATGCCGCCACGATCACATCAAAAGAATTATCCGGATTCGGTCCTGCTTCCGGCAGTTTTTCTTCTTTTTTGCCTTCTTGCGCCCCTGCAAAACATGAGAGGTACTCTTTAAGTCCGCACATGGAAAACGCCTTCACCTTCGCCGCCAGAACGGAAAGTTTTCCGAACAGGTAATCCATGTCCGTATCCATATCACAGGGAATGGTAAAGATCCTGTCCTGTCCGTATGCAATGGCGATCCGCCCGAATCCCGACGGATGTGCAAACAGTGGGAGAACATTTCCCGGATCCTTTGACACAGCCGCACCGACGCACTGTGCCTTCCCTGCCTCGTCAAAAATCCTCTCGATCTGTTCCCGGTCCGTAACCTCTGTGAAATTCTTCTCTATCTCATTGGCGGAGATTCCCGTATCAAACCGGCTCAGCATGTTTTTAAACTGAAGTCTCTTGAACATTTCATGGGCTTCCTCGGTATACGGATCTCCCAGACGCGCTTCTTCTATATTAAATTCGATATCGGCATGAGTCTCGATGGTTGCCAGCGTCTTGCTCATCTTCGCCTGCTCCCAGTACTCCTTCAAATTTTTACTGGCTCTCGGCGGTTTCAGTTCATCCACATGTTCGTATGCATTTTCAATGTTCTTGTAATCCTGGATGATCTTCGTCGCCGTCTTCTCCCCGATTCCGGGCACACCTGGAATATTATCCGCCGTATCTCCCATGAGCGCCTTTACATCAATAAACTCCGTGGGCGTAACCCCATACTTTTCCAAGACCTCCGCAGCATTATAGTCCTCTACCTCAGTCTTCCCCTGCTTTGTTTTCGGGATCCGGATCTTTACATGCTCTGTAGCAAGCTGAAGAGTATCTCTGTCTCCGGAAATGATGGATACATCTATCCCTTTCTCCTCGCACAGACAGGATATAGTCCCCAGAAGATCGTCTGCCTCAAGTCCTTCCTTTTCAATAATATCAATATTCATGGCTTTGAGTACATCCTTGATGACCGGGACCTGCTCCCTGAGTTCATCCGCCATAGGCTTTCTCGTCCCTTTATAATTGGCAAACATTTTATGCCGGAACGTAGGCGCATGGACATCGAAAGTCACGGTCAGGTACTCCGGCTTCTCCTCATCCAGTATCTTGAACATGATATTTAAAAATCCGTACACCGCGTTGGTGTGGAGTCCCTCCGAGTTGGTCAGATCCGGCACTCCGTAAAACGCACGGTTTAAGATACTGTGTCCGTCTATCAGTACGATCTTTTCTCTCATATAAACAAATCTCCTTTTTCCAGCGCAGAAATCCCCCGCGCCGCCATTACTAAAGTATACACTAAAAGTCCTGTTTTTGAAAGGCTGTTTTTCCGGCACCCATTTTCATTTTATATTGTACCCGCCCGGGGTTTTTGATATATTAAAAGGCACAGAGATTTATCTGAACATGAATTATCTTCAGAAATATATTTTGAAAAAAGGAGACACTGAATATGGATGGAATTATTTTTGATGTTGACGGAACTTTATGGGATTCCACTGACTCGGTGACAGAATCCTGGAACCTGGCGATCCGCGAAAATTCTGATATGGACCTGACCATAACCGCCGAAATCCTGAAAGGTCTGTTCGGAAAGACAATGACTGAAATCGCAGACGCGCTCTTCCCCGCTCTTCCCGAAAAGGAGCGGATGGAATTTCTCGACGTCTGCTACGATTACGAAAACCGCCATCTGGAGACCCATCCCGGCGACCTGTATGACGGCGTTGTGGAAACCATCCGGAAACTGGCGGAAAAATACCCTCTCTTTATCGTGAGCAACTGCCAGCGGGGATACATCGAAGTGATGATAAAAACATCCGGCATCGGCCCCTATATCCGGGACCATCTCTGTTTCGGCGAGACCGGGACTCCGAAGAGCGAGACCATACGCGCCCTGATGGAACGAAATGGTCTGAAGGATGTAGTCTATGTGGGGGATACTCAGGGTGATGCGGACGCGTGCAGAGAAGCAGGAGTGTCCTTTGTATTTGCAGAATACGGATTCGGGGACGTGCCGGACGCAGAAAAAAGGATCAGCAGGATATCCGACCTGTGCAGGATGTTTCTGTAAAACGATGCCGATAAGTACTTAAAATCACCGGAAGTGTCCAAAGGTACATTCCAGGATTGTAAGCGGTCGCCAAGGTCTCGGGCACGCCCGGACTTTGGCTCGTTGCCGTTGCAAAAAAAGGCTCTCTGGGCAAAAACCAGAGAGCCTTAGTCAAATAATGCCGCTGGCCGGACTCGAACCGGCACGGGGTGAACCGCTTGATTTTGAGTCAAGTGCGTCTGCCAATTCCGCCACAGCGGCTGAAAAAGACTGAGGAGGAAGAGTTCTCTTTCTCCTCAGAACGGATAATATATTACCATATTTTCCGATTATTTTCAACACTTTTTACTTATTAATCAGTTTCTTTCCGATATCGAAACAGTCAAATGTAGCAAAGTAATCTGCCGGCGTCTCAGCACGACGGATCATCTGTACGCTTCCGTCCTCCTTCAGGAGCAGTTCCGCTGATTTAAGTTTTCCATTATAGTTGTATCCCATAGAAAATCCATGGGCTCCTGTATCATGGATGATCAGGTAGTCTCCCATATCGATCTTCGGCAGCATCCGGTCAATAGCAAACTTGTCATTGTTTTCGCAGAGAGATCCTGTCACATCATATTTATGGTCACAGGGCGCGTCTTCTTTTCCCGCAACGGTGATATGATGATATGCTCCGTACATTGCAGGGCGCATCAGATTGACCGCGCAGGCATCAACGCCGATATACTCTTTATATGTGTGTTTCTCATGGATCGCTTTTGTCACAAGGCATCCATAGGGTCCCATCATATAGCGGCCAAGCTCTGTATAGATCGCCACGTCGCCCATTCCTGCCGGAACAAGGACCTCTTCATAAACCTTGCGCACGCCCTCTCCGATGGCATAGATATCGTTCGGCTCCTGGTCCGGTCTGTAGGGGATACCGATCCCTCCGGAAAGATTGATGAATCCGATATGGACTCCTGTTTCTTTCGCCAGTCTCACCGCCTGCTCAAAAAGAACTTTCGCCAGCATCGGGTAATAATCGTTTGTTACGGTGTTGCTGGCAAGGAATGCATGTATACCAAATTCCTTCGCGCCCTTTTCTTTCAGGATCTTGAACGCTTCTGTGATCTGCTCCGTAGTCATTCCGTATTTTGCATCCCCCGGATTGTCCATGATGTCATTGCTGATCTTAAACAGTCCGCCGGGATTATAACGGCAGCTGATCGTCTCCGGGATATGTCCGATCGCCTTCTCCAGAAAATCAATGTGAGTGATATCATCAAGATTGATGATCGCTCCCAGTTTATCCGCCAGAACAAAATCCTGCTCCGGAGTGTCATTTGAAGAGAACATGATATCGTGTCCTGTGATCCCCACTGCGTCAGAAAGCATCAGCTCCGTATAGGATGAGCAGTCGCTTCCGCATCCGTATTCTTTCAGGATCTGCATCAGAAACGGATTTGGCGTCGCTTTTACAGCGAAATATTCTTTATATCCAGGATTCCATGAAAACGCCTCCTTCAGCGCCTTTGCGTTCGCGCGGATCCCCTTTTCATCGTAGAGATGAAAAGGAGTCGGATATTTTTCTACGATTTCTTCAATCTGCTCTTTTGTAACAAATGTCTTTTTACTCATCTTTCGCTTGTTCTCCTTTTCGTATTTTAATCAGTTCAATTTCATTTGCCAGGGCGTTTTTAAATACCGTGACAAAATTTCTCTGTCCCGAGTACAGACAGGTATTCATACTCCCCTGCCCATATTCTCCCGAGAGTACATATTTTGAATCTGTGATCAGCCCGATCTGCTTTTCCTTCGGATCAGTGATATAGACGACCGCCCCTGGAAGTTCAAAAGTACTGTCCGTCACAAGGACCACTTTTTTCTTCCCGGACACCAGCTTCTCAAGCTGGGGCCGCACTTCTTCCAGACAGAGGGATGAACCTGACATGTAGACACGCTCCTCCGTCCTCTCCAGAAGGTTCAGCATCCTGTCCCGGATATTTGCCTCTCCCTCCACAGTGATGTAACCATCTTCATCACCGCTCTCACACGGAAGATTTGCAGCCAGCCATTCTTTCTCCCTTGCCATACGGCGCAGCCGGTTTCCGCAAAACTCCTCTGTGCTGACCGGGATATACCGCTTTGCTGATTCCTCCACCAGATATGCGGCTCCCTTCTCTACCAGTGCCGCAAGACATGTATACGCGTTGGACCGGGATATTCCCGCTGCTTTTGCGATCTCATATCCGGACTGTTTCCCTCCGGAGAGAAGTTCTCTGTATACAAGGGCTTCCTGCCTGGACAGTCCGAAATCTGTCAGATACAGGGTAAATCTGTCTTCTTCTGCCATCCTTGCTCCTCTCGTGGTAGTAGTTGTTCTTTTCAGGAACACTATACACCGGCATATATCCTCTGTCAATATGTTTTTTCCTTTCCATGGCTTATCAGGAATCTTTCTCATTTTCCGGTTCCCCGGACACAGAACGCCCCGGAGGAATCCGGTTCATCTCCGTTCCTCCGGGGCGTTATTCTTTCACTGCACAGCAGCTCCCCTGCAGTACAGCGTCGCTCATATTTTATTATTCTACTGTTGCGATCCTCATCATATTGCTGGTAGCCGTATGCTCCTGAGAAATATTCTGTGAAGGGATACCTGCCGTAAGGACAACCACATCTCCCGGTTCGATATACTTTTTCACCGTTGCCAGTTCAATAGCTCCGTTGCACATATCGTCCGTTGTATTGTATCTTATAGTCTTCAGCGGTCTCACTCCCCAGTAGATGGACATTCTTCTCAATGTTCTCTCATTCGGAGTGATGCCCAGGATATCCTGTTTCGGTCTCAGTTTGGAGACAACCCTTGTGGTGGCGCCGGACACAGACGGCGTGATGATGCATTTTGCGTTCAGGTTTGCCGCCGCAAGAACAGAGGAATATCCGATCGCGCTGGACAGCCCGCTCTTGATATGTCCGCCGTTCTTTTCCAGCATGGCATCATAGTCAAGGTGCTGTTCTGTGTTCTCAATGATATGCACCATCATCTGAAGCGCTTCCAGCGGATATTTTCCCTGTGCGGTCTCACCGGAAAGCATCACTGCATCGGTTCCGTCGTATACCGCATTGGCAACGTCTGTCACTTCCGCTCTTGTCGGGCGCGGATTTCTGATCATGGAATCCAGCATCTGCGTTGCAGTGATAACTGTCTTGAAGTTGGCGTTGCATTTCTGGATCATCATTTTCTGGAGATACGGAACTTCCTCCGCCGGAATCTCAACTCCCAGGTCGCCTCTTGCCACCATGATCCCGTCTGCCGCGCGGATGATCTCGTCGATATTGCGGATTCCCTCTGCATTCTCGATCTTCGCAATGATCGGGATATATGGCGCATTCAGTTCTTTCAGATATGCCTTGATCGCGAGTACACACTCTGCGTTTCTTACAAAGGACGCTGCGATGAAATCAATCCCCTGCTCCACGCCGAACTTGATATCATCCTTATCCTTTTCCGTGATCGCCGGGAGACGGACCGGGACATTCGGCACATTGACTCCTTTTTTCTCTCCAAGCTCCCCGCCGTTTACGACCTCACAGATGATCTCATTCTCTCGTTTTCCTACAACCTTCAGGCCGATCAGGCCGTCGTCGATCAGGATCGTGGACTCCCTGTCCACATCCTGGACAAGTCCTTCATAGGAGATGGATACCTTCTTCTCGTCTCCCTCGACCTGCTCTGTGGTCAGGATAAACGTAGCTCCGGTCTCCAGCATTACCTTCTTTCCGCCCTTCAGCACTCCGGTGCGGATCTCCGGTCCCTTTGTGTCCAGAAGGATTGCCGTGTTGGCATGCTCTTCTTCCCTGAGTTGTTTGAGCAGGTCCATCCTGCCTTTATGTTCTTCGTGATCTCCATGTGAGAAATTGAATCGAGCCACATCCATTCCGTTCTGGATCAGCTTTCTCATAAGATCCCTGTTATTTGTATTCGGTCCCATTGTACAGACTACTTTTGTTTTCTTCATTCTGTTTGTCCTCTCCTTTTCAAGTCTTTTACATTTTTCACTTCACATGTTCATGCGTAAACAGATGATCCTGGCAGTACTCATAGTTTCCCTTGCATTTTGAGCAGAAACGGAACCCCAGGTTCGGATCATCCAGCTCCGTGCGGCCGCAGACCGCGCAGCGGTGCCTAGCTCCTCCGGCGTAGGTCATATGCGGTCTTGACTGCTTTCTGAATTTCGCCTTCCGTGCCTGTTCTCTCGGGCCGAAACGGCGCATATTCCTGCTGGACAGGAAAAAAATGACAAAGTTAAGCAGTGACGCAGCAATGGCGACACGGCTGACGATCCCTCCCGTGATAAAATAGTAGAGAGCCATCACCGCGTAAACGAGCGCCATCCATTTCATCTTGATCGGCAGGACAAAATAAAGCAGCACTTCCATATCCGGATAAATCGCCGCAAATGCCAGGAAAATCGACATTGTGATATAGTTGGTGCTCACCAGGCCGATGGACGACAGCGGTACTTCCGTCCCGTACAGCGCGAAAAATACACCGTAAAGGATAAATACCGCGATCACGGTAAACAGGATTCCTGAAAAAATATAAACATTATACCGGAATGTTCCCCATGTTCTTTCCAACGCCGTTCCAAGAGAATAATACAGCAGCACCAGAAAGAGAAGGGATATCGGATTCGTGGTAGGCGGGATCAGCACCCAGGAGATGATCCTCCATATCTGCCCTCTCAGGATAAGTGCCGGCTCTAGTGTCAGCCAGCCGATCAGATTCGGCATAAGATAGATGATACCGCACCCGATCACATATCCGGCAAGCAGATATACGGTCAGATTCGGTATCGCGTAACGTCCTAATTTTCTTTCTAATTTGTCCAGCCAGTTCAAAAACAACTACTCCTTACTTTACCATTGTTATTTTAATTTCTATTTAATTGTAT
>ERZ1090860.1440-NODE-1444-length-12616-cov-36.737441_pt1 | contig 12616 bp, 9 predicted proteins | sample MGYA00478483_ERZ1090860 | MGnify/ENA primary metagenome ERZ1090860 (study PRJEB33644, sample SAMEA5815741) | chicken gut metagenome | biome: Chicken; feature: Gastrointestinal Tract; material: Caecum | place: Ireland | collected 2019-01-01 | study: A study of...
GCCCGGAACCCGCCCGCAGCGTCTTCTGGTTCTTTGTGGCCATGTTCGGCTTCTATTTCATCGGGGAGCACGGCATCATGAACTGGCTGCTCTCCTACTGCATCAACGCCTTTGACATGCCCTCCGCCCGGGCTTCCGGCATTTTGTCCCTGTTCTGGGGCGGCATGACCCTGGGCCGTCTGGTCCTGGCCCCCGCGGTGCAGAAGCTGGGCGCCCGCCGGAGCCTGTATCTCTTCGGCGGCGCCGGCACCGTGCTCTTCGTGCTGGGCGTGGTGCTGGGCAGCAGCGGGCTGGTGATCCTGGGCGTTTCCGGGTTCCTGATCTCGGTGCTGTATCCCACCATGGTGCTGCTCATCCAGCAGGTCTACCCGGAAAACGTGGCCGCCACCCGCACCGGCAGCATCATCAGTCTGGCCACCCTGGCGGACATCGCCTTCAACGCCCTGTTCGGCGCCGCCATCGACGCCTTCGGCTACCGGGTCAGCTTCGGCATCCTGCCGGTGGGCATGATCCTGTTCTATCTTTGCTACCTCATCCTCATGCGCAAGACCCGCTCCATGGCAAATTGACAGTTTTGGGCCGGTTTTCGCTGTACACTTTGCCTATAAGTCTTGACTCTTGTTGCATTTTTGTGTGCGAATCACTCAAAAAACGCAAAATACGCAATATCTTCACCCCCAAGAAAGCCGAAAACGCGTAGGTTTTTTGTGGGCCGGATGGTATCATAAGCGTGTAGGAGGACAGAGACATGAAACCGACCAAACAGGATATTTGCCATTACATCGACCAATATCTGCAAAGCTTCGAAAAAGTTCTGTATGAGGACGACGAACAGTTCCTCAAAGGCATGCAGAAGAACAGCCTTGCGAATGACGACCTGCGCAAATATGAACACTGGGAATGGACGCAGGGTGTGGGGCTGTACGGTGTCTGGAAACTGTACGACCGGACCAAGGATGAGCGGTACAAGAACATTCTGGCCCGGTACTATGCCAAGCAGTTCGAGATCGGGCTGCCCAGCAAGAACGTGAACACCGTGACCCCGCTGCTGCCCCTGTCTTACATGCTGGACGAGCTGGATGTGCCCGCGTACCGGGACACCTGCCGCGAATGGGCGGAATGGATCTACAAGGATTTCCCCCGCACCAAGGAAGGCGGCCTGCAGCACATCACCTCCGACTCGGTCAACGAAGGCGAACTGTGGGACGACACCCTGTTCATGACCGTGCTGTTTTTGGACAACATGGGCCGGGTGCTCAACCGGCCGGAATACTGCGAGGAAGCGGAATACCAGTTCCTGCTCCACGTCAAGTACCTGGCGGACCGCAAGACCGGGCTGTGGTACCACGGCTGGTCTTTCAAGGAAAAGAGCCACTTTGCCGCCGCCTTCTGGGGCCGGGGCAACTGCTGGATCACCGCCGCCATCCCCGAATTCCTGGCAGCCCCCGGCCGCACGCCGGCGGTGCGCAAGCTGCTCATCGCCACCTGGCGCCATCAGGTGGAAGCGCTGCTGCAGTACCAGGAGCCCAACGGCATGTGGCACACGGTGGTGGATGATCCCGATTCCTATGTGGAATCCAGCGCCACCTGCGGATTTGCCTACGGCATCCTGAAAGGCGTGTCCCTGGGATTCGGCGAGGAAAGCTGGATCGAACCCGCCCTGCGGGCCCTGGAGCCCATCATCGGCTACACCGACGAAGAGGGCGTTGTCCATCAGGTGTCCTACGGCACCCCCATGGGCCGTGAGTCCAAGGATTTCTACAAGAACATCGAACTCAAGCCCATGCCCTATGGTCAGGCGCTGGCCATGCTCTTCTTTATGGAAAGCCAATGCTTTTTAGATAAAAACTGAAAGGAGAAACCACAATGAAAAAGCTCATCAAAAACACCATGGCCGGGGTCATGGCAGCAGCCATGCTGACCTCCCTGGCCGCCTGCGGCAGCTCCGGTTCCGGCTCTGGCTCTGCCAGCACCACTTCCACCGGCACCGCAGAAACCTCCGAGTCCGCTCCCATCACCGGCGGCACCCTGAAGGTCACCCTGTCCGAGGAACCGGGCGAAGGCGACGCTCTGGGCAACGCCCTGGACACCTGGGCTGCCGAGACCGGCAACACCGTGGAGAAGATCATCATCTCCCATGATGACATGCGCACCAAGTTCCCCTCCATGGCCAAGAACAAGGACCTGCCCGACCTGTGCGCCACCACCTTCCTGCACCAGCTGTATCCCGACGAGTTCGTGGATATGTCCACCGTGCTGGACCTGAGCATGTTCAATGAGAACGCCCTGAAGCTGGTCGGCAAGAGCTACACCTCCGACACCATCACCGGCGTGCCGGAACAGTACACCACCACCTGCATCTTCTACAACAAGGACGCCTTTGAGGCCGCCGGCATCGAAGCCCCGACCATCGAGGATCCCTGGACCTGGGATGAACTGTATGAGAATGCGGCCATCCTGCAGGAGAAGGCCGGCGTGAAGTACGGCTTTGCCGCCGACGTTTCCCGCGCCCGCTACGACATCCTGATGTACGCCAACGGCGGCTCCATCGTGGAAGCTGACGGCGACACCTTCAAGGTCACCCTGAACAGCCCGCAGAACGTTTCCACCCTGGAGCGCTTTGTCCAGGCCAACAACGAAGTCATGCCCAAGGCCATCTGGGCCGGCGGCACCACCGACAACCCGGTTGAGTACTTCAAGAACGGCGACGCCGCCATCCTGCTGTCCGGCAGCTGGAACTACAACACCTTCAGCTCCGAGATCACTTCCTTCGACTTCGGCGTCATTCCCAGCCCCATGGGCAGCACCTGCCAGTCCGCCATCATCGGCGGTTCCGCTCTGGCCATCCCCAAGGATGCTGAGAACGTGGAACTGGCTGAGCAGTTCATCCAGTGGCTGTACGGCGACGACCATTCCAACTACCAGGATTACCTGCAGCTGCACAAGGGCCTGTCCGTTATGAACGACGTTTCCTATCAGCCCGAGACCGATAAGGCCAAGGAAGACTTCGCCATCATGCAGAACGAGACCAACTACGTCACCGATTCCTTCATGACCGATGAAGCCTCCTCTTGGAGAACCTATAAGGATGCCGAGTACCGCGATGCGCTGGAACGCGCTGTCGCCGGCGAAGTGACCGCCCAGGAAGCTCTGGACACCTTCGCTGCCGAACTGGCCGAAGCTTCCGGCTGGGAGATGGCATACTGATCCGGCAGCTGACAACCTGACCGTTGCCACAAGTGTTTTCAGGGAGTTGCCGCACGGCGGCAACTCCCTGAAAATTTCAACGGGCATTTTGCCCGCCACGAATTAGGAGAGTGTCATGACCAAAACAAAGAATACGGCGCTGAAACACACCGGCGCTTTCTGGATGTTCGTCCTGCCATCCCTTTTGCTCTTTACCGTCTTCTTCATGATCCCGCTGTTCCTGAGCATCTGGTTTTCCTTCACCAACTATGACGGCTGGAAGACCATGGACTTTGTGGGCCTGAAGAACTACATCACCGCCCTGACCAACGCCGACTTCTACAAGACCCTGGGCCGGACCCTGCTGTACACCATCTGCAACCTGCCCTTCAAGGTGGCCATCCCCCTGCTGCTGGCCACTCTGGTCACCTCCAAAAGCCTGAAGTGCACCACCCTGGTGCGCACCCTGGTTTACATCCCGGTTCTGTTCTCCGCGCTGGTCGCCGGTATCACCATCAACTGGATGTTCGGCCAGGAATACGGCCTGATCAACTTCCTGCTGCAGGGCATCGGCATTCAGCCCCTGCAGTGGTCCCTGAACCCCACCCTGGCCACCATCGTCATCAGCGTGGCCTCCAACTGGGTGTCTGCCGGCTACTACATGCTCATGTACATCGGCGGCATCAAGAACATCTCCCCCGACCTGTATGAGGCTGCCAGCGTGGACGGCGCCAGCAAGGTCCAGGCCTTCTTCGGCATCACGGTGCCCCTGCTCATGCCCACCACCTTCATCGTCCTGCTGCTGACCACCGTCTCCTCCCTGAAGGAATACGCGTTGGTCCAAGGTATCTCTCTGGGCGGCCCCGGCACCTCCACCACCTACATTGTGCAGTACATCTACGATCAGGGCTTCAACCAGTACAAGTACGGCTACGCGTCCGCTCTGGGCATTCTGGTCAGCCTGGTCTTCATCATCATTGCCGTTGTGCAGTTCAAAGCAACTAAAGGAGGCGAGATCTGATGGGCGAAAGCGCAAAACGTACCGTTTCCAATGTAGTGGTCACCCTGGTGGGTCTTCTGGTCGCTTTTCTGATCATCTTCCCCATCATCTGGCTGCTGTTCAGCTCCTTCAAACCTTCCAATGAGCTGTTTGCCTACCCCCTGCACCTCTTCCCCCAGAACCCCACCGCTGAATCCTACTTCGGCGTTGTGGAGGACGGCATCTTTGTCTACTTCAAGAACAGCCTGTTCCTGGCTGTCATGGGCACCATCATCACCGTCATCACCAGTGCCATGTGCGGCTACGCCCTGGCCATCTACCGCAAGGAACTGAACTACACCAACAAGGTGTTCGCCGTCTTCCTGCTGGGCACCCTGATCCCCGGTGAGATCCTGACCATCGCCCAGTTCACCGTTGTGTCCGAGATGGGCCTGTACAACAACATCTGGGGCTGCATCCTGCCCGTGGTCACCACCACCACCGGTATCTTCATGTACCGCCAGCACTACATGTCCATCCCCCTGGAACTGGCCGAATCCGCCCGTATCGACGGCGCCAACGAAGCGCTGATCTTCGGCAAGATCATGCTGCCTCTGGGCAGTGCGGTCACCATCACCCTGACCATCTTCTCCTTCATGTGGCGCTGGAATGACTACATCCTGCCCCTGATGCTGTTGTCCGATCAGAAGAACTTCACCATCCAGATCGCTGTCAAGAGCTACATCGGCACCATGGGCGTTGACTGGAACTCCATCCTGTCCGCCTCGGTGTTGTCCATCGTGCCCGTCATCATCATCTTCATCTTCCTGCAGAAGTACATCACCGGCGGCATCGCCGCTACCGGCGTGAAGGGCTGATCCCCTCAAGGAGCAAACCATGGAACGTTATATCCAACACCTCATCGCCGGCGCCGAGCAGCGCACCGCGAATTTCCTGGCCATGCAGGTCAAAGACAAGCAGGACCTGCAGTACGGCGGCCTGCGCAGCAATGTGTGGGAAGCCAAACCCACCATCTATGCCCTGGCCGCGGCGGTGGCCGTCTGGCTCAACCCGGACAGCCGCTACCACAAGGACCCGGCCCTGTATGACGCCATCTGTCTGGCCCTGGATTTTGTGGCCCGCACCCAGCGGGAGGACGGCAGCTTTGACTACCCCACCTGCAACTTCCACCCGGCGCCGGATACCTCCTTCTGCTTCAAGCGCCTGTTCGCCACCCACCGCATCCTGGTGAAGTACGACGACGGCTCCCAGCAGATCGCCGGACTGCGTCAGCGGTACCTGGCCCTGATGCACAAGGCCCTGCCGGCCATCCGGGACGGCGGCTTCCACACCCCCAACCATCGCTGGGGCATTGCGGCGGCCCTGCTCCAGGGCGCCAACCTTTTTGCCGACGAAGCTGACTTTGCCCGGAGCCTGCGGGACCGGGCCGGCCAGTACCTGGCCGAGGGCATTGACGGGGACGAGGACGGCGAGTACGCCGAGCGTTCCACCGGCAACTACAACGCGGTGGTCAACAACGCCATGATGGCCATGTACCAGGCCACCGGGGACGACAAGTTCCTGGGCTATGTGCGCCGCAACCTGAGCATGATGCTCACCTACATCGACCCGGACGGCACCGTTTTCACCCAGAACTCCACCCGCCAGGACCAGGGCAAGCTGGAATACGCGGACAAGTACTTCTACCAGTACCTGTACATGTGCAGCCATGAGGAGAACGAGGTCTTTGATGCCGCTGCCCAGCGCATCATCCGGGACAACATGACCCGGGGCGACATCGCGCCCGACTGCCTGCACATCATCATGGCCCACGACGAGATGCTGCACCATCACTTCACCCACTGCGGGTTCCCGGCGCAGTACCGCAAGTTCTTCCACCATGCCGGGGTGCTGCGGGTGCAGAACCCCCAGTACACCTACACGGTCCTCAACGGCAAGAGCGCCTTCCTGTACTTCAAGAGCGGCTCCACCATGATCTACCTGAAGATCGGGGAAAGCTACTGCGATATTCGCAACTTCATTCCCCAGACCATCGAGGTGGGGGAAGGCCGCTGCACCCTGAAGGCCACCGCCAAGGGCTGGTATTACCTGCCCTTCCAGGAGCCTCCCGCCACCTCCGACTGGTGGCAGATGGACCACGCCAGCCGTGACAAGCTCATCAGCAGCCAGCTGACCATCACCCTGGACATCGTGGAGCAGCCCGACGGGCTGGACCTCCACCTGAAGACCGAGGGTCTGGACCGGCTGCCCCTGCGGGTGGAGTTCTGTGTCCCGGCGGACACGGTCCTGGACCATCCTGCCTTCAATATCCGTGCCCAGGCCGGTTCCGGCCTGATCCTGCGGGACGGCACCCTGACGGTGCGGGACGGCGCCAAGCACATCACCATCGGCCCCGGTTTCGGGGAACACGAGTTCCAGGGCCACTATTCCGGCGAGGAAGTGAACACCGCCGGCTTCACGGTGTACTGCAATGCCTACACCCCCACCGAGCGCAAACTCAGCATCCGCGTCAACCACGACGCCTGACAAAACCGGGGAGCGCTGTTTTCCAAGCAAGGGGAAACAGTGCTCCTCTTTTTTTAGGAGAATCCCTATGAATCTGACCGAGATGGAAAAATACGTGCACAGCGCCCTGGAGCACCTGCAGCCCCGGCTGTACACCGAGCTGGGCCCCATCAGCGGGGTGCGGATGTGTGCCATCGGCTACGGTGAGCGCCGCCGGGTGCTGGAAGACATGGCCGCCTGGACGCCCTTCGGCACCGACGAGACCTGGGGCGGTCCCGACGCCCATTTCTGCTTCGGGGCCGACTACACCCTGCCCGAAGCCGCCCGGGGGCGGCAGGTGGTGGCGGAGCTGGAGACCGGGGCCAGCGATATCTGGAACACCGACAACCCCCAGTTCCTGGCCTATGTGGACGGCAGGCTCCGCTGCGCCCTGGACATGAACCACCGGGAGGTGGTGCTCACCGAAAAGGCCGAACCGGGCACCGTGGTGGCCCTGCGGCTGTACGGGTACAGCAACACGGCGGGCAAATCCAACTTCCTGCATCTGCGGGCCCGCATCCCCGAACCCCTGGCCCAGGCCGCTTACTATGACCTGAAAGCCCCCTTTGAGACCGCCTGCCGCCTGCGGGACGACGACGACCGCCGCACCCGGCTGCTCCAGGCCCTGTGCCGCGCCGCCGACCTGCTGGACCTGCGCAACATCGGCCCCGAAGCCTGGGAGGCCTCCCTGCACCGGGTGCGGGAACTGCTGGCCGCCGAGGTGCTGGGCCACCCCGACGCCCACGCCCCCCAGGTGTACAGCGTGGGCCACACCCACATTGACGTGGCCTGGAAATGGCCGGTGCGCCAGACCCGGGAAAAGGCACTGCGGAGCTTTTCCACCGTGCTGTCCCTCATGGACGAATACCCCGAATACAAATTCATGTCCAGCCAGCCCCAGCTGTACGAGTTCGTCAAGGAGGACTGCCCCGAAGTCTTTGCCCAGATCCGCCGCCGGGTGGCGGAGGGCCGCTGGGAGACCGAAGGCGCCATGTGGCTGGAAGCGGACTGCAACCTGAGTTCCGGCGAATCCCTGATCCGGCAGATCGCTTTCGGCAAGCGGTTCTTTGAGCAGGAGTTCGGCACCGGGGACAATGTGGTGCTCTGGCTGCCCGACGTCTTCGGGTACAGCGCCGCCCTGCCCCAGATCATGCGCAAGACCGGGCTGCGGTATTTCATGACCACCAAGATCGCCTGGAACGAGCGCAACCTCTTCCCCTACGACACCATGTACTGGGAGGGCATCGACGGTTCCCAGGTGCTGTCCCACTTCATCACCACCGCCGACGCCGACCCCTACCCGGAACTGCGCCGCAAACCCATGGGCACCACCTACAACGGGCTGGAAAATCCCCGCCACATCATGGGCTGCTGGCAGCGCTACCAGCAGAAGGCCTGCAGCCATAAGGTGCTCACCGTCTACGGATACGGCGACGGCGGCGGCGGTACCACCCGGGAAATGATCGAGATGGGCCGCCGCCTGGAACAGGGCATCCCCGGCTGTCCGGTGGTGCGGTTCTCCGGCGTGCGGGAATTCTTTGAGGACCTGGAACAGGAAGTGCAGGGCAAGGACCTGCCCAAATGGAGCGGGGAGCTCTATCTGGAATTCCACCGGGGCACCTACACCTCCCAGGCCGCCAACAAGCGGGACAACCGCCGGTGCGAGGAGGACCTGGCCGCCACCGAATGGCTGGCCCAGACCGCCCATCTGTGCTGCGATACCCCCTACCCGGCCGAGCGGCTCCACGACGCCTGGAAGCTGGTCCTGCTGAACCAGTTCCATGACATCCTGCCCGGGTCCAGCATCGCGGAGGTTTACGAACAGACCGAAAGAGAGTATACTTTTGTCAAGGCCGAGTGCGCCGCCCTGCAGGCCGAAGCCCTGAACGCCCTGGGCCGTCGGGCGGGCTGCCAGCCTGCCGGCGTGGACACCGCCGACACCCTGCTGGCCTGGAACCCTTTGAGCTATCCCCAGGACCTGCTGCTCACCCTGGGAGCTGTGGGCCCGGGCCCCGAGGGTGCCCCCTGCCAGCGCACCGCCGACGGTTCCGCCCTGTGCCTGGTGGAGGCCCTGCCGCCCCTGGGCCACAAGACGGTGGCCCTGACCCGGCAGGAACTGCCCCGGCGGCCGCTGCCCCGGGCGGAATACCTGCCCGACGGCGCCCTGCTGGTGCGCACCGGGCGGTACCGGGCCCAGATCGAACCGGACGGCCGGCTGAACTCGCTGTATGACGAGCAGGCCCAGCGGGAGCTCTTTGCCCCCGGGGAAGCCGGCAACCATCTGCGGGTGTACGACGACCGCCCCTACGAGTGCGACGCCTGGAACATCGACGAAGCCTATGTGCGCAAGCACTGGGACCCGGAGGCCTGCGGCCCCGCCGAGCTGCTGGAATCCGGTCCGCTGCGCTGGGTGGTGCGCACCCGGCTGCGGTACCTGAACTCCACCATCGAGCAGAAGATCATCTTCTACGGCCACAGCCCCCGCATCGACTTTGAGACCACCGTCAACTGGCAGGAACACCAGCAGCTGCTCAAGGTCCACTTCCCCTTTGCCATCTTCACCCGCAAGCTGCAGTGCGAAATCCAGTACGGCAGCGTGGAGCGGCCCACCCACACCAACACCAGCTGGGAGCAGGCCCGGTTCGAGATGTGCATGCATCGCTGGCTGGATGTGTCCGACGGCGGCTACGGCGCAGCCCTGCTCAATGACAGCAAGTACGGCTACAGCGCCAAGGATTCCCAGGTGGCCCTGACCCTGATCAAATCCGGGGTGTTCCCGGCGCCGGACGCCGACATCGGCACCCACACCTTCACCTACAGCCTGATGCCCCATGCCGGCGACTTCCGCACCGGCGGGGTGGTGCGGGAAGCGGGCCGGCTGAACCGTCCCGCCCTGACCTGGCTGGGCCGCCGCGGCGGCGAAAGCGCCGGCCTGTGGCCGGAGGTGCGCATCGACCGGGAGAACGTCTTCTGCGAGGTGTTCAAGCACGCCGAAAGCCAGGACGCCACCATCCTGCGCATGTACGAGGCCGCGGGCATGCAGACCCGGGTCCACTGGGAGCTGGCGGGCGCCCCCGACCTGGAAGTGTGGGAATGTGACCTGCTGGAACACCGGCAGACTCCCCTCACGGCGGAAAACGGCGTTGTGACCGCCGAATTCGGCCCCTACGAAATCAAGACCTTTGCGGTGGTCCCCCGCAGCCAGCCCGCAAAACAGGAGGTTCCCCATGTATAACATCGGTATTGACCTGGGCGGCACCAACATTGCCGTCGGCCTGGTAGACGAAGCGTTCCGTCTGGTGTACCAGGTTTCCGAACCCACCGGCCTGCCCAAAACCCCCGAACAACTGGCCGATGACATCCACGCCCTGGTGGTGCGGATGCTGGCCGACCGCGGCCTGACCGAAACCGACGTGGGCTGCGCGGGCATCGGCATTCCCGGCACCGTGAACCAGGCCGAAGGCACGGTGGAATACGCCAACAACTTCGGGTTTGACAACGTGCCCTTTGTGCGGCTGCTGCAGGAGCGGTTCTCCTGCCGGCTGCTGGCCGCCAACGACGCCGGCGCCGCCGCCTGGGGCGAGTACCTGGCCGGCTGCGGCAAGGGTGTCAGCAGCATGGTAGCCATGACCCTGGGCACCGGCGTGGGCGGCGGCATCATCCTGAACGGCCGCCTGTGGGGCGGCTGCAACGCCGCTGCCGGGGAGATGGGCCACATGGTCATCCACACCGGCGGCCGGTCCTGCACCTGCGGGCGCCAGGGCTGCCTGGAAGCCTACGCCTCCGCCACCGCCCTGGTCCAGCGTGCCCGGGAAGCGGCAGCCGATGCCCCCGAAAGCCTGCTGGCCCAGGGGCCCATCGACGGGCGGGCAGTCTTTGCCGCCGCCAAGGCGGGGGATGAGACCGCCGCCCGGGTGCTGGACGCCTTCCTGGATGATCTGGCCGAGGGTGTGGCCAACATCATCAACGTTCTGCAGCCCGAACTGATGTGCATCGGCGGCGGGCTCAGCGGGGCCGGGGCCCAGCTGCTGGACCCCCTGCGCCGGAAGGTGGCCCCCATGGTCTACTCCCGGTATTCCCGCCGCAACACCCGGCTGGAACTGGCCAGCCTGGGCAACGCCGCCGGCATCATCGGCGCGGCTGTCCTGGACCGTCAGGAGGGATTGCAATGATTCAGTTTGGTATGCGTGCCCACGATGCTTACCGCCCCGCCCCCATGGCCGAAGCCCTGGATGCCATGCGGGACCAGGGCCTAGAGCATCTGCAGCTGGCCTTTGAAAAGAGTTTTTCCGACTACGACTTCACCACCGGCCACTATTCGGCGGGCTTTGCCCACAAGATCGGCCGGGAACTGGCCCGGCGGGACCTGCATGTGGCGGTGCTGGGCTGCTACATCAACCCGGTGAACCCCGACCCCGCCGCCCGCGCCGGGGAGGTGGCCCGCTTTGTGGAGCGGCTGCGCTACGCCAAGCACTGCAGCGCCGACATGGTGGGCACCGAGACCGGGCGCTACAGCCCGGACATGGCGGTGACCGACGCCACCCGCAGCGCCGAATGCTACAGCACCCTGCTGGACAGCTTTTCCACCATTGTGGACGCCGCCGAGCGCCTGGGGGTGACGGTGGGCGTGGAAGGGGTGTTCGACCACACCCTGCGCAGCCCCGAGATGATGGACCGCTTCCTCAAGGACATCGCCTCCCCGGCGGTGGAGGTCATCCTGGACGCCGCCAACCTGGTGGCGCCCTGGGCCGCCGCACCGGAGGAGCAGAACGCCGTCATCCAGAAGGCCTTCGACCTGTACGGGGACCGGATCTCGGTGCTGCACCTGAAAGACTGCGTCTTTGACAGCAACGGAGTCCAGAAATGCGTGCGCCCGGGCACCGGCCTTGTGTGCTACGACGCCCTCATGCGCAACGTGAAGGCCGCCAAGCCGGAGATCATCGGTCTGCTGGAGGAATCCGACCCCGCCCACTTTGCCCAGGACAAGGCCTTCTTTGCCGCCCAGTGGGAAAAGGCCTGAGCGCCTTCCGCAACCCGTCCGCTTTTCAGCGCCCCGCTCCCCGTGAGCGGGGCTTTTTTCGTCCGCCCCTTGCGCCCGGTGGCCCTTCCGGGTACAATAGGGACGAAACACGGCGAAAGGAGCCTTTTTCATGAAAGTATACGGAACCCCCATCTGCATCGACTGCCGCAACTACAAGGCCCTGCAGCAATCCCGGGGCTTTGCGGCGGAGTATGTGGACATCACCGAAAGCACCGCCAACCTGAAGGAATTTCTGGCCCTGCGGGACCATGACCCCGTCTTTGCCCCGGTGCGGGAGCGCGGCGGCATCGGCGTGCCCCTCTTTGTGCGGGAGGACGGGGAAAAGACCTTTGACCTGAACACCGCCCTTTCCTGGCTGGGCCAGCCCCCGGTGCGGGAGGAAGAGATCGCCGAACACCGCAGCTGCGGCATCAACGGCTGCCAATAAGACCCTGCTGCACAGGTGACCGCGTCCCCGCCGGGGCGCGGCCTTTTGTTTTGCCCGGAGTTCCTTCCGCAAAAGGGCCGCGGTTGAAATCATCCCCCGAATGGGGTATACTGATTTCGAACAATTCCGCATCAATAAGCCCCGCCCACCCCCGGCCGAACCGGGCCGCGGGCCGGGGCTTTTTCTGTTTTTGCAAGAAAGGAGGCCCGTCCATGGCCTGGGCTTCACTGTCAGGGCTGCTGCTCACGCTGCTGGCCCTTTTCGGCCTGAGCACCATCCTGGTGCGCCGCACCGGGGTGGGGCCTGCCGCCGCCCCCCTGGCCGCCCTGGCCCTGGCGGAGCTGGTCCTGCTGGCAGGCGGGCTGCTGCGCGTTCTGCCCCTGGCCGGCCTGGTCCTGCTGCTGGGCGGGGTGTGGGG
>ERZ1090860.1450-NODE-1454-length-12544-cov-27.064136_pt1 | contig 12544 bp, 17 predicted proteins | sample MGYA00478483_ERZ1090860 | MGnify/ENA primary metagenome ERZ1090860 (study PRJEB33644, sample SAMEA5815741) | chicken gut metagenome | biome: Chicken; feature: Gastrointestinal Tract; material: Caecum | place: Ireland | collected 2019-01-01 | study: A study of...
CTGGGGCCGCAGCCCCAGCCGGCGGCCGCCGCATCGGAACGGCGGGCCCTTTTCGCTTCCTTTTCGGGCACGAAAAGGAAGGAGTATCCGGCAGACTGCCGTCTGCCAAAAAGTGACAACACCCCGGTAAGCAGCCGCTTGCCAGGAAACAAGAAGTAAGAGAAAGCTCACAACCCCACCGACGCTGCGCGGCAACACCCCTTGCACAGGGACATCCTTGACAGGATACAGTCCGGTTTATGACGAATCCTTTGTGGTAGGATAAACACAGGAAACAGCTCCACAGGGTTGACAGAAAACTGAAAACAAGATACTCTGAATTCAGGAACAGAAACACCACCCAAAGGAGCCGGCCCATGAACGCCATGTATGAGAATATCCTGGAACTCTGCCGACGTGACGGCATCAATGTGACCCAGATGTGCCGTCAGCTCAGGATCCCCCGCAGCACCCTGTCCGAACTGGGCGCGGGGCGCACCCGACAGCTGACCCTGAAGCATGCCGGTCCCATTGCGGAGTTTTTCGGGGTGAGCATCGCCCAGCTGGCCGGGGAGGAACCCCTGCCCGCCGATCCGACCCAGCCCGCCCCGGCGGACGACCCTGCCCTGCGGGATGAACCCATCGCGGCTTACGAAAACTGCAAACGTTATCTGACCGAGGACGACAAGGCCGACATCGCCACCCTCATCCGCCTGCGGGCGGAGATCAACCGGGGCCGCCGGTGACCGCCCCCGTCCCGGAGAAAGGAACACCATGCCCTACGACCTGGACAGCACCGTTGCCGAACTGGAACGGGAGGATATCGTTGTGCTGGACTGCCCGCTGCGGGCCAACCGCTGTCTGGCCCTGGCCAACGGACGGATGGTGGGGGTGGACAGCCGCCGCTTCGGCACCCAGGCCGAACTGCGCACCGCGCTGATCCATGAGGACGGTCACTTTGCCTCGGGCGCCTTTTACACCGCCTACAGCCCCTATCAGCTCAGGGCCCAGGCCGAACATCGGGCCGACAAGGCCGCCGTGCTCAAATACCTGCCCTATGAGGAGCTGTCCGTCCGGCTGCGGGCGGGGGATACCTTGTCCGAGGCGGCGGAATATTTTTGCGTGACCGAGGACTTTTTGCGCAAAGCCTGCGAATTGTACCGCAATATGGGCAAAACCTTTGCCGGTACAGAGGGGGAATCGGTTTGATTTTGGGACAGGATATGCTATAATAAACAGAAATCATGGTTTCCCGCACACAGCCGGGGAAAGAACGGGCGTGTTCTGCCCTTCCGGTCAGGAAGGCAAAAAAGGACGGCTCCGGCGTTCCCGGCGGTGATCCCATGCCCCGGAACCGGGCAGGGGAGGAAACCGCCCTTTCCCGCAGGGGTCATCCCGGCCGCCGGGAACAGGACCTGCACCGGAACGGCGCGGCAGATACGGAGCCCGCGCAAAGTTTATCAGAATAAAGGAGTGGTAGCGTGGACAACGCAGCGAAACAGATGAAATCAGGTCAGTACAAGGTGATGGTATCTCACTTTGTACAATATGTGCCGCTGGTCCGGGAACTGGTGGGCCGTGACCTGAAGGTCAAGTATCGCCGCAGCTTCCTGGGATATATCTGGAGCGTGTTGAACCCCTTGCTGATGATGATGGTCCAGACCATCATCTTCTCCTATATGTTCCGCAGCAACATCCCCAACTACCCGCTGTACCTGATCTGCGGCAATACCCTGTTCACCTTCTTCAATGAAAGCGCCAACATGGGCCTTGTTTCCATCATCCAGAATGCCGCCCTGATCAAAAAGGTATATATCCCCAAATATATCTTCCCCCTCAGTCGGGTCGTGTCCAGCTTTGTGACCATGAGCTTCAGTCTGGCCGCCGTCGTGCTGGTCATGCTCATCACCCGGTCGCCCCTGCACTGGACCATCCTCCTGTTCTGGATCCCGCTGCTGTTTTTGCTGATCTTCTGCGCCGGCGTGGCCATGACCCTGTCGGCTCTCACCGTGTATTTCCGGGATATCCAGCATCTGTTCGGCGTGGTCACCCTGGGCTGGAACTACGCCACCCCCATCTTCTACCCCATTGAACAGCTGCCCGACTTCGCCCAGACCCTGATGAAGTTCAACCCCATGTACCACTATATCAACTTTTTCCGCAACCTGGTCATGTACGGCAACATTCCCGGTCCCAATACCTGGATCGCCTGTGCCGTGTCCAGCTTTGTGATGCTGTTTGTGGGTCTGTGGACCTTCCGCAAGCTGCAGCGCAACTTTATCCTGTACGTGTAAGGAGGCCCACATGAACATCAATGAGCAGCCGGTCATTGTGGATGTGAACCATGTATCCATGCGGTTCAATCTGGCAACCGAAAAGACCGAGACCCTGAAGGAGACCCTGGTCAAGCGCCTGCAGGGCAAACTGAGCTTCAACGAATTCTACGCCCTGAAAGACGTATCCTTCCAGGTACGCCGGGGCGAGGCCGTGGCCCTCATCGGCCGCAACGGTTCCGGCAAGAGCACCATGCTCAAGGTGGTGGCCGGCGTCATGTACCCCTCCCAGGGCTCCTGCGGGGTGTACGGCAGCATCGCCCCCATGATCGAGCTGGGCGCCGGCTTTGATATGGACCTGACCGCCCGGGAAAACATCTACCTCAACGGCGCGGTGCTGGGCCATGACCGCAGCTTTATGGATGCCCATTTTGACGATATCGTGGATTTTGCCGAACTGCGGGAATTCATCGACGTGCCGGTGAAGAACTTCTCCTCCGGCATGGTGACCCGTCTGGGCTTCGCCATCGCCACCGAAGTCACCGCCGACCTGCTGGTGGTGGACGAAGTGCTGGCCGTGGGCGACTTCATGTTCCAGCAGAAATGCCTCAAGCGTCTGGACCGGATGCTGTCCGGCGGCACCACCCTGCTGTTCGTCAGCCACAGCACCCCCCAGGTCTGCGAACTGTGCGACCGCGCCATCTGGCTGGACCACGGCGTCAAGCGGGGCGACGGCCCCGTGCGGGAAGTCTGCGACGAATACGAGGATGCCATGCGCAGAGGGGAAGCATAAATCAGGACCCAGGCCGCCCGCGGGGCGGCTTTTTTGTATGGACCACCGCCCTTGCATCCGGGCACAGGGCATGGTACAGTAGGAATGACCCCGGTCATACCTGCTTTTCGGCAAAACCCAATGGAAAGGACCCCTATGGAGGAAGTCAGAAAAAAGATCAAAAACCTGCTGCAGTTCGTGTTCAGCCGTCTGGTGGTCACCATGCTGCTGTTGCTGCTGCAGGTCATCTGGATGTTCGTGCTGTTCAACGAACTCACCGTCTATGCCAGCTGGATCAACTTTATCTGTCTGGCCATCAGCATCATCATGTGCGCGGCCCTGATCCGCAAGGACTCCACCGTGCCGGAATTCAAGATCAGCTGGATGGCCCTGTTCATGCTCATGCCGGTGCAGGGCGGGCTTCTGTATCTCATGTGGGGCGACCACCGCCCCGCCTACCGCCTGCGCCGCAAGCTGGAAAAGGCCAGCAAGCGCATCAGCCCCCTGCGCACCGACGCCCCCGGCCCCTATGCCGCCCTGGACGCCGTGGACCCCCGGGCGGGGCGCACCGCCAACTACCTGCGCAGGCAGGGCGGGTTCCCCCTGTACGGGGACACCGAAGTGACCTATTATCCCTCCGGCGAAGCCATGTTCCCCGCCATGCTGGCAGCGATGGAGAGCGCCGAACAGTATATATTTGTGGAATTCTTTATCATTGCCCAGGGCAAGATGTGGGACGAAGTCCATGACGTGCTCCGGCGCAAGGCCGCCCAGGGGGTGGACGTGCGGCTCATCTACGATGATGCCGGCAGCGTCACCCGGCTGCCGGTGGGGTACTGGCGCAAGCTGGAAGCCGAGGGCATCCGGGCGCTGCCCTTCAACCCCTTTGTGCCCATGGTGAACCTGGTCATGAACAACCGTGACCACCGCAAGATCCTGGTGGTGGACGGCAAGGTGGCCTTCACCGGCGGCATCAACCTGGCGGACGAATACATCAACCGCATCCGCCGCTTCGGACACTGGCGGGATGCGGGGGTCCGGCTGTGCGGGCCCGCCGCCTGGAGCTTTGCCACCATGTTCCTGGAATTCTGGACCGCCAACCGCCCCCAGAGCGACGAGCGGGCGGTGCCCAAACCCCGGATGCCCGAGGGCGTGCGGCATACCGGGCTGGTGCAGCCCTTCTGCGACACCCCCGTGGATGACGAGTGCGTGGCCAAGAACGTGTATCTGGAAATGATCAACCAGGCCCAGCGGGAGCTGTTCATCACCACCCCGTACCTGATCCTGGACAACGATATGCTCACGGCGCTGTGTCTGGCGGCCAAACGCGGGGTGGATGTGCGGGTGTATACCCCCGCCATCCCGGACAAGAAGAGCATTTACCAGCTCACCCGCAGCTACTTCCCGGTGCTGATCCGGGCAGGGGTCAAGATCTTCACCTACACCCCCGGGTTCCTCCATGCCAAGAACTGGCTGTGCGACGGGCGCATCGGGGCGGTGGGGTCCATCAACCTGGACTACCGCAGCCTGTATCTGCACTTTGAATGCAGTGTGGTGCTCTACGGCTGTCAGGCCCTGGAGGATCTGCGGGCGGATATGCTGGACATTGAGGAAAAGAGCCATCTGGTGGATCTGAGCGAATGCCGCACCGGCTGGTTCGGTACCCTGCTCTCCGCCGCCCTGCGGCTGCTGGCGCCTTTGTGCTGAAGTATCAAAACACGGTATACCCCCGGCGGGAACTTCCGCCGGGGGTATTTTTGCAGCAAAAACAGGGAAATAAAAATAGTTCTCCGGGAGGGCTCCGCAGGGTTGACAACCAAAGGTTGTTGGAATATACTGGCCTTACAGAAAACTGTAACACTATTGCCAGACAAAAGAAAAAGGAGGATCTATGAACAATCGGGAAAAGAGCAAATGGATGGAACAGTATCGCCGTGAGCAGAGCCGCCTGCGGCTGCTGTGCAGCGAACTGGATGCGCTGCGCAGCCAGGGGCGGGAGCTGTGCCGGCTCCGGGACGGCAGCGAGGAGGCGCCGCCGCCGGACTGGCTGGCCAGGGACCTGGCCCAGGCGCGGCAGGAGATGGAGGCCCAGGCGGCCCGGTGTGTGGTGCTGCGGCGCCGCATGGTCAGGGCCATCAGCCGGCTGGAGGATGAACGGCAGCGGGAGGTCCTCTGCCGACGGTTCCTGCAGGGACAGACCGCCGCCGAAGCCGCCGACGAGATGGGGGTGGTACCCCGGCGGGTGGAGCAGCTGCAGACCGAGGGCATGCGTTTGCTTGTGGTGGACTTGCAGGAAACAGGAACGGAAACCAAACAAAAAGGGCGGCTGAAGGGTACATGTTGAGCCTGCGGGGATGTTTCGTCCGGATTTCTTACAGAATACGGTAACGTTTTGTTGAACTTTCGGGACGGAACATGGTAGGCTATGAATGCGGAAAGGGGGATGGACGATGCAGGACGGGATCACACCCGACCGTGTGCTGGACGAACTGGCGCTCATCGCCTTTGCCGACCTGCGCGGCGGGGATCTGCCGGTGAAGGCGGCGGACAAACTGCGGGCGCTGGAAATGATCTACCGGTACCTGGGCATGGGGGACGGCCCGGGCAGCGAGGAGGGGGTGGTCATTGTGGACGGGGAATGACCCCCGCACAGGAAAGGAGGAACGACCCATCCGTGTACGACTGAAAGAGGTGATCGCCCCGGTGTTCTGGGGCGTGCACTGCGAGATCCGCCGGGGGAGCGTGCAGGAACTGGTGGCCAAAGGGGGCCGCGGTTCCGGCAAGTCCAGTTATATTTCCCTGGAAATCATTCTGCAATTGCTGCGCCACCCTGACTGTCACGCCGTGGTGCTGCGCAAGGTGGGCGGCACCATGCGCACCAGCGTCTACGCCCAGATCTGCTGGGCCATCGCCGCCCTGGGCCTGGGGCGCAGGTTCCGGTGCACCGTCAGCCCCATGGAGTGCACCTATCTGCCCACCGGGCAGAAGATCTTCTTCTTCGGCCTGGACGACGCGGGCAAGCTCAAGAGCGTGCGGGCGCCCTTCGGGTATATCGGTCTGGCCTGGTTCGAGGAACTGGACCAGTTCGACGGCCCCGAGGAGGTGCGCAGCGTGGAGCAGAGCGTCTTCCGGGGCGGCGGGTTCAGTCTGGCCTTCAAAAGCTTCAACCCGCCCGCCATGGGCCGCAGCTGGGTGAACCGGTATGTACTGGAATCCCGGGACGGACGCCGGGTGCTCCACTCCACCTACAAGGACCTGCCGCCCCACTGGCTGGGACCCCGGTTCCTGGCCGATGCCGAACACCTGAAACAGGTCAACCCGGTGGCCTACCGCCACGAGTATCTGGGCGAGGTGGTGGGCAGCGGCGCGGCGGTGTTCGACAACCTGAAGCTGGAACCCATCCCCGAAGCCCGGATTGCGGCCTTTGACCGGCTGTACCACGGGGTGGACTGGGGCTGGTACCCGGACCCCTGGGCCTACAACGCCGCGGCCTACGACCCCGCCCGACGGGTGCTTTACCTCTTTGATGAGCTCACCCGCCACCGCACCTCCAACCGGGACACCGCCAGACTGCTGCTGGACCGGGGCGTGGGCGGGGACGAGGGCGGCTGGCTCACCGCCGATTCCGCCGAACCCAAAAGCTGTGCCGACTACCGGGCATTCGGCCTGCCCTGCCGCGCCGCCCGCAAGGGACCGGGCAGCGTGGAACAGAGCATGAAATGGCTGCAGAGTCTGGGGGCCATCGTCATCGACCCCGCCCGCTGCCCCGACACCGCCGCCGAGTTCACATCCTATGAGTATGAGCGGGACCCCCGCACCGGCGCGGTGCTGCCCGGGTATCCCGATGTGAACAACCACCACATCGACGCCGTGCGCTACGCGGTGGAAAGCATCTGGCGGCGCCGGGGCCGCTGAGTGACAAAGGAGGAAGGATTGAAAACATTTCTGGAACAGGCCTTTGGCCGGTCCGATGTGACCGGGCCGGCCATGCACGCGGCCATCCGCGAGTGGTTCGACCTGTATTTCGGCCGGACCCTGCCGGGGGAGGACCCCTCCGGCCGGCTGCCGGTGCTCATTGTGGACAAACTCTGCCGTGCGGTGTTTGCGGAGTACGAGACCCGCCTGGAAGGGGCAGACTGGATGGAAAGCAACCTGCAGGCGCTGAACGCCGTGCGGCGTCGGGCGCTGCAGAACGCCCTGGTGGGCGGCGAATGCCTGCTCAAGCCGGTGCCCCGGGACGGGCACTTCGATTTCGTGCCGGTGCGCCGGGACTGCTTTGCCCCCCTGGCCCGGGACGCCCACGGCCGGCTGCAGGCGGTGGGCACCATGGAACTGCTGGCCCGGGGCGGGCGGCGGTACGCCCTGCTGGAACGCCGCAGCGCGGGGAACCAGGGGCTTTGCATCGAGACCCGCCTCTTCGAGCTGGCGGGGGACGCCCTGGGGCGGGAAACATCCCTCGCCGCCCTGCCTGAGACCCAGGCCCTGCGCCCCACCCTGCTGCTGCCCGGTGTGCCCGGGGTGGGACTGGCCACCCTGCGCACCCCCCTGCTCAACTGTGTGGACGGCGGCCCCGAGGCGGTGGCGGTCTTTGCCCCGGCGGTTGGGCTCATCCACAGCCTGGGCCGCACCGAACACCAGCTGCGCCGGGAATTTGAGAACGGCGCCGCCCGGGTGTTCGCCTCGGAGGATCTGCTGCAGGAGGATGCCTCCGGCCGGCGCAACCTGCGGGACGACCTTTTTGTGGGCCTGCCCGACGACCCCGCCAACCTGGGGGTGACGGTGTACAGCCCCGCCTTGCGGGAACAGAGCTATCTGGCCCGCAAGCAGGACATCCTGCGGGGGTGTGAGAGCCTCATCGGGCTCAAGCGGGGGCTGCTCAGTGAGGTGGAAGCCACCGAGCGCACCGCCACCGAGGTGACCGCCTCCACGGGGGATTATGACCTGACCATCCGGGATTTTCAGGCCATGTGGGAGCGGGCCCTGCGGGAGGCCCTGACCCTGTGCGACGCCCTGGGCCGTGCCTACGGCCTGTGCGCCGGCGCACCCTTTGACCCCGATGCCGCCCTGACCCTGGACTGGGGGGACGGGGTGCTGTACGACCGCACCCGCACCTGGAACGAATACCTGGACATGGTGGACGGCGGCCTGCTGCGCCCCGAACTGGCCCTGGCCTGGTATTTCGGACTGCCCCACGAGACCGAGGCCGACCTGGCCACCATCCGTGGGCGGTATATGCCCGATGCAAAGGAGGTGAAACCGGATGGAACCCAACCAGAATGAACCAGCCACCACCCCCGCCCCCTACGCGGCGGGCACCGGCACGGCGGCCATGCTGCCCGGGCGGGAAGCCCTGGACCGCATGAGCTACCGGGAACGGCTGGCTCTCAAGCACAGCGACCCCGCGGCCTACGAACAGCTGCGCCGCGGCTGAACCTGACATCTGAAAGGAGAACATACATATGGCAGATATGACCACCAAACTGGCGGACCTCATCGACCCCGAAGTCATGGGCGATATGGTGAGCGCCCGCATCCCCAAGAAACTGCGGGTGGCGCCCTTCGCCAAGGTGGATGACACCCTGGTGGGTGTCCCGGGCGATACCATCACCGTGCCTGCCTACGGCTACATCGGCGACGCCGCCGACGTGGCCGAAGGCGCCGAGGTGGCCATCGAGAAGATGACCACCTCCACCCGCAAGGCCACCGTGAAAAAGGCCATGAAGGGCATCAGCCTCACCGACGAGGCGGTCCTCTCCGGCTACGGCAACCCGGTGGGCGAGGCCAACACCCAGCTGGCCCTGTCCATCGCCGCCAAGATCGACAACGACTGCATGGACGCCCTCCAGGGGGCCAGCCTGACCTTTGACGGCAGCGGCGCCAACATCAGCTATGCGGGCATCGTGGACGCCCTGGACCTGTTCGAGGAGGAACAGGGCAGCGACAAGGTCATCTTCGTCCACCCCAAGCAGGTCACCCAGCTGCGCAAGGACCCGGACTTCCTCTCCGCCGACAAGTACCAGGCGGGGGTCATGGTCTCCGGCGAGATCGGCATGGTGGCCGGCTGCCGGGTGGTGCCCTCCAAGAAGGTGCCCCTGGTGGACGATGACGCCAACTACTCCTGCCCCATCGTCCGGCTGGAAAGCGATCCCGAAACCGAGGACGAGATCCCGGCCCTGACCATCTACCGCAAGCGGGAGGTCAACGTGGAGGCCGAGCGCAAACCCAAGATCCGTACCACCGAGATCACCGCCGATGAGTTCTATGTGGCGGTGCTGTCCAACGAAGCCAAGGTGGTGCTGGCCAAGTTCAAGGTCTGAGAGGAGGCATCGCCTTGCCGGACTACGCTTTTTACACCGATGCCTACCTGGGGGAGGATATCCCCGAAGCGGACTTCCCCCGCTACGCCAAGCGGGCCGCCGCCAAGCTGGCCCACTACAACCAGGTGTTCCGGGTGAGCCCCCGGGAGGGCATCCCCGACGCCGAGGACAACGCCCTGTGTGCCATCGCCGACGCCATGTACGAGTTTGACGCCGAGGACAGCCGCCGCGGTCTGGCTTCGGCCAGTGTGGGCTCGGTGAGCGAGACCTATGTTGCCCCGGCGGAACTGTCCGCCACCACCCTCTATCTGCGGGAAGCCTACTTCCGCCAGGTGGCCGGGGACTTCCTGCTCATGCGGCGGGGGGTGCGCCATGGGTGAACGCCTGCGGTATCCCCTGTGCACCCAGACCGTCACCCTCTACCACCCGGACGAAGCGGCCGGGACGATCAGCCGCACCGTGGTGCAGGGGGTATTCCTGGACCGGCGGGTGCGGATGACCCACACTGAGACCGGACAGCAGCAGGCCCAGGCCTTTGTGCTCATCATTCCGGCGGCGGCGGGGCTGCCGGGGCAGGACTACACCCTGGAACCCGGTGACCGGGTGCTGGAAGGCACCGGACCGGAACTGGCCCGGGAGGACTGGCCGGAATTTGTGTCTGCGGTGCGCCCCGGCGTCTGCTGCGTGCAGTATGTGGACCCCAAAACGGTGCGGGGGCGCCTGTGCCATCTGGAAGCCGGCGGCTGGTGGACCCGCTCCGGCAGCGGCGCCCACAGCCTGACCAACTGAGGAGGACCGCCCATGGAAGAGCAACTGAAGACCCTGTGCGACTGGCTGCGCACCGCGCCCGCCCTGGCCGGGGTGAAGACCCTGTGGGTGGACGGCGCCCCGGCGGTGCCGGGGACGGCGGGGCTGTTCCCGGCGGGGGTGCAGGTGACCGAACGGCGGGTGAACCTGTGGGGGGAGGTGCGCCTGCGCTGTCGGGCTTCCTTCACCCTGCGGCTGGTGCTGCCCTACGGCGGGCGCAGCGCCCGCGACAACGCCGCCACCCTGCTGGAACTGCAGCGCTGGGTGCTGGAACAGAGCGCGGCGGGAACGGCCCCGGTGTTCGGCAACACCGACACCGCACAGGAACGGCTGACCGCCGCCGACGCCAAACTGGAACGTGCCTCCGATGAGGGTACCGCCGTCTATGCCGTGCAGCTGAAAGCCGAATACACCCTGCAGTACTGAAAGGAGAGAACCCTTTGAAGATCGAACGCAAATACATGGCCCACTACCTGAACGCGGCCTTTTCCGACGCGGACAGCGAATACTGCCGCCTGGGCGCCGACCTGGAGGAATATTCCCCCGAACTGAGCGCCAATGTGGAAAAAAAGACCAACATCCTGGGCCAGACCTCGGTGGTCATCGACAGCTACCAGAAGCAGGGCGAAGTCTCGCCCTACTACGCCGAGAAGGACGACCCCTTGTTTGAAAAGCTCCAGGCCATCATCGACGGTGACCTGGTGCTGGACCAGCTCAAGACCGACATGGTGGAGGTCAAGCTGTGGGGCGATGAGGGGGACGGCGCCTATCCGGCCGTGAAGGAGGAAGTGTACGTGGAGATCGTCAGCTACGGCGGCGACACCACCGGCTACCAGATCCCCTTCAACGTCCACTACACCGGCGTCAAGACCAAGGGCACCTTCGCGGTGGATACCAAGACCTTTACCCCGGCCTGATCGCCTGAGCCGGGCGGGTGGGCGGAAAGAACAAGGAAAGGAGTGTGCCGAATGCACAAGATCCAGGTGGATACCGGCGTGGAGGAGTTCGAGGTCAACGGGCGGGGCGTGCTGCGCTTCAACCCCGGCGACCCCAACATCTACCACCGCTTTTTCGATGCGCGGCAGCAGCTGAGTGCGCTGCAGACCGAACTGACCCGGCGGACCCGGGCGCTGGAGGAAAACCCCGATGAGGAGGACCGGGCCGCCGCCGAACTGGTGCTGCTGGCCGAGTACGACCGGCGGATCAAGGCGATGCTCAGCGGGGTGTTCGGCAAAGAAAACGACTTTGACGCCCTGCTGGAAGGGGTGAACCTGGCCGGGCTGGGCCGCAACGGCCGCCCGGTGGTGCAGAACCTGCTGGACGCCCTGGCCCCGGTGCTGCAGCAGGGGGCCGAAACCACCCTGCAGGCCACCGCCCGCCAGGCGGTGCAGCAGGCCGAACAGGCCCGCGCCGAACGCGGCGGGGCCGGGGCGTGAACCCCTGGACGCTGCCCACCGCCCTGCCGGTGGCCGGGCAGGACCGGCCGGTGCAGACCGATTTCCGGGACGTGCTGGACATCCTGGCCTGGCTGGACGGCCCCGACGACACCCTGCGCCCCGACGAGCGCTGGTATGTGGCGCTGGCGCTGTTCTACCGGGACTTTGACGCCCTGCCCCCCGCCGCCTGGCCCGAGGCCGCCCGGGCGCTGGCCGGATTCCTGGCCGGCCCCCAGGCCGAGGCGCCGGGGCGGGCGGGGCCGCGGCTCATCGACTGGCAGCGGGACGCCGGGCTGATCGTGGCCGGGGTGAACCGGGCCGCCGGGTGTGAGGTGCGGGCGCTGCCCTACCTGCACTGGTGGAGCTTCCTTGGCTGGTTCGCAGCCATGGAGCCGGGGGCGCTGGGCACGGTGGTGGCCATCCGGGACAAGCTGCACCGGGGCCGCCGGCTGGAAGGCTGGGAGCTGGAATACTACCGGGCCCACCGGGACCAGATCGACCTGCGCCCCGCGCCCACCGCCGCCGAGCGGGCGGAACGGGACCGGCTGCTGGCGCTGCTGGACGGCGGCCCACAGGAAAGAAGGGGGGAGGACCTTGGCCAGAACACTACAGTTTGAACAGGAATCCCTGCCGGCCGAGACCGGGCGGCAGGCCCGGGCGCTGGGGCAGGCCCTGCAGGCGCTGGCGGACGGCCTGAACGCCGCGGCCGCCGGCGGAGCCCGGGCCCGGGGGGTGCTGCAAAGCCTGCCCGCCACGGTGCAGGCGGCCGCCCGGCCGCTGCAGACCGCGCTGAACCCGGCGCTGGGCGCCCTGGGAACGCTGGTGCGCGGCGCCGCCGACGGCACCGACCGGCTGGCCGCCCTGCTGGGCGGCCGGACCGCCCCGGGGGCCCCCCCCGCGGGCCCGGGGGGGGGGGGGGGGGGGGGGGGGGGCGCCCCCCCCCCCCCCCCCCCCCCCCCC